>Ga0187777_10001939_pt1 | contig 13340 bp, 13 predicted proteins | sample 1015_Q2_SP5_10_M_FD_132416 | JGI IMG/M metagenome (GOLD analysis project Ga0187777, IMG submission 132416) | Tropical peat soil microbial communities from peatlands in Department of Meta, Colombia - 1015_Q2_SP5_10_MG | ecosystem: Environmental > Terrestrial > Soil > Wetlands > Peat | place...
ATTAGCAACTGACGTCTGCTCAGATCCTCCATCTCCTACTCCTTTGTCATGTCGCTGCAGGAAACCGCAGACGACAGCGGCTCGTGTGGGTGCTGTGGGGTCCCCGGGAGGGGCAGCGACTCGATGGGCGTTCCGCATGCTTCCGTGGCAACCGACTGGTGCCCCGTGCGCAACCAACGCCACGGCTGACCGCTGCCCCGGCATGACCCACCCTGCGATCCTACGGTCCGATCGCCCTCGCGTGGAGATCTTTGTCGCTCGGCGAGCGTGTTGAACGAGCCGCGGCCTAATGCTCAGACAGCCCTCGTGTAAAAGGGCGTGCTCGCTAGAGCGCCATGCGACGCGAGGACTGACGAGCACCTCTCCGCCGTGCTCAGGGCGAAACGCGAGCATACGTCGAAGCGAGCCGACATCGGTCGCCGCCAGCCCGGCCCCGTCCACGTCGATCAGACGCCGGCGCAGCCGCGCCGCCTGGGCACGGAGCACGCGGCGCGACCTCCTGCACCGGACGCTCGTGACGTACGCTGGCGGCCATGGAGCGCCCTGACCGTCTGACCCTTGCCGGCAATCACGTCCGCCTGGAGCCTTTGACTCTCGAGCACGTCCCGGCGCTCGTCGCCGCCATCAGCGAGGACCCAACCTCGTTTCGCTTCAGCACGGCACCGGATACCGACGCAGCGATGTCGGCGTGGGTACAGGACGCGTTGGTCGCACGCGACGCTGGGCGTGAGCTGCCCTTCGCAACGTACTCGTGCGCTCGCGAGCGGATCGTCGGCTCGACCCGCTTCTACGAGCTGGAACGCTGGTTCTCGCCAGCGGAGAGTCGGCAGCGCGATCGGCGCCCCGACGCCTGCCTGATCGGCTACACGTGGCTGGGAGCGTCCGCTCAGCGAACCGCGTGCAACACCGAGGCCAAGCTGCTAATGCTCTCGCACGCCTTCGAGACCTGGCAGGTGCACCGGGTCGCCTTCCGGATCGACGCGCGTAACGATCGCTCGCGCTCGGCGGTCGAACGGCTCGGAGCCAAGTTCGAGGGGATCCGGCGTGCTGAGCGGCTCGGCGCCGACGGCGCGGTCCGAGACTCCGCGTTCTATTCGATCCTCGCCGCCGAGTGGCCCGCGGTCAAGCAGGGTCTGATCAGCCGGCTCTCAGCGCCAGGCCCGCGGCCTGAAGCCGATCGTCAGCAAACGCGGTGACTGCACTGTCACATCTACTGCTCGCGGCGTGTCATGGGAGTAGTGACCACGACACTGGAGGAACAGCAGTGCTAGACAAGGTGTTCTACACGAGCGTGCTCGTCAGCGACCAGGACAAGGCGCTCGACTTCTACACGAACGTCCTTGGCCTGGAGAAGCGGGCTGAGAACCCGACCCCCGACGGGCCGCGGTTTCTGACCGTGGGCGTCGAGGGGGACGACTTCCAGCTGGTTCTCTGGCCCGGAACGCCGGGGCAGGCCGAGCCGGCGATGGGCCGCCCCCCGGCGTCGATCACGATCGCGACGGACGATTGCCGCAAGACGGTCGAGGAGCTCAAATCTCGCGGCGTCGAGTTCGTGTCGGACGTGCTCGAGTTCCCGTGGGGCTACGTCGCCCAGTTCCAGGACCCCGACGGCAACCGGCTACAGGTACGAGAGGGTCGCTAGTCCCTCAAGGCGGTCTGAACCGCAAACCGCGCGCGCGGAGTAACCTCGGCGCCCGGCGAAACGAGGAGCTTCGATGACGGTTCAAGAGTGGGTGGACGGCTACGGGCAGGCTTGGCGAGACAAGGATCCAGACGCGGCGGCTGCGCTCTTCACGGGCGACGCCAGGTACCGCGAGCATCCGACCGGTGAAGTGCACCACGGGCCTGATGGCGTGCGCGCCTACTGGGCGAACATCACCGCGTCGCAGGCGAACCCGAACGTGCAGATGGGCGCGCCGATCGTCTCGACCGACAACCGCCGCGCGGCGGTCGAGTTCTGGGCGCGGTTCCTGAACGACGGCCAGCCGGTCAGTGTGATCGGCATCCTCTTCCTCCGCTTCGCCGACGGCGGCCTCTGCGAAGAGCTGCGCGAAACGTGGAACTTCGAGATGGGCGACCACGCGCCGCCGTCGGACTGGGGCAGCTAGAGCACGGCTTCGAGGACGGAGCGCAGCGTCCGCGGCGGGCGTCCGGTCAGCCGCTCGACGACGTCGCTGCGGCTTGCCATGTATCCCTCGCGGATCGAGCGGCCGAACGACGCGACGAGCTCCGCGCCGTAACGGGCATGCTCGTCGCCGCTGCCCCCGAACGCACCCGTGAGCAGCTCGATGAATGCGTCGTCGTCGACGGCGTCGTCGCGCACCTCACGTGCACCGAGCTCGGCGTAGAGCGCGGCGAGCTCGCGCGCGGTAAGGAGCTCCGGCCCCGTCACGTCGTACACGCGGCCTTCGTGCCCTAATCCGGTCAGCACAGCCACTGCGACCGCCGCGCAGTCCTCGCGCGAGACGTAGGCGATCTGCCCGTCGCCGCGATTATGGGTCAACGTTCCGGCGGCGATCGCCTGCGCAGCCTCCGGCACCTGGTATTCGGAGTAGAGGCTGTCGCGGAGGACCGTCCATGCGACCCCGCTCGCGCCGAGCGCCTGTTCGGTCGCGTGGTGACTCGGCGAGGTGACCGCTGGATTCGGCGGCTCCGGATTCAGACCTGACGTGTAGACGACGTGACGGACGCCCACTGCTGCCGCAGCTTCAATCGCCGCGCGGTGCTGCTCAGTGCGCGTCTCCAGATCGGAGCCGCTGATCAGCAGCAGGCGCTCGGCACCCGCGTAGGCGTCGCGCAGCGAGTTCGGCTCGCCGTAGTCGCCGAAGCGGGTCTCGCAGCCAAGGTCGGCGACGGCTTCGGGCGTGCGCGTGACGAGAATTGGCTCCCCGCCCGCGGCCAGCAGTAGCTTCGCGGTCAGGCGGCCGAGCTGGCCCGAGGCGCCGGAGACGAGAGGGCGTCCATCCATCGGCGGCGACTCTAACCCATGTCGCGTCTGCGTCCACGGCGGACGGACGCTGCGTGGCTAAGTGGATGCTCCGAGCGCGGCGTCTCGTCTAGACGCCGGCCTAGCTCCCGGTCTTGAGGCATCGGCCCAGGTGCTCGAAGCGCCAGTCCGGATACATACGTGCGAGGTGCCCTCGGGCCTCCGTCCACGCCGAACCGTCGAGAACGACCAACTCGTGAACCTGAGGGCCGTCTGCCTCAATATCAAAGCCCCACGTGAAGCCGCAAACGGGCGCGACGACCTTTGACATAAGCACATCTGGCGTATGCGTCAGAAACGATTCCGCGTGCCACCACAGGCCCGCCTCAAGCCTCACCGGTGCGTCAAAGAGCACCGGCTTGACGCCAAAAGACATGAAGGGCATGGCCACCCCAGCCATCTGCGGCGCGGTGTCGCACATCACCTCAGGCGGGGCGTCATGGACGCGCGTCGTGACGAGCTGGACCCACTGCAACTCGGAGGCAAAGCCCTCCGCTGCATATTGCACCGTCGCGAGGAGGACGGGATACCCGATCGCGAGGTGAAGCTCAGTCGGATCCGCTATTTCCAGGTACTGCATTCCCCAACGCGGCGGATCCTCGTTCACGCCGTAGTGCACTTCCACCAAGCCATCGAAATCGCGCAGCCGGAAGGGAATCGTCAGCGATGGCTGCTCAGCCACCCGGGCGATCCTAGCGACTCGGGCCAGGCGACCCCGACGCCCCGCGAGCGGGTGCTGGAGGACACGCGGCAGCCGGAGGGGGAGCACCAAGGTCCCGAGCGACGCGGGGCGAGGGGGCCGACCGGAGTTCGATTCATTTCGACCAGCCGCCATGATGCGCCGAGAAGGGGAGCGTCGTCTGCGTCCAGGTCTTGCGCAGCACACGGGTTCTCGAGGTCGCACACCTCAGGCCGCCGTGAGGCGAACGTTGACCGACATCCGCCACGTTCGCGCTCGCCCACGGCCGTGGAGTGCCGGTAGAATCGCCGTGGTGGCCGGCGATGGGGTTGAAGATGCGTGAGTTGCCGGTGCCAGCCCACTTTGAGCAGAGCGAGGTTGGGAAGGTTTGGCGCGTCCCGTACGAGGTACGTGCGCGGTCGGCGGAGGCCTGGGCTCAGGCGCATGGTCTTTGGCCAGCCGCGGAGGACTCGTTTCGGCTGTGCTTGCTCGCCGTCGACGTCCAGAACACGTTTTGCATCCCGGACTTCGAACTGTTCGTGGCCGGTCGCACGGGCACCGCTGCCGTCGATGACAACCGACGCTTGTGTGAGTTCATCTACCGCAACCTTTGCACGATTACTCAGATTGTTCCGAGTTTGGACACGCACCATGCGTTGCAGTTGTTTCATGCGATATGGCTGGTCGATGAGGAGGGCAATCATCCACCGCCTTATACGCTCGTATCGGTAGAGGATGTCGAGGGCGGCCGCTGGAAGGTCAACCGTCCGGTGGTCGAGGCGCTCGGCATCGATGCCGGTTACGCCGAGCGCCATCTGGTCCACTACACGCGCCAACTGTCAGAAGGTGGCAAATACGACCTGACCGTCTGGCCATACCATGCAATGTTTGGCGGAATCGGGCACGCCCTTGTCTCGGCGGTCGAGGATGCGATCTTCTTTCACAGCATCTCTCGACGAAGTCAGCCAAGCTTTCAGGTCAAGGGCGACTTTCCGCTCACCGAGCACTATTCGATCCTCGGTCCTGAGGTGACGGAGGGTCCGGACGGGGACCTCCTCGAGGGGAAGAACACAGAGCTGATCGACCTGCTACTGACGTTCGACGCGATCGTCGTCGCGGGACAGGCAAAGAGTCACTGCCTGGCGTGGACGATCGATGATCTGCTCGCCGATGAAGCGGCCGGGAGTCGGTTGGCCGAGCGCACCTACTTGCTCGAGGATTGCACTTCACCAATCGTCGTGCCGGGCGCTGACTACACGGATGAAGCAGACGCCGCTTTTAGACGGTACGCGGCTGCAGGCATGCATGTCGTTCGATCAGCGGATCCGATCGAAACCTGGCCCGGCGTGATGGAGCAAGCGGTGTGAGCTCCGAACAACGTTGCCGCCGGGTCACTCGCGCCGTAGCGCGGCGAAAGGCGGGGTCGGCGGGAAGTCGAAACGTGGATCCGTCCACGGCCGGAGCCGGAGCACCCGTCTATACCTTCGGAGAGGGAGGCGTCGATTCACCCACGGGTCTGCGCCGGTCAGCCCGCCTGCCAGACCGAGCCCTCCTGCGCCATCTCTCGGATGACATCCGATGTGGAGAGGATTCCGGCAGGCGCCGCGTCGGCGGTGGAGGAATCGGTGACAACCACGCGATGGACCTCGTTGCGGATGATGACGTCGATCGCGTCCCGGAGGGGAAGGTCGATATCACACGTGATCGGGCGTCGCATCAGGTCCTTGGCTGTGGTCGTCGGCTGCGAGGGCTCGTATAGCGTCAGCAGGTCGTTACCGGTGATCACGCCGACAGCCTGTCCCGCCTTGTCGATCACGACGATCGATCGGGAACGACGCTCGGTCATCGCCCGCGCGGCCGCCGTGAGCGCCGTGTCGGGGGTACAGGTCACGATCGCGTAGCTCATGACGTCTCGAACCGTGCGTCGGCCCACGCGCTCACGACCAAGGAGCGCGACGAGATCGGATACCGAGATGACCCCGACGGCAGTCCCCTGCTCGTCTGTCACCAGCAGCCTGCTCAGGTGCAGCTCGCGCATGCGAGCCGCCGCCGCAGCCAGCGTCGCATCCACATCGATCGTCTCGATCGGAGAGCTCATGAGCTCCCCAGCCGTCACCGATTTCATCGTGCTCAGGCTGTCTGTGTCGTCCCCGAGCCATTCGCCGGCGAGCATGTCGAAGTCGCTGACCACGCCCTCAGGCCGGCCCGCCTCGCCCAGGACGAACACCGCATGAACCTGTCGCCGGGCCATCGTTGACGCGACGCTCGCGAGGTCCGCATCTCGCGAGCACGTAACGAGATCTCGCGTCATGAGGTCTCTCACAAGGGCGTCTGATCGGACTGCTGACATTGGCTCCGGTCCTTCGGTCTGATGTGCGGGGACGATGTCCCGAGACTAATGGTGGGTGCTGTCGTGGGACAAGGGTTCGCGGGTCTCCGAGCTCGTCGTAGCGCTCGGCCGCTTCGGCCCAGATCTCTCCGTTACCACGTCGGGGGTGGTCGGCCAGGCGCGTCATCGTCTCGGTAATCGCGAGTGCGGCCCGCTCGGCCCCGTCGAAGGCCGCTGATTCGCGCCATTCCGGCAGCGCGAGCGGTTGCGGGAATGCTCGTGTCTGCCGAGCCGTCCGCAGGCGGGTCGAGTCTTCCTCTGTCAGCCATAGCTCTGCGTTGCCTGCTCACTGGCGCTGAGCACCATCGGGTGCGCGGGCGGCCCAGACAGGATCGTCTCGCGGTCCACGTTGAGATCCGGCCCGACGTGGATGAGCTCACCCGGTTGGATCTCTTCCCAGTCGGGCTCGTCGCTGACCCGTTCACTGGCGATCACCACCAGCGGAGCCACCGCCCCGTCGTCGGAGTGAAGCCGCAGCGTACCCGCGGCGTCCGCCTCGTCAAGCGGGGCGATGCCGCTGGCCCCGCCCCGCCGACGACAGTGCAGGTGAAGCGGATTGTGCTCGGGATAGCGCAACGCCCAGATATGACCGATCTCGCCGAGCACAAAATTGAGGCTGTAGAGCTCGTACTCTGCGACAATCTCGCGCACCGCCGTGGTGATCCCAACACGCACATCGCCCCCAGCATGGCGGATCGCGAGCGTGATCAGCGCAAAGAAGCGCTCGGAGTCGGTGTCGCCCATCACCATGGCCCGATTGGGGCCTAACCTCGCCTCAATCCGGTCGAGGTCTCCGACGACCCCGTTGTGGGCGAACAGCCGGCCGTCCTGGCTGAACGGATGGGTGTTCACCAGCGAGACGCCGCCTGTGCTGGCATACCTTAAGTGGACCAGCATCTCGGCGGCGTCCAAACGTCTGGCAACCTGCCGATAGGCAGGATCCTCGGATGCCTGAACCGGATTACGAATCAGAACCATCCCTCGCCTAGCAGTGAGCGCTGCCAACCCATAGCCGTCGGCATTCACCTCACTCTGGCGCGCGATCGACGCCGGCGCGTCGAGCAGCCAGAAGTCGGCAGCCACGTCACGTTCACCCGCGTGCAGCGCGAACAGCCGACACATGGAGCCCAGTCTACGTGGCCCACGCCGCGCGCAGCGAGGCCGCTCGACGGGCCGGTTACCGGGCCGATCGGCGCCAGAGCCCGCGGTGCCGGCACGTGACTGTCCTGGTCGGGCGCCCCGGACTACGGATGGACGTCGCGATCTGACTTCGAACCGTGTCCATATCGGACCGGTCGGAGGTACGTCGGGTCTTGCAGCCACGAGCCTTCACGCGTGGGTTGAACCCGTGCTCGGTGCCATGAGGCTCGCCGCACGGATCGCGGCAAAGGTACCCAAACTGTCCGGTCCTATCGACCAAGCGCGTACGGCAGAACCCGTCGTAAAAGCGGGACGAGGGTTCTTGTGTCCGCGGCCGAACTAATATCGTTGGTGAAACAGCATTTTGGTGGCCGCTTCCGATGCACACGAACCGGGCGACAACAATGCGACCCCCACCATCACGGGCATGACACCCGAGCCTTTGGGTCGCGTCTTATCGAGCTAAACATGAGAGGTTGAGCATGCCTGACTTTGTCCAGACCGCCGTCAAGGAGATAGAAGACCAGCTTCGTGTTCTCAAGGACGAGGCGTCGCGCCTTGAGGCGGCACGCGCTGCGCTGACCGGCGGAGCGCGCCCGCGCGGACGGCCGGCCAGCAACGGAGCCGGACGAACGCGCGCACGTCCCACGGAGCGGAGACATGGTCGCGCAGCCGCCCCGCGCCCTCGCCGCGGCGGTAACACGCGCGCGAACCAAGCGCTCAAGCTGGTTCGCGAGAAGCCCGGGATCACCATCCCCGAGATCGCCAAGGCGATGAAGATCGAGCCCAATTACCTATACCGCGTCCTGCCGCGGCTGGCCTCGGGCGGTCAAGTCAAGCGTGAGGGCCAGGGGTGGCATCCGACATCGTCGTCTACCTCCACTCGTGCGGAGTCCGTGCGCAACGTTCGCCGTAGCGCACGGTCACGCGCCGCCAAGCCCAAGCCGGCGGCGTCCGCACGTCGAGCTGCGAGGACTCGACGAACCGCCGAATCGACATCGGCGGCCAACGGCCGCACGGCTCCCGGCGCGACGAAGGCGTCGGTGCTGGCCGCGCTGGCCGGAGGTCAGGCGATGACCGCCAGCCAGGTCGCCGCTAAAGCGGGACTCGCACGGCCCACGGTCTCGACCACGCTGTCCAAGCTGGCGAAGGCCGGCGAGGTCGTGAAAGCCGAGCGCGGCTACCGCCGGAGCTCCGCCTAGCCCGCCCGAGATACCCAACAGTCGGCGGGGTCAACAAACACTCCTCGGCGAGCCCCGCCAGCGTCAGGCTGGCGACCAACGAGTCCTGCCGGATCCGTCTTGGGTGGAGCGGGGATTGGTTCAGGTGGCGTTGAGCGCGCCGGTTCACGCGCGTCTACGCGAGGACTGGTTCGCCTGTCTGGGCGCTCGGGCGGATGTTCTGGTTGAGCCGGAACATATTCTCTGGGTCGTAGCGATCCTTAAGCGCCACCAAGCGGGCGTACTTTGCGTCGCCAAATGCCTCACGCACGCGATCCTCACCGGTGAAGTTCAAGTACGCCGCGCCGGTGGTGAAAGGGCGCATTGTTTCGCAGAAGGCGCGGTTCGCCGCGATCACGCGCTCGTCGTCGACTGGGTCAGCCCAGATCGAGATCGGATGGAGTATGTACCTCGCGTCGCGGTGCGAGAACGCGGTGGCGTCGTCGGGCACTGCCTGTATCGCCTGGCCGACCCGGAAGAGGATCATCTGGCTGAGCGGGATCCCAGCTGCCTGCACCTCGGGAGCGTGCGCCGTGAACGTCGTGAGCGCGTCGTCGCTGAGCGAGTTCATGTACTCGCCTCGCCAGTAGCTGCGCATACCGTGCGGGAATGCTGGGTCCAGGATCGCTTGGAATGCGGTGTACGGCATCGGTTGGATCAGGTCGACCTCGGGCGCCAGGTCCTTCAGCGGCTGGACCACGTCCACGCCGGCCTCGGGATCGCCGACGTACATGACCGCCATCCCCATGGCAGCCTGGCCCTTGAGGTGGTCGGGCACAAACTCCTCCGGCGGTGCGGTCAGGATCACACACGCCGTCGAGAGCTCGTCAGGCGCCTCGTCGACGATGTCACGCCATGCACTCATGACCTCACGCGCGCGATCGACCGGCCACAGCGCGAGGCCGGCGAGCACGATCGGCCCGAGCGCATGCAGACGGAACTCGAACTCGGTGACGATGCCGAAGTTGCCGCCCCCGCCGCGGAGGCCCCAGAAGAGCTCAGTGTTCTCGTCGGCACTCGCACGCACCACGTTGCCGTCGGCCAGCACGACTTCAGTGGAGATGAGGTTGTCGCAAGTCAGACCGTATTTGGACGACGTCCATCCGTAACCGCCACCGGTGGTGAAGCCACCAATCCCGGTCCTCGACATCCGTCCGCCGGGCGTGTGGAGGCCGTGCTGCTGTGTCGCGGCGTCGAAGTCACCCCACAGCACGCCGCCGCCGGCGCGAGCCGTCCTGGCTTCCGGGTCGACCTCGACGCGCCTTAGGCCGGCTAGGTCGACCACCATCCCGCTCTCACAGGTGCTGTTTCCGGCCACGCTGTGACCACCGGAGCGAACCGCCACTAACACCCCGTTGCGTCTGGCGACGTCCACGCATGCGACCACATCGTCGGTACTGGCGCAGCGCGCGACCAACGCCGGTCGCTTGTCATGCATCACGTTGAAGATCTCGCGAGCGTCGTCGTAGCCCGCGTCACCCGGAAGGAAAACTCGTCCACTCAGCCGGCCGCGCAAGTCATCGAGTGCCCCGTCGTCGATCATCCTATTCTCCTTCGCCCGGTCTCGAGCAAGCGTCCTCCTTTCCGCCTCGTGTGTCAAGGCGCGCCCGGAGCGCAGCGCGGTCAGACCGCGTCCGGGAGGGCCGGAGCGTTCTGTCGAAGCAGGGCGGCGGCGAGCGTGTCAGCGACGCCGTCGACGTCAGGCTCGCGCGGATCAAAACGCAACGCGACCGTGGTCACCACCGTCCGGTCCAGCCCGAAGTCGCGAGCTGCCTTCAGCATCGCCACGAAACGGACCGCTTGGAACCCAGACCGCCCGCTATCGAAGCCTTTTGACACGTTTGCGGCTGACGTCTATCTGCCAACGCCGGTCCTCCGGCTTGTCCGCGTGGCAACGACGCAAGGCGCCCGGGAGATCAACCCAGAGCGATTCGGCGAGACGTTGCGGAGCTCAGGAGGTGCGGACGATGAACACGCCACATGGGGCGTGATGCGAGACGCGGTTGGGAACGGATCCGAGGACGCGCCGCGAGCCGACCATCCCGCGGTTGCCCACGACGATCATGCGCGCATTTTCCGCCCCGGCGATGGTTATCAGCACCTCCGCCGGCTCGCCTGGGCACACATGGGTAGCCACCTGGACGCCTTGGCGCTTCAGGCGCGAGCTCGCTCGGTCAACGATCTCTTGCGCAGCCTGGCGCGCACTATCGTCGGCGACCGGCACTCCCATCCCCGCGGCGGCTGCCATCGACGCCCCTAACGAGCTCGAAGAGTACGCGGTGACGAGATGCACCTCGGCTCCGAGTGCACGAGCTAGTTCCGCAGCTGTGTCGACGGCAACTTCGGCGGTTGCCGAACCATCGGTACCGGCCACGATCGGACCATTCGACATCTCGCTCACCCCCCGGCTGACTCGTGCGACCAAGGCCGGGCCGCACCATTACGCATGCGAGCAACGCTCATCTCGACCAGAACATCCTACGGCGCGAAACCCCTAGCCGGGGAAAACCTGTGACCACGTACAGGCCAGGATGCGCGTGACCCTAGGTGCTGGGGTCGCCGGTCATGGACACCAGCCTCCGAGCAAGCGTGCGCAGAAGCTTGCGCTCGATGCTCGGATCAGTGGCCAACACGCCACTGAAGGCCGAGTCGCTCACGACAAAGAAGCGCAGCGGCGTCGTCGCCGTGACGGTTGCCGTCCGGACTACGCGCTCGAGCAACGCGATTTCGCCGAAGAATTCGCCGCTCCCGATCGTCGCGAGATGTTTGCCACCTCTGGTGACCTCGGCGTCGCCTTCGATGATCACGAAGAACTCGCGCCCGCGTTCGCCCTCTTTACACAGCACGCTGCCTGCCGGGACGTCGAGATCGTCCGTAAGTCTCGCAAGCATCGCCAACTGCTTCCTCGCGAGCCCCTCGAAAAGAGGGGAGCGCTTCAGCGCCTCCACCTTTGTGTCCTGACGAAACCGCGCCACCCGGGAATCCTAATCGCAGATGGATCGTCACGCAGAGCTGACCGGCGTGACGAGGGGTCCGCCCTAACGACCGACCCGAGCGAGGCGCGCGATTGGGTAGAATCCCAGCTGTGTGGGCCGGATCGCGGGCCTGCGTCGTGGGATTTGTGGTGCAGGGCGCTCCAAACACGGGGAAGTTCGACTGCTACGTCCCTCGTGTGCTCCTGAAGCGGCTGGTCGCAGCACCAGAGGATCTCGTAGAGACGCTCGAGGGCACGATGCTGTTCGTCGACGTGTCGGGATTCACCCGGCTCTCCGAGCGCTTGGCTCGAACGGGCAAGGAAGGCGCCGAGCACCTCACCGACGCCATCAACGCATGCTTCTCAGCGCTCCTCGCCGACGCATATGCCAACGCCGGTTCCCTCCTGAAGTTCGGGGGCGATGCGCTGCTGCTGTGGTTCGACGGCGACGACCACCCGCTCCGGGCGTGTGCGTCGGCCGCGGCGATGCGCAACACGATTCGCCGGGCGGGGCGCATCAACGCCGCCGGCAGCCAGATCAGTCTGCGGATGTCGGCCGGCGTGCACAGCGGCAACTTCCAGACGTTCCTGGTCGGCACGTCGCACCGCGAATACCTCATCGCGGGGCCAGACACGAGCAAGGTGGTCGAGATGGAGGCGGCAGCCGCGACCGGTCAGGTCCTGCTCAGTCCGCAGACAGCGGCGATGCTCCCCAGGCGCGCGCTCGGAGCACGCGCCGGTCCCGGGGTGCGGCTTGCTCGCTCGCCATCCACGCGCCGGTTCGAGCCAGAGGAGGGAATGCACCGCCCGGACGACGATGCGGTCATCCGCTGCCTGTCCACGGAGGTTCGCGCCCACGTGCTGGCGGCACCGGCCGCCCCTGAGCACCGGACCGCGGTCGTCGCCTTTGTTCAGTTCGGGGAGCTGGACGAGCTGATCAAGGCACGCGGGCCCACGGCGGCAGCCCAGACGCTCGACGCGCTGGTAGAGGCGGCCGAAGAGGCGGCCGACCTGTTCGAGGTCTGCTTCCTCGGCTCCGATATCGCGGCGGGCGGCGGCAAGCTGATTCTGACGGCGGGCGCTCCACGGGCCGTCGGGGATGACGAGGAGCGCATGCTCCTGACCCTTCGCCACATCGTGGACCAGCCGCGTGAGCTTCCGGTCCGGATCGGGGTCAACCGCGGGCGGGTGTTCGCCGGCGAGATCGGTCCGCATTACCGAAGGACGTATTCGGTCATGGGAGACACCGTCAACCTCGCCGCCAGGTTGATGGCGAAGGCATCTTGGGACACGGTGTACGCGACGGAGGGAGTACTCGCCCGCTCGCGGAGCAAGTTCGAACTGAGCCGGTTGGAGCCGTTCACGGTGAAAGGCAAAAGCCAGCCGATCGAGGCCTGGGAGGTCGGGCCGCTTGCCCGCCCCGGCGCCTCCTACGGAGGTAGCAAGCCGCTACCGCTGATCGGACGCGACGCTGAGTACGCAGCAGTGCGCGATGCGCTGGTACAAGCTGGGCGGGGCCGAGGCTCGCTGATCGAACTCATAGGCGAGACAGGCAGCGGCAAATCCCGCCTGCTCGCCGAGGCGCGCGATCTTGCCGGCGACGTTCGTTTCGCGCACACCATCTGCGAGAACTACCGGCGGAGCGTCCCGTACGGCGTCTGGCGGGACCTCCTCCGCCAACTGCTGGGGCTGCACTGGGACGATCCCGACGAGGTCGTGACCGCGGCCATCCTCACGCACCTCGAGACGTCCGACCGCGAGCTTCGGCCCTGGCTTCCGCTGCTGGCAATCGCCTTCGATGTGCACGTGCCCACGACGCGGGAAGTCAGCGAGCTTGCCGCGGACTACTACACGCCGAAGTTCCAGGAAGTCGTGCTCGAGTTCCTCGAGCCGTTGCTGGCGGTCCCCATGTTGATCCAGATCGAGCACGCGCACTTCATGGACGAGGCCTC
>Ga0187777_10001942_pt1 | contig 13321 bp, 8 predicted proteins | sample 1015_Q2_SP5_10_M_FD_132416 | JGI IMG/M metagenome (GOLD analysis project Ga0187777, IMG submission 132416) | Tropical peat soil microbial communities from peatlands in Department of Meta, Colombia - 1015_Q2_SP5_10_MG | ecosystem: Environmental > Terrestrial > Soil > Wetlands > Peat | place...
CCGGACGGTGACGTCGCTCCCGGCGCTCGACTGGACGGGAATGATCGCGCCGTTGGCGACGGCGAAGTCCGCGGTCGTCCAGTTGATGACGGACGCCAGCGGCATGGTGGTGCCGGCGGGGAAGATCCTCAGGTCGCCGACGTCGGTCGGCGCGACGACCGTCACGTTGAACACCACCGCCTGGGCGCCCGTCGGCACACCGCAGGCGCCGAGGATCGGGAAGGAGCGCGTGGCGTTGGCCGCCAGGCTGGGCGCGCCGGTGGCCGCGGCGGCCTGGCGCGTGTCGACCACGCGACAGGGCGAGAGCGAGAAGAAGTTGTAGGGCCCACCCGCCTCCGTGCGCGAAGTCGTCGCCGCCAGGGCCGCGGCCAGCGCGAACGCCTGGCCGGCCCGCAGCAGCCTGTGTCTCGTCCGATCGTTCATGGTCCGGCTCCTTTCTCCGCTTGCGCCGCGCTCACTCGAAGTACCCGGTGACGTCGAACAGGAAGTCCGTGCGGTGCGCCGAGCCTGGCGCCATGTCGCACTGGACAGCCAGCTGCCCGCTCACGCCGAGTGGAACGACGGCTCCGTTCGCCCGCGTCTTCCCCGGGGTGAAGTTGATGGTGCTGGAAGAGGGGGCCGCTGTCCCGGCAGGGTAGATCCGCAGATCGCCCACTGCGGTCTCGTTCACCACCGTGACGTTGATGGCGACGGCGCTGGCGCTCGACGGGACGCCGCACACCCCGGCCACCAGGAAGCCGCGAGTCGTGTTCGCGCCGAGAGCGGGCCCTCCCGAGGGACCATCCGCACTGCGGGTGTCGGCGACCCGGCAGGGCGTGACCGTAAAGAAGCGCGTCGCGCCCACCGGGTCGTAGAGACCGCCGGTGTCGAGGAACCCGGACCCGAAGTTCGGGTTCTCACCACCCCAGACGATCATCTTGGAGCCCGTCCACACCGCGGTGTGGAAAGAGCGTCCTGGAGGGGCGTTGATCGTGGACGTTGCCGTCCAGGAGTCCGTGGTCGGGTCGTAGACGCCACCCGTGGCGACCCACTCGCCAGAGGGGCTGACACCGCTCCAGACGATCATCTTCGCGCCGGTCCATACGGCCGTGTGTTCGTAACGTGCGGCAGGGGCGTTCGTCATCGACGTCGCCGCCCAGCTGTCGCTCGCGGGGTCGTAGATGCCCCCGGTGTTCGTCGAGTAAGGGTTGAGGTCGATCCCACCCCAAACGACCAACCTCGAACCCGTCCACACGCCGGTGTGCTCCTCGCGTGCGGACGGAACGTTGACCATGGACGTGGCAGTCCAGGTGTCCGTGGCAGGGTCGTACCCGCCTCCCGTGTTCACGGGCCCGAGGCTGCCGTCTTCCCCGCCCCAGACGATCATCATCGACCCCGTCCACACCGCGGCTGGCATGAAGCGCGGGGCAGGGGCGTTCGTCGTGGAGATTGTCGTCCAGGTGTCGCTGGCGGGGTCGTAGATGCCTCCCGTGTTGACGAGCGCTGTGGTTGCATCCGATCCGCCCCAGACGATCATCTGCGACCCGGTCCATACCGCGTTCGGCATCCATCGCGGCGTGGGGGCGTTCGCTGTCGACATCGTCGTCCAGCTGTCCGTCGCCGGGTCGTAGACGCCGCCTGCCGACGTGTACGTGCCAACTGTGCAGTCGTCGCCACCCCAGACGATCATCTTCGAGCCTGTCCACACCACCGCCTGACCACCTCCTCTTGCGGGTGCGTTGAGCGTGGAGATCGTCGCCCAGGTGTCGGTCGCGGGATCGTAGATGCCGCCCGGGGCAGACTGACAGCCAAGGCCATCGAGCCCGCCCCAGACGATCATCTTCGAGCCCGTCCACACCGCGGAGTGCAGCTCACGTCCGGAGGGCGCGTTGACCGTGGACGTCGCCGTCCAGATTCCCTGGGCCGCAGCCTGCCGCGACAGGCCTGGGAGCAGGGACCCGACAGTCGCAACGGCGATGATCAGCCTGCGCATGGCTCCCCCACGGATGACCGTTCGACAGGCGGCTGCGGCCACCACCCGCAACCGCATCGGCTCGGAGGCATAGACGGCCGCGTGACGCCCTTTTCCGCGACCGGCGCGGCGACGACCAAGGTGTGGATTCCCCGGGGCCACGACCGTCTATAAAGGAGACGGGCTCAACTACGCGGAATTCTCGCGTCCCGCGCAAGCCGGGAGGAGTCATTGCATCTCAGGATCGGACCTTGGCAGAAGAGGGGGTTCGCGATGGTGATCGCGTTGGCTCTTGCCAGCCTCACCTTGCGGCAGGAGGTTGCCACAAACACGGCGGCAGCCGCGGGCACGCACCGGATCGGGGTGCGACCGGGCGCCGCCGGGCTCGCTGAGCTCTTCGACCGGACCAGCGGGGTCACCTTCACGCCACAAGGCAACAACTACGTCCGACTCGCGTCCCAGACTGACCCCGCCGGCAACTCGACGTACTACCACTCGACCTTCAACGTGGGGACCTACGACGCCACCCGCATCGAGGTGGCGCTGACCACCATGGCGACATACCGATACAACAGCATCAGGGTCTGGCTCAACGGCTGCTGTACCGGCTCGGTCGGCAACCCTGCGGGCGGGCTGTCAACCGCCTACCTCGCCAACGTCGTGGACTTCCTGAAGCGCTGCCGCAGCCACGGCATCTATGCGATCCTCACCACTGACTGGCCGCCATCTTTCGGCGGCTACACCGACAACTACGCGGGCTGCACTGCGTTCGCGAGCTACAACCTGGTGAACCTCTGCGCTGGCGGCGTCGCGGCGAACGTCGCCTTCTTTCGCGACTTGGCTCAGGGCCTGGTGGCGCAGGGAGCGCCGCTCGACGCGATCCTGGCGTACGAGCTGCGCAACGAGTACTACTACGAGTCCGACCACCCGCCGTTGAGCTGGACCAGCGGGCCGGTGACCACCGCGAACGGCCTCAGCTATGACATGGGCAGCGCCAGCTCACGTCAGCAGATGATGGACGATGGCCTCGTCTACTTCGTCGATCAGGTGAGGGCGGCCATCCTCGCGGTCGATCCCACGGCGCTGGTCGGGGTGGGCTTCTTCTGGCCTCAGGACCCGAATCCGACCCGCATCGGCGATCCGCGTGTGATCGAGGTCTACCCTGCCATCGACCGTTCGACGGTCGACCTCGTCGACATCCATGGTTACGCGGTCCCCGCCGACCTCACGGTTCCGCAGCTGCTCGAGAACTACAAACTCGCCGGGCATCAGCAGACGAAGCCCATCGTCTTGGGTGAGTTCGGCACCTTCAAGTCCTCCTATCCCTCCATCTCCGCCGCGGCGGCCGTCCTGCAGGACTGGCAGCTGCAGACATGTGCGGCGCAGCTCAAGGGCTGGCTGCTCTGGACTTGGGACACGCAGGAGCCCGAGGCTGAGCCCCCGATGTGGGCCGCAGTGTCGGGAGACGGTTCGATCAATCGCAGCCTGGCACCCTCGTTTCGTGCGGACCCGTGCTCCGCCACGCCGGTGCCCGGGCACTTCTTCACCGTCGCCCCCTGTCGGGTGGCGGACACCCGCGCGGCAGAAGGGCCCTCGGGCGCTCCCGTGCTCGCCGCCAACCAGACCCGTCGCTTCCCCGTCAGCGGCCTGTGCGGCGTTCCCTGGACGGCCGTGGCCGTGGCTGCCAACGTCACTGCCGTCGACCCAACCGAGGCCGGGGACCTGCGGGCCTATCCCGCCGGCACGACGATTCCGCCGGCCAGCGTGCTCAACTTCACCGAGGGCCGAGTCCGTGCAAATGACGCCGTCGTCGCGCTGGGCGTCGATGGGCAGATCGCCATCCAGTGCGACATGTCCGCGACGTCCCGGGGACACACCCATGTGATCGTGGACGTGACCGGCTACTTCCAGTAGCGGACCCAACCGTGCATCGTGTCGGGAGGTGATCGGACATGGCTCGCCGAATGCTGCCGCCCATCGTCGCCGTGCCGCGAGTGCCGGCCGGGGCCGTCCTGGCGCTCGCGATGGCTGCCGCTCCGGCCAGGGGAGGCGTCATTGCCTCGGGCATCCCCTTCATTCCGCCCGCCTTGAGCACGGCCGATCCCAACCGGTCGATTGTCGTGGCCCGGGGGCCTCACCTCGTCTTCAACGACGGCACGACCGAGTCGATCATGAGGATGTCGCCCTATGGAGGACCGATCAGCCCGCTGGTGGTGAGGCTCGGCGCACCGTTGTCGGTGGTCGTGCGCGGAGGCTACGCCTATTCGTCCTCCGGCGCGGTCGTGTTCCGGAGCTCCCTGGACGGCGCCACCGTCAGGGTCCTGGTCCGTACGGCCGCTCCCGCGGCCGAGGGCTACCTCGCCGTCGACGACGTGAACGTGTACTACGAGACCTACGCCTCCAACACCTGGACGATCTGGAAGATCCCGGTCGCAGGAGGCACCTCCACCGCCCTGATCAGCACTGGAAAGCGCATCCGTGGTCTGGCGAGCGACGGGTTCAGCGTGTACTGGGCGGAGGAGCTCTTCCCGGATCCCGGGGGACCCCAGAGCAGCGTCCGCAAGATCCCGGTCGTCGGCGGGGCGCCGGTCGACCTCGCTACCGGGCTCAACGCGCTGCGGGGCGGCCTCGTGCTCGACAGCGGCGAGCTGTTCTTCGCCGACGTGAACTTCTACGACACCTACCGTCTGTTCAAGGTGCAGACGGTGGGTGGGCCCGTCACCAACCTGGCCACCGTCACCTCGGCGGACCTGCCCACCGGCATCGCGGTGGACGCCGCGAACGTCTATTGGTCCATCAAGGGCCTGATCGACCTCGCCCCTCGAGGTGGTGGCGGCGTCGTCACCTTGGTCAGCGGTCTGGACTCGCCGGCAGGCATCGCCGTCGCGCCCGGCCAGGTCTTCTGGAGTGAGTCTCTCTGCTGCGCGACCCAGGGCAACGGCATCGTCAAGACGACTCCGACAGCCGGAGGGTCCGTCACCACGATCGCGGACGGGTTCAACGGGCCCGGACCCCTGACCGTCGACTCCACCAGGGTGTACTGGGTCGAGGGCGCTTCCGGCGTCCTGGCAGAGGGCGACGGCCGGCTCCGCGCGGCGCCCCTGGCCGGCGGGGCGATCCGCACCATCGCGGACGCGGGACCCGGCGTGTTGCCGGCATTCGACGCGGACGCCAGCTACGTGTACTTCGACGACCGCGGAGGCATCAAGAAGGTGCCCCTCGGCGGCGGCCCGGTGGAGCAGCTGACCGCTGGCGGGAGCGTGTTCGACGGGATCCAGAGGATCGTGACCGATGGCGCCTACGTCTACTGGATCACGGGTCCGGGCTCTGGGGTGGCCCGGGTGCCGGTGAACGGAGGGCCTGCCCAGACGCTTGGCGGCGGGTTCGGCCCCCCCGGGGCGCTCGCCGTCGACGCCACGAGCGTGTACTGGGTCGACCACAACGACACCATCTTCAAGGTTCCCAAGGGCGGCGGGGCCACCGTGACCCTGGCCAGCGGCCTGCCCTACTTCTCCGAGCTCGTCGGCGACGGCACCAGCCTGTTCTTCGTCGAGCAGGACTCCGGGGCCATCCGGCGCATGTCGGTGAACGGCGGCGCGATCTCGACGTTGGGATTCGCGGAGGCAATGTCGCAGCTGCAACTCACCCTGGACCAGCAGTACCTCTACTGGATCGGACAGGCGTCGGTGGGCCGGGTCCCCAAGCTGGGCGGCGCTCCCACCATCATCGCGGGAGGCCTGCAGTCGGCGATGGGGGTGCCGAACGGCGTCGCCGCCGACGGCCAGGGCGGCGTCTACTGGACGGACGTGGGACATGGGACGATCAGCGCCTCGGCGGCCGCCCCGTCCGCCTCGGCGGACCTGTCGATCAGCATGACGGACGGCCAGCCGACGGCGCTACCGGGATTCCCCGTCACCTACACGATCACGGTATCCAACGCCGGGCCGGCGCGCGCCAACGGAGCGGCCGTCGTCGACGAGTTCCTGGCCTCGGCATTGAACGGCGTCACCTGGACCTGCGCGGCGTCGGCCGGCTCGAGCTGCGCGAGCGCAAGCGGCTCCGGGAACATCGAGGCGAAGGTCGATCTTCCCGCCGGCGGCAGCGCGACGTTCAGGGCGACGGGAACGCTCGACGCCACCGAATCGGGAACCCTGACGAACTACGCCAGCGTCTTCCCGCCCGCGGGGATCATCGACCCGAACCCCGCGAACGACGAGGCTGCGGACGTGGACGCCATCGTGTCCCCGGTCGACTTGTCCATCACGAATACGGACGGGCTGTCGACCGCCGTCCCCGATCAGACGATCGTTTACACGATCGTGGCCTCCAACGCCGGCCCGAAGGCCGTCCGTGGCGCGACCGTCTCCGACGCCGTACCCGCGTTCCTCCTCTCCCCCGCCTGGACCTGCGTCGCCGCCGGCGGCGCCGCCTGCACACCCGGCGGCACTGGCGACATATCCGACACGGTCGACCTGCCGGTTGGAGGCACCGTCACCTACACCCTCACCGCCACCCTCATCCACACCCCACCAGGGCTCTTCAACACCGCCAGCGTGAGCCCGCCTGCCGGTTACGGCGACACCAACCCGGCCAACAACACCGTCACCGACACGGACGTCGTCCTCTTCCCGCCGACGAGCTTCTTTACCGTGCCCCCCTGCCGAGTGGCGGACACGCGCAGACCCGGCGGGCCCTCCGGAGGACCCGCGCTCGCCGCCAACACCTCTCGTACCTTCCCGGTGCTCGGCGAGTGCGGCATCCCGTCCACCGCCACTGCCATCGCCGTCAACGTCACCGTGGTGGGCGAAACGGATGCCGGCGACCTGCGGGTCTACCCCGCCGGGGGCACGGCGCCCTCCTCCTCGACCATCAACTTCGTCGTGGGCAAGGCGCGGGCCAACAATGCCGTCATCCCGCTGGGTGTGGGAGGGCAGATCAGCGTCCGCTGCGACATGCCCACTGGATCCAAGGGCCAGGCGGACTTCTTGTTCGACGTCACCGGCTATTTCCAGTGACCAGGCGAGCCATCTTGACGGCGGCAAGCCCCGCCGCCAACGTCACGTGACGGATACGGCGACTCACCTGAAGATGAGCCGCTGCGAGTAGATCGAGGCGGGCGGGCGAACGTCGCCGGCGCGCGGTGCGGCCCTTCGCTGGCGGCCTCGAGGGGCCGTCACAACCCGTGCCCGAGCATCGACGCCGTCCACTGCGCCGACGCGCGGCCGCTCCCGACTACTGTCCGGGGCCGATCTGCCTCATGAACTCGCCGTTGTCCCAGAAGAGGTACTCCTCGAACATGATGCCGTCCTTGCCCCAGTGGCCGATCGTCGCCATCGGGATCCGGTAGGCCTTGCCGGTGGGTTGGATGCTCTTGCCGCCCGCAAGCGCCATCGGCTTCGTGAAGGTTCCCTCCAACCAGCCGGTCACCGCCGTCCACTCACCATCCGCGGCTCCGAACCGGACGGGGTGCTCCTTGATCCGGTTGTCGGGCGCGAAGGTGAACATCACCATCAGGTCCTCGATGTGCTTCTCGATGCCTTTCGTCGTGTGGCCGTCCGGCCAGTGCACGACCACGTCCTTCGAGTGGCTCTTGTGGAGGTCCTGCCACTGCTGCCCGGTGTAGACGCGGAAGTCGAGGTCGTCGAAGTTCGCGAGGTTCCTCGCGAGCTCGGCGGGCATGCCCGCGACCTTCGGAGTCGGCTCGCCAGCCTTGCTCGCCGGCCACCTGTTCCCGTCGGCGGAGGCTGGCGACACGGCAGGGATCAGCAGGATCCCCGTGGCGGCCGCCATCGCAGCTCCGCGGAGCAGCTTCACGGTAGTTCGGTTCACCTTCGACATCCTTCCCCCTCCCCTACGACGTAGACGGTGCCCGCCTCGCGGCACCATGGTCACTTGATGAATGTCCCTTCGCGCAGTTCGGCCATCGCCTGCTCGAGCTGCTCCCTCGTGTTCATCACGATCGGCCCGTACCAGGCGACGGGCTCTTCGAGCGGCTGGCCGGAGACGAGCAGGAAGCGGATGCCCTCGTCTCCAGCCAGCACGGTGATCTCGTCTCCTCGATCGAAGAGCACGAGCGAGCGGTTGCCGGCGCTGTCATAGACTGCCGGGCCGTCCCCTACGGCCGGCTCGGTCAACACCTGGCGAGGCTCCGAGGCGTCGCGGAAGCTGCCGGAGCCGGCGAACACGTAAGCGAAGACATGGCGATCGCGCTCGACCGGGATCCGCCTCCGCACGCCGGGCGGCACCGAGACGTCCACGTAGCGCGGGTCGGCCGCGACACCCTCGACCGGGCCGCGCTTGCCCCAGAAGTCGCCGACGATGACACGCGCGCGAGTGCCATCGTCCTCGACGACCTCCGGGATCTCGGCGGCCTTGATGTCCTGGTAGCGCGGCCGCGTCATCTTGAGAGACGCCGGCAGATTCGCCCAGAGCTGGAAGCCGTGCATGCGGCCGCTCGGGTCGCCCTTCGGCATCTCCTGGTGCATGATCCCGCTGCCCGCCGTCATCCACTGCACGTCTCCGGCGCCAAGCGACCCCTGGTTTCCGAGGCTGTCGCCGTGCGCGACCGTCCCCGCGAGCACGTAGGTGATCGTCTCGATCCCGCGGTGTGGGTGCCAGGGGAAGCCGGCCAGGTAGTCGGCGGGATCGTCGCCGCGGAAGTCGTCGAACAGCAGGAACGGATCGAACTCCGAGGTCTTCCCGAACCCGAACGCGCGCCGCAGGCGGACGCCCGCTCCCTCGAGCGTCGGCTTGGACTCGGCGATGGTCTTGATCGGCCTTAGGGACATGGTCGTGACCTCCTGGCTCCGTCCTTCAAGCGACCTGCTCGGCGCTGCCGTCCGCCTGCTTCACCGCCTCGATCTCGATCTCGATGTCGACGCGTTCGCCGACAACCAGGCCGCCGGTCTCGAGGACCTGGTTCCAGGTGAGCCCGAAATCCTTGCGGTCGATCGACGTCTTTGCGGTGAAGCCGGCTCGCTCGTGGCCCCACGGGTCCCTTGTCCGCCCGGCGTACTCGACCTCGAGTACGACCGGCCGTGCGACGCCGCGGATCGTCAGCAGGCCCAAGACGCGCCAGCGCTCGGGGTCGAGCCGTTCCGTCCGCTCGGCCTTGAACGTGATCTCCGGGTGGTGGGCCGCGTCGAGGAAGTCCGCCGATTTGAGGTGCGCGTCGCGGTCCGCGACGCCCGTGTCGATGCTGGAGGCGTCGATCACGACCTCGACCGACGAGCGCGCCTCGTCGCCGTCCTCCGTCACGACCGCGCCGCTCCAGCGCGTGAACTTCCCACGGACCTTCGCCAGCACCATGTGGCGCACCGCGAAGTGGACTCCCGAATGCCCGCTGTCGATCTCCCATCGTTCCACTGCCATTTCGCTGCTCCTCGTCTCGGGCTCTGAGCCCAGCTGCCAGTGGAGAAGGCAAGCCTCAGGCCAGGAAGTCGGAGATTGATGACAAAGGACTTAGACGGCCTTGGCGTCTCGCTCGACCTCTCGTTATGATTGATATGTCTCTCAAATCGATGGAGTGACCATGCGTGCCCAAGACCTCGACCTGCGCGAGATCCTTCAGTTCGACCCCAACGGAGGTGTCATCCGCTTCGGCAGCCAGCGGGCGCTTCTCTTCGACGCCGTCGCCATGGGCATCTTGCGGAAGGAGCTCGTCGACCTCCTCGGCGTCGCGGGCGCTCGAGGCGTCCTCACCCGCTTCGGCTACGCTCACGGCTGGCGCACGGCCGAGAACCTCAAGACCGAGTTCCCGTGGGACGACGAGTGGCAGTGGAGGTGGGCCGGAGGCCGGATCCACACTCTGCAGGGACTCGTGGTTGCGGAGGCGCCGCCCCGCGACACCACCGAGGGCCCGAAGCCGCTCGGCGAGTCGATCTGGCGTGACTCCTACGAGGCCGAGCAGCACCTCCTCCATCTTGGCCAGGCCGAGGAGTGCGTCTGCTGGACACTCGTCGGCTTTGCCAGCGGCTATCTCTCCTACTGCTACGGCCGCGAGGTCTACGGCATCGAGAACCGCTGCCGCGGCAGAGGCGACGCCGTCTGCCACTTCGTCGCACGCTCTCGCGAGGACTGGGGCGAGGCGATCGAGCCGCACCTCCCCTTCTTTCAGCAACCCTGTCTCGAGGCGGCTCTCGCGCAGGTCACCGAGGATCTCAAGCGTTCGGAGTCGCGGCTACGCTCACGGCGACGAGCGCTCGAACTCGCTGACGCCGCGCCGAACGTCGCGGGAATCGTGGCGCAGAGCTCCGCCATGGAGCGCGTCCTCGAGCTCGCCCGGCGGGTGGCCAGGGTCGACTCGACCGTGCTCCTCACCGGCGAGAGCGGGGTCGGCAAGGAACGGATTGCGCGTCTCATCCACGGCGAGTCCTCCCGTGCCAAGGGACCGTTCCTCGCGGTGAACTGCGGCGCGGTCGCGGAGGGGCTGCTCGAGTCGGAGCTCTTCGGCCACGCCCGCGGCTCCTTCACGGGAGCGTCACAGGACCGCGCAGGGCTCTTCGAGGCGGCAACCGGCGGCACCCTCTTCCTCGACGAGATCGGCGAGGTGCCGCCGCCCATGCAGGTGAAGCTGCTCCGCGCGCTCCAGGAGCGCGAGATCCGGCGGGTGGGAGAGAACGCCGTGCGCCGCGTGAACGTGCGCGTCCTGGCGGCGACCAACCGCGACCTCGTAGCCGAGGTCAATGCCGCGCGGTTCCGGCAGGACCTCTACTACCGCCTCCGTGTCGTCGAGATCCGCGTGCCACCGCTCCGAGATCGGCGGGACGACGTGCTTCCCCTGGCGCGGAGCTTCCTCGCGGAGGTCGCGGCTCGCGTGGGGCGCAAGGCGACCGGATTCACGCCGAGGGCGGCCAATCAGCTCGTGCGCTACCAGTGGCCCGGCAACGTCCGCGAGCTCGAGAACGCCGTCGAGCGCGCCGTCGTGCTCTCGCGCGGCCCCCGGATCGACGTGGACGACCTCCCGGAGGAGGTCTCTCTCGCGCTGCCGGGAGTACGCGCGGCAGGCGAGGTGCGGCCGCTCGAGGCGGTCGAGCGTGACTACATCCTCGCCGTCATCAAAGCGAACGACGGCAACAAGACCCGCGCCGCCGAGCAGCTCAAGATCGGAGCAGCGACGCTCTACCGCAAGCTCAAGCAGTACGGGCCGCTGAGAAACACACTGGCGTCGTAACAAGTTGCGATCGGCGCCGACTCATGACGGCGAGAAGGCCGTTCCCGCGCGGCAGGAAAGATCCTCCGGCATCTGAGGCCGGGAACGACTTCGTTGGGCCTGCTGACATGTGGAGCGCCTCGCGCGTTTCGCGTACGACCCGCGCCTCGACGACCAAGCTGCCCATCGAGACGGCGCTCAAGGGCTGCGCTCAGACATCGGCGAGGTCTGCGAGGCGCCCCGGGCCGAGGTGGTGACCAACCTTCTCGCCTCCTGGCAGCGCGCGCGGCCGGTGGAGAAACGTGGCGATGACCTGCGCGGGGCTGGAGCGCCTCCGCAGAGGACGCAGACAGTCGTCCGCGACCTCGAGCACCTGGGCCGCACGGATCCAGGCTGGGCCGGTGTCTACCACGCGCGCCTCGATGAGCGAGGAGAGAGCGGAGAAACCCGCCCACTCGGCGCGGGCGCGGAACGCGTCGAGTATCATGCTCTCGACCTCGACCTGGTTCATGAGCTGGGGCGACACCGCCATCGCCTGCAGGTAGAGCGTGTCGTTGTCGCCGAAGCTCGGGTCCTCGCGAACCCCAGTTCGGTGTGGTTCTCGAGCGGGCTGCCGACCGCGCACGCGACCAGCCGGCCGGTGACCCGGTCCCGCAGCGCCAGGCCCACCGCGCGAGCGTGGCGGCGACCGCCGTTCTGCGCCTTCATGGCCCACATCACGGCGTCAGGAGGGCACGGCAAGGCCTGCACCTCAGTGGCACCCGGCGGCGGCTTGCCGGACCTTGTTCGCAGAAATGCGCGTCAGAAGTAGAAGCCGACCTGTGCGAACGCACCCCAGGGCGAGGTGCCGTACTCGCTGCGCAGGCCGAGGGTGGTCGTGGCGGCGACGAAGGCCGGGCTGCCCAGGAGCACGTCGGAAACCGTCAGGCTCTGCAGCAGCCTGGGATCGGGACGCGCGCCGATCGGGATATAGCCGCCGATCCGAACGAGGACTTTCTGGGCCGCCCAATACTGCGAAACGGGGATGGCGAGCGCGCTCGGGTCGGCGAGGTTGGTGAGCACCAGCATCTGGAGCGACAGCAGGGGCGTGGCTTGCCGGGTCGCGTTCAGTCCGAGGTAGTGCCGTCCAGCGCCGAACACCTCGCCGCGAACCACACGATCGCTGCTCAGCTTGCTGGCGTACCCGGCAGGGCTCTGCGCACCGAAGCCATTGAAGTAGTACTCCCCGCCGAGGGTCCAGCCCCCGGCCGGGCGCCACGCCACCCCGACGACGCTGCGCAGGAAGCGCTCCTCGACGGCGACCGGGCCTGGACCGCCGAGGTTGGCGAGACCGAGCGTGTAGGCGGCCTCCGCGTGAACCCCCAACGGTCCGATGTCGCCTGCAGTGTCGGCTCCGAAAACGAGGTCTGACACGTACTTCGCTGCCGAGACCGACACATCGAACCCTTTCGTGTTCGCCTGCACGCGGGCGACGCCGCCCTGCGCCCAGGCGTCCTGCTGGGGCAGATAGATCAAGTCGAGGAGCGAGGTCTTGCTGAGCGGCAGCGAGAAGCGAACGGCGTCGACACCATGACGGACTTCGCGGTCCACGTCGCTGGGCGAAAAGGGACTGAGCAGGTCGGTGGGGTTCCACAGTACGCCGGTCCCCCACGAGAGCACCTGGCGGCCGACGACGATCTCGCCCTTGGGAAGGATCACCTTCACGGCCAGCAGATCGAGGTTGTGCTGAAGCAGGAAGGTGCCGTGGTCGACGAGCACGCGGTCGAAATCGACCAGCCGCCGACCTTCCGTCTCGCCCTTTGTCGGCACCGGGCCGCCGAGGAACCTGCCGCTGCTCAGCGCGGGATCCGAGGCGACGGTGGCGTCGATCTGGTATCCAGCCGAGAACTCGACGCGGTTGTTCCACAGGAACCGCCCCCAGACCCGCGATGTGTTCGTCAGGCTCGCCCCGGACTGCGGCAGCGGTGCGACCGCCGGCAGATCCAGGTCGGGCGCAACCAGGTGGACCTGGTCGAACAGCTGGCTCAGCGACCTCGTACCCTCGACCAGACCCGGCTGGTTGTGGATGGCCGAGCCAAACGACTTGTTGAATGCCCCCAGGTCGAGAGACGACGAGCCGTCCTCGCTCTTCCACACCTCGCGAGCCTGCGCCGCGGCGAGAGACGGCACCAGCAGGCCCGCCGACAGCGCAGCCGCGCACAGTGTGGGAGCGCGCATGC
>Ga0187777_10001945_pt1 | contig 13313 bp, 13 predicted proteins | sample 1015_Q2_SP5_10_M_FD_132416 | JGI IMG/M metagenome (GOLD analysis project Ga0187777, IMG submission 132416) | Tropical peat soil microbial communities from peatlands in Department of Meta, Colombia - 1015_Q2_SP5_10_MG | ecosystem: Environmental > Terrestrial > Soil > Wetlands > Peat | place...
CCGCCACGAAGCGTGCTTCCCAGGTCCAGGTCATGGCATCCCTCCGGGTTCGGATCCCGCGGCGCGCGTCAGCGCCGGTCGAAGTACCGCGCGGCCCAGTCGAGGAACAGCGGCCAGTCGAGCATGTCGGTGTGGCCGCCCTCGTGCATGCGGAAGGCCAGGTCGCCGTCCATCAGCCCTTGGTCGGCGGCCGGCATCGTCGTCGTGCCGAGGCCGCGGGCGCCGAGCAGGCGGTAGACGGGGTCGGCGGCGACGCCGGCGAGGAACTCGCCGTGCGCGTCCACCCAGGTGTCCCCCCGGGTGCCGCCGGTGATGAACAGGGGGCGGGGCGCGACGAGGGCCATCAGGTCGTGCGCGTCCACCGGCATGTCGGCCCAGTGGCCCGCGTACTTGAGGAAGTTGCCCGCCATCCAGTGGTACTCGCTCGGGGCCGCGACGTTGTCGATGGTCTCGCCCCAGCTGCGCTTCTCCAGCGACGCGCCCATCGCGCCGGAGCTGCTCGCCCACACGATCGCCCAGCGCGGGTCGAGCGCGCCGGCCAGCAGCGCGGTCTTGCCCCAGCGCGAGTGCCCCTCGATCGCCGCGCGCCTGGCGTCGATCTCGGGATCGGACTCGAGGTAGTCGAGCGCGCGGCTCATGCCCCAGCTCCACGCCGCGAGCACGCCCCAGTCGTCCGGCTTCCGCGGCCGGCCGCGGCCCACGAGGCCGATGATGCCGCGGTCGAGGCCGGCCCCGTTGTCGGCCTGGATCGCGGTGGTGTTCACGGTGCCGAACGCCCAGCCCCGGGCCAGCACCTGGGCGACGCGGTCCGGCAGCTTCGTCGTGTCGCCCGGGCCGAAGCCGAAGAACACGCCCCACACGACCATCATCACGGGGACGGGGCGCGTCACGTTGGGCGGCAGGTACAGGGTGATCTCGATCCGGGGCGTCGCGGCCGGGTACGCCGCGTTGTCGATGTGCCCCGTGACGTACTTCACGACGGCCTGGCCGGGATAGCGGGTGGAGTCCACGCGGGCGACCTCGAAGCGCACGGCCGGCGTGCGCTCCGGGGTCCGGCCGTAGACCTCGCGCCGCTCGAGCTCGAGGATCTCGGGACGCCGCACCCGCCACCACGTGTCCGCGTTCGTCACCGGTCGCCCGTCGTTCGCGACCAGTGGGTCGGGCAGCGTGTAGGTCCCGGCGCGGGCCTCGTCGTAGTTCGACCAGGCGCCCCACTCGGAGCGCACGTAGGTGTTGCCTGCCGAGTCGGTGAAGTTGTTGCCGGGCGCGTTGGCGCGCCGGAAGGTGTTCGGCGGCCGGGCGGGATCGCTGTCCGCCGGCGGCAGCGCCGGCGGGGCCGGCAGGCCGAGCTGCGCGATCATCAGGCTCCGGTCGCGCTCGGAGCCGGCGCGGATCGAATCCATGAACGCCTGCCGCTGGGCCGGCGTCATGGTCCGGAAGTCCGGCACCTGGGCGCGGGCCGGGGCCGGAGCCGCGGCGAGCAGGACCGCGGCGCCGGCGGCGCCGAGCAGCCGTGCATGGGATGCGCGCGTGGCCATCGGTATCGTCTCCTGGCTCAGTACCCCGCGGCCCGGCTGGGCAGCCGCGGATCGGTCACGCCCTCGAGCCCGTGTGGCGTGACGCGCACCGCCGTGACGGTCGCGAAGTAGTAGGACCGCGCGTAGAACCGGTGGCCCATCGCCTCGAGCTGCGCCTTCACCTCCGGCGACAGCGCGGCCGGCTCCATCGCCACCGAGTCGGGCAGCGCGTTGTGGTGGATGCGCGGCGCCGCCACGGCCTCGGCGAGGCTCATGTGGTGGTCCACCACGTTGAGGATGACCTGCAGCACCGCGGTGATGATCCGCGCGCCGCCCTCCGAGCCGAGGACGAGGGCGAGGCGCCCGTGCCGGTCGGTCACGACGGTGGGCGTCATGGACGACAGCATCCGCTTGCCGGGCGCGATGGCGTTGGCCTCGCCGAGCTGCCGCAGGCCCATGAGGTTCACCGCGCCGGGCCTGGCGGTGAAGTCGTCCATCTCGTCGTTGAGGAAGAACCCGGCGCCCGCGACGAGGACCTTCGAGCCGAACCCGGTGTTGAGGGTGGTCGTGAGGGCGGCGGCGTCGCCCCGGCCGTCCACCACCGCGTAGTTGGTGGTGTGCGGGCCCTCGCGCGTCGGCAGGCCCTCGGTGGGTGTGGCCCGGTCGAGCAGGATCGAGCGGCGCTGGCGCGCCGCGTAGGCGGCGCTGGTGAGCCTCGCGATCGGCATCGCGACGAACGCGGGGTCGCCGAGCAGCGTGTTGCGGTCCAGGAACGCGCGCCGCTCCGCCTCGATGAACAGGTGGCGCTCGGGCGCGGTGCCGAACGGCGCGGGGCGGTAGCCGGACAGGATGTTCAGCGCCTCGAGGAGGATCGCGCCGCCGCTCGAGGACGGCGGCATGGTGACGATGCCCCAGCCGCGGTAGCGCCCGCGGAGGGGGGTGCGCCACAAGGGCCGGTAGCGCGCGAGATCGGCGAGCGTGAGGAGCCCGCCGGTGCGCCGCATCTCGGCGACGATGAGATCGGCGGTGCGGCCGCGGTAGAAGCCGGCGGCGCCGGAGTCGGCGATCCGCTGCAGCGTGGCGGCGAGGTCGGGCTGCCGCAGGGTGTCGCCTGCGGCGAAGGGCCGGCCGTCCGGGAGCCACGCCCGGGAGGTCGAGCCGTAGCGGCGGAACAGGGGCTCGGCGCCGCTCAGCATCGCGGCGCGCGGCTCGTCGATCACGTGACCGTCCCGCGCGAGGGCGATCGCCGGGGCGACGACGTCGCGCCACCGCAGTCGGCCGAAGCGGCGGTGCATCGCCCACAGGCCGGCGACGGAGCCCGGCACGCCGACGGACCGTGGCCCGAGCCAGGAATCGGTGGTGACGTCGCCGGCGGCGTCGACGTACATGTCGCGCGTGGCGGCGGCCGGCGCGGTCTCGCGGAAGTCGAGGGCCCAGGCCCGCCCGTCGCGGCGGCGGTAGAGCAGGAAGCCGCCCCCGCCGAGGTTGCCGGCGGCCGGCTCGACCACCGCGTGGGCGAACGCCACGGCGACGATGGCGTCGATCGCGTTGCCGCCGCGCCGCAGGATGTCGGCCCCGACCTGGCTGGACAGCGGGTGGTCGGCCGCGACCATGCCGTGCCGCGCGACCACGGCGGGCACGACCTCGCGGTAGCGCCACGCGGCGGCCGTGTCCTGCGCGCGCGCGGCGGCCGGCAGGAGGGCGGCGGCGAGCAGCAGCGCCGGGGCGGGTCGCACCCGCCGGCGGTCTCGCCGCACCCGGCAGGCCGCCGCGCCGGCGCGATTCGAGTCGGGGTCGTGCATCCACGGTCCCGTGATGGGTGTGCTGGAATGTGCGTCCGTCCGCCGCCGCGCCGGAAGGCCCGCGACGTCTGGACGCGGGCGCCGGGGCGCGGTACATCATCCGGACCCCGTCATTGGGACGGGCCTTCGGAGAGTCCATGAACCGGCTCGGCAACGCCTTCGTCATCGTCTCGTGGACCGCCGCGCTCTGCGGCGCCACGTCCATCGCGGCTTCCGCCCAGGCCCCCGCGTCCGCCGGGGCTGCACCCATCGCGACCGTCACCGTGGAGACCGCGCGGCTCGGCGTGGAGATCCCTTCGCACTTCATCGGCTACAGCCTCGAGGTCTCGACCGCGGGCCAGGGCATCGGCGCGTTCCAGGGCCCCGCGGCCGGCGCAGGGCCGTCGGCGGACGAGGCGGTGTACGCGCTCGGCCGACCGGAGGCGCCCAACGCCGGCTACTTCCAGCTGATGCGGAACCTGGGCGCCGGCATCCTCCGTCTCGGCGGCAACAGCCAGGACAACAGCTGCTGGGACCGCGCCGCGGCGCCGCACCCGGAGGCGTGCGCGGCAGAGCTGGCGGCGCCGGACCTGCGGCTGTTCGCCGAGGCGGCGCGCGCGAGCGGGTGGAAGCTCATCGTCGGTCTCAACCTGAAGCAGAACGCGCCGGCGTGGGCGGTGCGCGAAGTCACCGAGGGCGTGGCGCGCGAGATCCCGCGCTCGCTGGTGATGGCACTCGAGCCGGGCAACGAACCCGACCTCTTCACCCGCACGCCCTACCGCACGCCGGCGTACGCCGCCGCGGACCAGGCGCGGGAGTTCCTGGCCTACGCCCGCGCGCTCCGGGCGGAGCCCGCGAGCCGCGGCTACCCGCTGGTCGGGCCGGCCACCTGCTGCGGTTGGCGCGACACCACGGGCCTGAGAGCGTTCGTGGACGGCGTCGGTCGGTCGCGACTCACCTGGATCACGGTCCACAACTACTCCGAGACGACGTGCGGCGGCCGGCAGGTGAGCATCGCGCGCCTCCTGTCGCCGGAGCTGATGGACCAGTTCAACCGGGAGGCGCGGCCGCTCGCGGCCCTCGCCCGCAGGAGCGGGCTGCCGATCGCGATGGCGGAGACGAACTCCGCATCCTGCGGCGGCATGCCCGGTGTCAGCAACGCCTTCGCGTCGGCGCTGTGGGGACTCGACTACGCTTTCTCGCTGGTGGACGACGGGTTCATCAACGTCGCGTTCCACACCAGCTACCGTCCGGCGGGCGGCAGCTCCTACAACCCGGTGGACACGTACACGCGGCGCGACTCGAGCGGCACGTGGCGCTACCGGAACGTGGCCGAGCCGCTCTACTACGCCCTGTACCTGTTCGCCCGCCACGCCGTCGGCGCGCGGCTGCTGCCGGTGCAGGTGGAAGCCGGCGCCAACGTGCGCGCCTGGGCGGTGAGCCGCTGCGCGGGCTGCGCGGTGAGCGTGTTCGTGCTCAACAAGGACACCAGCGCGGAGGGTCCGGTGCGGGTGCACCTCGGAGGGGGGGCATCGATGGGCGGGGCCGCGCTGCTGCTGCTCGGCGCGCCGAGTCTCGGCGCGCTCGCGGCGGACGTGCGCTACGGCGGACAGCAGTTCGGTTCGGACGGGTCGATCGGCGAGCCCGCGACGAGCGCGGTCGCGCCGGAGGCGGGCGGGGACTACGTCTTCACGCTGCCGAACGCCGCCATCGCCCTGCTCACCGTGGAGCCGGCGCGGCGCTAGACGCCGAACTGCGAGAAGTGGTAGGCGAGGTGCTTGCCGCCCAGCACGCCCCACTCCTCGGCGCTGAGCTTGCCGAACCGCGGGTGCACGCTGGCCGGCCGCTCGCTGGCGAACCGCCGGATCAGGCCCTCGCACGCGCGCACGTCGGCGTCCCAGGCGGCGGGCTTGGCCGTGAGCATCTCGGGCGCCGTCCGCACCTTCCCCTTCGGCCACGGCAGCGGCGTGTGGATGGCGTACAGCCGCGCCAGCTGTCCGGAGAACGTGCCCCCGTAGCTCTTCGCCGGCAGGTCGCCGAGCGCCACGCGCATCTGGTCGCTCACGTGACACAGCATCTGGTGCGCGGTCATCTTGCCCCAGCGGCGCTGGTGCTCGGGCGTGAGAGTGTGCAGGCGGCGCAGGAGCGCTTCGCGATCGTGCTCGACGAGCAGCGTAGGCACGGTGTGGGTCTCCGTTCCGGGTCGGGCTAGTGTGACCCGGGCGCGCCGGGCGGCGAGGCGGGTGGCCGCGCCGGCCCTGCGCCCGCCCCGGAGCGCCCGATGGCCGCGGCGATCTCGTCCAGGTCGGCGGGGCCCAGCGCCAGCGTCGCCGCGGCGTGCCAGCCGTCCACCTGCCCGGGCGAGCGCGCGCCGACGATCGCCCCCGTGACGCCGGGCCAGGCGAGCGTCCAGGCCACGGCCACGGCCCCCGGCTGGCACGCGTGCCGCTCGGCGATGGGCCGCAGCGCCGCCGCCAGCTCGAGGTTCCGCCGCAGCCGCTCGCCGCTGAACTCCGGCGCCCGGGAGCGCCAGTCGTCCGCGCCGAGCCTGGCCGCGCGCTCGGCCGTGAACGCGCCGGTCAGCAGGCCGGCGTTCATCGGGCTGTACACGATCACGCCGGTGCCGTGCGCGGCGCACCACGGCAGCTCGTCCGCGGCGGCGCCGCGGCTGATGGCGGAGAAATGCGGCTGGAGCGTCTCCACGTGGCCGATGCGCTCGGCGGCCTCGAGCTGCGCGGCCGTGTGGTTCGACAGCCCGACGGCGCGCGCCTTGCCCTCCGCCTTCAGCTGGAGCAGCGTGCCCCAGTAGTCCTCGAGCGGCGTGCCGTCCTCGGCGGGCCAGTGCATCTGGAACAGGTCGATGCGCTCGACGCCGAGCCGCCGCAGCGAGCCCTCGATGCCTTCGCGGAGGCGCTTCGGGCTCCCCATCCGGCGCGGCGGCGCGGCATGGTCGTGCTCGTCCCACACCAGCCCGCACTTGGTGAACACGAGCGGACGGTCGGCCGCGGGGAGGCCGCGGAGCGCGCGCGCGACGATCTCCTCCGAGTGTCCGAGCCCGTACGCAGCCGCGGTGTCGATCCAGTTGATCCCCCGCTCGAGCGCGCGCCGGATGGCCGCCACCGACGCGCCGTCGTCCTGCGGCCCCCACCCGAACGTCCATCCGCCGCCGCCGATGGCCCACGCGCCGAAGCCGGTGCGGGTGATGCGCATCCCGGTCGAACCGAGCGGGACGGTCGGGAGATCGGTGCGATGTGACATCGGCGTGGCAGCCATCGGCCTGCTCGCGGTCGAAGCGATGCCTACATCATACGCGGCGAGGGCTGCAGTCGGGAGGTTTCCGCTCGTCATTGTGCAGAAGTCGCACCGAGCGGCCCACAGTCGGAAGCGTCCGTCGCGCCTGAAGATAGGGACCGCGCGCGCGGTCACGGGATCGCGCGAACCTCGTGGCCCGCGGTATGCGATGGTTTGGGGGTGCGGGCGCGGCATCCCGCCACGCCCAGCGGACAAGGAGGTGATCGGGCGTGCGCATAGACGCTCCCCGCCCTTACGTGATCGACAACCTCAAGTACGCGTTGAACCCGTCCTCGGTCGCAGTCGTCGGTGCCTCGCGTCGTCCCACCAAAGTCGGCTACAAGGTGATCGAAGGGCTCATCAAGTGGGGGTACCGGGGAACGATCTACCCGGTGAACCCCGCGGCCGAGACGGTGCTCGAGCTACCAACCTATGGCAGCCTCGCCGACATCCCCGGGCCGGTGGACCTCGTTTTCGTCGCCGTGCCGGCGCAGGCCGTGCCCGAGGCCGTCGAGGCGGCAGCCGCGAAGGGCGCCAAGGTGGTCGCGGTCTCCAGCAGCGACTTCAAAGAGACGGGCCGCGGCGACATCCAGGATCAATTGACGCGCTTCTGCCGCGAGCATCGGCTGCCGCTGATCGGTCCCAACTTCCTCGGGATGGGCAGCCCGTACTCGCGGTTCAACTGCGGGTTCATCCCCTACCTCCCCGTGGCTGGGCCGGTGGGCATGATCTCGCAGTCGGGTGCCAACCTGCTCGGCGCGCTCGGCGCCTCGCTGCTGCGGCACTTCGGGATGAGCTTCTTCGTCGGCCTGGGGAACAAGGCCGACGTGGACTTCTCGGAGTTCATCCTCTACGGCGGGCAGGATCCCCACACGCGATGCCTCGCGGTCTACATCGAGGGGCTCGACTCGCCTGAGGCGTTCGTGGCCGCGTGCCGTCAGGTCGTGCCTCACAAGCCGGTGGTCGTGATCAAGGTGGGCTCGTCCCGGATCGCCAAGAAGGCGGCGATGGCGCACACGGCGTCCGAGAACGAGGGCCTCGACGACGCGTTCTTCGACGAGGTGTTCCGGGAGGCCGGCGTGATCCGGGCCACGCAGTGGCAGGAGTTCCTCGACGTCTCGATCGCGCTCGCTATGCAGCCGCCGCTCAGGCGGGACCGGGTGGTGATGATCACCAACGGCGGCGGGTCTGGCCTGCTCTCCTGCGAGCACTTCGACCGGTTGGGCATGCCGCTCCACCCGCTGGCGGAGATCTCGCCAGAGCTGGCCGCACGGCTGCGGGCCGACATGCCAGGATTCGGCTCGGTCCTCAACCCCGTGGACATCGCGGGCACGGCCACGCCGTCGGTGTACGAGCGGGCGTTTACTGCCGCGTTCGAGGACCCGATGGTGGACGGCGTCTACGGTTCCGTCTGCCCGTCGGCGATCACCAACGTGCCGGCGATCGCCGACGTCGCCCTGAAGGTGCACGAGCTGTACAAGCATCTGGGCAAGGTGTTCGTGATGGAGTGCCAGGGTGGCCCCGAGTGCAACGCCGCCCTGGCCAGGCTCCGGGACGCAGGGATCCCGGCCTACCCGACGCCCGAGCAAGCGGTGTGCGCGATCGTCGCGCTGCGGACGTACGCGGGTATCCGGCGGATCGCGCGCGAGCCCGTGCTCGCGAACGCGGCCTCCGGTTCGTGACGGCAATGCATCGTGGGGAGGTGTGAGATGTCGGAGGAGCGTCGTTATCTGGTCGACGTGGGCCTGCAGGACCTGCCGTATCCGGTGCGGGTGGCCTCGCGCGCCGATCCCAAGGGTCAGGCCACGATCGCCACCATTTCCATATCGGCGAGGATCAACCACTCGTTCGAGGCGCACGGGATCGGCAAGATCATCCAGATCGTGCACAGCCACCGCGACGTCATCGGGACGAGCACGCTGAAGAAGAACGTGCGAGCCTACCTGGACGGCCTGAACGCCACCGACGTGAGCGCCACTTTCAGCTACCCGTTCTTCGTCGAGAAGCTGACGCCCGTATCGAAGGAGAAGTGTCTGGTCCGCTACCAGTGTGCCTACACCGCCAAGGCCTCGTCGTTCAAGCCTCGGGTCGCGTTCAAGATCCAGGTGCCGTGCCTGACGACCTATCCGAGCGTGCAGAACGACCAGCCCGGCGGCCAGTTCGCCCAGCTGAGCTCGCTCACGATCGAGACGCAGTCCGACAGCGACGTGTACCCCGAGGACCTCGTCGAGGTCGTGGACCGCCACGCCCTCGCGCCGATCTACTCCTATCTCGGCGACGACGACGAGCAGTGCATCATCGCCAAGGTGCACGCACAGCGACGCACCAGCGTCCAGGTCACCGACGACATTGAGCAGGAGCTGCGGGAGCGGAAGGACATCTCGTGGTTCTCGATCCGGTGTGTGAACTTCGGGATGCTGCACTCCTATGCAACGCTGATCGGCACCGAGAAGAGCCTGTGGACGCCGCCGGAGGACTGGGAGTCCATGGGGCGGGAGGACCTCGGGATCTGAGGCTCCGGCTCCCAGAAGCGACGGCGGCCCCGCGGGTGCGGGGCTGCCGACGTTTCGGGGCAAGCTCCCGGGGTCCGGGCGCTCACAGCCGCGGCTCGACCGCGGCGCGGGCTTCGGCCGACGCGACGACCGGGACGATCTCGAAGTCCACCAGGTCGCTCCAGGCGGCGGTCCACGCGTCGAGCCGCGCGCGCTCCTCGCATTCCATCACCTGGTAGCACCGCCCCAGGTCGGTCGTCACCCAGCTGCCCCGGTACTCCACGCCCTCGGGCATCATGCGGCCGCGGTCGCGCAGCCGCCGGTAGACGGGGAGCGGGTCGCCGTTCCGGTAGTTCTCGATGACCACGTAGAGCATGGGCGCTCCGATGCGGCGAGGCGGTGAGCGAGGCCCGACGCGGCGTTCGACACCGTGGCCGGCCGCCGGTAAGCTTAGCGACCCCGATGACGGGACGGGACTGGGAGGCCCTCATGCCGAAGCTCGCGGTGTTCAACCTGGTGTCCCTCGACGGCTACATCGCCGACCGCAACGGCGACATGAGCTGGGCGCACAAGGACCCGCACGACGCGGAGTGGAACGCGTTCACCTCGAGCAACGCGAGCGGCGGGGGCGCGCTCGTCTTCGGGCGGGTCACCTACGACCTGATGGTGAAGTGGTGGCCCACGCCGCAGGCGGCGCAGGCGATGCCGGCCGTGGCCGCGGGGATGAACGCGGCGCCGAAGCTCGTGTTCTCCCGCACGATGAAGCAGGCGTCGTGGCAGAACACCCGGCTCGTGAACGGCGACCCGGCGGCCGAGATGCGCCGGCTGAAGCAGGGGCCGGGCCCGGACATGGTGATCCTCGGGAGCGGCAGCATCGTGGGCCAGCTGGCCGAGGCCGGGCTGATCGACAGCTACCAGGTCGCGGTCAGCCCGGTCGTGCTGGGGAAGGGCAAGACGATGTTCGAGACCGTCACCCACCAGCTGGCGCTCAGGCTGACCGGCTCGCGGGCGTTCGGCAACGGGACGGTGGTGCTGACCTACCAGCCGGCCTGACGGCGCGCCCGGCCGGAACGCTCCGGTGCCGGCTCGCGGCGCGTGGAGTTCCCCGGGCCGTTCAGAGGAGCCGCTGCCAGTATCCGACGTCGATCCAGCGGCCGCGCTTGAATCCGACGGCCTCGAAGTGGGCGACCTTCCTGAGGCCGAACTTCTCGTGCAGGGCGATGCTCGCGGGGTTGGGGAGCGCGATGCCGCCGATCACCGCGTGAATCCCGCGGGCGGTCAGCATCGGCAGCAGCTGGCCGTAGAGCTTCGACCCGAGTCCGCGCCCGGTGCGGCCGTCCGCGAGGTACACGGTGATCTCGGCCGAGTGCCGGTAGGCGGCGCGCCGCTTCCACGGCGCGGCGTACGCATACCCCCGGATGTCGTCGCCCTCCGCCGCGACGAGCCAGGGGAAGGAAGCCGCGTTGACCTCCTCGATGCGCCGGGCCATCTCGGCGTCCGGGACCGGCTGCTCCTCGAACGTGACGATGCTGTTGGCGACGTAGTGGTTGTAGATCGCCGCCACCGCGGCGGCGTCGGAGAGCTTGGCGGCCCGCACCGCCGCCCCGTCGGACGGGGTCGAGGTGCGCACGTCAGCGGCGAGCCGCGCGCCGGGCCCGGACGCGCTGCGGCCCGCGGACGGGAACGAGCGGCAGGACGGTCATCGTGGGAGTCTACATCCGGCGCTCGCTTCGGGTCAGGGGACACGAGCGCGCGGAGCGGCGCGGGGCCCGGCCGCCTGTCCTGGCGGCCAACGGACCTCGGACGGGTTCGGGGCTTCTCAGAACCTCGGGCGCGGGCTCGGCGGCGGGTGGTAGAAGCCGTGCGCGGCGCTGAAGCGCAGCGGGATCTGCACGCGCACGCGCACCGGTCGATGATCGATCGTGCCGGGACAGAACTGGGCGCCGCGTACGGTTTCGATGGCGGAGGCCACGAACGCCCAGTTGGTCGTGCGGAGCACGGTGATGGATGACGGTTCCGCCCGGCCCTGGACACTGATGACGGCGTCGAGAATGACCACGCCGGAGTCGCGGCTCTGTCTCAGGACGTCCGGATATTCGATGCGGGGCACGTACAGCAATTTCGGACCAGAAGTGACGTGCGCCGTGTCGCGGATGACGGTGTCCAGCGCCGCTGCCGCCGGCGCGGCGGTGGCGCACGCGCGGCTCAGGTCGCTGGACGGGGTGAGGTGTGCACACCCGCAGAGCACCGCGAGAAGCACCAGGCGAGGCGAGAGAGCCTTCATACGAACCCCACGGACGCGGCTGCCTGACCGGTGGTGTCTCGGCGGGCCCACAGCCCGCCCGTGACCACCCTCGAGCCTAGGCCGGGGGCGTTAGGGAGGCGTTAGGGCGTCGCAGATGCTCGGCGAGGGTCCGGCAGAATCGCCGCGCGCGCCCTCGGGTAATCCAGAATGAGCGTCACGTACTTCCAGGCCGAGCCGCCGAGCGCGCCTTCCACCGGCTGGTCCGTGTACTCCGACATGAACTGGTGGAATGCGCGGTCGGGGCGCCGGGTGAACCAGACCGGGCCGATGGCGCGCTCGCCGACGCGGATCACCGGCACCCGGATCATCGGGACGGAGTCGCCCTCTTCGGCGCGCGGGACGACGAGCCAGTCCGGATGTCGCCGGTGCCACTCGTTGAAGCGGCTCTCCGAGATGAAGCTCGCCGCGCGCTGACGGGGCTCCTCGCCGCCGGCGAGCCGCCAGGCGCTGTCCGTCAGCGTGGTTCGCGCGCCGGTGTCGAGCAGGAACTGAAGCGTGACGCCGTCGACCTCGGCAGCGATCCGGGGGAAGTGCGTGGTCCGCTGGCCCGTCGGTGGATAGGTCTGGAAGCCGAGGGGCACCCAACACTCCGGGGACGCTGGGCCGGCCGGATCGGCGCCGAGGAACAGGAGCCGGCGGCCCGGATAGTCGAGGACCCAGACGCGATCGGCGAACCACTGCGCTCCGAGCAGGCCCGCCACCGGCAGGCCGATGCCGTAGTCAGGCGCGTCCTGCGACGACACCATCATGCGCACGGTGTCGCTCGGGCCAGACGCCGAGGCGAAGGGAAGGACGAGCGAGTCCCCCAGATCGCCGGACACCCGGGCGGTCAGCATCGTGCTGCCCGAGCGCACCGTCGTGTCCACCGGCGCGCCGAGGGTCGCCAGCGCTCCAGGGTAGAGCCACGTGTTGCCGCCCGTGTCGAGGTAGAAGCGCAGGCGCTCGCCGCTCCGCAGACGCCAGGAAGCGAAGATGCGTCCGCCGGCGAACTCCGCTGGCAACGCCCGGCCCTCTACCGGCGCGGAGCAAGGACCCGGCGACGGGCGCGTCGGGAACGGCAGCGCGAGCAACAGGGCGGCGAGGATCATGGTCGCCAATGCGCTGCCGAGCTCAGCGCGTCCGCTCCGGCGTGTACGGCGCCTTCCGGTCGATGTCGCCCACGAAGTAGCCGAAGCCGGTGTGGCCGAGCAGCTTCCGCACCGCCATGTCCTCGCCGATGTGGTACCAGTAGTGGTAGATCACCCGCTGCAGCAGGTTCCCGTACATCCACGCGGTCTTCTTCCCGTTCCGGACCACGTACCGCTGCAGCGTCCGCGTGGTCAGCGTGTCGAGGAACCGGTCCGCGGCCCGCGTGATCTTCCGCCACGCGGCCCACATCTCCTTCGCCGGCGGCGTGGAGTGCGGCGCCCCGAAGGCGAAGTGCTCCTGGATCTCCGGCAGCAGGGTCGTCCCGGTCGGGAAGGTGATGAAGTAGCGCTGCTCCTGCCACGCGAGGTGCCCCACCGTCCAGCTGAGGCTGTTCATCGGCAGCACCCGCTTGCGGGCGTCGGCCTCCGGGACCTTCCAGACGGCGCGCCGGAACTCGGAGCGGGTGAACCGGAGCTGCAGAACCAGCGGGTGCGGCATCGTCTTCCTCCAGACGCGCGGCCGCGCGCGGTCAGGCTACAGCAGGAACGGCACCAGCCTGCGGGTCGTGCGGGCGTACTCCGGATAATCGGGGTAGCGCTCGCGCAGCCGCCGCTCCTCGTCGCGGATGCGCGGGATCACGGCCAGCGTCACCACCGCGCCGACGATGAGCCCGAGCGGCGACGGGCGGCCGATGACGGTCGCCCAGATCAGCAGCAGCGCCGCGGCGTACATGGGGTGGCGGATGAAACGGTACGGCCCCCGCCGGATCACGCCGTCGCCCGACGGGACCGGCGAGGCG
>Ga0187777_10001946_pt1 | contig 13312 bp, 9 predicted proteins | sample 1015_Q2_SP5_10_M_FD_132416 | JGI IMG/M metagenome (GOLD analysis project Ga0187777, IMG submission 132416) | Tropical peat soil microbial communities from peatlands in Department of Meta, Colombia - 1015_Q2_SP5_10_MG | ecosystem: Environmental > Terrestrial > Soil > Wetlands > Peat | place...
AAGCCCAGCTCGCCGGGAGCGACCTGCGCCCCGTCCACCGCCACCGGGGTTCCGCCGGCGGCGAGGTAGGCGGCGGCGGTGAGGAGCGCCGGTCCGCCTCCGGCGAGCCGTGCCCCCGTGCCGAGCAGCGCCTCCTGCCCCCGGCCGCCGACCGGCTGCAGAAGGATGGTCCGCGAGTAGCGCTCGATCTGGTCCTCGCGCACGGCACTCGACCTCCCCGGCGGGGTGAGGCTCACCCATCCTTTCGCAGCCAGAGCAGGTCCGAGCCATCCGCCTGCGGCTCGAGCCCGAGGACGGCATGGCCCTCGACGCGCGCGCTCGCCGGCACGTTCCGGCGCGGCTCGTCCCCCCGGAGCCTCACCTCCAGCACCTCTCCCGGACGCAGGGTCTCGAGCGCCAGCTTGGTGCGGACGTAGGTCATCGGGCAGACCTCGGCGCTGATGTCCAGGACGAGCGAGGGTTCGGGCCGGCTCACGCCGCCCTCCGTTCCCGGCCGCAGCCGGGGCAGCCGGGCACCGCGGAGACGCTCAGCAGGCGCGCGCGCAAGGCTCCCCGCGCGTCGATGACATGCACCCGTGCGCTTCCCGGGGGGTCGTCCGGGGACAGCCCGAGGCGCGCCTGGAGCGCCCCGGCGACCCCGGCGAGCGCCCCGAGAACGCCGGCGCGGGCACAGCTGGGCACGTCCTCGGCGCCCGGAGGCTCTCCGAACAGGCACCGAAGGCACGGGCCGCCGAGGGCGATGCGGAACACGCGCGCCTCGAGCTGCACCACCCCACCGAAGACCACCGGCACGCCGGTGCGGGCCACCGAGTCCGAGAGCAGGTACTTGGCGGCGACGCCGTCCGTCCCGTCGACCACGAAGCGGTGCCCGCCGAGGAGCCGGTCCACGGTCTCCGGGCGGACATGCTCGAAGAGCGCGCTGACCTGGAGCCCGGGGAAGGCGGCGGTGAGCCGTTCGGCGGCGACCGAGACCTTGGGGCGGCCGACGTCCGCCGTCCGGTACCAGGGCTGCCGGGGGAGGTTGGACAGCTCGATGCGGTCGCCGTCGATCAGCGTCAGCCGCTTCACCCCGGCCTGGGCCAGCGTGAGGCTGGCCGGGCAGCCGAGGCCGCCCATCCCGACGATCGCCACCGCGTCCATTCCGGGGCACACCTAGCACGCCGGTCCGGCCGCCGCCGCCCCGCCCGGGCGGCAGCGCGGGGAGGCCCTGCTACACTCCGGGGCGCTCCGCCCGATGCGCCCTGTCTGGCCCATCCTCGCCCTGCTCGCAAGCGCTTGCCCGGAGCGCGGGCAGACGCCCGGGCGTGCCCCGTCGCCCGCCGCCGGCCGCTCGGCGCCGGAGGCCGGCAGCACGCGGCCCTGGAGCGCCGAAGAGGAGGCGTGCGTCGACCGCTGGCTGGCCGCGCGCCGGCTCGACGCCTTCGGCAGCCCCCAGGGCACCCTCTATGCGGGCGGAACACCGCTCTTCGACGAGGCCACCGGCGAGCGCACCTCGCGCCAGGCCTACCTGGCCGCGCACCGCCCGGAGGCGCTGGAGGCGTGCCTGGCGGGCCGGGGCTAGGCCCCGGCCGGGGGCGCCTTGGCGCCGCGCCGGCGCTCCAGCGCGGCCACCACGTCGTCGAGGTGGCGGTGGACCTTGGTCTCGTGCTTGACCACCTCCTCCACCGCCCCGTCCGGGTCGATGAGGAAGGTCACCCGGCGGTCGACCCGCACCACCGGCCAGAGCACGCCGAAGAGCTCGCTCAGCGTCCGGTCCGCGTCTCCGAGCAGCGGGAACTCGACCTTCTCCTCTTTGGCGAAGGCGCACTGCGTCTCGAAGCTGTCCACCGAGACGCCGATCAGCTCGGCTCCCAGCGCCCGGAGCCGCGCCTGGTTGTCGCGAAAGTGCCGGACCTCCTCCGTGCAGTGGACGCTGAAGGCCTTGGGGAAGAAGAACAGCACCACCGACCGGCCCCGGTAATCCCGGAGCCGGACCGGCTTGCCCTGGCAATCCTTCCCCTCGAAGTCGGGCGCCCTGTCGCCTGCGTTCAGCATCCGTCCTCCCTCCTCCCCGGGGACCAGGCCCCATCGCCCGCGAGGGAGGCCGCGGCCCCGCTCCGCCCGCGCTCGGCGAGGCGATCACCTCTGGCGCCGCTCCCCCATCGCCGGCCGCGGCGCCCGAGCGCTAGAGCGGCTCGGGCGGCGAGCCCTGCAGGCTCCCCCCGTGCGGGACCGGAGGCGGGATGGCGCCCAGGCCCTCGGCCGCCAGCGCCTGGTCCAGGTGCTGGGCCTCGTCGGTGGGGCTCTCGACCTCCAGGTCGAGGTGCTTGTACTGCGGGAGCCCGGTGCCGGCCGGGATGAGCCGGCCCATGATCACGTTTTCCTTCAGGCCGCGCAGGTAGTCGACCTTGCCGTTGATGGCCGCCTCGGTGAGGACCTTGGTCGTCTCCTGGAAGCTGGAGGCGGAGATGAACGACTCGGTGGAGAGCGAGGCCTTGGTGATGCCGAGCAGGAGCGGCTCGCCCACCGCCGGCCGGTGACCGGCGTTCATCGTCTTCTCGTTCTCCTCCTCGAAGACCCACTTCTCGACCTGCTCGTCGACGAGGAAGGCGGTATCGCCCACGTCGGTGACGCGCACCCGGCGCAGCATCTGCCGGACGATGGTCTCGATGTGCTTGTCGTTGATCTTGACGCCCTGCAGCCGGTAGACCTCCTGCACCTCGTCGACCAGGTAGCGGGCCAGCTCCTTCTCGCCCAGCACCTTGAGGATGTCGTGCGGGTTGGCCGCACCGTCCATCATCGGCTCTCCGGCGCGCACCTTGTCCCCGGCATGGACGCTGATGTGCTTGCCCTTGGAGATGAGGTACTCCTTGGCCAGGTCGGTCCGGAGCTCGCCGTTCACCTCCGGGGTGATGATCAGCTTGCGCTTGCCCTTGGTGTCCTTGCCGAAGGAGACCACCCCGTCGATCTCGGCGATGACCGCGTGGTCCTTGGGCTTGCGGGCCTCGAACAGCTCTGCCACCCGGGGGAGGCCTCCGGTGATGTCCTTGGTCTTGGTCGTCTCCCGGGGCGCCTTGGCGATCACCTCGCCGGCGGTGATGGCGTCTCCGTCGTTGATGGTGATGATGCTCCCCTGGGGCAGGTAATAGCTGGCCGGCTGACCGCTGGGCAGGGTGAGCACCTCGCCCTCGCCGTCGCCCTTGCGGAGGCTGAGGCGCGGCCGGGCCTCGGGGTCCTTGGACTCGATGATCGTCTTGCGGGAGAGGCCGGTCACCTCGTCCAGGGTCTCGGACATGGTCACGCCCTCGATGATGTCCTCGAAGCGGACCACCCCGGCCACCTCGGTGAGGAGCGGCGTGGCGAAGGGGTCCCACTCGGCGAGGACGGTGGGCCCCTCCAGCCGCTGGCCGTCCTTGACCAGGAGCTTGGCACCGTAGATGACCTGGTAGCGCTCGCGCTCGCGGCCGGAATCGTCGACGATGAGCACCTCGCCGTTGCGGTTCATGGCCACCAGCGTGCCGTCGGCGCGGCGGACGGTGGTCAGGTTGGCGAAGCGGACCGTCCCGGCGTTGCGGCTCTCCAGCGACGACTGCTCGACGCGGCGGGTGGCGGCACCGCCGATGTGGAAGGTCCGCATGGTGAGCTGGGTGCCCGGCTCGCCGATGGACTGGGCGGCGATGACCCCCACCGCCTCGCCGATGCTCACCTTCCGGCCCCGCGCCAGGTCGCGTCCGTAGCACTCCACGCAGATCCCGCGCCGGGCCTGGCAGGTGAGCACGCTGCGGATCTTCACCTTGTCCAGGCCGCTGTTCTCGATCTTGCTCACCCGGGCCTCGTCGATCTCCTCGTTGGCCCGGACCAGCACCTCGCCGGTGACCGGATCGTGGACGTCGTCCAGCGCCACCCGGCCGAGGATGCGCTCGCCGAGCGGCTCGATGACCTCGCCCCCCTCGACCAGGGCGCCGATGAACAGGCCGTCCATCGTCCCGCAGTCGTACTCGGTGATGATCGCGTCCTGGGCCACGTCGACCAGGCGCCGGGTCAGGTATCCGGAGTTGGCCGTCTTCAGCGCCGTGTCGGCCAGTCCCTTCCGGGCGCCGTGGGTGGAGATGAAGTACTGGAGCACCGACAGCCCCTCGCGGAAGTTGGCGGTGATCGGAGTCTCGATGATTTCGCCCGAGGGCTTGGCCATCAGGCCGCGCATCCCGGCCAGCTGGCGGATCTGCTGGGCCGAGCCACGGGCGCCCGAGTCGGCCATGATGTAGATGGGGTTGAAGGAGGGCTGCTTGCGCGTCTCGCGCTTGCCGGACGGCGTCTCTCCGGTCACCTCCACCTCGGAGATCTGCTGCATCATCTCGCCGGCCACCTTCTCCGTGGTCTCGGCCCAGATGTCGATCACCTTGTTGTAGCGCTCGCCGTCGGTGATCAGCCCCTCCAGGTACTGGTTCTCGATCTCGGCCACCTCCTTCCGGGCGGCGTCGAGGAACTCCTGCTTGCGGGGCGGGATGATCATGTCCTTCAGGGCGATGGAGATGCCGGCCCGGGTGGCATGGGTGTAGCCGAGCGAGCGGATGCGGTCGGCGAGCAGCACCGTCTCCTTCTCCCCGGTGAGCCGGTAGCAGGTGTCGATGAGGACGCCGAGCTGCTTCTTGTCCAGCGGCTTGTTGATCGCCTCGAAGCCCACCTTGCGCGGGACGATCTCCCAGAGGAGCACCCGTCCGACGGTGGTCTCCTTGCGCACCCCGTCGATGCGGCACACCACCTTGGCCTGGAGGTCCACCTCGCCGTGGTCGTAGGCGGCACGCACCTCGTCCGGCGAGGCGAAGATCCTTCCCTCGCCCTTGGCGAACTCGCGCGGCCGGGTCAGGTAGTAGATGCCGAGGACCATGTCCTGGGTGGGGACGATGATCGGCTTGCCGTTGGCCGGGCTGAGGATGTTGTTGGTGGACATCATCAGCACCCGCGCCTCCATCTGCGCCTCGACGGAGAGCGGGACGTGGACCGCCATCTGGTCGCCGTCGAAGTCGGCGTTGAAGGCGGCGCAGACCAGCGGGTGGAGCTGGATGGCCTTGCCCTCGATGAGCACCGGCTCGAAGGCCTGCATGCCCAGCCGGTGCAGCGTGGGGGCGCGGTTGAGCAGCACCGGGTGCTCGCGGATCACCTCCTCGAGGATGTCCCACACCTCCGGGCGCTCGCGCTCCACCATCTTCTTGGCGCTCTTGATGGTGGTGACGTACCCCTTCTCCTCCAGCTTGTTGTAGATGAAGGGCTTGAACAGCTCGAGGGCCATGATCTTCGGCAGCCCGCACTGGTGGAGCTTGAGCTCCGGGCCGACGACGATCACCGAGCGCCCCGAGTAGTCGACGCGCTTGCCGAGCAGGTTCTGGCGGAAGCGGCCCTGCTTGCCCTTGAGCATGTCGGAGAGCGACTTGAGGGGCCGCTTGTTGGGTCCGGTGATGGTCTTTCCGCGCCGCCCGTTGTCGAACAGGGCGTCCACCGCCTCCTGGAGCATCCGCTTCTCGTTGCGGATGATGATGTCCGGGGCGTTCAGCTCTTGCAGGCGCTTGAGCCGGTTGTTGCGGTTGATCACCCGGCGGTAGAGGTCGTTCAGGTCGCTGGTGGCGAAGCGCCCGCCGTCGAGCGGAACCAGCGGACGCAGGTCGGGCGGGATGACCGGGATGACGTCGAGCATCATCCACTCCGGCTTGTTGCCGCTGATCCGGAAGGCCTCCACCACCTTGAGGCGCTTGGCGATCTTCTTCCGCTTCGCCTCGCTGTTCGTCTCCCGCATGTCGCGGCGCAGGTCCTCGGAGAGCTTGTGCACGTCGATGCTCCGGAGCATCTCCCGCACCGCCTCGCCGCCCATGCCGGCCACGAAGCTGTCCTCGCCGAACTCCTGGAAGTGCCGCTGCATCTTGTCTTCGCTGATCAGCTCACCCTTGAGCAGCGGCGTGCTCTTCGGGTCGATGACGATGTAGCTCTCGCAGTAGAGGACCTTCTCCAGATCCTTGAGAGTGATGTCGAGCAGGTTGCCGATCCGACTGGGGAGGCTCTTCAGGAACCAGATGTGAGCCACCGGGGTGGCCAGGGTGATGTGGCCCAGGCGCTCGCGGCGCACCTTGGACTGGATCACCTCCACCCCGCACTTCTCGCACACCACGCCCCGGTGCTTCATGCGCTTGTACTTGCCGCAGTTGCACTCGTAGTCCTTCACCGGGCCGAAGATGCGGGCGCAGAAGAGCCCGTCGCGCTCCGGCTTGAAGGTCCGGTAGTTGATCGTCTCCGGCTTCTTCACCTCGCCGTGCGACCACTGCCGGATCTTGTCCGGGGAGGCGATGCCCACCCGGATGGCCGCGAACGACAGCGGGTCCTTCGGCTTCTCGAAGAAGTTGAAGATGTCCTTCACGTTGCCTCCGAAATCCTGTCCAACCTCGAAACTCGGTCCCGGGACGCGGGGCCCTTCAGGCGTCGGTCCCGGTCTTCTTCATCGCCTGCTCGCCGTTGCCCTCCGGCGGGGTGCGGGTCCGCTCGGGCGGCGCCGTCTCGAGCAGCTCCACGTCCATCCCCAGGCTCTGCAGCTCCTTGAGCAGGACGTTGAACGACTCCGGCAGTCCGGACTCGAGCACGTTGTCGCCCTTGACGATGGCCTCGTACATCCTCGTCCGGCCCACCACGTCGTCCGACTTGACGGTGAGGAACTCCTGGAGCGTGTAGGCGGCTCCATAGGCCTCCATCGCCCAGACCTCCATCTCCCCCAGCCGCTGGCCGCCGAACTGCGCCTTGCCGCCCAGGGGCTGCTGGGTGACCAGGCTGTAGGGGCCGATGCTGCGCGCATGGATCTTCTCGTCCACCAGGTGGTGGAGCTTGAGCATGTACATCACGCCCACGGTGACGTTGTGGTCGAACGGTTCGCCGGTGCGGCCGTCGAAGAGCACCATCTGCCCGGAGCGGGGAAGCGCGGCCTCGTCGAGGAGGGCATGGATCTCCGGCTCGCGCGCCCCGTCGAACACCGGCGTGGAGACGTGGATGCCGGGACGCAGCCGCTGGCAGAGCGAGACCACCTCCTTGTCGGAGACGGAATCGAGGAAGTCGCCGAAGGCGCGATCGTCGTAGATGTTCTTGAGATGCCGGCGCAGCTGGTCGCCGCTCCATTTCTCGGCGATGTAGGCCTGGAGCCGCTCCCCCAGGCCGCGCGCCGCCCAGCCGAGGTGCGTCTCCAGGATCTGGCCGATGTTCATCCGGCTCGGGACGCCGAGCGGATTGAGCACCAGGTCCACCGGGCGGCCGTCCTCGAGGTAGGGCATGTCCTCCTCGGGGAGGATGCGTGACACCACGCCCTTGTTGCCGTGCCGGCCGGCCATCTTGTCGCCCACCGCCAGCTTGCGCTTGATGGCCACGTACACCTTGACCATCTTGATCACCCCGGGCGGGAGCTCGTCGCCCTTCTTGATGCGGGCGATTTTCTCGCCGAAGACCAGCTTCACCGCCTCCTTCTGGTCCTCGAGGTTGCGGAGGATGTCCCGCACCTTGGCGTCGGTCGGCTCGCCGACGGTGATCTCCGACCAGTACCGGTAGGGCACCTGGGCGAGCAGCTCGTCGTCGAGCCGGTCCCCCTTCTTGAGCAGCACCCGGCCCTTGTCGTCGACCAGCTTGCCGTCCACCTCCTTGCCGTGGAGGAGCTTGCGCAGCCGGGCCATGGCGCTGTCCTGGATGACCTTGATCTCGTCGTTCTGGTCCTTGAGGAGCTTGGCTTCCTCCATCGACTCGATCTGCTTGGCGCGCTCGTCCTTCTCCACGCCCTTGCGGCTGAAGACCTTGGCGCCGATCACCGTCCCGCTCACCCCCGGCGGGACGCGGAGCGAGCTGTCCCGGACGTCGCCCGCCTTCTCGCCGAAGATGGCGCGGAGCAGCTTCTCCTCCGGGCTGAGCTGGGTCTCGCCCTTGGGGGTGATCTTCCCCACCAGGACGTCGCCCGGCTTGACCTCGGCGCCGATGCGGATGATGCCCGACTCGTCGAGGTCCTTGAGGGCCTCCTCGCCGACGTTGGGGATGTCCCGGGTGATCTCTTCCTTGCCCAGCTTGGTGTCCCGGGCGATGCACTCGAACTCCTCGATGTGAATCGAGGTGAAGACGTCCTCCTTGAGGAGACGCTCGCTGATGAGGATCGAGTCCTCGAAGTTGTAGCCTTGCCAGGGCATGAAGGCGACCACCACGTTCGCCCCCAGGGCCAGCTCCCCGGTCTCGGTGGCCGGTCCGTCGCCGATGACATCGCCCTTCTTCACCCGGTCGCCCTTGCGGACGATGGGCTTCTGGTTGAGGCAGGTGTTCTGGTTGGAGCGCTGGTACTTGACCAGGTTGTAGATGTCCACCTCCGAGCCGACGTCGGCCAGGCTGGCGGACACGTCCGCCTTGACCACGATGCGGCTGGCATCCACCGCCTCGACCACGCCGTCTCGCCGGGCGACCACGGTCACGCCCGAGTCACGGGCCACCGTGGCCTCGAGCCCGGTGCCCACCAGCGGAGCCTGGGTCCGGAGCAGCGGCACCGCCTGGCGCTGCATGTTGCTCCCCATCAGCGCCCGGTTGGCGTCGTCGTTTTCCAAGAAAGGGATGAGGCTGGCCGCCACGCTCACCAGCTGGTTGGGCGACACGTCCATCAGGTCCACGTCCTCGGGGCGGGCCTGGACGAACTCGCCGCCGCGGCGGGAGGAGACGAGCTCGGTGGTGAAACGGCCCCTCTTGTCGAACTCGGCGTTGGCCTGGGCGATGGTGTGCTTCTCCTCCTCCAGCGCCGAGTAGAAGGCCGTCTCGGCAGAGACCGTGCCCGCCTCCACCTTCCGGTAGGGGGTCTCCACGAACCCGAACTCGTTCACCCGGGCGAAGGTGGAGAGCGAGGCGATGAGCCCGATGTTCGGACCTTCCGGGGTCTCGATGGGGCAGATCCGTCCGTAGTGGGTGGGATGGACGTCGCGCACCTCGAAGCCGGCCCGCTCGCGGGTCAGGCCGCCCGGCCCGAGGGCGGACAGGCGCCGCTTGTGGGTGACCTCGGAGAGTGGGTTGGTCTGGTCCATGAACTGCGACAGCTGACTCGAGCCGAAGAACTCCTTGATCACCGCCGTCACCGGCTTGGCGTTGATCAGATCGTGCGGCATGAGGGTCTCGATCTCTTGAAGACTCATCCGCTCCTTGATCGCCCGCTCCATGCGCACCAGCCCGATGCGATACTGGTTCTCCAGGAGCTCGCCCACCGCGCGCACCCGGCGGTTCCCGAGGTGATCGATGTCGTCGATGGTCCCCTTGCCGTTCTTGAGGTCGATCAGGTAGCGGATGACCTCGAGCACGTCCCGCTTGGTGAGGATCTGGCCGTCGAGGGGCTCCTCCAGCCCGAACTTGAAGTTCAGCTTCAGCCGCCCGACCTTGGAGAGGTCGTAGCGCTCCGGGTTGAAGAAGAGGTTGGTGAAGAGGTTGGTGGCCGTCTCCGGCGTGGGCGGGTCCCCGGGGCGCAGCCGCCGGTAGATCTCCATGATCGCCTGCTCGGGCGAGTCGATCTTGTCGAGCATCAGCGTCTCGCGGAGGAAGGGCCCGACGTTCAAGTTGTCGATGAAGAGAACCTTGAACTCGTGGATGCCGCGCTTGAGGAGCTCGTTGACCTTCTCCTGGCTGACCTCCTCGTTGCACTCGAGGATCACCTCGCCGGTGCCCTCGTCCACCACGTCATAGGCGGCGACCTTGGTGAACAGCTCGTCGGCGTCGATGGGCAGGGTCCGCATCTTGGCCGCCTCGAGCTTCTTGATCGCCGCCCGGGTGAACTTGCGGTTCTTCTTGACGATCACCTCGCCGGACTTGGTCTTGATGTCCCGGGTGGCGCGCTGTCCGGGAAGCAGCTCCAGCTCCACCGACTTCTCGAACTCGGTGTCCGAGTGCAGGTAGATGGTCTCGGCGGCGTAGTAGTAGTTGAGGATTTCCTCGGTCGTCCCCCGGAACTCGATGGGGTTCTTCTTGGCCGTGTCCGGCACCGCGCCCAGCGCCCGGATGAGGACCGTGGCCGGGAGCTTCCGGCGCCGGTCGATGCGCACGTAGAGCAGGTCCTTGTGGTCGAACTCGAAGTCGATCCACGACCCGCGGTAGGGAATGATGCGCGCGTTGTAGAGCAGCTTGCCCGAGCTGTGGCTCTTGCCCTTGTCGTGGTCGAAGAAGGCGCCCGGGCTCCGGTGCAGCTGGCTGACCACCACCCGCTCGGTGCCGTTGATGATGAAGGTCCCGTTCTGGGTCATGAGCGGGATCTCGCCGAAGTAGACCTCCTGCTCCTTGACGTCGCGGATGGACTGGGCCCCGGTCTCCTCGTCCTTGTCCCAGACCACCAGGCGCACCACCACCTTGATCGGCGCCGAGTAGGTCATGCCCCGCTGGTGGCACTCGTCGACGTCGTACTTCGGCTTCTCCAGGTGGTAGCTGACGAACTCCAGCGAGCTGGTCTCGTTGAAATCGCGGATGGGGAAGACGCTCTTGAAGACGCCCTGGAGGCCCACGTCCTCGCGCTTCTCGGGTGGCGTGTCCGCCTGGAGGAACTTCTCGTAGCTCTGCTTCTGGATGTTGATCAGGTTGGGGATGTCGATGATCTTCTGAATCTTGGCGAAGCTCTTGCGGGCGCGAAAATTGTTCTGGACGGTCGCAGGCATCTCATCTCCCGGTGGGCGGGCGGGGCAGCGGGACTACGGCTTCGATGGCCGGGGAGGACGGACGGGCCCCGGGCGAGAGGGGTTTCGGGCAACGGGCCTGGGGCGGGTCGGAGTCCCCTGGTGCTCCGGGGAGCCGATCGCGGAGCCAGGCCCCTCCCCGGGGAATTCGCCGGGGATTCGGGGCGGGCCTACTTGATCTCGACGGTGGCCCCCGCGGCGGTCAGCTGATCCTTCATCTTCTGGGCGTCGGCCTTGTTGACGCCCTCCTTCACCGTCTTGGGCGCACCTTCCACGAGGTCCTTGGCCTCCTTGAGGCCGAGTCCGGTGATGGCCCGGATCTCCTTGATGACGTTGATCTTGTTCGCGCCGGCGTTGGCGAGCACGACGGTGAACTCCGTCTTCTCCTCCGCCGCGGCGGCGGCAGCGGCCCCGCCCCCGCCCGGCGCCGCGGCAACGGCGACGGCCGCCGCGGAAACGCCCCACTTTTCCTCGAGCTTCTTGACCAGCTCCGCCGCCTCCATGACGGTGAGGGCGGAGAGGTGATCCACGATCTGATTCAGGTCGGCCATGGCTTGGAAATTGCCTTCTTTAATGGTCCTTGACTCCGCGCAGCAGAGCCGGACTAGGTTGGTCATCTAAAAAACTACTCGCTTCAATCAGTTCTATTTGCCGAGAGCCTCGGTGCGGGCTTGAATCAGCCGCGCCAGCCCCAATCCGGGCTCGGCCACCGTCCGGACCACCTTCCCGGCCGGCTGCCCCAGCATTCCCAGGATCTTCGCCCGGAGCTCCGCCAGCCCCGGCAGCCTCGCCAGGGCCGCCACGCCGGCGGCGTCGGTCTTCCGCCCCTCCACCACGGCGCTCCGGATGCGGATGGTCTCCAGGTCCTTGATGAAGTCGGAGAGGATCCGGGCCGGCGCCACCGCATCGTCGTAGCCGAGAGCGATGGCCACCGGGCCCTTGAAGTCCGCGCTCACCACCGCCAGGGGCGTTCCCTCCGCAGCACGGCGGGCGAGCGTGTTTTTCAGGACCCTGTAGTCCACGCCTCCCTCGCGAAGCTTTTTCCGCAGCCGGGTGACCGTCTCCACGTTGAGGCGGGAGAACTCCGCCACGATCGCCGTGCGCGCGCGGGCGAACTTCTGGTTCAGCTCCCGGATGAGTGCTTCTTTCTCGCTTCGTTCCACTCTGGTCTCACCTCCTCACCCTTCGTCGTGCCCGGACCAGAGGCAGAAGCGAGCGGTGGCTCTCCGAAGAGAGTCACCTCCGGGGTCGGCCCGGCGCCCCGGGGGGGCCCGAGCGTTCCCTGGAACCGCTCCCACTCGTCTCGGCAGGGCTGGCGTTGACGGCCGCCGTTTCGACGGGCCGTCCACGGGGGGAAGCTCGACCAGCTCTTCCCGTCCGGGAACTCCCCGTCCCTGCTGTCTCCGACCAGGGGTGCCGGGGGCGTCTCCCTGCCTGGCCAGGCAGGGGGGCGGTCCTCGGCGGAACCGGCGCGTGTACCCCGCCGCGCCGGCGAAGTCAAAGGCCCTCGCTAGCGGTACCGGGCGTTGATCGCCTGGGTGTCCAGCTTGATCCCCGGGCCCATGGTGGAGCTGATGGCCACCGCCTTCAGGTAGACCCCCTTGGCGGTGGCCGGCTTGAGCTTCATCACCAGCTCGATGAGCGCGTTGAAGTTCTCCGCCAGCTTCTCCGGGGCGAAGCTCGCCTTGCCCACCGGGGCATGGACGATGCCCGCCTTCTCCGCCCGGAACTCCACCTTGCCCCCCTTGGCGTCGCGGACCGCCTTGCCCACCTCGGCGGTCACCGTCCCCACCTTGGGATTCGGCATCAGCCCCCGGGGGCCGAGCACCTTTCCCAGCCGTCCCACCACTCCCATCATGTCCGGGGTGGCGATGACGGTGTCGAAGTCCATGAAGCCCTCCTCGATGCGCTTGGCCAGGTCGGCCTCGCCGACCACGTCCGCGCCGGCCTCCTTCGCCTCGGTCTGCTTCTCCCCCTTGGCGAACACCGCCACCCGCACCGTCTTGCCGATGCCGTGGGGCAGGACCACCGCCCCGCGCACCATCTGGTCGGCGTGCTTGGGATCCACGCCGAGGTTGATGGCCACGTCCACCGTCTGGTCGTACGTCGTCCGCCGGAGCTCCACCGTCTCCTTGAGCAGGCGGAAGGCCTCGTCGACGCCATAGCGCTTGTTGCGGTCCACCTTGGCCGCGGCCGCGCGGAACTTCTTTCCCGTCTGGCTCATCCCACCACCTCGATGCCCATCGATCGCGCCGTGCCGGCGATGGTGTTCATGGCCGCCTCCAGGCTCCCGGCGGTGGTGTCGTTGAGCTTCAGCCGAGCGATCTCCTCGAGCTGCTTGCGCGTCACCTGGCCCACCTTCTCCTTGCCTGGCTTGTGGGCGCCCGAGCCCTTCTTCTTCTCGGTGTGCAGCCCGGCCGCCTTCTTGAGGAGCACCGCCGCGGGCGGCGTCTTGAGGACGAAGGTGAAGGATCGGTCCTGGTAGACGGTGATGATCACCGGGATGATCAGCCCCTCCTTTGCCTGCGCCTGCGTCGCGGCGTTGAACTGCTTGCAGAACTCCATGATGTTGACGCCCTGCTGACCGAGCGCCGGCCCGATGGGCGGGGCCGGGTTGGCCTTGCCCGCCGGGATCT
>Ga0187777_10001947_pt1 | contig 13310 bp, 13 predicted proteins | sample 1015_Q2_SP5_10_M_FD_132416 | JGI IMG/M metagenome (GOLD analysis project Ga0187777, IMG submission 132416) | Tropical peat soil microbial communities from peatlands in Department of Meta, Colombia - 1015_Q2_SP5_10_MG | ecosystem: Environmental > Terrestrial > Soil > Wetlands > Peat | place...
AGGGTACCGGAGACGGGGGCCGGCGCGGGCGGTGGCGGTCGCGGAGTTCCTCGCGAGTGGCGGTGCGATTTGGACGCCCAGAGGACGCGTCATGCAGGCCGGCGCGGCTGCGATCTGGGGACCTGGAGGACCGCCGGCGCGCTCGGGCGGGGGCCAGCCGCGGGCTACGCCACCGCCGCGCTCTCGCGACCCCCGACGGCGGCCAGCGCCCGCAGCAGCACCGGGTTGTAGACGGCGGGCTTACTCGTGATCTCGAGGTGGTTGATCGGGGCCTCGAACACCCGAGCGCCGAGTGCGCCGGCGAGCTCGTGCTGTTTGCGCGGCGGGACGGCGCTGTCGCCCGAGGTGACGACGACCGCGGTCGGGATCGGCAGCGGACGCAGCCAAGGCCGCGAGTCGAAGCGTCCAAGCTCGCGACCGGCCGCGACGATGTCCGGCACGGAGTGGCGCATCATCTCGGACAGGGTCCACGCGTTCTGGGGTGAGTCGCGCAGGCCGGTCCGGCGCAGCCCGGCCTGCCACGTCGATCGCGGCGCCACCGTCAGCAGCAGCCCGACCAGCCCGAGCGCCCTGAACGCCCGGCGCGTCTCGGGATCCTGCCAGTGCTGGGCGGTTCCGCTCAGGACCAGTCCGCCGACCACGTCGGGATGGTCGCGCGCCATCAGCTGGGCGATCGCGCCACCCATCGAGTAACCGACGACAAGTGCCGGCGCCGCGTCGAGCAGGCGCAGCGCGGCAGCGGCGTCGCCGGCGCAGTCGACCATCCGGAACGGCGTGAGCGGACGCATCCCGCGGCCGTGGCCGCGGTGATCGATCGCGAGCACGCGATAGCCCGCCGCCGCCAGGGCGTCGTACGCGCCGCACCAGTTGAGGTCGGCGTTCGCGACCCAGCCGTGAAGCAGCATGACGACCGGGCCGTCGCCGCCGGTGTCGCGCAGGAACAGCTCACCGCGGTCGGCCGCGATGACGGTCCGTGCCGGCGGCATCTCGATCGGCGGAACCGGGGGCCAGGCGTTTCGACGCACGCGGCCGATGCTAGTGGGCCAGTGGGCCCGGCCCGCATACCATCACCTGCAGATATGGCTGTAGTGATCGCATCCGACCTGGGCAAGGACATCGCCGGCGAGCCGCTGCTGCGCGGCGTGTCGTTCAAACTCGAGCGCCGGGACCGGATGACCCTGTCGGGCCGCAACGGCGCCGGCAAGACGACCCTGCTACGGATGCTGTCCGGCGAGGCGTCGGTCGACTTCGGCGAGCTCGTGCTCGCTAAGGACACCAAGATCGCGCTCCACGACCAGCGGCCGCCGCGCGAGCGCGATCTGACCCTCCGCGACTACGTGCTGTCCGGCGCGCGCAAGCTGGTCGCGATCGAGGAAGACCTGGCCTCGCTCGAGCAGGCGATGGCCGAGGGCGCCCACGACGACGGCACGCTCAGCCGCTACGCCGAGGCCCAGGCCCGGCTCGAGCATGCCGGCGGCTACGGCTGGCGTGACCGGGCGCTGTCGGCCCTCCACGGCCTCGGGTTCCGAGACGACGCCGATCTCGACCGAGCTCTCAAGACGTTTTCCGGCGGGGAGCTGACACGCGCCTCGCTGGGGCGGGCGCTCGCCGGCGATCCCGATCTATTGCTGCTCGACGAGCCCACGAACCATCTCGACATCGGGTCGCTCGAGTGGCTCGAGCAGCACCTGACGAGCCTAGACGCCGCGATCGTGCTGGTGGCCCACGACCGCTGGTTCCTCGAGGCCGTCGGCACGAGCGTGCTCGAGCTCGAGGCCGGCCGCGCGAAGTTCTTCAAGGGACCGTGGCACGCCTGGCGTAAGGAGAAGGCCGCGCGCGACTTAGCGCTCGGACGCGCGATCGAGCGCCAGCAGGCCGAGATCGAGCGGCTCGAGCGGTTCGTTACGCGGTTCCGGGCGGGCACGCGGGCTCGCCAGGCGCAGTCGCGAGCCAAGAAGCTGGCCAAGATGGATCGCATCCAGCGCGGCCCGGCCGACGGGGCCTCGCTCGAGTTCTCGTTCAAGCCACCCGAGCGAAGTGGACGGGTCGTGTTTGAGTTCGAGGACGGCCAGGTCGAGGTCGGCGGCCGCGCGCTGCTCGACGACGTCGAGTTGTGGCTCGAGCGCGGCGAGCACGTTTCCCTGGTGGGGCCCAACGGCGCCGGCAAGACCACGCTGATCGAGACGCTCGCCGGACGGCGCGAGCTCGTCGACCCGCACAACAGCGCCGCGGCCCGGGAAGGCCGCGCGGGTCCGGTGACGGTGGCCGGGAAGCTGCGGACCGGCCACAACGTCAAGATCGGGTTTCTCTCCCAGCACGCCGAGGACCTGTCCGCGGGCAGCGCCCGGACGGCGCTTGAGGCGACGACGCATCTGACCAAGCTGACCCCTAACCACGCGCGGGCCCTGCTCGGCCGCTTCCTGTTCTCCGGGGAGGAGGCTGAGAAGCCGCTCGAGGTGCTCTCGGGCGGGGAGCGCCGGCGGCTGTCGCTCGCGATCCTCGTGCAGTCGGGAGCGAACGTGCTGATCCTGGATGAGCCGACCAACCATCTCGACCTCGAGAGCCGCGAGGCGCTCGAGGCGGCGCTCAACGAGTTCGGCGGCTCGCTGCTGCTCGTCTCTCACGATCGCGCGCTGCTCGACGCGGTCGGCACGCGGACGGTGGCGATCGAGGATGAGACGTTGCACAGCTACGTCGGAGGCTGGCCAGAGTACGTCCGGGCCCGCGAGGAACGCGCGCACACCCAGGCGATCAAACCGGACAAGCCGGCGAAGGACACCAAGCCGCGCGCCCGGTCCGCCCGGACACCGCGCCGGTCGAACACCGACGCCAAGGAGCAGCAACGCCTGGAGCAGGAGATCGAGGCCGCCGAAGCCTCGCTCAAGGCACTCGAGGAGGAGCTGGCGGACCCGGCGGCGTGGTCCACCCCGCAGCGGACCGCTCGGGCGAGCGCCCGCCACCGGCGGGCCAAGGACGCCGTAGACGAGCTCTACCGCCAGTGGGAGCGGATCGTGGGCTAACCGGGGGCCTTTGCGACCGTTGGCGCGCCACCGAAGATCGATCCGCACTCCCGCTGGGCGGTCTGGAACGCCGGCGAGTTCGGGTTGATCCCGGCGCCGCTGATTCTCACGCCAAAACCGCCGCCAGGCCCGGTCTGGAACTGCGGATCGGGGAAGTCGGGAACGCCGTGCGAGCGCATGCATCGCGACATCGCGAGCGCCTGCGACTTCGCCTTGTCGATCTGAGCCGCGGTCGGATGACCGCCGTTCGGGAGATACGACTGGCAGTCCTTCATCGCAGACTGGAACGCGGGTCCGTTCACGTTCACTCCGTTCACGTTCGTGCCGTTCGGGCTTTGCTGAACCCGGAGGTCGATCTTGCCGCCGGTGGGGTCGGGGAAGTTCGGAACGCCGTGAGTGCGCATGCACTGCGCGAACTGGAGCGCCTTGCCATTGTTGGCGGCGGTGTCCTGGGGCGACGTGGACCCGCCGGCGCCCGGACTCGAGGTGCCGCCGCAGGCCCCCAGCGTGAACCCGGCCCCCGCCAGGCAGAGCAGGATCGCGTATCGCACTGTTACCTCCTAGTCGTGGTTTCACAGTGGTACGCCACGGGCGGTTACGTCACGGGAACCAGGGCTGTTACCGCACCGTTACCTGGCCCCGGCCATCCTCTTTCGGCATTGGCGGCGAACCGCCACACTGTTTCGAGGGCAGATGCGCGTGCTGGTGATCGAGGACCATGCTGACCTGGCCGAGACGGTCGCGCTCGGCTTGCATCGCGACGGCATGGCCGTCGACGTCGCGTTCGACGGCGCGGCCGGCCTGCAGCGGGCCGCCGTCTACGACTACGACGTGATCGTGCTCGACCGGGATCTGCCCGGCGTGCACGGCGACCGCGTGTGCGAGACGCTCGTCAGCCAGGGCGGGAGGGCGCGGGTGCTGATGCTGACGGCCTCGGCCGGGATTGAGGACCGCGTCACCGGGCTCAGCCTGGGCGCCGACGACTATCTGCCGAAGCCATTCGCGTTCGCCGAGCTGATCGCGCGGATCCGGGCGCTTGCCCGGCGGGCGCAGCCGGCGCTGGCGCCGGTGATGCGCAGCGGTGATCTGACGCTCGACACGGGGCGGCGGATAGCGCACCGCGCGGGCCGACGGCTCGATCTGACGGCCAAGGAGCTCGCGGTGCTCGAGCTGCTGCTCGCGGCTCGCAGCACCGTCGTCTCGCCCGAGGAGCTTCTCGCACGCGCCTGGGACGAGGCGGTCGACCCGTTCTCGGCCGTGGTGAAGGTGACGATCAGTCGGCTGCGCCGCAAGCTGGGCGAGCCGCCGATCATCGTTACGGTGCCCGGTGCCGGCTATCGGATTTAGTGGAGCGGCTCAGCGGTGGCCGCCACGGCGGACGGTACGCCTGCGGTTGACGATGCTGTACGGGGCGCTGTTCCTGTTTGCGGGGGCGATACTGCTCGCGATCACGTACGCGCTCGTGGCGAACGGGAGCGCGTCCGCGGACAAGCCGTTCATGATTGCCAACACGACCGCGAAGAGCGTTTCGTTGCCGCCGCTACCCAGCTTCGCCACCGTCGCGACTGGCGTCGCCAAGGCCCCGACGGTCATATACGACCGGCGACCGGCCGGGTCGAGCGCGGTCGTTCAGGCGCAGGCCTATGCCGGGCGGGTGAACGCCACGTTCAGCCGGCTGACGGCCGCCCACCAGGCGGAGCTCGCCATCCTGCAGAGGAAGGCCAATGCCCGGATCGCGGCGGTGCGCAGCTCTCAGCTCGAAACGCTTCTGACCCGGTCCGGCCTGGCGCTGGCGATCATGGCGCTGGCGTCGATCGGGCTCGGCTGGCTGATGGCGGGCCGAGCGCTGCGCCCGGTACGGACGATGAGCTCGCGAGCCCGCGGCATCTCCGAGCGCAACCTGCACGAGCGGCTGGCGCTCGACGGACCCGACGACGAGCTCAAGGAGCTGGGAGACACGTTCGACGGGCTGCTCGGGCGTCTGGAAGCCGCGTTCGAGTCCCAACGCCGGTTCGTCGCCAACGCATCGCACGAGCTGCGGACACCGATCACGCTCGAGCGGGCGCTGGTGGAGGTCGCGCTCAGCGACCCCAGCCCGTCGGTCGACTCGCTGCGCGAGACATGCCGGCGCGTGCTGAGCGTCAGCGAGCAGCAGGAGCGGCTGATCGACGCGCTACTCACGCTTGCCCGCAGCCAGCGCGGGCTCGAGTCGCGCGCGCCCGTGGACCTTCGCGAGGTCACGGCCGAGGTCATGCGCGCGGTGCCCCCGAACGGCATCAAGGTCGAGACGGAGCTCGGGGACGCGTCCACGATGGGCGATCCGGCGATGGTCGAGCGGCTGGTCGCCAACCTGATCCAGAACGCGGTCCGCTACAACGAGCCGCACGGTTGGATCGCCGCGTGGACCGGGATGCGCGATGGCGAGCCGACGCTCGAGGTCACGAATCCCGGCCCGGTCGTCGGGCCCGAGCAGGTCGACCAGCTGGTGAAACCGTTCTCCCGCCTCGATCGAGGCGGGTCGGTCGCGGCCCGGAACGCGGACGCGCGGCAGGGCGTCGGACTGGGGCTGTCGATCGTGCAGGCGATCGTCGACGCGCACGGCGCCGATCTCATCACGGAACCACGCGCCGAAGGCGGGCTGAAGGTCTCGGTCAGGTTTCCGCGGACCGATTGACGTAGTCGCGGGCGGCCTCGGCCATCAGCCGGGGGCTGTCGAGCAGGATGTTGCGCCGGCGCAGCCCCGCGAGCACCGACTCATCGTCTTCGAAGCTCACTTGCGTGGCCATCGCCGGCCGGAACGTGATCGTCAGCGCCCCGACGTACTCGCCCGCAACCTGGCCGTCGATCTCGAGCCTCGCGCCGGCGAAGGCACCCGCGACGTCGATAACAAGTTCAGACGTGGATGCGATAACGAGCGGCGGGGCGAAGCCGCCGTGCTTGGGTAGGGGCGTGAACACGTAGCCGTCGACGTGGGTCAACAGCAGAGGGCCGCCGGCGGAGATCGCGTAGCCGCTCGTCCCGATCGGGGTGCTGACGACTGCCCCGTCGCCGGCCATGCGCGCGAACAGCGAGCCATCGACCGAGGCGGACAGGCGAACCTGCCCGCCGCTAGCCCGCACGAGCGCCACGTCGTTGAGCGCGAACAGTGGTTCGCGTTCGGCCCGCAGAACCCACAGAGCCGGATACGACCGCGGGGACCAATCTCCCGCGCTAAACCGGTCGAGCGCATGGGTGACGTACGCGGCCGTGATGTTGGCGAGGGCGCCGAGGCTCCCACAGGCGACTCCGAGCACCGGCCGGCCCGAGACCGCGCCTGCGCGGAGCGCGGCGAGGGTGGTCCCGTCGCCCCCGATCGAGACGATCAGATCGATTGCGGCCATGTCGGCCTTCTTGGCGATCGGCCGCTGCGGATATGGCGTCGCGACCTGGACGACATCGACCGCGTGCCGCTCGGTCCATTCCTGGATCTCGCGCAACGGCTCGTCGACGTTCCGGGTGGGGTGTACGAGGATCCCGATGCGCTTGTGGCGCTCCGTCGAGCGAGCGGCCGCGCCGGCTTGTGGAAGAGATGTGGTCATGATCGCCCGGCCGAACCATATTGCGGCGACGTCGGGAGGACTCTCTAAACTCGAACTAACGATGGCACCGCTTAGCGATGCGTCGCCGATCCGGGTTGCGCTGATCGATGATGACAGCGGGCTGCTGACTGTTCTGGAACGGAGGCTGGGAGCGCTTCGATGGGAAGCGCAGGTGTTGGCGTTCCCGCCGGATGCCGGTCATCTGGCGGCGTTGCGGCTACACGCGCTGATCGTCAATCCCGCGCTAACCGGCCTGGACTACATCGAGCGGGTGGCGACGGCCCTCCCCGGACTGGCGCTGCTGGTGTGCAGCGGGCCGGTGACGGTCTCCGAGCGGGTCAAGGGCCTGCGTGCGGGCGCCGACGATTGGGTGACCAAGCCGTGTCATCCCGAGGAGCTGCTGGCTCGGATCCAGGCGGTGCTCCGGCGCCGCCGCGCGGGTGAGTTGCCGATCGAGGAGGCGACGATCGAGGCCGGCGAGATCGCGATCCGGCCGGACCGCTATGACGCCTATGCCGGCGAGCAGGGCGCCTCGCTGTCGCGCAAGGAGTTCGAGTTGCTGCGCCAGCTGGCGGCCGCCGACGGCCGTGTGCTCGAGCGCGAGGACATCTATCAGCGAGTCTGGGGTTACACGATGGCCCGCGGCGACCGGTCGGTGGACGTGTTCGTGCGCAAGCTGCGGCAGAAGCTCGACCAGATCTCCCCTGGGTGGCGCTACGTTCACACGCACTTCGGCGTGGGCTACAGGTTTGCGGCCGAGCCGAGCGGCGAGGAGCCCGGAGCCGCCGACGCCGGACCGGCCCCGGGGACCGTCGATCGGGTTCAGGTCCCCGGATCCTCACCCAAGGATTTCGCCGCGGTACGCTGAGCGGGTGAACAAAACAGTCCGCAACGTCCTGATCGTGCTCGCGCTGGCCGCGATCGTCGGCACGCTGTCGGGCGGGGTCACCGCCGCCAACGTCGCGATCCAGGCGGTCACGATCGCGTTCCTGGGCACGCTGTGCTGGTTCGCATCGATCATGTACCGCCAGCACCGGTCCACGCTGTACTCGCTCGGCGACGGCCGCCGCGCCGTGCTCTACGTCGCGATCGGCGTGGGGACCTTGACGCTGACGGCCACCTCGCGCATGTGGAACGCCGGCGGCGCAGCGTCGGTCGCGTGGCTGTTGCTGCTCGGGGGTGCCGCCTACGCAGCGTTCGCCGTGCTCTGGTCGGCGCGCAAGTACTGAAGCGCTCGCGTCAGCCCGCCACCGGGCGTGGGGGCGGGGGACCCGCGTCAGCCCGCCACCGGTCGTGGGCGCGGGGGAGCCGATTCGGTTGCGCCGCCGGCGCACTTCGGGCACAGGCCTTCGAGCAGCACGTGCGCCCGTTCCACCTCGAACCCGGGCTCGCGAAGCGTCATGTCGATGTGGCCGGGCTCGATGTCGTAGAGACCGCTGCACCGCCGGCAACGGAAGTGGTGGTGAGGGGAGACGTTGGCGTCGAACTGGCGGGGGCCTGGGCCTTCGACCACGCCAAGCAGTCCGGCCTCGGCCAGCTCGCCGAGCGCGTTGTACACCGTCGCCCGTGAAAGCTCGGGGAGCTGGGCCCTCGCGCGCTGGAACACCTCCTCGGCGCTCAGGTGGCCGTTTGCGGTGCCCGCGAACAAGCCGTAGATCGCCCGGCGCTGCGCGGTCGCCCGGAGCCCATGGGCACGCAACAGCTGGGCCAGCGCCACGTCGGAGAGCGGAGTCGGGGTGGTGGACATCTACTTTGTAGGTCGTCTGAGGTCGGATCCGTTCCAGCCCCGCTTGAAGGAGAGGGTACACGCCGTCCCGGCGCGGAGCCGGCGGCGTGAGCCATGACCGCGCCGGCCCTATCCTCGATCGTGTGTCAGTAGTCACCGCCGACAAGCGTCGCGACCTGCCCGACGAGCCTGGCGTGTACCTATTTCGCGACCGCCGCGGCAAGGTGATCTATGTCGGCAAGGCCAAGTCGATCCGCAAGCGGGTCGCGTCGCACTTCTCCAACCCGAGCACGCGCGGCGGCAGGGATCTGGTCGACATGATCGACCAGATCGAGGCCCTGGTCGTTCACACGGAGGCCGAGGCGCTGCTTGCCGAGCAGAACTTCATCAAGCAGTACAAGCCCCGGTTCAACATCCGGCTGCGCGACGACAAGTCTTACCCGTACATCGCGATCTCGCTCGACGAGGATTTCCCCCGGGTCTATTTCACCCGTGAGCGCCACCGCCGCGACCGGGCCTACTTCGGTCCGTACAGCAACGCCAAGCGGGTCCGCGCGACGCTCGAGGTGCTCGGCAAGGTGTTCCTGTTCCGCTCCTGCGAGGGCCCGGAGCCGGGTCGCCGCAGCGGCTCGCCGTGCCTGGACTACTACATCAAGCGATGCGAGGCGCCCTGCGTCGGCTACGTCAGCCGCGAGGACTACCGGAAGGGGATCGAGGGCGTGATCGATTTTTTGTCGGGTCGCTACCGCGAGATCGAGCGCTCGCTGGAGAAGTCGATGCGCGAAGCGGCTGCCGAGCAGCGGTTCGAGGACGCTGCCCGGGAGCGGAACCGGCTGCGAGCGGTCCATTCGCTGCTCGAGCGCCAGCGCGTCGCCAACCAGGCAACCGGCACGCTCGACGCGATCGCGGTCGCCGTGCACGAGGGTGAGGCCAACGCCCAGGTATTCCAGGTGCGCGACGGAGTCCTGTCCGACCGGCAAAGCTTCTATCTCGACAACGAGGCCCAGGGTGGGATCGCCGAGGTCGCCGAGGCGTTCATCCTGCAGTACTACACGAGCGCGATGATGGTGCCGCCGCTGTTGATCGTCCAGCGCGAATTGGCGGCCCCGCGATCCTCGGCGCCGGCGCTGGCTGCAGCGTTGAGCGCCCGGCGCGACGGCACGGTCGAGATCCGCGCCGCCGAGCGCGGGGACAAGCGCCGGATCCTCGAGCTCGCCGAGCGAAACGCCAGGCTGGCGCTCGACCAGGAGCGGCTGCGCTCCGAGCGCCGGCGCCAGCAGCGGGTCGAGGCGCTCGACGGCGTTCAGCAGGCGCTCGGGCTCGACGCGCTCCCACTGCGGATCGAGTGCTTCGACATCTCGACACTGATGGGCACCAACACGGTGGCATCGATGGTGGTGTTCGAGGGCGGCGCGCCGAAGAAGTCCGACTACCGGCGGTTCAAGATTCGCGGCGACTTCGCGGGGAACGGCGGACCGGCGATCGGTGAGCCGGACGACTTCGCTGCGATGGAGGAGGTCCTTTCCCGGCGGCTCGCGCGGTGGGAACACCAACACGATCTGTCCCCGCACGACAAGGACTACGACCCGAGCTTCGCCGCGCTCCCGAACCTGATCGTGATCGACGGCGGCAAGGGACAGCTCTCGGCCGGGCTGCGCGCGCTCCAGGGCTTCCGCGACCGCGGCGTGGTCGTGATCTCGCTGGCCAAGCGGATCGAGGAGGTGTTCACCGCCGGCGCGAGCGAGCCGCTCCGGCTGCCGCACGACACAGTCGAGCTTCAGCTGCTCCAGCGGGTCCGGGACGAGGCCCACCGGCTCGCGATCACCCACCACCGGATCCGGCGCGACCGCGCGATGACCGCGTCGATCCTCGACGAGCTCCCCGGCGTGGGGCCAGCGCGCAAGCGCGCGCTACTCAACCACTTCGGGTCCCCCGACGCCATCCTGTCGGCCTCGCGAGAGGAGCTCGAGGCCGTTCCGGGGCTTCCCGGCAAGCTGGCGCGCGAGGTCTACCGCGAGCTGCACAAGACCGGGGTCTAGCGGCGTCGCGGGGTGTCCGCTCGAGCCTTCCGGCGCCCTACCATGGAGGTCTCAGGAGTGGAACAGCTCGAAACGCAAACCGAGACCTCGCGAGAGGAAGGCTCGGCCCTGATCGACCTGGTGATCATCAGCGGGTTCTCGGGCGCCGGCAAGTCGACCGCGATGGCGGCCTTCGAGGACGAGGGCTACTTCTGCGTGGACAACCTGCCATCGGAGATGATCCGGTCGCTAGTCGACCTGTTCATGCACTCGGGCTCGAAGGTGCAGCGGGCGGCGGTCGTTTCCGACGTCCGCGGCGGCGAGTACTTCGACGGCCTGACCGCGATGCTCGACGACCTGCGGGCCGCCGGGGTCACGCATCGCGTGCTGTTCCTTGACGCCGATGAACAGTCGCTGCTGACGCGTTACAAGGAGACGCGCCGCCGCCACCCGCTCGCGCCGGAGGGCAGTGTCACCGAGGGCATCGCGCGCGAGCGCGAGCTCCTGAGGCCGCTACGCGGGCGGGCGGACGTAGTGATCAACACATCCGGTCTGACCGCCGCGATGCTGCGCCGCAAGCTCGGCGATGAGCTGCTCCCGACGCGCACTCCAGGGCGCCTGGCGGTGACCTTCCAGAGCTTCGGCTTCAAGTATGGCCCCGCCCGCGACCCCGACCTGCTGCTCGACGTCCGCTTTCTTCCCAACCCGCACTACGAGCCGGACCTGCGTCCATTGACCGGAGAGGATTCGCGGATCGTCGACTTCATCAACCGCGAGGGCGAACTCGACGCGTTCTACGAGAAGCTTCACCCCCTGCTCGATTACCTGCTGCCACAGTACCTGGCCGAGGGCAAGGCCCATCTCGAGGTGGCGATCGGCTGTACCGGCGGGCGTCACCGCTCGGTGGCGATCGCCGCGCATCTCGCGAGCCGCTACAACCCCGAGCCCGAGTACCTCGTGCACGTCGTTCACCGAGACGTCAGCCGGCCGGCGTGATCGACCACATCGGGTTCGAGGTCAGCGATCTGGAGCGCTCGAGCCGGTTCTACGACGCCGTCCTGTATGCCCTTGGGGCCAGGCGGATGGTTCAGTCCGAGCACGTGGTCGCGTACGGGGTCAACGCGCCCCAGCTTTGGATCGTGATGAGGAGGCGAGCGCCCGGGCCGGGCTATGGTCATATGGCGCTGCGGGCGAGCGGCAAAGCAGCGGTCGACGCCGCCTATGCCGGCGGACTGGCGAACGGCGGCAGCGACGACGGCGCTCCCGGGATGCGGCCTCAGTACGGGCGCCGCTACTACGCGGCGTATCTGCGGGATCCCGACGGGCTGCGGGTGGAAGTCGTCTCGCGGAGATGACTCGGTAGCCTTCCGCCTGCCGACTGCGCTGCTACCGGTCGGCATTCTCTTGCTGCTAACGAACATGAGACGAAAGAGGGGTCGACCATGCCGGTACGCGTCGGGATAAACGGCTTCGGGCGCATTGGCCGAAACGTCTTCCGCGCCGCTTACGAGGCCGGGGCCGACATCGAGTGGGTAGGGGTCAACGACATCGGCGATCCCAACACGTTTGCCCACCTGCTCAAGTACGACTCAAACTACGGGCCGTTTCCGGGCGACGTCGAGGCGACCAGCACCGGCTTTCGCGTGGACGGCACGGAGATCCGCTTCCTCTCCGAGAAGGACCCTGCCGCGCTGCCCTGGGGCGAGCTCGGCGCGGACGTCGTGATCGAGTCGACGGGCCTGTTCACCGATCGAGAGAACGCCGCCAAGCATCTTGCGGCGGGCGCCAAGAAGGTGCTGGTCTCCGCCCCGGCGACCGCGCCGGATGTCACGGTTGCGCTCGCCGTGAACTTCGAGCAGGCGTACGACCCGGCCAAACACGACGTGATCTCTAACGCGTCGTGCACCACCAACTGCCTGGCCCCTGTTGCCAAGGTGCTGCACGACACCGTCGGGATCAAGCACGGGCTGATGACCACGATCCACGCCTACACCGCCGATCAGCGTCTTCAGGACATGCCCCACCGCGACCTGCGTCGGGCGCGAGCGGCGGCGATAAACCTGATCCCGGCCTCGACCGGAGCGGCGAAGGCGATCGGCTTGGTGATCCCCGAGTTGAACGGCAAGCTGCACGGCTTCGCGGTTCGGGCGCCGGTGCCGACCGGCAGCGTCGTCGACCTGACGGTCGAGGCCAACCGCGAGACGACCGTCGAGGAGATCAATGCCGCGATGAAGGCGGCCGCCGACGGCCCGATGAAGGGCGTGCTCGCGTACACCGATGAGCCGATCGTGTCCTCGGACATCGTCAAGAACCCCGCATCGTCGATCTTCGACTCGCTGCTCACCGCGGTGATGGACAAGACGATGGTCAAGCTCGTTGCCTGGTATGACAACGAGTGGGGCTACTCCAATCGCGTCGTCGACGTAGCGCAGAGACTTTTGTGAAGACACTTCGAGACCTGGGAGAACTCGAGGGCAAGCGCGTGCTCGTCAGGGTTGACTTCAACGTTCCGCTCGAGAACGGGGCGGTGGCCGACGACCTGCGGATCCGCGCGGCGCTGCCGACGATCGAGGAGCTGCGCCGGCGCGGCGCCCGGATCGTGCTTGTGTCGCATCTCGGGCGGCCGAAGGATCGCGAGTCCTCGCTGTCGCTCGCGCCGGTGGGGGCGCGTCTGGGCGAGTTGATCGGGGCGCCGGTCACCGTCGCGCCGGCGGTCGTGGGCGACGACGTGCGGGACGCCGTGGACGGTCTTGGGGACGGCGACATCCTCCTGCTCGAGAACGTTCGTTACGAGCCGGGGGAGACCAAGAACGACCCCGAGCTGGCGGGCGCGCTCGCCTCACTTGCGGACGTGTATGTGGACGACGCTTTCGGAGCCGCTCACCGGGCGCACGCTTCGACCGAGGGCGTCGCGCGGTTGGTGGACGAGCGGGCGGCTGGCCTGCTGCTCGAGCGCGAGGTGAACACG
>Ga0187777_10001948_pt1 | contig 13307 bp, 13 predicted proteins | sample 1015_Q2_SP5_10_M_FD_132416 | JGI IMG/M metagenome (GOLD analysis project Ga0187777, IMG submission 132416) | Tropical peat soil microbial communities from peatlands in Department of Meta, Colombia - 1015_Q2_SP5_10_MG | ecosystem: Environmental > Terrestrial > Soil > Wetlands > Peat | place...
ATCTGAAGCCAATCGAGATCACCCAGCCCGAAGGCCCGAGCTTCACGGTCACGGGCAATCGCGTCGACTGGCAGAAGTGGTCGTTCCGCGTGGCCTTCGACCCCTACGAAGGTCTGGTGCTCCACCAAATCGCGTACGACAGCCGCTCGATCCTCCATCGCGCGTCAGTCACCGAGATGGTGGTGCCCTACGGCGATCCCGGCGCGATGCACGGTTGGAAGAACGCGTTCGACGCGGGCGAGTGGGGGCTCGGCCGCATGACGCAGTCACTGCGTCTCGGTTGCGACTGCCTCGGCGAGATCCACTACTTCGACGCGACGCTCGCGAGCGAGCACGGCCAGCCGTGGGTCATCGAGAACGCGATCTGCATGCACGAAGAGGACTACGGGATCCTCTGGAAGCACGTCGACCTGTGGGGCGGCACCAGCGAGGTACGGCGCAGCCGTCGCCTGGTCGTCAGCTTCATTTCAACCGTCGGCAACTACGAGTACGGGTTCTTCTGGTACTTCTACCTCGATGGCAACATCCAGCTCGAGGTCAAGCTGACCGGCATCGTGTCGCCGATGGCGATCGCGCCCGGCACGACGCCGGAGTACGCGAACGTGATCGGCGAGGGGATCGCGGCGCCGCATCATCAGCACATCTTCAACGCGCGGCTCGACTTCGACGTCGACGGCACGACGAACGAGATCTACGAGGTCGACGCCGAGCGCGTGCCGCCCGGGCCCGACAACCCGTGGCTGAACGCGTTCCGGGCGAAGAAGACCCGGCTCGACACCGAGCAACGCGCGCAGCGCGAGACCGATCCCGGCGTGTCGCGCACGTGGCGGATCGTGAACCCCGACGCACGCAACGGGCTCGGCCAGCCCACCGCCTACAAGTTGATCCCGACGATGTCGACGCCCACGATGATGGCGCATCCCGATTCGCCCGTCGGCAAGCGCGCCGCGTTCGCGCAACACAACCTCTGGGTCACGCCGTACGTGCCCGACGAGCGGCGCGCGGCGGGGGAGTACCCGAACCAGCATCCGGGTGGCGACGGCTTGCCGCGCTGGACCGCGGCGGATCGTTCCGTTACCAACACCGATCTCGTCGTCTGGTACAGCTTCGGCGTCACCCACTTCGTTCGGCCCGAGGACTGGCCGGTGATGCCGGTCGAGTACACGGGGTTCCTCTTGTCGCCGTTCGGGTTCTTCGACCGCAATCCCGCGCTCGACGTGCCACCGTCGGACGCGGCACATTGTCACGAGTCGCATTGATGCCGCGCGTCCTCGTCACCAACGACGACGGGGTGGAAGCGCAGGGCATCCACGTGCTCGCGGCGGCGTTGCGCGAAGCGGGGAACGACGTGATCGTGGTCGCGCCCGACTCGGATCGGAGCGGTACGGGTGCGGCGATCGGCCTGGTGCACGCGGATCAGCACCTCGACGTGCGGCGGGTGGAGCTGCCGGGCGCGGCCGGTGTGCCGGCGTACGCGCTCGATGGTCCGCCCGGCATGTGTGTGTGCGCGGCGCGCCTCGGCGCATTCGGCGATCCGCCCGACGTCGTGATCTCGGGCATCAACTCCGGTTGCAACACCGGCCGCGCGATCCTGCACTCGGGAACGGTCGGCGCGGCATTGACCGCGCAGAGCTTCGGCTGCTCCGCGCTCGCGGTGAGCGTGGATGTGAGCGACCCATGGCGCTACGACACCGCGGCGCGCGTCGCGCTCGACGTGCTGCCGATGCTGCTCGACGCACCATCCCGTTCGGTCCTCAATCTCAACGTGCCCGCGCTCGACTACGACGACGTGCTGGGCGTGCGCTGGGCGCGGCTCGCCGCGTTCGGGTCGGTGCGGGCCGCGGTGGGAGACGCGGGGCCGGGTCGTTTGCAGTTCGAGCTGCGCGCGACGGGCGTGACGCCGCCGCCCGACTCCGATCAGGGCCTCGTGAACGCCGGGTTCGCGTCGTTGACGACGATCGTCGGCGTCGCCGAGGCGTGGCCGGCTCCGACCGACGCGTCGGCCGAAGTGACGAGCACGGTGGTGCCCGGCGCGCTCGTCGAGCCGGTGCACGCGGTGCCCGACGCTTCGCAGCCGCGCACACTGCACCGTCCGTTGCACGCGGGCGCGGTGCCGGCCGCGACCCAGCGGTGATCCAGCGGCGAGCCGGGCGCGTGATCGTGCTCGACGCGCGCGAGCGGGTGCTGCTGTTTCACGGTTGCGATCCGGCCCGCCCTGACGCGGGTACATGGTGGCTCACGCCCGGCGGCGGCGCCGACGACGGCGAGACCGAGCGTGACGCGGCCCGGCGCGAGCTGCTCGAAGAGACCGGGCTGCGCGCGGAGCTGGACGGCCCGGTGGTGCTGGAGCGCAGCGCGCAGTTCGACTTCGAAGGTGAGCGCTACGAGCAGCACGAGCAGTTCTTCGTCACGCGCGTCGACGCGCACGATGTCGACGACCGGGCCTGGACCGAGATCGAACGGCGCGCGCTGCTCGGCCACCGCTGGTGGACACGCGCGGAGCTCGCGCACACCGACGATATGGTCTATCCGGAGCAGTTGCTCGCCGTGCTCGACGAGATCCTGGGCGTGCCGTGACGAGACGATGACGATCGAACCCGACACCAAGGACTGGACCTGGGTGATCCAACAGACGTGCGGCGAGTGCTCGTTCGACGCGTCGGCGTTCCCGGTCGAGCACGTCGGCGCCTTGATCCGTGCCAACGCGGCCGCGTGGCCGGCCGTGCTCGAACGGGACGACGTTGCAGTACGTCCCGACGAGAGCACGTGGTCACCGCTCGAATACGCGTGCCATGTGCGCGACGTGTACCGCATCTACGACGTTCGCCTCGAGCGCATGCTGACCGAGGACGACCCGTTGTATCCGAACTGGGATCAGGACGCGGCAGCCGTCGACGATCACTACAACGAACAGGATCCGCAGCAGGTCGCGGGCGAGCTCATGTCCGCGGCGGGCGCGCTCGCCGACCGCTTCGACCAAGTGCAGAGCGACGAGTGGGATCGCCCCGGCCGCCGCGGCGACGGCGCGCAATTCACGGTTCAAACGTTCGCGCGCTATTTCATCCACGATCCCGTGCACCATCTGCACGACGTCGGCGCGTCCTGAGCGGAGCGTCAGCTCCCACACACGTGGCGGACGACGGCACACTCCGCCGGCCGTCGCAGCGCGCTCACGATGTCGGTCGGCATCGCATCGGGGCCGTCGAACACGCGGTGCTCACCGATGAGGTAGCGCCCGTCGGGAAGCTGATCGCACGTCAGATCGGCCGCGTCGAGCATGGTGACCGCTTCTCCGCACCCTGGACACGCGACCTCCACCGGCTCTTCATCGTCGCCGAGGCCCAACGGGGCGAAGTGCTCCATACCGCAATTCTCGGTTGTGCGTGCTCGTTCCTTGATGCGACAAACTGCCGGCATGGCCGAGTACTCCCGAGAAGAGCTCCAGCGAGCGCACGACCACTACGTGGAGACCGCGCAGGAGGCCGGTCGCACCGGCGACTGGCGCAGGTGGGCCGATCTGTTCACCGACGACGCGACCTACATCGAGCATCACTACGGCACGATGCACGGGCGCGAGGCCATCTACGCATGGATCAGTAAGACGATGGCCGAGTGGCCGAACTCCGAGATGACGGAGTTCCCCCACGACTGGTGTGTCTGTGACGAGGAGCGGGGCTGGTGGATCTGCCAGATCGAGAACCGCTTCCGGGACCCGGGCGACGGCAACGTGTACGAGGCGTACAACCTCACCGTCTTGAAGTACGCGGGGAACATGCAGTTCTCGAGCGAGGAAGACGCCTACAACCCGGCGAATTTTGCCCCGGTGGTGAAGGCGTGGATCGCGGCGAGCCGCGCGGCCGAGGCCTGAGCGCGCCGCCCGCCCGCTGAAATCGGCGCCCAACCGGCCTGGTACCATTGAAGGTCCCGCGCGCACGCGGATTCCTCGGCCTTTCTCGCGCCGGGCATCGGTATCAGCACTTGGAGTGAGATGGCGTTCAAAGTCGGAGACCGCGTCGTGTATCCCCATCACGGGGCGGCCGTGATCGAGCGCAAGGAGATGCGCGAGGCCTTCGGCGAGAAGCAGGAGTACCTCATTCTGAAGGTCGCGAACGGCGACCTCACGCTGGCCGTGCCGACCGCGAAGGCGGAGGACGTCGGCATGCGTCCGCCGATCTCGGTCGAAGACATCGACGACTTGTTCCAGCTGCTCGGCAAGAAGGACGTGCGCGAGCCCACGAACTGGAGCCGGCGCTTCAAGAATCACCAAGAGAAGCTCAAGAGCGGCGACGTGTACCAGGTCGCCGAGGTCGTACGGAACCTCGCGTTGCGCGAGACCACGAAGGGCCTCTCCGCCGGCGAGAAGGCAATGCTCGTGCGCGCGCGTGGCATCCTCGTGTCGGAGCTGAGCTTCGCGCTGAACGTCTCCGAGGAAGACGCGCTCGCCAAGCTCGAACAGCAGCTCAGCTAGCCGTTCGTCAGCGGCGGGCGCGGACGAGCAACCGCCGGCGACGCCGCTCGGGTGACGTTTCCGCTTCGCCCTCGACGGACTCGACGGTCCAGCCCGCCGCCGCCAGCCATTCCAGCGCGACCGCGGCGGGCGGCACGGTCAACACCGCTTCGCCCGACGCCGCGAGCGCTTCTTCGCGGGCGAGCTCCCGTTCGCTGGGTTCCGCGTCGCGCGTCGCGATGCTCGCGGCGAGCTCGCTTTCGGTGGCGGCGCGTTCCGCGGCCGTTTGCAGGAGGCCACGAAACGCGTCCTCGGGCAAGTAACGCAGCACGCCCTCGCACAGGAACAGCGAACGTTGATGCGCGTCGTGTCCCGCGGCTTCGAGCGCGTCCGCAAGTCCGGGCTCGGTGAAGTCGGCGGTGACGAACACGATGCCGTCGAGCGCCGCGCCGAGGTCGTGCAGGCGCCGCCGCTTGTCGGCCTGGGTGGCGGGATGGTCGACCTCGAAGAACTGCGCGCCCGGCGTGCGATACCGCAACGCGCGTCCGTCGTAGCCGGCGCCGAGGAGCACGATCTGGCGTACGCCGCCGTCGAGCGCGCGCATCACTTCCGTGTCGAAGAAGCGCGTGCGGATCTTCATGAAGGCCGAGAATTCGTCGCGGTACCGGTCCGGGCGGTCGGTGTCCCACGTCAGGCCTTCGGTCAAGCCGGCAGTCAGCCGGTCGTCGGCGTCGGGATCGCCCGTCGGCCAGGGCGGACGCTCGAGCCGCGAGCGAACCAGCGCGACACCGCGGGCCGTCAACGAGGCTTGATCGGATCGCATGGTCCCATCAGAGCACAGATCGTTCCATCACCGTGACGCATTCGACGTGCGGTGTGTGCGGGAACAGGTCGACGGGCGTGATCGATTGCACTTCGTAGCCGCCGTCGCGCAGCAGCGCGACGTCGCGCGCGAGCGACGCCGCGTCGCACGACACGAGCACGATGCGTTCGGGTTCGCAGCCGAGCACCTTGCGCGCGGCGGCGCGACCCAAACCCGACCGGCTCGGATCCGCCACCACGACTTCGACCTCGACGGGGCGCCAGGTGGCGACGTCAGCTCGGATGACGCGTACCGGAAGATCGCGGAGATTGTGGCGCGCGTCGGCCGCGGCAGCCCGGCCGCGCTCGACCGCGACGACGCGGCGCGGCGCGTCGAGGAGCGCCGCGAACAACCCGACGCCGCAATACAGATCGGCGACGACGCGGTTCGGACCGACGGCCGCGCGCACGAGCCCGGCGAGTGCGGCGGCACCATCGGTGCGGGTTTGGAAGAACGACGGCGCCGCGATGCGGAACCGCACACCGTCGACCACTTCGTGAATCGCGGAGCTCGCACCGATCTGCACGTCGGCGGGTACGGAGATCGCGGCGCTCGGAGGATCGACGATCACGCAGCGTTCGCCGGTCGTGGCGCTCGCCCGAACCGTGATCTCGTCGGCCTCGCCGAACCGGCCGTTGTGCAGCACGTCGTCGACGAGTGGATGCGCGACCATGCAGTGCTCGATCGCGATCGGAATGTGCGCGTGATGCTGACGCAGCGCGGGCCGGCCGTTCACTACCAATGCACGCACGGTCGTGCGGTAGCCATCGGGCGGCAGCTCGACGGTCGGTTCCAGCGGGGCATCGTCGATATGCGCGATGCGGTGGAGCGCGTCGGTGATGATGTCGCGCTTGAACGCGCGCTGCCGCTCGAGCGCGACGTGCTGCCAGCCGCAGCCACCGCAGCCGGCACGGGCGTGCGGGCACGGTGGTTCGATCCGCGCCGGCGACGCATCCAGCACCTCGAGCACCCGGCCGCGCACGTGATCGGCGCGGTCGGCGAGCACTTCGATGCGCACCCGCTCGTCGGGGAGCGCTCCGTCGACGAGCACGACCCGGCCGTCGGCCGCGCGTCCGAGCGCGTCGCCACCGGCCACCATTCGGGTCGTGGTGAGCTCCACGTTCACGTTCCGGCGGCAATGCTGGGAGACTGCATGCCATGCGTGCACTGCGTGTGAATGAGCTGGGCGATCCCGAGAAGGTAATGCGCATGGAGGACGTGCCGGTGCCCGAGCCGCGGCCCGGCGACGTGCGCCTGCGCGTGCGTGCGGCATCGCTTAACTTTCCCGATGTCCTGATGTGCCGGGGCGAGTACCAGGTGAAGCCACCGGTCCCGTTCACGCCCGGCGCCGAGGTCGCGGGTGTGGTCGACGGGCTCGGTGACGGGGTCGACAACGTGGCGGTCGGCGACCGCGTGCTCGCGATCCCGAACTTCGGCAACGGCGGGTTCACCGAGTACACGACTGCCAACGCGGCGGGCGGCGTGTTCCCGATCCCGGCGTCGATGCCGTTCGGCGCGGCGTCGGCGCTGCACGTCGTGTACCAGACCGGGCATCTCGCGCTCCATCGACGCGCCGCACTGCAAGCGGGGGAGACGCTGCTCGTGCACGCGGGCGCGGGCGGGGTGGGAAGCGCCGCGATCCAGCTCGGCCGGGCCGCGGGCGCGCGCGTCGTCGCGACCGCGGGCGGCCCGGAGAAGGTCGAGGTGTGCCGCAAGCTCGGAGCCGACCTCGCGATCGACTACCGAGAGCAGGACTTCGTCGACGCGGTGAAGGAGTTCACGCACGGGCGCGGCGCCGACGTGATCTACGACCCGGTCGGTGGCGACACCTACGACCGCTCGACCAAGTGCATCGCGTTCGAGGGCCGGATCCTCATCATCGGTTTCACGGGGGGCCGCTTCGCCGAGGCGCGCACGAATCACGTGCTCATCAAGAACTACGCGGTCGTGGGCGTGCACTGGGGCCTCTACAACGTGATGAATCCGCAGCTCGTGCGCGACACGCACGCCGAGCTGCTTCGACTCTACGAAGCCGGCGAGATCGATCCGCTGATCTCGGAGACGGTCGCGCTCGACGGCGTGCCCGCCGCGCTCGCCCGCCTCGGCAGCCGCGGCACGTACGGCAAGCTGGTCTGCGAGCTGTAGAAGACGCCGCGTTACGCGGTCAGGCGCTGCTTGAAGAAGTCGAGCACTTGGTTGAGCGCGTCCTGGGTGGGGTGACCGGGTTCGTCGACCAGATGCTCGGTCACCACCGAGTGTGCCATTCTCGGAATGTTGTGCGGGTTGCCCTTGCTGCTGTCGATCTCGATCGCGATCAGCCGGTCGCCGAACACCTCGCGCAGGTGCTCGAAACGGGACGCAGGAACGGCGGGGTCGCGCGTGAACCGCATCGCGAGCACGCACAACTCTTCCCGCTCGGCGACGCGCGCGAGATCGGCGTCGGAGAGCCCGAGCGCGCGCTTGCGCGCCTTGCCGCCCGGGAACGGCAGTGACGGTTGGCTGAGCACGGGTGCCAGCATGTCGTCGTCCACCGCCATCGCGAGCGCGAACCCGCCCGTGAAGCACATCCCGATCGCGCCCACACCCGGCCCACCGCACTGCTCGTGCAGATCACGCGCCAGCGCGCGCAACCAGTCGATGATCGGGGACGTGCGGTTCAACGCCCAGGTCGTGAACTCACGCGACACGCAGCCCTGCGTGATCGATTTCAGGACGTAGGGAACGGAGATGGCGCGTCCCGGCGTGCCGAACAGCTGCGGCATCGCAACGGTGAACCCCGCGTCGACAACGCGTTGCGCGAACGCGGCGACGTTCGGCGTGATCCCCGGCATCTCCGACATCACCACCACGCCCGGACCCGAGCCGGCGCGATACACGTCGCGCGTCTCGCCGTTGTACGCGAACGTGGTGGTGGTGAACCCGTCGAGCTCCGGTGCCATGGCAGGCAACACTAGAAGCGGGCGAGCTCCTCGCGCAGCAGGCCGAGGCCCATGCCGCCCAGATCGAGCGCATACGTGTGGAAGGCCTTCAGATCGAAATCGGCGCCGTGGCGGGCTTTGGCGTCGGCCCGGCACTCGAGCCACACCCGCTCGCCGACCTTGTAGCTGATCGCTTGGCCCGCCCAGCCGAGGTAGCGGTCGACCTCGCTGCGCATGAACGACTCGGGGAACCGCGACCGCTCGATGACGAATGGCAACGCGAGCTCGGGCGTCCACTTCTCGCCGGGGTGGTAACGCTCGTGGGCGGGGATGGTGAGCTCGAGGTGCATACCGATGTCGACGACGACGCGCATCGCGCGCATCGCCTGCGCAGCGAGCATGCCCATCTCGAACGCGGGGTCATCGAGGTAGCCGAGCTCGCCCATGAGCCGTTCCGCGTAGAGCGCCCAGCCCTCGCCATGGCCGGAGACGAAACTGAACAGGCGCTGAAAGCGCGACAGCTTGCCGGCGAGGTACTTCACCTGCGCGACCTGCAAGTGATGTCCGGGCACGGCTTCGTGGTAGCAGGTGCTCACTTCCTTCCACAGGGGAAAGCTCGTCGCCCCGAGCGTCGGGTACCACGTGCGGCCGGGCCGCGAGAAGTCCTCGCTCGGGCCCGTGTAATACATCGCGGCCGCGCCGCCCGGCGGTGCGATCATGGCCTCGCATCGACGCAAGGGCTCCGCGATGTCGAAGTGCGTGCCGTCGAGCTCGGAGATCGTACGGTCGATCATTTCTTGGTTCCACGCGCGGAACGCGTCGACGCCTTCGATCGTGCGGGTCGGATCGTGGTCGAGATGCTCGATCGCGGCATCGACCGATGCTCCGGGCAAGATCCGTTCTGCGACCACCTGCATCTGATGCTCGATGCGATGCAGCTCGTCGACGCCCCACGCGTACGTCTCGTCGAGATCGAGCACGATCCCGTTGAACTCCTGGGAGAACAGCTGGTAGCGATCGCGCCCGACCGGATCGCGTGGATCGGCCACCGGCGCGTACTCGTGGCGCAGATACGCGCCGAGCCGTGCGTAGGCGTCGGTGGCGACATCGGCCGCGCGCGCCAGTCCGGCGTCGCCATCGCGCCGGCCGGCAAGGTCTCGGAAGTAGGGCGCATCGCCGCCCCAGGCTTCGGCTTGTTCGGCGCACGCGAGCGCCTGGCGGCGGGCCGCGACCACGCCGCGCGCCACGCCGTCGCGCAATGTCGTCTCGATGCTTGTGAGCGCTTCGGGGACACGCTCCATGCGCGCGCGGGCGGTCTCCCAGTCATCGTCGGTGTCGAAGCTCATGAGGTCGAAGCACTGCCGAACCGCCTGCACCGGACTCCCGATGATGCGCAACGGCCGCAGATCCTCCTGCGTGTCGTGGAGGTCGAGCTCGCGCTCCAGCCGGTCGCGCACACACGCCGCCGCGATCCGGTCGGCGTCGTCGGTGACGGGCGCGGTGGCGAGCGCGGCGAGCGTCGCGCGCGCGGCGTCGAGGCGCGCCGCAGTCCCGTCGGGCGAGAAGTCGGTGAGCTTGTCCTCGTAACCCGCGATGCCGAAGTACGTCGCCGAGCACGGATCGAGCGCGGCGTACCGCTCGACGTATTGGTCGGCGACTGCATAGACACCGTTCGGATCTGTGCTCGGCACCGGAGACCTCCTGCGCGTCCATGCCCCGCTCGTGTGACCGGTAGCGTGCGCAGTATGGCCCATCAGTTCATCCTGCAGATGCGTGACCTCCGCCGCGTGCACCCGCCCGACAAGGAAGTGCTGCGCGGCATCAACATCTCGATGTACCCCGCGGCCAAGATCGGCGTGCTCGGCCTCAACGGCTCCGGCAAGTCCACGCTGCTGCGCATCATCGCCGGTGAGGACGACGGCTACCAGGGCGAATGCCGCGTCACGCCGGGCTTCACGGTCGGCTACCTACCGCAGGAGCCCCGGCTCGATCCCGACAAGGACGTGCTTGGGAACGTCGTCGAAGGTGTCGGAGCGACGAAGGCGCTCCTCGACCGGTTCGAAGAGGTGTGCAACGCGATGGGCGAGCCCGACGCCGACTTCGACAAGCTGCTCGCCGAGCAAGCGGAGTTGCAGGACCAGATCGACACGGTGAACGGCTGGGACCTCGAACGCCAGCTCGATATCGCGATGGACGCGCTGCGCCTGCCGCCCGGCGACGCCGACGTCACGAAGCTGAGCGGGGGAGAGCGGCGGCGCGTCGCGCTGTGCCGGCTGCTGCTCGGCAAGCCCGACCTGTTGCTGCTCGACGAGCCGACGAACCATCTCGATGCCGAATCGGTCGCGTGGCTCGAGCGTCATCTGCAGGAGTACCACGGCACGGTCGTCGCGGTGACGCACGACCGGTACTTCCTCGACAACGTCGCGGGTTGGATCCTCGAGCTCGACCGCGGCTTCGGTATCCCCTGGGAAGGCAACTACTCGAGCTGGCTCGAACAAAAGGAGCAACGGCTCGCACAAGAAGAGAAGGTCGACGAGGCGCGCCGGCGCACGCTCGAACGTGAGCTGGAATGGGTGCGCATGGCGCCGCGCGCCCGGCAGGCCAAGGGCAAGGCGCGCATCACTGCGTACGACAAGCTGGTTGCCGAATCGGAGGCGGCCGAGAAGCGCCAGGACAAGATCCAGATCTCGATCCCGCCCGGCCCGCGGCTGGGCGACCTCGTGATCGAAGCCGAGCATCTCCGCAAGGCGTACGGCGACCAGCTGTTGCTCGAAGATTTCTCGTTCTCCCTGCCGCGCGGCGGCATCGTCGGGGTGATCGGCGCCAACGGCGCCGGCAAGACGACGCTGTTCCGCATGCTCGTCGGCCAGGAACAGCCGGACGCCGGCACCTTGAAAATCGGCCCGACCGTCGAGCTCGCCTACGTCGACCAGTCGCGCGAGTCGCTCGACGCCGACAAGACCGTCTACGAGGAGATCACCGGTGGCGTCGACAACTTGAAGGTCGGTAATCGCGAAGTGCACGGTCGCGCGTACGTCGCCGGATTCAACTTCAAGGGCTCGGACCAGCAAAAGCGCGTCGGCGACCTCTCGGGCGGCGAACGCAACCGCCTGCACCTGGCCAAGGCGTTGCTGATGGGAGGCAACGTGCTGTTGCTCGACGAGCCGACGAACGATCTCGACGTCGACACACTCCGCGCGCTCGAAGAGGCGCTGCTCGAGTTCCCGGGTTGCGCGGTCGTGATCAGTCACGACCGCTGGTTCCTCGACCGCATCGCCACTCATGTGCTCGCGTTCGAAGGCGACAGCCAAGCGGTGTGGTTCGAGGGCAACTTCAGCGACTACGAGACGGACCGCCGCAAGCGCTTGGGCGGCGACGCCGACCAGCCGCACCGACTGAAGTACAAGCCGTTGACCCGCTGAGTGCGTGCGGCTCGCGGCGAGACGTCGTACGAGGCCGTGAGCGAAGCGCCGGAGGCGCGGAGCGAACTGGCGGGAGCAGCGAGCGCCCGTGGGCCGGGTATCCCGGCCCGCAGCGAGCGCGACCCAGAAACAACACCTCCGCACGACGTGAGGGCGCTTTGCCGTCGCACGATGACGGGGGGCTTTAGTCTCACGGCCCGTGGAGCTCCTTCGCGTGTCTCGATCTTGCGCGATTCCGCTCGATGAGCTCGAGTGGCGGTTCACCGGCTCGGGTGGTCCGGGCGGGCAGCACGCAAACACGTCGAATACCAAGGTCGAGGTGCGGTTCGACATCGAGAACTCGCCCTCGCTGGGGCCGCGCCAGCGCGCGCGCCTCCTCGAACGTCTCGGCGCGACGCTGCGTGTCACCGCTTCCGAACGCCGCTCGCAGCTCCAAAACCGCGAGCTCGCGCTGGACCGCATGCGTTCTCGTCTTGCCGAGGCCCTGCACGTGAACCCGGCGCGCGTCACGAGCAGCCCGTCACGCGCGGCCAAGCAACGCCGCGTCGAGCAGAAGCGACATCACGGCGAGATCAAACGTGCTCGCCGCCGCCCGTCCGAAAGCGACGACTGACATGGACACGCTCGGCGACGTTCTGCTCGTGGTGCTCGGCATCGCGATCATCGTGTTCGTTGCCGACGCCGCGATCCGCACGTTCGTCGTCCCGCGCGGCACGGTGGTGTTCCTGACAGTCCTGGTCTTCCAGGTGGTACGCGCGCTCTACATGCCGTTCGCGCGTCCGAGCCTCGGCTACGAGCGCCGTGACCGCGTCATGGCTACGTACGCACCGGCCGCGCTGCTCGCGTTGCCGACCGTCTCGCTGATCCTGATCTTCTTCGCCTACTCGTTCATCTTCATGGGACTGTCGCCGCACGTCGACTTTCACGAGGCGCTCGTGATGAGCGGCTCGTCGTTGATGACGCTCGGCTTCGACCGGCCGGTCGATCTCCCATCGACGTTCTTCGCGTTCTCGGAAGCGGCGATCGGCCTCGGCTTGCTCGCCCTGCTGATCGCGTATCTCCCTACCATCTACAACTCGTTCTCGCGCCGCGAGGTCGCAGTCACCGACCTGTCGATCCGGGCCGGCACCCCCCCGACGCCGTACGAATGGCTCGTGCGCGCGCACCGCACCGGGTTCCTCGATGACATGGACGGCTTCTGGGAGCAGTGGATGACGTGGTTCACCGAGGTCGCGGAGACGCACACGTCGTACGCCGCGCTCGTGTTCTTCCGATCACCGCACCCGCATCGCAACTGGGTGACTGCAGCCGGCGCGGTCCTCGACACCGCGGCTGTCCGGCTCGCGTGTCTCGATATTCCGTGGACGCCGGCCGCGCCGCTGTGCATCCGTTCCGGCTTCGTCGCGCTCCGCGAGATCGCCGGGTTCTTCGGGGTCGACTACGACGCCGATCCCGCGCCCGACGATCCGATCAGCATCGCTCGCGACGAGTTCGACGAGCTGTACAACGACCTCGCGGAGGCTCATCTGCCGCTCAAGGCTGATCGCGAGCAGGCGTGGCGTGACTTTGCGGGATGGCGGGTGAACTACGACCAGGTGCTGCACGCCCTGGCCGCACTCGTCATTGCGCCCTATGCGCCGTGGATCTCCGACCGATCG
>Ga0187777_10001949_pt1 | contig 13303 bp, 17 predicted proteins | sample 1015_Q2_SP5_10_M_FD_132416 | JGI IMG/M metagenome (GOLD analysis project Ga0187777, IMG submission 132416) | Tropical peat soil microbial communities from peatlands in Department of Meta, Colombia - 1015_Q2_SP5_10_MG | ecosystem: Environmental > Terrestrial > Soil > Wetlands > Peat | place...
GACGGCCGGCTGGGTGAGATCTTCATCGACATGCACAAGGAAGGCGCGGCGCTGCGCTCCATCATCAACAATTTCGCCATCGCGGTATCGCTCGGCCTGCAGTACGGCGTGCCGCTAGAGGAATATGTCGACGCCTTCACCTTCACCCGCTTCGAGCCACAGGGCCCGGTACAGGGTAACGACTCGATCAAGTATGCGACCTCGATCCTCGACTACGTATTCCGCGAGCTCGCCGTCTCCTACCTGGAGCGGTTTGATCTCGCCCACGTGGATCCGAGCGCCGGTGGCTTCGACGCGCTGGGCAAGGGTGTGGAGGAAGGCAAGCCCGCGACCAACTACGTATCGAAGGGCCTCACGCGCTCGCGCACGGATCGTCTCTCGGTGGTGCGCAGCGCGGCCGTTTCTTCTCCCTCTCCCCTCGGGGGAGAGGGTCGGGGTGAGGGGGTTACCGGCGGCAAAGTGACGGCACTGCATAGTGCCGGCCCACGTACCGAAGTGGCCGGCACCACCGCGCTCAAGGCCGAGCCGGAAACGAAGCTTTCGCCCGCCGAGAAGCTTGAATTGCGTATCGACACCGAGGATGCCCGCGCGCAAGCCAAGGCCGCGGCCTCCGAGAAACGCGCCGAAGCGCGTGCCAAGGGCTACGAGGGCGAAGCCTGCACCGAGTGCGGCAACTTCACCCTGGTGCGCAACGGCACCTGCCTGAAGTGCGATACGTGCGGGTCGACGACGGGGTGCAGTTAGCGCAGCCCAAACCATAACCAAACACAAACGCGCGGCCTCGCCGCGCGTTTTTTATTGAACGCAGACGGCCCACCTTACTGAGCCTGAGTGTTTTTCGCCTTTTTGGTTTTCTTCTCGGCCGTGGCGTCCTGGCCGGCCATCTTCTTGTCCATGCCCATGCCGAACCAGGCCGGCAATGACCACGACGGCAGGAACAGCGGGAGGCTATCCCTGACGGCGCGCTTCGTATTGTCGTGCTCCTGCTCGATACGTTCCTTTTCGAGCTCCTCGGCGGTCTTCTTCTTGGCCTTGGCATCGGCCACGGCCGGTGAAACGGCTAAGGTCGCAGCGGCAGCCAGTAATGCAATCTTCTTCATCAATGCCCCCCTAGAGCAATGGAAGTCCCAGCAATTGCCACTTTGCCATTGGCGGGCTGATATTGCGATAGTGGTTCACGTCCTGGCTGCGGTTGACCACACCTATTTCAAAGCGGGGCAAACATGAGAGCTTTCGTCCTGATGATCATGCTGGTTTTCGGCACCGCCATACACGCGCAGGAATGCCGGGAATGCGTGCTGGCCGACGCGTGCATCAAGGAATACACGCACACCACCGCGCAGATAAAAAAGGACTACAAAAAGGGCGCCGCCGAGCTGCGCAAGGGCCGCGAGCAGACCCTGCGCGAGCAATTTTCCCCAAAGATAAGCTTGGCCGATCAGGGGAATCTGGGCGCGGTCATTGCGTCGGAGATCGACAAGTTGAGGGATTGTCTCGGCAAGATCAGGTGATCGACCAGCCCGCCTCTGCTGTTGATGCAAATCGCGCCGCCCGGCAAAAATCACGTGGCCGCAATCGGCCGGCGCTTCCTGAAGTGTTCCAGAATAACGAGACAGGCGGCGGCGGCGGCGATGTGCTTGAGAGTGTGCCCGCTTAAAATGGATCCCATGGAATAGATCGCGTGATCATAAAACTCGAATAACTTTGCAAGGGCATAAAACGCAGCGGCAATGAGCCAGGCCGATGCGCCGCTGTAGGCCGGCGGAAACAGGAAGAAGAGCAATATCAATGCCACAGCCGGGAAAAACTGAACCCAACCATAGAGCCGCAGATCGCCAGTCCAGCGCCACAGCAAAAGGCTGAGCACACCGACTGCAATAAATGGCCACAACAGTACCGCCCCGACCCTCAGGTCAACTTGCTCTTCGATCGCGTTGGCGAGGACAGCCATAAAGCTGATTGCCATCGGTAGCCTGTCCCAAAACAGTGTGCGGTCATTCGGGTCGAGGTGATAATAGGCCGAGCCGAAGCCAGTCAGCACTATTCCGAGGAAGAGCACACTGATCGCCGTATTGCGACGAAGCTGCCATAGTCCTGCAACTCCGACTGCAATAAAGGGAATATTCGAAATGACGTTCCAGAAATTCGGTATGCCAAAAAATGTCCGTTGATCGGCAAACTCGTGATAGCTCTGGTCTTGAGGGATCGGCGGTAGAAACAGCAATCCGACGAGTGATGCTGCCAGAAAAATCAGGAGAGCAAGTATCCGGTTACTTTTCTTCGATTTCCAAAGTGTCATTTGGGCACTATCAGGAGCCGCTACTACTACCTTCACCGGCAGGCCGAACGTCCCGGCGAGTGACTGTCGGTAACGATGCGCGAATGCGATCGGAGAAATCGGGCGCGCCATCAGCTGCCTCCGCCGCCTCGTTGATCCGCGAGCGCCGGCGCAACTCATCAAACGGCAGCGTCGTGTCGACCCGGCCTGAATGGTAGAGATAACTGTCGATCAGCCCGTTCAACAGATGACGAATGTCAAACCGGCCAGTCCGGCCGGCGGCATTCGCGTAACGTATGATGTTGATCGTACAACTGTTGCTCAAGAGGTGATAGAACTCCGGCTGGTCGGCGAGTTCGTTGATCCGCATCAGGTAGATCATAAAAAGCCGGCGAACACTGTCGGGCGATGAGTTGAGACGATAGAGATATACACTCTCCCGACGATAGTTGGTGCGCACGCGGACCAAGTCGCGCTCGTCACCGACCACGTAAATCAGCTCAAACTGCTTGAAGAGGGAAGCAAGAGGATCAAACCCCTCACCCACCTCCGGCCGCGTCTCAATGGAAATACTCACCGGCGGCGCGTTATCAAAAATGAAGCTCAGGAATGTGTGACCAACAAACCCTTCACTCCAGTAAGACACAAAAAAATCGAGACCGGTTAAGTGTGAAAGCTGTACCGTGCGCTCCTCATAGCGCACGGTAAAATCATCCTGGCTACGATGATAATCGAAGTCGCGGACACCGGTGATCCGCACGCGGTCGCCATCGATGAACGCCCGCGGCATCACCGCCACTTCCGGTCGCCACGGGCGATTGTGTGACGGAAAAATGAACATCCACCACGTAACGACCCCGAGAAAGAGCACGATGAAGAGCGCGGACATCCGCCGTCGGCGCGAAAACCAGAGAGCCCAGATCGCAAATGCGGCAAAAGCAATGGCCAACGCAAGGCGCAATTCGGCCCACGGCAGATTCGAATAGTAGATGGTCAACGTGGCCCACGCGACGAGTAAAACCTGGAAGAGAAACCAAAGTCCTCTCGTCAGCCGGCCGAGGCCTCTGGACAGCAAGCCGCGATGCAAACTCAGTGATACCTCCCACTCGCCTTGGCGCCGCACAAAACGAGGTAATATAAGCGCGAGAAGAGGGGCAGGATATAATCCAATTAGCCCCAATAGACCTTAAGGCGCCCTATTGCGGGGCCCATCGGAGAAGCGTTCTTTATTGGACTGTGGTCCAATGTTTTTCGGCCTATGCGCTGCGATAGTCTCAACGAGACGAGCAATCATTTTAGGAGGTGACGATGTTTACGATTCCGCACGCAATCAAGGCTGCCGCAGCTGCGGTAATAGCGGCGCTAGTGCTGGCCGCCTTGCCTGCGCCATCGTACGCGGGGACCGGGACTGTCCGCATTACAATTACGCGCGCGGGTTTTATTTTCGGAGTTGCCGGCGGCAGCGGCGTGCTGCGATACAATGGCAAAACCTACCCACTTAGAATCGGCGGACTTAGTGTCGGAACCTTCGGTGCAGCGACCGCGGATCTGGTGGGCCATGCCTATCGCCTGCGCGGGGCCCGATCCATCGCCGGAGTGTACTCCGCAGTCTCCGCAGGCCTCTCGATTGCCGGTGGCGGCAGGACGGCACGGCTGCAGAATTCGAACGGCGTAATCATGGACTTGCGCGGGCGGCAAGTCGGCTTCGAGCTTTCGCTTGATCTTAGCGGCATGAACGTATCGCTGCAGTAACCCAAACGTTGCAAGCACTGGGCCCGTGGTCAAATAGACCCCGGGCCAGGGTGTGCTGCTGCGGGCTTAATTTATTTGTTGCCGGCGCCATCATTGGTACTGTCAACCGTCATTTGCTCATCAAACCTGTTTGCAATTATGCTTGAGCGAGGGACGAAGAGTGGACAGCTTCCCACTAAGATGACGGATACGGGATAATGTTTGGTTTCTTTCGTGTCATAAAGCTCTGTTCGGCCATTCTGGTGGCGTCGGCGTTGTTGGCTTGTCTTTCCACACCGTTACTCGCCGCGACCGGATCAGTGCGTATCATAATCACCAGGACCAATTTCATCTTTGGCGGCGGCAGCGGTACTTTGCACCTTCAAGGAAAGCGCTACGAGCTGCGCGTCGGGGGCGTAAGCGTTGGCCCCTTTGGGGCATCCCAAGTGGACCTGGTAGGCCGTGCCTACAACATGCGATCGGCAGCGAGCATCCACGGTATCTATTCAGCCGTTGCAGCCGACGGGGCGGGACGGCCCGGAACGGTGCGGTTGCAGAACTGGCACGGTGTCATACTGGAATTGCGTGGACGGCTGGGAGCCAAGCCGTCCGTCGACCTGAGCGGGCTGGAAATATCTTTGCGGTAAGACAGTAATTCTCAGGCAATTCCACCCGAATTTGCCCTGAATCAAGGAAATTTGATTGTCCGAGGCCTTTTCCAGTACGGCATGATGAATTTGGGGCGCTGATCGTCAAAAAGACGATCACGAATAGCGCCCCCCTCGATTGAGTGCCAGTGTGTTGGAAAGTGAGGTTGCCATGACCAGGGTAGACTTCACGGTTTTTCTGGTGGGCCATGAGGCAAAGCTGGTGGAATTTTTGACCGCCGTGCTTTGGCGTGTCGGCTACAAGGCCAAGATATATCCTTCGTCAGAGAATTTTCTCAGTGAACACGACCCGTCGGTACCGGGTTGCGCCGTGCTCGATCTGTCAATGCACGGTTTGAGAGGACTGAACGTACAGCATGCACTGGCGCGCGACAAAATTGAGCGACCGGTCGTGTTCTTGACCGATCATGTGACCGTCCCTGTAACAGTGCGGGCAATGCGGGCGGGCGCCGTAGATGTACTTCTCAAGCCCGTCGAGCCGACCCAGCTGCTGCAGGCGATCAGACGCGCTGAGGACCGAGACGAGACAAATCGGCGTGCTCAGATCGAACTCCAGACGATTGGCACGCTGGTACAGAAGCTTTCGCCGCGCGAGCGTGAGGTCCTGACTCACGTAATTGCGGGTCTGCGCAACAAGGAGATCGCCGAGATCCTTGGTGTCGGTGTCAAGACAATCAAGGTACATCGCGGGCGTGCAATGAAAAAGATGGAGGTGGACAGCGTGGCAGAGTTGGTGCGGATTACAACAAAAATATCCTTGCAATCGGACCAGACCACGCGCCTGCCGACTCAAGAAGCAATGAACGGCCACAAGCTGAAACATTTTATTTCGGGCCACATGATCGGCTGACGGGGTTACGCGTTCAGGAGGAGAACCACAATGCTTTTCGAGGGTGGGTACACATATTCAAATTTTTTGGCGAACGCATTAGCCGTGTTCGCTTTTATCGTGTGGTTCTGGCTGCTCGTTGTAATTTACGGCGACCTGTTCAGGCGTCATGATATTTCCGGCTGGGGCAAGGCGCTGTGGGTGCTGGCGCTCGTTTTGACGTCCTATCTCGGCATTTTTGCCTACCTGATAACCCAGGGGAGAGGCATGGCCGAGCGTAACGCTCAGCAGGCCCAACAGGCGCGCGATGAGCTGCGCCGCGTGGTGGGCTTCAGTGTTGCAGACGAGCTTACCAAGCTCGATCAGCTCAAAAAATCGGGATCGATAACCGACGACGAGTTCCAGCGTCTTCGCGCCAAGCTCGTTTAGCGAGTGCGCTGTGAATAGCGAGAGCGCTATGAAGTCATTCGGTTTGGCGTGTGTCACGCTTTCGCGGATGGCAGCCGCCGTGATGCTTGCTTTTTTGACCCTGCTGGCGATGGATTATGCAGGGCACGCGCAAACAACTGACTCTGAACGCCAGCTGGCCGCAAAATGCACGGCACAACTTAGAAAATGCAATAGTCATTGCAATCTTGTTTACGAAAGCAAAAGAGCAATTCGTGTCTGCCGCAATCATTGCGAAGACAACTATTTTGTTTGCAAGGCAAAGCCCAACTGAAATCTTCTCTTGAGTTCTGTATGGTTTCGACCGCGTTGCAATACGAAAATCTCGCTCTTCCGAGACAGCCGGCAAAGAGTTACGTCAACTCTTTTCGGGGCCGGACAGAAGCAACGCAATCCACCCGGTTGACTTGTGCCTCTCACAGACAGTGAGGATTGCAATTATGATTGGCACACCGATAAAGGCGCCCGCGATCCCCCACAGGAAGCTCCAAAAGAACACAGCAAGCAGAACGATAAATGGAGAAATCGACAAGGCAGCTCCCGCGATGCGCGGTTCCAGATAACTGCCAATTACAAATTGGATTACATTTAAACAGATAAACACAGCAAGACAAAGTTGCCATGACCCCGACTGCACAAGAGCAAAAAGCGTCGGAAAGACTGTCGCAATGAGTGGGCCTATAAAGGGAATATAATTTAGTACAAACGCAATCACCCCCCACGCCGTGGCCAACTCGATACCGGCAATCAATGCAAAGCTCCAAACAACGACACCGGTCAAGATGCTCATTGTGGTTCGAACGAGCATGTATTTTTGGAATTTTTCTGCAATGTCTTCGGCCGTGATCAACAATGAGTGCCGAAGTTTTTGGTTTTTAAGGCTTTCAATATTTCTTCGCGAAACATCAACCTCCAGCAGTCCGAGTATTATGAACGCAAAGGCGATAATTACGAAGGATATAAGCCGATATCCTCTTCCGCCAATTTCTCTAACAGCGCCTACAATCAGGCCCGGGTTGTAACTGTCAGCCATCAAACCTGTAATGGATACGCCATGGCTGTCGAGCCATTCTGTGGCTTGTAGATAGAGTATCTGAAGACGGTCTGTAATAGCGATCAACCATTGCACTACCAGGCCGAAGCCCCAGACCACCAAAAAAACAAGCACCGCAATTACGGCGAGGGTAACAATGATGGTAACCGCGAGCGCCAGAAGTTTTGGAATTCTGACCTGTAGGGCGCTCTGCAGCGGCCAGGCAATGGCAATGACGAAGAGTGAAAATGCTACGGGCGCAATGATGGCGCTGGCAAAATACAAGCCCGCAAGGATAATAACCGAGGTGCAAAGTAAGAGTAATATTCGTTCTGTTTTATCTCGCTTCATTGTCGAGGCGTGTTCCTAGGGGTCTTCGTCCCCGACGTGAGGAAATTCCGTCGAAGGTGTCATCGCGCGGAGCAAAAGCCAGAGCCCGATGATAAGGACAGCAACCTCGATGAACATGGAAAGTAGCAAGGCAAGGAGGTGCAGTATATCGGCAGCAGACACCCAACTTGCCTGCCCCGCTGTGGTCTGGATGACAGGAACGCCGGCTTGGGGTGCGCGCAGAAAATAAATCCACAGCTGCGCGACTTCAAAGAATAGCACCAGCATTGAGAACGCAATGCCGAGCGTGCTTGCCATCACGCCAGTCAAAACGGTTCTTTGCACGGAAAATGCTGTGGGACGCCGCGATGGGTCGGCAAGCCGCACCGAGAGGCTAGTGTAGCGATAGAACCAAACTGCAGTGAATGCCAGCACCAGAAGACTGACAACAGTCAGATATTGGATCAGCGGAAAGCCACTGCGCGTTCCGGCCGCGCGCGCAGTTCCAAACAGGACTGCATATGTGATCAGCGCCAACGGTACCGCGCCGATGGCAATCTGCATCCAGAAGCCGATCCATCCTAAACGCGATAATGCGCGAGCGAGGCTGCGATTTTCCGACGGCCGCAGGACGTTTCGAAGCGCGCGCAACATTATGACGACGGCCTTCCCTAGATCGCGATGTCCAATATACTATCGAATAACGCAAAAAAATGTCGTCTGCTTTTTTTGAGGCCGATGCTTTCGAAAAGTTAGCTGGGAGAGAGTGAGTGACCGAACCAGATTCAAAGCAAGCTCAAGGCTCTTCGCGACAGTGGGTCAAGTTTGCCATAACGTTATTCTTGGTCGGCGCTGTCATTGTGACCGGTATAACAGCATTTCATTCGCGAAATGCTTGGTGGGAAAAGTATCTGAACTACCTCCATAACAGATCGTGAGAAACAGCTGAGGCTGCAGGGCCTTATACTGTCACAGTGCGTTCAGCATTGCCGCGGGCATCATCAATGAAATGGCCAAAAGGCGCCTTTAGTATTGGACCTCGGTCCCATTTACACGCCCAGATGTTTTTGCTGTCGTTTCAATACTTTGCTGTCGCCTGTTTGGATGGCGATACGGGTGGCTCGCGAAGGTAAGCTTCTCGCGGTGACAGTCGGCTCGCTGCCCGGAGCCGCTTAATGTTCTAATACGATCGATGGAGCACACTGATGAAACGTGCCGTTGCGACGACGTTTGCTGCCCTCCTCGTTTTTACTCCCGCTGTAGCGCTGGCTCATCCCGGGCATGACGGTACAACCGGGCTTTTGCATGGGCTTGTCCATCCAGTTACCGGCATCGATCATATTGTCGCGATGATCGCCGTCGGCTTGCTGGCCGCGCAGTATGGTGGTCGGGCTCTGTGGCTGGTCCCGATGAGCTTTCTGGTCGCTATGGCGATCGCTGGCGCCGTCGGTATTGCCGGAATTCACACCCCAATCGCGGAGGTCGGGATTGCTCTCTCCGTCGCAGTCCTTGGGCTAGCGATTGCCTTTCAATTCAAACCGCCGACGGCGGTCGCCATGGTGGTCGTCGGTTTCTTCGCGCTGTTCCACGGCTATGCGCATGGCGCTGAGATTCCCGACGAAACAGGAGGGTTGTCGTTCGCCGCGGGCTTCCTCAGCGCGACGGCTCTACTGCTTGGCGCTGGTGTAGGACTCGGATTGCTCCTGCAGCGGCAGACATTAAGCCGCCGTTTGATGCAAGCCGGCGGAGGAGTGATGGCGCTGGTCGGCGTCGCAACGTTGGCAAATCTCCTTTAAGCCAATGTCGCCGCTCGCAGTGAACAATGCCGTTTTTCCCCGAATTGCTAAGTGGCATGGACACTCGCGGGAAGCGGCACAATTTTGTCGTCCGCAGAGGAAGACACAATGCAGTTAACGCCGAGAGAGTTCGACAAGTTGCTTATCCACATGATGGCAGAAATTGCCTGGAAGCGGAAAGCAAAGGGCCTGAAACTCAACTATCCTGAAGCTGTTGCCATTATTTCGGCGGTCGCGCTTGAAGGCGCGCGTGCGGGCAAGACCATCGAAGAAGCTACAAACGATGCGCGCACCGCGCTGACAAAGAAAGATGTCATGGACGGCGTCGCGGATCTGATCCCGATGGTGCAAATCGAGGCAGTATTCACTGACGGCAGCCGTCTGGTAACCGTTCACACGCCGATACAGTAGTGCGCGACCGGAGGTTACGATGGCGAAGGCCAAGACATTTCCAACCCTTTCTTCAAAAGTCGACCCTGCGTCGGAGGATGTGCCTGTCGGTAGTTATGTTTGCAGCCCCGAACCAGTAACTTTCGATGAAAAAAAACATGTGACCAAGCTTGCCGTTCGCAATACGGGCGATCGACCGGTGCAGGTTGGTTCGCATTTTCATTTTTTCGAAGTCAATCGTGCCCTCGAGTTCGACCGCGCTGCGGCATTTGGCCTTCACCTCAACATTCCGTCGTCGACTGCCATGCGATTTGAGCCGGGCGACGAGCGCGAGGTAGCCCTGGTGCCGTTTGGCGGAAAGAGGGCCGTCTTCGGATTCAATAATCTCGTCGACGGCCCGACGGCCGGCAAGGATGCCGCCGCCCGGAAGTCCAAGGCCCTGAAATTGGCAAGCAAACGTGGATTTCGCTCAGCTGGCTCGAAGTCCTGATCAGCCAAACGTTGTGAATTGAGGACATCCCATGGCTACGATTTCCCGCAATGAATACGTCAATTTGTTTGGGCCAACGGTCGGCGATCGCATTCGATTGGGTGATACAAACCTGTTTGTGGAGATAGAGCGCGATCTTCGAGGCCGGCTTGGCGACGAGATTGTGTTCGGGGGTGGCAAGAGCTTGCGCGAAGGCATGGGCATGGACAACCGGCTGACGCGCAAGGCCGGAGTGCCTGACCTTGTGATCACCAACGTCACAATCATCGATGCGGTGCAAGGTGTGGTCAAAGCCGATGTCGGCATCAAGGATGGACTTATCTGTGCCATCGGCAAGTCTGGCAACCCGCAAACCATGGACGGCGTTACGCCCGGCCTGGAGCTTGGCCTCGCAACCGATGCGATTTCCGGTTCGCATTTGATCCTGACCGCGGCCGGAATCGATACCCACATTCATTTTATTTCGCCGCAACAGGCGGAGGCCGCTTTATCGAACGGAACAACGACCTTAATCGGCGGAGGAACAGGCCCATCAGATGGCTCCAACGCTACGACGGTCACGCCGGGCCCCGGCAACATCGAAATGATGCTGAAATCGTTCGAGGGCTGGCCAGTCAACGTCGGCATCCTTGGCAAGGGCCATGGACACGGCAAGGCCGCGCTCGTGGAGCAAATTGAGGCCGGCGCGGTGGGCTTCAAATGCCACGAGGACTGGGGGACCACTCCGGCTGTGCTTCGCTCCGCACTCACCGTTGCGGACGAAATGGACGTACAGGTCTGCATTCACACCGATACATTGAACGAATCCGGATTCGTCGAAGATACAATCGACGCTTTCGAAGGACGTACTGTCCATTCGTTCCACACTGAAGGTTCCGGAGGCGGACACGCGCCCGACATCATCAGGATTTCCGGGCTGCCAAATGTTCTCCCGTCGTCAACAAATCCGACGCTACCATACGGCATCAATTCGCAGGCCGAGCTCTACGACATGATCATGGTCTGCCACCATCTCAGTCCTGATATTCCGTCTGACGTAGCGTTTACCGAGAGCCGAATTAGGGCCGAGACCATCGCCGCCGAGAACGTTCTGCAGGATCTGGGCGTGATCTCGATGTTCTCCAGCGACTCACAGGCTATGGGACGCATCGGGGAATGCTGGCTGCGCGCTATTCAAACGGCTGATGCCATGAAGACCGGCCGCGGCAAGCTGCCAGAAGATGCACCCGGTAACGACAATTTCCGCGTGCTGCGCTACGTGGCGAAGATCACGATAAATCCGGCGATCACGCACGGTATTGCGAAAGTCTTGGGCTCGGTCGAGGTCGGAAAAATCGCTGACCTAGTCTTATGGGAGCCGGCCTTCTTCGGTGCCAAGCCCAAGCTCGTTATCAAGAATGGCCAAATCAGCTGGGCACTTATGGGCGACCCGAATGCGTCGCTGCCGACGCCGCAACCGGTTTACTATCGGCCGATGTTCGGCGCATTTGGCGATGCGCTGGCGAGGAACTGCATTTCGTTCGTATCTCGCGCGGCGCACGCCGCCGGTATCAAAAAGCGCTTGGGGCTCGAGCGGAAGGTGATCCCCGTAGGGAATATCCGCAAGGTTCGCAAACGTGATATGGTCCGCAATTCCGGCACTCCAGATATCAAGGTCGATCCTGAAACATTCGCCGTCATCGTCGATGGAGTGCATGCAACGGTTCAGCCGTTGAAGGTAGTCTCGCTCAATCAGAAATATTTCTTCAGCTAGCAAGTTGCCAATGGTCATCATTGAAACAGTTCTCGGCAACGTCGGCGATCGCGAATGGGCGAAGCGATTGTCCGATGCCAGCATCGATGTTCTTGAACTGGATCAATGGGAGTCGCAAAAAAATCGCTTCCGGAAAAAAACTGCCAACGGAATCGAGCTTGCCGTCGCGCTTGACCGAGGCACAGTCATGCGCGACGGAGACATATTGCTCTGGGAACCGAGCAAGGCCACCGCCATCGCGGTGCGGATGCGCCTGCGTGACGTTATGATCATTCATTTGGACGGCTTGGCACATCTCGCGCCTGAGATCGCGATGCGCACCTGCGTGGAGCTCGGACACGCGCTCGGCAACCAGCACTGGCCCGCACTAATCAAAGGCGATCATGTCTATGTGCCGCTTACCGTTGACCGCAAGGTGATGGCATCCGTCATGAATACGCATCGCTTCGAAGATATTCGTTATGAATTTGTGCCCGGCAGCGAAGTCATTCCCTATCTCGCGCCACATGACTCACGCCGCCTATTCGGTGGCGCCGAGGGCCACGTGCATTCTCACACGCATGAAGCCTATGCCGAGTCCCAAGCCGAAACGGGAAACGTGCACAGCCGCTCCCCAGTCCGTCCTCACACGCGCAGTCATGGCCATTCCGGCGACCACGTCCATTTTCATGGATCGCCGGCAGGTCTTGCAGATGACAATACAAAGTGATCGTGCCGGCGCACCGCGGACAGCCGCGCTTCTCGCTCGGATGCTGCAGTTCGGGGACTCAATGTTCCCGATCGGCGGATTTTCATTTTCGTGCGGCCTCGAATCTGCGATCCAAAAAGGCGTCGTCGTGGACACCGCGACGCTTGCGGCCTACGTACGCACCGCGGTGGAACAGGCGGCACGCGGCGACGGAATCGCACTGATTGCCGCGCACACCGCCGCGATCGCGGCTGACTTCGATACGCTCGTCCGGATCGACAAGATCGTGTTCGCACGCAAGCTGTCCGAAGAAACGCGGACAATGACGGTACGTATGGGCAAGAAGTTCACCGAGATCGGGCTGCAAGTCGTCGAGCTTCCTACGTTGCATAAGTGGTGCGAATACATCGAGGCCGGTATCACGCCAGGCTGCTATCCGGTATCGCTCGCGATCAATTTTGCTGCACAGAATCTTTCTGTGCGTGAGGCGTTTGTCGTCCATCAATATGGAGTGGCCACCATGATTCTTGGCGCGTCGCTGCGGCTAATGCGGATCAGCCACATGGAAACGCAGCGAATTCTCTATGATCTGAATGCCCGAGTGGACGCGGACTACCAGATCGCGGTCAAAGCGCGCCTCTCGGACATGGCGGGCTATGCACCACTCATGGAAATCCTTACGGCCGTTCATACCAAGGCGCATGTGCGTCTGTTCATGAGTTGACCTGATTGGATATTCGAATGTCGAAAAAGAAAATCGTGCGTATTGGTATTGGCGGGCCGGTAGGTTCCGGAAAGACCGCAATCGTGGAGACCATTACCCCTCGCCTGCTCGATCTTGGTATCAAGGTACTCATCATAACCAACGAC
>Ga0187777_10001950_pt1 | contig 13303 bp, 8 predicted proteins | sample 1015_Q2_SP5_10_M_FD_132416 | JGI IMG/M metagenome (GOLD analysis project Ga0187777, IMG submission 132416) | Tropical peat soil microbial communities from peatlands in Department of Meta, Colombia - 1015_Q2_SP5_10_MG | ecosystem: Environmental > Terrestrial > Soil > Wetlands > Peat | place...
CATCGCCAACACCTCTCCCAGCCGCTGGCGGTGTTGCTCCTGGGATAGATCGAAGACGGGCTTGCCATCGATGCTGTATTTCAACAGAACGTCCAACCAACGTTGACTGCTCAACTGCAGTGGTTCGTCGCTCACTACCATAAAATTCGCCAGACGCATTCCATGAGGAAATACCTTAACGCCGGTGGCCATCACCTCATTCGAATCGGTGGTGTTGTAGAAGTGCACTCCGCCTGGTTTCAAGTGTTGCCGGACAAGTTGCAGAAATTCCACCGACAACAGATTTGAAGCATTCGAACGCCAATGGTAGGTCGTGTTCATCACAATAGCGTCGTACTTCTGCCCGGAGTGCCGGATCAGCCATCGGCGGCCATCATCGATGTCGATTCTCACTCTCGGGTTCTGCAGCAGACTGGATACCTCTTCGCTGTGGGCTATCAGGCGAAGATAGCCGGGATTAATCTCCACGATCGTCAGGTGTTTTACCTGCGGATTGTTGGCGATCACTTGCGCCCAGGATCCAGAGGACAGGCCAATCATCAACACTTCTTCAGGATTGGGATGAAAATAGCTAAGTGCAAAGGGACGCTGGATCCCATTGCTATCATTCACAAGGCTTACATTAAAGCGGCCGTCGTAGATTCCACCACCAAACACGATTCCGTTCTGCGTAACGGCGATGACTCCGCTTCGATTCTCAACCACGGCACCGAATTCTGCATTAGGCAGGTAGTGGTTTTTCAGGAGCATCTTTTCATACATGTGGTGGAACAGGGGCTGGGAAAACTGCACTACAAATAAAGCCACGGAGAATATGCCGACCACAGAGGCAATAAATGCTGGTTTCTGGAGTTCGGCGTGAAGTAGGAGCACTCCGGCAAGTCCCAGCCCAAGCAAGCTGAGCACAATGGTGACATGCCGCAGCGGAAGGACATCCATGAGCAGAAAGCCACTCACATAGCTGCCCAGCGCTGAGCCCACGATGTTGCTCAAATACAGGTAGCTGAGACGGCTGCCAACGCGTTCGTCAGGCGAAATCGAGATGTGACAAAGCAATGGGAACATTGCGCCGAGACCTGCAGCTGCTATGCTGATGGCGGGCAATGACCACAGATAAGAAACACGGACGACAAGGGAAAACAGGAATGGCGCGACTAGAAACCCAACCAGGTTTGCGCCGAAGATGGTGGCGATCAGAAGGCGCATGAAAGTTTGCCCAGTCTTGATGCGTCCCCACGAGTAGTTGGTCAATATTGAACCGCCGGCAATTCCGGCCAGATAAGCTCCGAGCAGGAACGCGAAACTTTTCGCCACACCTCCGGTGGTAAACGAAAACAGCCGATACCAAACGATTTCGTATGCAAGCGAGATGAATCCCGCCAGCCCACTAATCACAACTGCTAACACAATATTGATCGGCGAAGACTCACTCGCGGGATGCAATGGGACACACTGTGGGGCTGCATCCCTTTTTGCAAGCGACCTGTTGAAAGACCAGGCTAGCACGCACGTGCCAACGAGCAGGTTCATGATCGCGGCAAGCGCTACCGTATCCGCCTGACCGAGCCAGCGCATCAGAAACATCCCGGCACAAAAGCACGCTACTGCAGAACCCAGGGTATTGGCTGCATAGAATGCGGCGACCGAGGTTCCGACTTCATGCGAAAGACGGACGGTGTAAGAAACCAATATCGGGAGGGTCGCACCCATCAATCCCGTTGGAAGCGCCACAAGCGCGAGGGCGAGGAGCCCTGTCTGCAGCGGTGGGGAACCCGCAGTCAAGTTGGCCGCCCAATGAAAGAGCTTCAGCGAGAAGAATCCGTACAATCCAATCGTCAATTCAGCCAGACCGAAGATTCGTAACAGCGGCCAGTCTTGACGCCTGGAGATCACTCCCCCAAGCAAACTTCCGAGACCGAGCCCCAGCATGAATGCCGTGACCACCATGGTCACAGACTCGATATTTACGCCGTACATCGTAAAAAGGGCGCGTTCCCACGCGATCTGGTAGAGGAGTGCGGGAAATCCAGAGAAAAAGAAGAACGTGTATGCCCAACTGCCCGCTGCAAAGGGTGAAGTTGTTGGCGAAGTTTGTTCGGGAATTTTGGCAGGCGCTGCGGCGCTGACTCCGGGCATTCTTCCTCTTAAACAGGCACACCTATAAGTAAGGAGACAGGGCGCCTCTTCCGAATCGAGTCTAACGAACGAGTGTGTCCTCGCGAACTTCTCAGTAGTCACGACACGACACGAAAGTAACTCGCCGCCGGACGACGCGTGAGGAGAGTCATCTTTGTGGAACACGTTCCAATGGAGGCAAATCGCTCTGCACATTTACTAACAACTTCATGGGTTCCCTTGGTAACGAGTAAGCCCGGAACCTCGACGGCGTCGCGAAATCTGCATGTTACGATGCAGCCACACCTGAGAATGCACAATGGGCGCGCAAGCGACTGCCCTGGCAAAGTCGGCCGAACCACTCGATCGCCCGCGCGGTCAGATCGCCTTCGCCGCCACAGTTTTCCTCAGTGCCTTTCTCCTTTTCCAGATTCAACTGATCGTAGGCAAGCAATTGCTGCCTTGGTTTGGCGGAACTGCTGCGGTATGGAATACCTGCCTGGTGTTTTTCCAACTCTTGTTGCTGATTGGTTACGGGTATTCCCATTTTGTGGCCGCACGGCTGAAGAACAGCGGCACGCTTGCACATGTGGCACTTCTTTTGAGCTCGGCCATTGCGCTGGCCTGTTTAGCGGTGATTTGGCATTCGCCGGTCTACCCCGGTAACGCATGGCGCCCGCAAACGCCTGAACACCCCTTTTGGGAGCTGATGCGGCTGCTGATTGTGAGCATCGGCTTTCCTTTCTTTCTGCTTTCCACCACGGCGCCTCTTATTCAAACCTGGTACGCACGCGCGAACCCGAGGCATTCACCGTATCCACTGTATGCCCTTTCAAATCTGGGCTCGTTGCTGGGATTGTTGACGTATCCCGTTCTCTTCGAACCGAATCTGACCCTGCGCAATCAGGGACGTCTGTGGATGCTGATTTACTTTGCCTTCGTTTGCAGTTCCGCGATTTCTGCGTTTTTCTTTTGGCGCGCGGAGGCAACGATAGATCAGCCTGTTAAAGAAGATCTCACTTCCGGTCCTGAAGCCAGGACTTCCATCACGCAGCGTCTGTTATGGCTGGGCCTCTCCGCCTGCGGCACTGTGATGTTACTGTCCGTGACAAATCTGATTTGCCAGGAAGTCGCTGTCGTCCCATTTCTGTGGGTCCTGCCTCTCAGTATCTATCTGCTTTCATTCGTACTGTGCTTTAAGCACGGAGACTTCTATCGGCGCGGATTTTTCCACTTGCTGTTTGCGGCTGCGGCTGTATGGGGTGGAATTCTTTTCCTGAGCGGCGAGAACGTTGGGATACGCACGCAAATATTCGGTTTCAGTCTCCTGTTGTTTGCGTCCTGCATGGTGTACCACGGCGAGTTGGCAAGGCTGAAGCCGCAGGCCCAAAACCTAACTTCGTTCTACCTGCACATTGCCGCTGGAGGAGCGCTCGGCAGCATCTTTGTCGGCCTGATTGCACCCCTTGTATTTCCGGCCATCTGGGAATTCCAGTTAGGACTCTGGTTTTCTGGAATATTGGTGGCCGCAGTTCTGTTGCGAGACAAGACTTCCTGGTTTTATCAACACCTGCGTTGGCTACCATTGGCTTTATTGGCTGTGATGGCGGCCATTGCGGATGAGATCGGGGTCGCGGTAACAATTTTTCACATTCCGCAGTTTTATTTTCATCTGCTGGTCGGCGCTTTGACATTGTGTTCTCTCGCGGCTATCGCAACCGGGCCAGCCCGCCCGGCGCGCAATTTCCTGTGGCTGCGTGCTGCCGCGTTGTGCGGCTGGTGCTTGTTCGGACTGCTTTTCCTCGTCCAGGCGGACCGTCAGAAAAGTCATGCCATCGTGCTCACCAGAAATTTTTACGGAGTCCTCCGCATTGCATACAGTGAGCCCATCAGCGAGAAGTACGCGCTAGTCGAAAAGCACGGCCTCACTTTGCATGGGGTGCAATTGCAGGCGCCGGATTCCCGTCGAACCCCAACCATTTACTACGGGCCCAGCAGCGGGATCGGGTTGCTGCTCAATAATCATCCGAACCACACCGCGGCGGGCTCTGAAAAACGGCCACTAAGACTCGGTGTGATCGGGCTCGGGGTGGGCACGCTGGCGGCCTATGCGCAGCCCGGAGACTATGTTCGCTTTTACGAACTTAATCCGGAGGTGGTGCAGTTCGCCAATGGCCGCCAGGCACTCTTCAGCTTTCTTAACGATAGTCTTGCGAAAGTCGAAGTGGTCATGGGCGATGCACGCATTTCGTTAGAGCGGGAATTGACATCTGGTCGCGCACAGAACTTCGACGTGCTGGTAATCGATGCCTTCGCCAGTGATTCCATCCCCCTGCACTTGCTTACAGGCGAGGCCATGGACATCTATTTGCGTCATCTGCGGAGCCCGCAGTCTGTTCTGGTATTTCACATTTCCAATCGCACTCTCGACCTTCTGCCTGTGCTCGCCGGCTTGGCTCAGCAACATCAATTGCAGCTTGAGCGAATTCTGGTCAACAACCCGCGGGGTGAGGCGGAACTGCCTTCCTCCTGGGTGCTGATGGCTGCTGACCCCACCGTTCTCAACTTAGCCGCTCTCACTGAACACTCCAGTCCCGTCAAACTATTGGGGCCGCCGCGTTTTTGGAGCGACGACTACAGCAACCTTCTGCAACTGCTCCGCTAGACTTGATATCGGGCGGGTGGCCCACATTTCGTGGGGAAGCATAACTGTGAAACGAGGACGCCGCATCGATCTGGGGTGCCCCATGTTTGCCCGGTTTGGCAAACGTGGGACCCGGCCCGAAGGCACGGACTTCTCTTGCTCCGACCCGCTGACCGACTTCATCCGCAATATAAGAAAACTAATGGCGGAGAGGGAGGGATTCGAACCCCCGGTGGCCTTCCGACCACAGCAGTTTTCAAGACTGCCCGTTTCGACCGCTCACGCACCTCTCCGACTATTCCATTCTTACTACAGTATTGTCTTAAATGGCCGCGCACATTAGGTCAAGCCTGACCAGCGCACCTGGGCGGCAAGCATGGCGTTGCAAGGCCAAGTTGCCAACGGCAAGGCCGGTTCCCAACATGCTATACTCCGCCGCCGTGGGGCTTGCCAAAGCCGGGCCGCGATTTCCGGAGGACTGCAGTTACGTTGATCAGGTTACCCGATATCTTCAACGTCGCCAGCATCATGATCGACCGTCATGTGGTCGAAGGCCGGGGTACGAAGGTTGCGATCGAATGTGGCGATGACAAAATAACCTATCGCGATTTGCTGGAGAACACGAATCGCATTGGCAACCTGCTGCGGCAACTTGGTGTCGGCGTCGAGCAACGCGTTCTGTTGGCGCTCCTGGATAGCCCCGAGTTCCTGTATTGCTTTTTTGGTGCAATCAAGATTGGCGCGGTCGCAGTTCCTGTCAACCCTTGGCTGCGCGCAGAAGACTACGAATACTTGCTCAATAACACCCGGGCGCGGGTTGCGGTGGTCAGCCAGGCTTCCTTGCCGGAAATCCAGAAGCTTTCGCGTGATCGGGTGCGCTGCCTGGAAGAAATCGTTCTTGTCGGAAAAACGAACCCCGAGTTCCCCAATTTAACGGAATTGATGAAAGCCGCGTCTCCGGAGCTCGAGCCGGAACCCACAAGCAAAGACGACATGGCGTTTTGGCTTTATTCATCCGGCAGCACCGGAGCTCCTAAAGGATGTGTTCATCTTCACCACGACATGGTGGTCTGTTCGGAGGCATACGCGAAAGGCATTCTGCGGATGAAAGAATCCGATCGCTGCTATAGCGTCGCACGTTTGTTCTTCGCGTACGGTCTCGGCAATGCCGGATATTTTCCACTCTACTGTGGCGCTACAACGATTCTTTCACCGGCCCGCCCGACTCCTGCGAATATCTTCGCGGACATTGAGCGCTATCGTCCGACTTTGTTCTTCTCGGTGCCGACGAACTACGCAGCTTTGTTAGCCCATCAGCCTCAGGATGGAAAGGACTTTGATCTTTCCAGCATTCGACATGCGGTTTCGGCCGGAGAATCATTGCCAGCTCCGCTGTTTGAGCGATTTAAGCAGCGCTTTGGCATTGAAATTCTCGATGCCTGGGGATCGACAGAGACGTTGCAGATGGTGCTCGCGAATTCTCCTGGAGAGGTTCGCCCCGGATCGAGTGGAAAGATCATTCCCGGCTATGAGGCGAAACTTGTGGATGAGCAAGGGATTTCGGTTCCGAAGGGCGAAATTGGGCAGCTGCTGGTCAAAGGTGATTCAACCTGCACCGGCTACTGGAACCAACATGAAAAAAACAAGGCAACGTTTGAAGGCGCCTGGTTTCGTACCGGCGATAAGTACTACCAGGATGAGGATGGATATTTTTGGTATGCCGGCCGGGCCGATGATTTGTTCAAAGTGAATGGCCGCTGGCTGAGTCCGGCCGAGGTGGAGAGCGCCTTGATTGCTCATCCGGCGGTGCGGGAGGCTGGCGTGGTGGGGCGAGAAGACGGGGCCGGCCTCGTCAAGCCGGCTGCCTACGTGGTTCTGAACGAGAATTTCATTCCCAATGATGTATTGAGACAAGAACTCCAGGATTGGGTCAGTAAGGAGCTTAGCAGTTATAAGAAACCGCAATGGGTCGAGTACTTGCCGGAGCTTCCCAAGACTGCAACCGGCAAACTGCAGCGCTTCAAGTTACGTGAACTGCATAGGACAGCCGGAGGGGTGTCTACTGCCGCGGAGGATCTGAGTTCAGGCTAATCCGCTGGGTTGGGTTGTTCCGGCAGGGTGGGTTCAATCGATGGTTTGATCGCTAACATCGCAGCCCGCGCGGGTCGGGTTTCTTGAAGAAAAAGTGCGACCAGAAACAACAAACCGCTGCCACCCGCCGCCAGCCACATCGTCACGCCTAGACCATGTCTTTGCGCCAATGCGCCGGCCAGGATCGGCGCGGCAGTGGCGCCCATAACCTCTCCGACCAACGTTGCCAGGCCGATGGAGGTGGCTCGGAATTGAGCTGGCACACTTTCAGTGGGCACCAAAACCAGGACGACGCTGGCAACGCCCTGCCCAGAATTGGCGATAAAAACAATAAACGCCAGCAGTAACGGATACACATACAGTGCTGGCACGAGGAAGGCCAGCGGCACCACCGCAGACATCGCCGCCATCAGCAGCAAAATCGGTTTTCGTCCCCACCGGTCCGAGAGTGACGGAAGCAGAAAGCCCAGGAAGAAGCTGCCCAGTCCGCTTGCTCCGAGCAGAAACCCGGCTGTGGTTGCGGACTCGTGAGCAACCTCCGTGATGTAAAGCGGCGCGAACACATTCACCGCGAACAACCACGACATGAATCCAGTTGCTCCCAAACAACACAACCAGATGTTGCGATAGCGGAGAATTGAAATGTACTCCGACAACGACGGTTGCTCGTGGGTCCCGCTGCTCCCCGCCGGCTCTTCTACGAACTTCCAAACGAGAACACTCATCACCAATCCCGGAATGCCGGCCACGAAGAATGCCGATCGCCAACCCCAACGCGCCGCTACCTGGGTTGTCAGCACTGGCGCTGCAGCGAGGCCGACAAGTGCCGCGGCGCTGACCACCAGACCTATGTTTCGTCCACGGCGATCGGGCGGCGAGGACTCTTCGATGAGCGCCGTCATACTGGACCAACTCGGTCCTCCTGCCGCTCCCATCAGTGCCCGCACCAGCAGCAGTTGATGAAAGCTATGAACTATGCCGGACGCCCAGGACAGGATGGAGAAGGCAAACACCGCAGGAACCAGAACTGGCTTGCGGCCAACCCGATCCGACAGGGCGCCGAAAATAAAGGTTGACGCCGCCCACGTGATAGCCAGCGCTGACGCCACCATACCCACTTGTTGGTGGCTAAGTTGAAATTCCGGGGCGAAGTAAGGGGCGAGATAGAGGTGTGACATCCGGCCGAGAAAGACCGTGCCCCAGGTGAAAAACAAAATCGCGACGAGGCTATTTTCGTAGCGGCGGGAGTGGCCCATGCCGCCGCATCATAGCAAACATGTCAACTTGCCGCCTGAACATCGCGTCGGGCTTGAATCTGGCAGCAGCTCAGACAAATAGTTTCTTGTTTATCTGGATACCGTTCTCGCGGCAATAGTTGAGATAGTGATCTATGAACCAGAAGACATCCAAGGTCTCAAGTAAGCCGTCGTTCTCGTCGAAAAATTCCAGCGATCCGTTGAGCCAGAAAACCGTCTTCATTCCCTGGTCGGAAACCAGGGTATGAATCGCGCCGGGGCTTTCCTGTACATAGCTGCCCGCACGAGCGACCCAGTCGTATTCTAGATAACGCCAACTGCCTTCAAGGGTGTAACCGAAAACTCGCCCACGATGGCGATGCCGGCCCAACATCCCCCCCGATTTCACCCATAGAACATTCGAGTACATATTCGTCCTTACGTCGAATGCGAGATGGCGGATAAACACATTCGGACGAAAAGGAACCCACGGAGATTCATCCTCTCCGGCGCCGATGTGGATGTCGGGGAAGGCATAGTCGCGCACGACTGCATCAATACTGCTCTTGCTATCGAGAACGGGCATAGTGTCTCCTGATAACGACTGCCATAATGTAGTCCCAATCGGCTTGTCAGGCAATATCGGCGCATTCTTGGCAGAGCAACGACTCACCTCGTCTTGCACCTGCGATTTGCTAAGCTAACGTTGTTCCTGGAGCCGGCGTACGTATAATGCCGGACTGAGGAAACAGGCTTTGGCTGCACGTCTCATAGAGAGTTTAGCCACCACGGAACTACTGGCCGAAGTGTTCTCGGACAGATCCATCCTGCAGGCCATGCTGGATGTTGAAGTCGCGCTCGCGCGCGCCGAGGCACGCGTCGGCATCGTACCGGAGTCCGCAGCCGATCGCATTGCAGCCACCGCCCATGCGGATGAATTCGACATCCCCGCTCTGTCTCGTAGCACCTTTCGTGCGGGCACTCCTTCAATTCCCGTGGTCAAGGCGTTAACTGATAAGATAAGGGCCATAGAACCCGAGGCAGCGGGATGGGTGCATTGGGGTGCTACGAGCCAGGACGTCGCTGACACGGCGCTGGTTCTCTTACTTAAGCGCGCACAAACGATCCTTGCCGGCGATCTCCGGCGGGTGGAAAAAGCTCTGATTACACTTTCAGAGCAACACAAAGCCACAGTCATGCTGGGCCGAACGCTGATGCAGGCAGCCCCGCCCGTGACGTTTGGTTTAAAAGCCGCAGGCTGGCTGGGGGCGGTGAGTCGAGGTAACAAGCGTCTCGAGTCTGCGTTTCATGAGACCTTGGTCCTTCAATTCGGCGGCGCATCCGGGACGTTGGCGTCATTGGCAGACAAGGGAACTGTTATCGCTGGTGCGCTGGCCGAAGAGCTTGGATTGAGCTGCCCCGAAGCGCCCTGGCATACGCATCGAGACCGTTTGGCCCATCTGCTCTGCTGTTGTGGAGTACTGACCGGTTCGCTGGGAAAGATTGCGCGTGACATCAGCTTGCTGATGCAGAGCGAAGTGGCTGAAGTGGCCGAACCGGGGGGCGAAGGCAGAGGCGGTTCTTCTACCATGCCGCACAAAAGAAATCCGATTGCCTGCGCGTTGACTGTTGCTGCGGCTCAGCGAGTTCCCGGCTTGGTCGCAAGTTTTCTTTCAGCCATGGTGCAGGAGCAGGAACGCGCGGTTGGGGGCTGGCAATCCGAATGGCCAACGGTAGCGTCGATCGTTCAGTCGACCGGGGTCGCAGCGTCTTCGATGGCCGAGGTTGCAGAGGGGCTTTCGGTGGATCCGGCGCGGATGCGGAAAAACATTGCCAACACTAAGGGCCTGATCTTCGCTGAGCGAGTCATGATGTTCTTGGCCGCCGAACTGGGGCGAGATGTCGCTCACAAACTCCTCGAAGATACAATACAAAAGAGCGTTGCAGAGAACAAAGATCTCTCTACGCTGCTGGCGGAACAGCCGGAAGTCAAATCCCGCCTGAATCCTTCTGTGCTTGACCAACTCCAGATTCCGGAACAGTACCTCGGATCGGCGGAGGCTTTCCGTGAGTTTCTGCTGAATAGCACTACCTCTAACAAGGGGAAGCACTAAAACTTGCCATTCGCCAATTGCAACAATGCCCGGCTGTTCTACAGACTCGAGGGAGTGCGTGAAAAACCGGTGCTGGTGCTCTCTCATTCGATCGGCACCGATCATGCCATGTGGGCGCCGCAAGTTCCGGATCTTATTTCACATTTTCAGGTATTGCGATACGACACGCGCGGTCATGGCGCTTCAGAAATAACCAAGGGCGAATATTCGATCGAACTGCTCGGACGGGATGTGCTCGGTCTGGCTGATTCCCTGGGTATTCGCAAGTTTGCGTTTTGTGGCCTCTCGTTGGGAGGCGCCATTGGCCAGTGGCTGGGTGTGAACGCCGCCGATCGCCTCACCGACCTGATTCTTGCCAACACTGCGCCAAAATTTGGCGAGCGCAGCAACTGGGAAACACGAATCAAAATGGTGCGTGAAGGTGGACTGGCCGCAATCGTGGACATGGCCATGCAGCGATTTTTCTCGCCCCAAACTGCGGTCAATTCCAGCGTGTACGCCGGCATGATTAAGTCCGTCTTGTTGGGAACTGATCCCGGGGGATATATCGGATGTTGTGCCGCGCTCCGCGACTTTGATTCGCGCCAAACCCTCCGAAACATCCCTGTTCGGACACTGGTAATTTCAGGGGACCGCGATATTTCGACTCCCTGGGCTGGTAACGGCGAAATTTTGGCGCGGGAAATTCCGAAAGCACGTTCTCTCCAATTGCCGGCGGCCCACCTTGCAAACCTGGAGCGGCCCAGGTCATTTCTTGCCGGACTACTCGAATTTCTGTTGCCCGAGTTAAATGATGCTCAGCGCCTCCAGGCAGGACTTGCCGTGCGCCGTGCAACGTTAGGCGATGATCACGTTGATCGAGCTATCGCCTTAACTAACGATTTCAATCGCGAGTTTCAGGATCTAATTACTCGTTATGCCTGGGGAACCATCTGGACACGTCCGGGATTGGATCAACGAACGCGGCGATTGCTTGTGCTCGCTACAATGGCAGCCCTGGGGCGATGGGAGGAGTTTACGATGCACCTGCGCTCGGGATTGCAGCACGAATTGGAGCCCTGCGATCTAAAAGAGCTGCTGCTTCAGATTGCTATTTATGCCGGCGTGCCGGCAGCCAATACGGGTTTTCAAATCGCGCAGAAAGAGTTAGAAGGCGCAGAATTGCATCGGTCAAAAGAGCCAACGATATGAACGCTCGCGACTTGATTGCCATTGACGTGCACGTTCACGTGGAAAATGAAGAACGCGACAATGCGGCTAATGAAGCCGTCAAGAAATACTTTGGCAATTCCGGCGTGGATCGTGATCGCTACGCACTGGCTGAATACTACCGCTCGCGCAAGATTGGGTGTGTGATTTTCAGTGTGGACGAACGACTCACTGGACGCACGCAAATTCCGAACGACGAAGTCGCAGCCTTCGCCGCCGAAAACGCCGATATCATGTTCGCCTTCGCCAGCGTAGACCCAACCCGCGGCAGAGCGGCAGTGGAAGAAGCGAAACGGTTAATTGCTGCGGGCAGTATTCGCGGTTTCAAACTCCATCCCCCAGTGCAACAATTCCATGCCAACGACAAACTGGCATACCCCTTTTACGAAGTCGTCAACCAGGCCAAATTACCGGTCATCTTTCATACTGGCCACAGCGGCATCGGCGCAGGCTTGCCTGGGGGTGGCGGCGTGCGATTGAAATACGGCAATCCCATGGATATTGATGACGTGGCTGTCGACTTCCCCGACATGCCAATCATCATGGCGCACCCCTCGTTTCCCTGGCAGGATGAAGCCATCTCCATCTGTCTGCACAAGCCGCAGGTGTATATCGATCTGTCGGGCTGGTCGCCAAAGTATTTTCCGCCAACACTGGTGCAGTACGCGAACACTCTGCTCAAGCACAAGGTGCTGTTCGGCTCCGACTATCCATTGATTTCGCCAGACCGGTGGCTGGCTGATTTCCAGAAGATCGCCATTCGCGATGAAGTGCGCCCGCTGATCTTGAAGGAAAATGCGATGCACTTGTTTGGGTTGACGGCGTGAGCGGGACTAATTATGGAAATTCCTAACCCCGGAAATCGGATGTGGTGTTGGCTACCGCGTCCCGCTGGCCCGCGCGGAAATCGCCAGCAGTTCCCGAGTGAGTTCTTTCGGCTGATCCAGCATCACATCGTGACCGGAAGCCAGAATGAGCGTCTTCCATCTCCTGGCTTTCGCCTTGTCGTAAAACTGCGGAAAGGGTGACGGACTCCATCCATTCGCCAGGATATAAGTAATACTTCCGATCCGGTCGATTGCTCCCGTGAGATTCAGGGTCTCCCGAAAACACGCCAGGGGATGCAGCGTGGATTGCTTCTCGACCCAATCGCGATCCCGAACGTTGACGTTGAATACTTCGGCGGGAATCGGTGGAGTCTTCCAGCCGTTCCCAACTGTTCTCGCTGCTTCAAGTTGCTGATTCCGATCTTCCATTGGAAGGGTATCGTGCAGGCTCTGGCCGCTGTCCGGAACAAATGCATCAACATAAACCAGCGCGCCTATCTTTTCGGGAATGCGGTCGGCAACACCGGTCACTACGCAACCACCATACGAGTGGCCGCACAACACAATGTCAGAGAGCTCTTCCCATCGGACCAGGTTGATCACGTCGACGATGTGCGTCTCAAGGTTAATTTCCCGAGACAGCAGATGGCTGCGCTCGCCGACACCAGTCAAAGTGGGGGTGAAGACTTCGTGTCCATGCGCCTGAAGCTGACTCCGCACCCGCTTCCAGATCCAACCGCCTCGCCACGCGCCATGCACCAAAACGTAAGTCGACATAGGCGACCTCCCACCGAACGCACTTGGTTTTGATCTCGACCTTCCGTCGGCCCCGGTGATCGTCTCTCAGTCGAAGATCACGGTTTTGTTGTCATACAGCAAAATGCGGTTCTCGATGTGCCATCGCACCGCCCGCGAAAGCACTACCTTCTCAAGGTCGCGCCCCTTCTCCACCAAGTCTTCGAGCGTATCTCGATGAGAGATTCGTTGGACACCTTGCTCAATGATGGGGCCGTCGTCGAGAGCCTCTGTGACATAGTGCGCGGTCGCTCCGATCAACTTCACTCCCCG
>Ga0187777_10001951_pt1 | contig 13295 bp, 6 predicted proteins | sample 1015_Q2_SP5_10_M_FD_132416 | JGI IMG/M metagenome (GOLD analysis project Ga0187777, IMG submission 132416) | Tropical peat soil microbial communities from peatlands in Department of Meta, Colombia - 1015_Q2_SP5_10_MG | ecosystem: Environmental > Terrestrial > Soil > Wetlands > Peat | place...
AATCGTCCGGCAGGTCGCGGCGCCCAAATCGGGCTCGGCCAGCAAGCGGGTATAGAAAGTCGGCACTCCCATCATGACTGTCGCTTGCGGCAGGAGCGTCATCACGTCCCTCGCCTCGAATTTCGGCAGCCACAGCATCCGGCTCGCCGAGAGCATTGCGCAGTGACAGGCGACGAAGAGCCCGTGCACGTGATATATCGGCAGCGCGTGCAGCAGCACGTCTCCGCGGGTGAAGCCCCAGTGCTCGACCAGCGTCAGCGCATTGCTGCCGAGATTGCGATGGGTGATCATCGCGCCCTTGGCGCGACCGGTCGTCCCCGAGGTGTAGAGAATCGCCGCCAGATCGTCGGGCCGCGAGTGAACGGTGTCGAAGATTTCCGGCTTTTCCTCGGCCCGGCCGAGCAGCGACACCGAGTCGCCGTGCAGCGTCATGACCGCTGCCTGGGGCCGCAGCGCAGTGATCGCGTCGAGCGAGTCCGCGCTGCAGACGATGACCGCGGGGTCGGCGTCGGCGAAGAAGTACGGCAGCTCGTTGGCGCTTTCGCAGCGGTAGCCGGTATTCAGCGGCAGATACACCAGGCCGGCGCGGAGGCAGGCGAGATACAGCGCCAGCGCCTCCCACGACTTTCCGACTTGGACGGCGACGCGATCGCCGGTGCGGCAGCCCGCGCCGCGCAGCGCGTGGGCGATGCGCGCCGAGGCGGCGTCGAGGTCGTCGTAATGGATCACCGGCCCACCGGGAATCAGCAGGCACGGCTGTTCCGCATGCTCGGCGAAATGATCGTGCAGCAGCGCGTACAGGTTGGCGTTCATGCAGTCTGCCGGTGCACCGCGCGAGCGAAAACGCGAGCTTACATCACGACGCGAAACCAGTCAGCGCCAATCAGGGACCGGCGGCACGGCGCCCGGTCCTGCCACGGCACCGGAGGTCAGTGTGCCGCAGCCGGCGGGGTCGTCAGATCAGCCCCGCGCCACGCGCCCACTGATACTTGGCACCGAGAACGGCGACCGGCATCTCGGTCGAGTAGGGATACGCCGGGATGCCATGATCGAAGAGATACTCCGCGGCCTCCTCGACTTCGACGTCGCCCGCCAGCGAGGCGACGACCGGCTTGTGGATGCCCCTGGCGCGCATCTCCTCGATCACCTCGACCATGGTCTTGGCGAACACCATCGGCGGCGTGATGATCGTGTGCCAGTAGCCCAGGATGAGCGAATGGATGCGCGGCTCCTCGAGCCCGAGCCGGACCGTGTCCTGATACGTCTTCGGCGGCTGACCGCCGGTGATGTCGACGGGGTTTCCGGCGGCCCCGAACGGCGGTATGAATTTGCGGAACGCGGCGTCGAGGTCCGGAGGCATCGCCATGAGCTTGAGATTGTTGTCGACCACCGCATCGGAGAGCAGCACTCCCGAGCCGCCCGCTCCGGTGATGATGACCACGTTCTCGCCCTTGGGCGTCGGCAGCACGGGGATCGCCCGCGCGAACTCGAGCAAGTCGCGCAAGCTGCGCGCGCGGATCACGCCGGACTGCCTGAGCACGTCCTCGTAGATCTTGTCGTTGCCGGCGAGTGCCCCTGTGTGCGAGCTCGCCGCGCGCGCGCCCATCGCGGTGCGGCCGGCCTTGAGGACGACCACAGGCTTTTTCTTCGACACACGCTTCGCGACCTCGGCGAATGCGCGTCCGTCCTTCAGATCCTCGCAGTGCTGGGCGATGATCTGGGTGTTGTCGTCCTGCTCGAAAAAGGTGAGCAGGTCGTCTTCGTCGATGTCCGACTTGTTGCCAAGGCCGACGATCGCCGAGACGCCCATCTTGGCCGAGCGCGAGAAGCCGATGATTGCCATGCCGATCCCGCCCGATTGCGACGAAAGCGCGGCGTGGCCCTTGAAGTCGTAGGCGGTGCAGAATGTGGCGCAGAGGTTCTTCCACGTGTAGTAGAAGCCGTAGATGTTCGGCCCCATCAGGCGCACGCCGTACTTCCGGCCGATCTCCTGGAGTTGCTTCTGGCCCTCGACGTTGCCGGTCTCGGCGAATCCGGACGGAATGAGCACGGCGCCCGGAATCTTCTTCTCGCCCACCTCGATCAGCGCGTCGGCGACGAATTTGGCCGGGATCGCGAACACCGCGACGTCGATCTTGCCCGGAACGTCCTTGACGCTCTTGTACGCCCTGCGCCCCAGGATCTCGCTCGCGCTCGGGTGGATCGGGTAGATGTCGCCGGCGTAGCCGCCGTTGATCAGGTTCTTCATCACCGAGTTGCCGATCTTGCCGTCCTCCGACGATGCGCCGATGACGGCGACCGCATCGGGTTTCATGATGCGGTTCATGTCGCGCACGATGTCCTCGTGCCTCGGCCGGTAGCGGGCAGGGGCCGGGGCAAAGTCGACGACGATGCGCACGTCTGCCGCGATCGCGCCTTTCCTGGTTGCGAAAACAGGGTTGAGATCCATCTCGACGATCTCGGGGAAATCGGAGACTAGCTGCGAGACGCTCTGGATGATGCGCGAGAGCGCCTGCCGGTCGACCGGGTCGCCGCCGCGAACACCCTTCAGGATCGGCGCCGCGGCGATGCTGTCGAGCATGGAGAGCGCATCGTCTTTCGACGCGGGCGCGAGGCGGAAGGTGACGTCCTTGAGCACTTCGACCAGAACGCCCCCCAAACCGAAGGCCACGAGTTTCCCGAACGACGGATCGGTCACGGCGCCGACGATGACTTCCTGGCCGCCGCCGAGCATCTGCTGAACCTGCACGCCGAGCAAATTGGCCTTGCGGTTGTACTTCTTCGCGCTGGCCATGATCTTCTCGAAGCCTTTGCGCGCCTCCGCAGCGTTCTTGACACCTACCAGCCCGCCGCCGGCATCGGTCTTGTGCAGGATCTCAGGCGAGACGATCTTGAGCACAACCGGAAAGCCGGTGCGGGTCGCGAGCTTCGCAGTCTCGGCAGCCGACTTTGCAACGCCTTCCCTGGGCACGGGGATGCCGTAGGCGTCGCAAACAAGCTTGCCTTCGGGCGCGGTAAGCGAAGTGCGCCCTTCCGCTTTCACTGTCTCCAGAACACGCCGAACCTCGCTCTTCTTGTTCGCCATCGCTAGTCCTCTCGTCCGTTCGCGGTGAGCCTGTCGAACCGTGAACGGCTGCCCACAGAGCGTCCGTTCCTTGTCGTCGCCCTTCGACAGGCTCAGGGCGAACGGGAATCCTGCGGATTGTCCTTCAGATGACCTTCTCGGCGCGCAGCGCCGCCACCTGGTCCTTGCTGTACCCGAGCTCGGAGAGCACTTCGTCGGTGTGCTCGCCGAGCAGCGGCGAGCGCTTCACCTCGCTCGGGCTGCCGGACATCTTGATCGGATTGCCGACCGAGATGTACTTGCCGCGGGTCGGGTGGTCGACTTCAACGACGGTTCCGGTCGCGCGCAGTGACGGCTCCTCGGCAATCTCCTTCATCGAGAGGATGGGACCGCAAGGAATGTCGCGCTTGTTGAGAATGTCCATCGCCTCGAACTTGGTCTTGGTCATGGTCCATTTCTCGATCTCGCCGAAGATCTCCATCAGGTGCGGCAGTCGCGCCTTGGGCGTCGCGTAACGCGGATCGGTGAGCCACTCCGGCCTGCCGATCACCTCGCAGATGTCCTTCCACACCGGCGCCTGGGTGATGAAGTAGATGTACGCGTTGGGATCGCTCTCCCAGCCCTTGCACTTGAGGATCCAGCCGGGTTGACCACCTCCCGAGGCGTTGCCGGCGCGCGGAACCGCATCGCCGAAGTTGCCGTTGGGGTATTGCGGATACTCTTCCATCACCTGCGTGCGCGCGAGACGCTGCTGGTCGCGAAGCTTCACGCGGCACAGGTTGAGCACGCCATCCTGCATCGCGGCGAGAACTTTCTGTCCGCGGCCGGTCGTCTTACGCTGGTATAGCGCGGCGACGATGCCGAGCGCGAGATGCAGCCCGGTGCCGGAATCGCCGATCTGCGCGCCGGTCACCAGCGGCGGACCATCGTCGAAGCCGGTGGTCGACGCGGAACCACCGGCGCATTGCGCGACGTTCTCATAGACCTTGCAATCTTCGTAAGGGCCGGGGCCGAAGCCCTTGACCGAGGCGACGATCATCCGCGGGTTGAGCGACTGGATGTGCTCCCAGGTGAGCCCCATGCGATCGAGCGCGCCAGGAGCGAAATTCTCGACCAGCACATCGCAATGCTTGACCAGCTTTTCCAGAACTTCCTTGCCCTTCGGGTTCTTGGCGTCGACGGTGATCGAGCGCTTGTTGTGGTTGAGCATCGTGAAATACAAGCTGTCGACGCCGGGTATGTCGCGAAGCTGACCGCGCGTTATGTCGCCTTCGCCCGCCCGCTCGACCTTGATCACGTCGGCACCCAGCCACGCCAGCAGTTGCGTGCAGGTCGGACCCGACTGCACGTGGGTGAAGTCGAGAATGCGCACTCCATCCAAAGCCTTGCCCATTACTTTCCCCTATGCAGAGGTTGCTAGGCCGCGTCGACCCTCGGCGCGCCGACCGAGGCCGAGGCGAAGTTGCCTATCGACGGCGGTCGAACGCGGCGAGCCATCATGGTTTCTTTTTCGCGCTGGGATTCAGACTCGTGATGCGGCCGCTTTCCGTACCCGCCTTTTCGTCGATGACCGCGTTGACCAGGGTCGGCTTGCGCGAGCGCATCGCTTCCTCCATTGCATTGCGCAGCTCGGCCGGCGTCGTGGCCAGCACGCCCACGCCACCGAAGGCCTCCATCAGTTTTTCGTAGCGCGCGCCCTTGACGAACACCAGGGGCGATGGATCTCGTCCGCCGCCGGTATTCACCTCGTCGCCGCGGTATACGCCGTTGTTGTTCAGGATCACGACGCAGACCGGCAGGTTGTAGCGGCAGATCGTCTCGACTTCCATGCCGGAGAAACCGAATGCGCTGTCGCCTTCGACCGCGATCACCTGCTCGCCGGTCACTGCCGCCGCCGCGACCGAAAAGCCCATGCCGATGCCCATCACGCCCCAAGTGCCGACGTCCAGCCGCTTGCGCGGCTTGTACATGTCCACGATGCTGCGCGTGAAATCGAGCGCGTTGGCGCCTTCGTTGACCAGGATCGCCTCCGGGTTCGCCTTGATGATGTCGCGCACGACGTTGAGCGCGCTGTGGAAGTTCATCGGCGTCGGATTCTTGGCGAGCGTCTCGGCCATCTTGGCGACGTTCTTGCTCTTGCGCTCGGCGACGGCGTTGAGCCAGTCCGTCGGCGGCTTCGGCCAACTCGAGCCCATGCGGGAAAGCAGGGCCGATACGCAGGAACCAATGTCGCCGACGACCGGCGCCTCGATACGCACGTTGCTGTCCGCTTCCTGGGGCGAGATGTCGATCTGGATGAATCGCTGGCCGCCCCAATTCTTGGCGCTCGCGGCACCCCACGTCTTGCCCTTGCCGTGCGCGAGCAGCCAGTTCAAGCGCGCGCCGATCATCATCACCACGTCGGCCTCGGGCAGCACGTACGAACGAGCCGCCGATGCTGATTGCGGATGGGTGTCCGGCAGCAGGCCCTTGGCCATCGACATCGGCAAGTAGGGGATGCCGGTCGTCTCCACCAGCGCGCGAATATCCGCATCTGCCTGCGCGTACGCCGCGCCTTTGCCGAGGACGATGAGCGGACGTCTGGCTGCCTTGAGCAGATCGAGCGCGCGGTCGATCGCATCGGGCGCTGGGATCTGTCGCGGCGCCGCATCAACCACCTTGATCAGCGACTTCCTGCCGGTTTCGGCGTCGATGGTTTGCGGAAAAAGTTTGGCAGGCAGATCGAGGTAAACCCCACCCGGACGGCCCGAGAGCGCAGCGCGGATCGCCCGTGCCACACCCACGCCGATGTCCTCGGCGTGCAAGACCCGGAACGCGGCTTTGGCAAGCGGCTTGGCGATGGCGAGCTGGTCCATCTCCTCGTAGTCACCCTGCTGCAAATCGACGATCTCGCGCTCGCTCGATCCGCTCACTAGGATCATCGGGAAGCAATTGGTGGTTGCATTCGCCAGCGCCGCCAGGCCGTTGAGAAAACCCGGCGCGGATACCGTCAGGCAAACGCCAGGCTTCTTCGTAACGAAGCCGGCGATGGATGCAGCGTAACCGGCGTTCTGCTCGTGGCGGAACGAAATCACGCGGATGCCGGCGGCCTGTGCCCTGCGGGTGAGGTCGGTGATCGGGATTCCTGGCAGGCCGAAGATCGTATCGATGCCGTTGAGCTTGAGGGCATCGATCACGAGCTGAAAGCCGTCGATCTCTTCTTGTGATTGTGCATCGACGTCGCGGGGCGTCGCGCCCTCGCGCTTTACTTCTGCAGTCGTCGTGCGCCCTTCGGGAGCTTTTGTGGCCGCATCGGGCATGGGTACCTCCATTACTGAAAAGAGAGAGCAGCGCAACGCTCTTTCGAGCGACCGGCCGGTGCGGTCGCAGGGTTCGTATGTCGTCGATCACTCGACCGGCCGCGCGACGGCGCGGTCCGTCGAGCTGGCGAACGGTTGCCGGAGTCTCCGCTAGGTCGCGAGCTTCGGCTGCGCCTTCACGGCCTCCGTCGCCCTGCTCGTGTACGCGCTACGCATCGGCTTGAGGAGCGCAAGCGCCATCACGGCTGCGACAATGTTCATTCCTGCCGCCGTCAGGAACACCGCCTGCCAGCTTCCTGTTGTGGTCGTCAGTACGTTGGCGAGCGGCACCAACAGCGACGCCGTGCCTTTGGCGGTGTACATCAACCCGGTGTTGGTCGTCGCGTACTTGGCCCCGAAGGTGTCGGTGACTGTCGCCGGGAACAGGCTGTAGATCTCGCCCCAGGCGAAGAACACCAGGCCGCTCAGGATCACGAAGAAAACGGGGTCGCTGCCGAATTTGTACAGCGCGAAAATTCCCAGGCCTTCGAGCGCGAAGGCGATGAACATCGTGTTCTCGCGACCGATGTTGTCAGACACCCAGCCGAAGAAAGGCCGACACAGCCCGTTGAGCACGCGGTCGATGGTCAGCGCGAAGGTCAACGCCGGCAACGTCAGGCCGATCAGGCTCACCGGAACGTCGGCGACCTTGAAGTCCTTGGCGATCGGGGCGAGTTGCGCGGTGGCCATGAGGCCGCCGGCTGCCATCAGCACGAACATGACGTACATGACCCAGAACACCGGCGTCCTGATCATCTCGGTCCACGTGGCTTGTGCGCGGCCCGCTCCCGGAGCAACCTTCGCCGGTGCGGCCATCATGCTCGCGGGCGGCGTTAGGAGGAGGAACCCAAGCACGACCACCACGGCACCCTGCAGCAGGCCGAAAACCAGGAACGTCTGCTCGTAGCCCGCGTTCTTGATCATGTTGGCGATCGGGATGATCGTGAGCGCTGACCCCGCTCCGAAACCTGCCGCAGTCAGGCCTGCCGCCAATCCGCGACGGCCGGGAAACCATTTCACTGCGTTTCCGATACACGTCCCGTAGACGCCACCTGCGCCGATTCCCGCCAACGCGGCGGCAAAGTAGAGCCACGCCAGCGAATCGGCCCACGAATTGATCGCCCAGGCGATGCCACACAGCACGCCCCCGACGACAGTCACCCAGCGGGGGCCGAAGCGATCGACGAGGTAGCCTTCGACCGGGACGAGCCACGTCTCCAGCAAAACGAAAATCGTGAACGCTACCTGAATTGACGCCCGGCCCCAGTGATATTTGCTGTCAAGCGGGCCGACGAAGAGCGTCCAGCCGTATTGGTAGTTCGCGATCATGACCATGCAGGTCACGCCGATGAGCAATTGCCACCACGGCGACGCGTAGAGCGGTCTGTTTTCGGTTGTGGATTCCACAAGACCCTCCTCGAAGTTGAAAGTCCGGGAACGACTAGGCTAACGCCATCTTCCAGACAGATGGCCAAACGTCGCACAGAGCGGTCTGGCCTGTTAAAATCCTGCATAACGTATGTGGTATATCAGGGAAAGTCAATAAGCACCTGTTGTGCCGTTGATACGAGTCAAAACTTCCCATTCGAACGGTATCTGACACGCAAGGACGGGCCGCCTTGTCGGTGCCGCTGGTGCGTGGTATACGATATACTGGGCTGTTTCCAGGACCCGCAGCGAAGCGGTTTTTCGGGGCGAGTGATCGGCAGCGCCAAATTGCGCCCTTGCGCGAGCGGCACCCTAGCAACCTTAAGACATACCGATGGCCACGCCAGTCGCCGCTCCGGAGCAGCCCCTGCCGCTCGCGCTGCAGCCGCTGACCACCAACGTCAGCTTTCGCGATCAGGCGTACGCTGCGCTCAAGCACGCGATCATGGACGCGGACATTTACTCCCGTCGCGACGAGATCCGGCTCGACGAGCGGCAGCTCTCGCAAGCGCTGGGCGTGAGCCGCACGCCGATCCGGGAGGCCATGACATTGCTCGAACAGGAGGGCTTCCTGCGCACGGTGCCGCGCCGCGGTGCGTTCATCGTGCGCAAGACCAAGAAACAGATCATCGAGATGATCGAGATGTGGGCGGCGCTGGAGAGCATGGCGGCGAGGCTCGCCACGCTCAATGCCTCCGACGAAGAAATCGGCGCCCTTCGCCACATGTTCGACGAGTTCCGCAACAGCACGCCGGCCGAGCACATCAACGAGTACTCGGACGCCAACATAGCGTTCCACCAGGCGATCATTCGGCTCTCCGGCTCGCACCTCATGGGCAAGAACATCGAGAACCTGTTCATCCATGTCCGCGCCATTCGCAGGATGACCATATCGCAGCGCGACCGCGCGCAGCGCTCGATCGCCGATCACATGCGCATCATCGAAGCATTGGAAAAACGCGACACCGAGCTCGCGGAGCGGCTGGTGCGCAAGCACTCGCTCGATCTGGCGGCGCATGTCGAAAAGTATTGCGACTTCCTCGACTGACTCGGACATGGCAACGCCGCGGACACGGGAGAGCGTAGTCGACACCTCCGCACTCGGCGTGAGGCGCAAGGCAAGTGCGCATCCCAAGGGCAGGCCGCTCGATCCGCGTGCCGCTGACGAGATCGCGAAGCTCCTGGGCGAAGCCCCGCGCCGACGCGATCTGCTCGTGGAGTTCCTGCACCTGATTCAGGATCGCTACGGCCACATATCCGCGGCGCACATCGTGGCACTCGCCGACGAGATGCGTCTCGCCCACACCGAAGTCTACGAAGTGGCGACCTTCTACCATCACTTCGATGTGGTGAAGGAGGGCGAGACGCCTCCACCTCCGCTGACGGTGCGCGTGTGCGAAACGCTGTCGTGCCAGCTTGCGGGCGCCGATGCCCTGCGCGACGCGTGCGAGCGAGCGGCGTGGCCAGGCGTGCGCGTCATCGGCGCGCCGTGCATCGGCCGCTGCGAGCAGGCGCCGGCGGCAGTCGTCGGGCGGAATCCGGTCGACCGTGCGACCGCCGCCGGCATCGCCGCGCTCGTCGCCGCCAAGCGCACCGAGCCGGAGCTTCCCCCTGCCATCGACTACCGCGCCTATCGATCGGCGGGAGGCTACGCGACGCTTGCGGCGTGCGTGGGCGGGGAGCGCAGCGTCGATGCCGTGATCTCCACGCTCGAGGACTCCGCCTTGCGGGGCCTCGGCGGGGCCGGGTTTCCGGCGGGGCGCAAATGGCGCATCGTGCGCGGGGAGCCCGCGCCGCGGCTGCTGGCCGTGAACATCGACGAGGGCGAGCCGGGCACGTTCAAGGATCGCTACTATCTCGAGCGCGATCCCCATCGCTTTCTCGAGGGCGCGCTGATCGCGGCGTGGGCGGTGGGCATCGACGAGGTCTACATCTACCTCCGAGACGAATACGCCGCCTCCCGCGCGATTCTCACTCGCGAGATCGATGCGCTTCGCGCGGAGCCTCCCTGCAGGCTGCCGCGAATGGATCTCCGGCGCGGTGCGGGCGCCTACATCTGCGGCGAGGAGTCGGCGATGATCGAATCGATCGAGGGCAAACGCGGCATGCCGCGGCTGCGGCCCCCTTACGTCGCGCAAGTGGGCCTCTTCGGCCGGCCCACGCTCGAGCACAACATGGAAACGCTCTATTGGGTGCGCGACATCCTGGAAAAGGGCGCGGCGTGGTTTTCCTCCCAGGGTCGCAATGGCCGCAAGGGTCCACGCTCGTTCTCGGTCTCCGGGAGGGTGCGCAAGCCGGGAGTGCATCTCGCGCCGGCGGGGATCACCCTGCGCGAGCTGATCGGCGAATACTGCGGCGGCATGCTTCCCGGGCACGAGCTCTATGCCTACCTTCCAGGAGGCGCTTCGGGCGGCATCCTGCCCGCATCGCTCGCCGATGTTCCGCTCGACTTCGACACGCTGCAGCCGCACGGATGCTTCATCGGCTCGGCCGCGATCATCGTACTCTCGCAGCATGACCGCGCCCGCGACGCGGCATTGAACATGATGCGCTTTTTCGCGGACGAATCGTGCGGTCAGTGCACGCCGTGCCGCGTCGGAACGGAGAAAGCGGTCGGCCTGATGGCCAAGCCGAAATGGGACACCGCGCTGCTAGGCGAGCTGTCGCAGGCGATGGCCGACGCATCGATCTGCGGACTCGGGCAGGCCGCGCCCAACCCGATCGCGTGCGTGGTCAAGTATTTTGCGAAGGAGGTCGCGCGGTGAGCCCAGCGAGGGGGACCCCCTTTGGGGGCGAGCCAGGCGAATACGCGCCGTTATCGACGCGCCTCGTTGCGTGTCACTTGATCGGTTCAAGGAGGTCGCGCGTTGAGCCCAGCGAGGGGGACCCCCTTTGGGGGCGAGCCAGGCGAATACGCGCCGTTATCGACGCGCCTCGTTGCCTGTCACTTGATCGGTTCAAGGAGATAGCATGAACCCGCCGCTCGATCCGACGCTCAAGCTCGAGCAGACCGATTTCCGCCTCAACGGTCGCGCGGTGACGGCTGCGCCGGGCGAGACGATCATCCAGGCGGCGCAGCGTCACGGCATCGAGATTCCGCACCTTTGCTACAAGCCGGGCATGCGGCCCGACGGCAACTGCCGCGCATGCATGGTCGAGATCAAGGGCGAGCGCTTGCTCGCGCCTTCGTGCTGCCGAAAGCCGACCGCCAGCATGGAAGTCGCGAGCGACAGCCCCCGGGCTCTGCATTCGCAAAGGCTGGTGGTCGAGATGCTCGCCGCCGACGTTCCCGAGCGCGCGTACATGCCGGACTCGGAGCTCGATAAATGGCAACGCTGGCTGCGCGTCGGCAAGCCTCGTTTCGAGGCGCGTACACAGCCGAAGGCGGACCTGTCGCATCCTGCGATGGCGGTCAACCTGGACGCCTGCATCCAATGCACGCGCTGCGTTCGAGCCTGCCGCGAAGAGCAAGTCAACGACGTGATCGGCTACGCATTTCGCGGCGCTCACTCGCGGATCGTCTTCGACCTGGGCGATCCGATGGGCGCGTCCACCTGTGTTGCCTGCGGCGAATGCGTGCAGGCGTGTCCCACGGGCGCGCTGGCGCCGGCCAATGACGCGTACCTGATCAGGGCCGACAAGGTCGTGCCATCGGTGTGTCCCTACTGCGGCGTTGGCTGTCAGCTCAGCTATCACGTCAAGGACAACCGCATCGTTCGCGTCGAAGGGCGCGACGGGCTTGCCAACCACGAGAGGCTGTGCGTCAAGGGTCGCTTCGGCTTCGACTATGTCCACCATCGGCACCGTCTGACCAAGCCGCTCATCCGCAAGCCCGGCTTCCCCAAGAGCGCCGACCTCACCATGGATCCGGCTAATCCGCTCGCGGTCTTCCGCGAAGCCACGTGGGAAGAGGCGCTCGATCTCGCCGGTGGAACGCTCAAGCGCATCCGCGACACTCACGGCCGCTATGCGCTGGCGGGATTCGGCTCGGCCAAGGGCTCCAACGAGGAGGCGTATCTGTTCCAGAAGCTGGTGCGCACGGGCTTCGGGTCCAACAACGTCGATCACTGCACGCGGCTGTGCCACGCTTCGAGCGTGGCCGCGCTGCTGGAAGGCATCGGTTCGGGCGCGGTGTCGAACCCGGTGATGGACGTCATGCAGGCGGAACTCGTGCTGCTCATCGGCGCCAATCCGGTGGTCAACCATCCGGTCGCCGCGACGTGGATGAAGAACGCGGTCAAGCGCGGCACCAAGCTCATCCTCGCCGATCCGCGGCGCTCGGAACTGGCCCGTCACGCCACGCACTACCTGCAGTTCAAGCCCGACACCGACGTGGCGCTGCTCAACGCCATGATGCACACCATCGTCGAGGAGGGCCTGGCCGCGAAAGCATTCATCGCGGATCGGACCTGCGGTTACGAGGAACTCTCCAAGAACGTCGCAGGCTACAGTCCGGAGGCGATGGCGCCGGTGTGCGGCATCGCGGCGGAAGAGATTCGCGCCGTGGCGCGCCTCTACGCCAAGTCGCGCGCGTCGATGATCCTTTGGGGCATGGGCATCTCGCAGCACGTGCACGGCACCGACAACGCACGCTGCCTGATCGCGCTCGCGCTGATGACCGGCCAGGTCGGACGGCCCGGGACCGGGCTGCATCCGCTGCGCGGCCAGAACAACGTGCAGGGCGCGAGCGACGTGGGCTTGATCCCCATGATGTACCCCGATTACAACCGCGTCGACAACGCCGAGGCTAAGTCGCGATTCGAGGCGGCGTGGGCGACGGCGCTCGATCCCAAGCCCGGATTGACGGTGGTCGAGATCATGAACGCCGTGCATGCCGGACAGATCCGCGGCATGTACATCATGGGCGAGAACCCGGCGATGTCCGATCCGGATGCGAACCACGCGCGCCAGGCGCTCGCCGAGCTGGGAATGCTCGTCGTGCAGGACATCTTCCTCACCGAGACCGGCTATCTCGCGGACGTGATTCTTCCGGCGTCGGCGTTCCCGGAAAAGACGGGAACCTTCACCAACACCGACCGCAGCGTGCAGCTCGGCAGGCAGGCGCTGGAGCCGCCGGGCGAGGCTCGCCAGGACCTGTCGATCGTCGTCGAGATGGCGAAGCGCCTGGGACTGGACTGGAAGTATGCGCACCCGCGCGAGGTCTTCGCGGAGATGCGGAAGGTCATGCCGTCGATCGCCGGCGTCACCTGGAAACGGCTCGAACAGGACAGCGCCGTCACCTACCCCTGCGAGCACGAAGGCGATCCCGGCCAGCGCGTAGTGTTCACCGAGAATTTCCCCACTGCGTCGGGCAGGGGACGTTTCGTCCCCGCGGCAATCGTCCCCGCGGCCGAGCGCCCCGACACCGACTATCCGTTCGTGCTTATCACCGGACGTCAGCTCGAGCACTGGCACACCGGCAGCATGACGCGGCGCGCCGAGGTGCTCGACTCGATCGAGCCGGC
>Ga0187777_10001953_pt1 | contig 13291 bp, 8 predicted proteins | sample 1015_Q2_SP5_10_M_FD_132416 | JGI IMG/M metagenome (GOLD analysis project Ga0187777, IMG submission 132416) | Tropical peat soil microbial communities from peatlands in Department of Meta, Colombia - 1015_Q2_SP5_10_MG | ecosystem: Environmental > Terrestrial > Soil > Wetlands > Peat | place...
CTAGCGATTTCGCGATCGCAAAAGTGAGGGTGTGTACATATCAACATGCGCCACACACAATCCCTGCAATCGATTGACCTGGCTATAATCACGCCCTAACATCCACGACTGCCAGGGGGGCCGACAATTTTCCCGAAGGATACTCCCCCCGATCAAATTGGCTGGCATGCGAAAGCGAGAAAAAGACGAGCTTCACCGATCAAGTTGGCGGAACGAAGCTGGAACAGATCGCCGGGCCGCTCGCGTTGCGCTGATCGCTGCGGCTGGGACTAGACAAACATTGTGAAATTGGCCGTAGCGTTCGTGCGCTGTTGCGCCCGCCGAATCCAGTACCTCCGCCACGACTTCTCACCTCAGCCCGCCGTGGGATGGCCCGCCAACGCAATGGCGGGCACGTGGGGCGATTGTTCGGGCCGGGCCAGGGGAAGAGGTGCTGCAAGGTCACAGATGGGCGGAGTGGACTGTGCCCCTTTTTGTGCCCCCCTTAGATCAAAATTGGTCGCAAACGGTAGCAGAGAGCGTGGCGTGCGAATCGCCGCCACTGGTGCGGTAATTCAACACGATAGCAGAGCATCGTATTCAATATGAAAAGTGCGTGCCGCAACTGTTAACCGGAGGGTTGTAGGTTCGAGTCCTACCTGAGGAGCCATTCTTTCAATACTTACAAAGTCTCAGAATAGGACTTCGGTGCCAGTTTGGTCGTCCAGCATCGAGGGTCGCAAGTCAAGCGGCTGCTCTAGCGCGCTCAACACGAGGTTTCCGTAACCAGCACTCAAGAAAATGCATCGTGGACGTAGTTGAAACGCTACGGTTCAATGCGATTATTTGCCACCGGCTCCGCGGCTGCGGTTTGAACACCGCTACCGGCTTTTTGCGACTCAAGGAGGAACTCCGCCATAGCCTGCAGATGAACCTGCATGGCGGCGCGCGCGGCAGACGAATTCTTCTTGGCAATTCCCATAAAAATGCGCTGATGCTGGAGCAGCGCTTTTTCCGCCACGCCTTGTACTTTTAGCGCACTGCCGATCCAGTTCTGAAGCAAATTGCGGATCAGTAGTAAGGCATTCATCAGCAGACGATTGTGAGCGGCCTGGGCGATTGCCAGATGGAAAGCAATATCGGATCGTTGAAACTGATCTACATCGCCGGTTGAGACCTCCATCTCATCAAGATGAAGGCCGATTTGCTTTAGGTCAGATGGGGTAGCGCGTTCTGCGGCCAACCCCGCCAGTTCAACTTCGATCAGCTTCCGTGCCTCCACCAGTTCCTGAGCCTCGGCTTCTGAGCTGCTTGTGATCGCCCATAACAGCGGCCGAGAAAGAAACTCTGATCTTTGGCAAACATAAGTACCGTCGCCCAGCCGCGTTTCTATCATCCCCATGATTTCCAGCGCCTTGAGCGCCTCGCGAAGCGACGCCCGGCCAACACCGAGCTGCTGGCACAGTTCGCGCTCTGGTGGAATGCGCTCGCCGGGGCCCCAGTCACCTCGAATCAGGTGTGTGACCATCTTGCGGTAAATGTCCCCAGTTAACGTGGTTCGGTTGACGGGAGTGAGGAATTGGCGTTGCATCATAGGCCTGAACTCACTTCTGAAATAAACCAATCCGCCCCGAGCAGAAGCTTGCCCAGTCGGACTCTATACACCGCGACAGCACACGACACGAACTGCATCAATGCATCACCGTTCCGCCGTCAACTGAGATGGTCTGCCCGGTGACAAATGAACTTGCGTCTGATAACAACCACGTCACGGTTCCAACGAGATCGATGGGCATGAGGTTGCGCTGAATCGTCTGATCGCTGCGGATCCTCTCTATGGCCTTCTCAAATTTTTGCCCAAAGAATTGGCGTGTGGCGTCGGTTAAGACGGTGCCGGGCGCGACCGCGTTGACACGGATTCCGTCCCTGCCGAGTTCCCGGGCAAGTCCCCGGGTCAACCCGATCACAGCGGCTTTGGATGTCGTGTAATGCAGCCCGAAAGGCATACCGTAGGTGGCGGCTAGAGACGAAATATTCACAATGCTGCCTCCACCGTTTTGCCGCATGATCGGCACCACCGCCTTGCAACAGTTCCATATGCCCTTCACGTTAATGGACATGACGGCGTCCCAATCGGTCTCGGTAATCGAGTCAAAGCGGCCACCTCGGACCGTGGCATACAGCGCTGCATTGTTAACCAGACCATCGATGCGTCCGAAGGCGCTGGTCGCGGCTTGCGCCATGCCTGAAGCTGACGCGGCATCACCGACATCGAGCGTAGCTGCGACTCCATCACCTCCTGTCATCTTGATCAGATCCAGGGTCGTGGAGCAGTCACTAATATCCGCGGCGACGACACGGGCCCTGGCAGCTGCGAAACTGCGCGCGTATTCTTGCCCGATGCCTCGCGCTGCTCCGGTGATGACTATTACCTTGCCCTCAATGCTCATATTCTGTTTGCCAGACGGTCGTAGTATCAACTTTCCGTCGCATAAATGCCTGTCGCACTAAGCTACAGCACATCAAAAGAGAATTTTGGCGCTTAACTGCGTATTGAACGGCTCGCCAGGGCCGATCGCTGGTGCTGCCCAGAACACACCCACAGTTGATGAAATCTGGCCCCCGCTATCCCCGGCAGTTGGCGCCCCCACGGGAGCAAGATTGGTTCGGTTAAAGATGTTGAAAAACTCGGCCCGGAACTGCAGAGTCACTCTCTCAGTGATTGGAGTGTTCTTGAGAATTGAGAAGTCAATGTCACCATATCCTGGATTGAAATACTGTCCACGCCGCAGCGTGCCGTATTGCCCCTGCGGCGGATTGGTGAAAGCTGCGGGATTAAACCACTGTACCAATCCGTTCACGATGTTGTGGGAGACACCGGTGTAGGGACTGGTGCCCGTAGCATCCGCCCGGTCGGCGAATTCCCCGTTCCCACTGGTGTTCGAACTGGAAACCGGTGTGTATGGATTGCCCTTATGAAAGCTGATCAGGCTGTTCAACTCCCAACCATGGGTTAGCTTATAGGGAGCGTGGGAAGACCCAGGTATCGCATAGTTGACATAGCCGCTGAACGACTGGCGCTGGTCCAAATCGCTGTTCCCGTATTCGGCGGCCAGATTGTAGCTGTTCTGTGGCAGGTAGGGAATCAATCCTGTGCCCTGGTCGAGTGTATGCGCCCACACGTAGCTGAGTTGCGAAGTTACTCCATGCCAGGCGGCGCTACGAATGGTTGCCTGAAGCGAGTTATAGTTGGCGTTATAACGAGACTGGACTTGATTGATCACACTGAAGTCGGGGAATTGTCCGAAGTAGGGCCGTGAGCATTGCTGGTTTCCGGAGCCAGCATCAGCAAACTGCGGCGCGCATGTGGGATTGACGAATGCGCTGCCCTGCGCGGCTTGATTGACATCTGCCACATTGGTCTCGTGATGGGACTGCGAGCCAATGTAAGCTAATTGGAGAATGGCCGACCGGCCCAGACTCTGCTGTACCGAAAGGTTGTAATTCTCCGTATACGAGGGACGATAGTTGGGGCTGACGGAGAACACGCTGATCACGCCAGCACCGGCGATAGCCTGGGGAAGGGTAGGGAAAATGAGTTGGTTGGGAACAATCACGGCGCTGCTCACCGAAGCGGCGGCGACTGGATCCGCCCCCGCGGGATTGTCCTGTACGCCGATCGCTCCTCCGTTGGTGGTGCCGTGGAGATTCAGGAATGGAATCAGGTATGGCGAATCCCAATAAAGGCCATACGAACCGCGTATCACAGTGTTCCCGTTCGCGCGGGGCTGGAACGCGAACCCGAGACGTGGACTGAAGCTCTTCCAGTAGCGTTGATACAAGTTAGAGATCGTTGACCCTGCGACCGCCAGCCCGTCGGCAACGCTTGGATCAAAGGTTGTCAGGTTCTTGTCGCCGTTATGGACCGGTCCGGTATAGTCCCAGCGCAGGCCGTAGTTGAGGTTCAGCCTCTTCGAAACCTGCCAGGTGTCCTGGGCAAAGAGATTGAACGAATTCACGTAAACCTTGCGTTTGGGATTTCCTTCAACAATATTTGCACTGGAAATGCATCCCGCCATGAAGTCGGCGAGAAACAGAACGTTGGTGTCGAATGTGTCCGTCGGAGCATAACCCGGCGCAAACGTGCCTAGATTCTTAGTGGCCAGTTGCGTGCACGGAGTCGTGGCCACGGTGGTGCCTGCGGGGAGATCCCATGGCCCTTGGGAGCCATCAAAGAAGAATGCGCCGCGCGCATTGGTTTGATAGAAGTCATCCACCGAGACCCTTCGCACCTCGCCTCCGAAGCGCATCTGATGCGCACCTTCTATATAAGAGAGGGCGTCGTTCACATGCCATGTAATGTCAGTGCGTCCGGACTGACTAAACGGGCCAATCGGATCAAAGCCGCTATTTCCTCCGAGGAGGTTGGTTACGCCGGTGCCGGCGGCGGACGGTGCAATGTTGATGTTCGGCGCCCCCGAAAGATTTGGACTGGTTACTCCCGTATTCAAGCCCAAAGCCACAGGATTGAAACTAGTGTTCGCATCCCGGAATTTTTCATCGAAAAAGTTAAATCCGAAACTTGCTTGGTTGGTGAGATTCGGGCGCAGCACGGCGTCGTAGATCACCGAGTAATTCATCACCCGCAACGGGCCTTTGGTGAGATAGTCGGGGAGTACCGATCCGTCTGGACCTTGCTGATGACCTTGGCCAATGAATCCCTTCAACGACACGTGATTGTTCAGATTGAAATTCTCATCAAACTTCAGCAGTCCGTTGTGACTGACCCCGGTCACCGGAGCATTCGCAAAGTAGTTGCCCGCGGAGGCGGGACCACTCAATAAGCTGGACGACCAAAGATTGTTTAACAGGTTCTTGGACACTGGATTAAACAGCATTCCGTAGTAATTCAGCAAAGTTTGCGCCTCGGCCTGATACGCGAGTGAAGGCGCTGTCGCGTTAACGGTGCTGGCAAAGAAAATGTTGTTCCATTCGTACGAAGCAAAGAAAAAGGTCTTGTCTTTGATGATCGGGCCACCAAGCGAAAACCCGGCATTCTGACCGCGCTCCGCAGCTTTCTTTGACCCTGGCGGCGCAAAGGGATTGTTTACGCCGAAGAATTCGTTGCGATTAAAGTAGTAGGCCGAGCCATGCAGGTTGTTAGTGCCCGACTTCAGCGCCAGATTGACCGTTCCTCCCGGATTTCGGCCAGTCTCCGGGCTTGAAGTTGTTACCATCGAAAACTGTTCAATCGAGTCCATCGGAAGAATGCTGCCAGCCAGGCTCGATATCCCGCTTTGATTCACCGCCTGCAGATTCCACCAGATGTCGTTGTTATCTGTGCCTTCGATCTGATAGTTGACTTGATTGGGGCGAGAACCGTTAATTGCCAGAGAACCTACACTGGGCAGCCCATATCCAGCCGCACCCGGCGTGAGGGCTTCGAATTCGCTGAAGTCCCGTCCGTTGATAGGAACGTCTTGCACCGCTTTTTCCGGAATATTAGTGGTCTGGTTCACCGAGGTGGTGTCCAAAGAAACATCCGCCGCATTCGCTTCCACCTCGATTTTCGCTGCGGTAGAGGCCAGCGTTACCTTGGCTGAAATGGTGTACATGTTGCCTGCTGAGACCGGTACGTTGCTGATTCTGAGCGTCTGAAAGCCGCTTGCAGTCACGGTCACATCGTAGGTTCCGAGAGGGAGATCCTGAAAGGCGAACTGTCCGGCACTCGATGAGATCGTCTTGTAGACGACACTGGTAGCGGTGTCAGTTGCGGATACGCCGGCATCAGCGATGACTGCACCAGATGGATCCGTGACCGTACCGTTAATCCCGCCCCGGAAATTTTGGGCTGGCATTTGGGCAGCCGTAACCAGGATTGACAAGAAAGCGCATACGATCGAGGGAAAGCCGCCAAATCTCGATGTCATGTGATCTGTCCTTTCCGGAATCATCCCAATTCTGAATTCTCAAAAGCATGCCATTCACGGCACTCGACAAGCTAGCAAATTGAGCGACGAAAAGTTAGATGGGGTGGTTCCATCAACATCGGAGCCACCCCCTCTCCTCACGCAGGCACAACACCCAAACAGACATCACCCAATCTGCCACGATCACAGACAACTCACGCAGCGACACGATCCATCGCATCCTCCATGGCGGAGATCACCTCGGTCATGATGGCGTCTTCAATGGCGGTGGACATGGCGATGACCCCGCCCGGCCCCATGTGGATACCGTTGTTCGAGCAGGCAAGGTGAAAGCTCTGACTGACATCCGCATTCGGTACTTCCGGACCCGGACCCACCTTCTCTCGCGAGAAATAAACTCCCATCACCGAACCGTTACTCGGCACCGTCAGGGGCAGGCCCAGCTTGGCCGCCCGCGCCTCAAGCGCTGCCTTCAGACGCGTTGCCAGGTCGTCCATCTTTGAGATTTTCGCCGCCGTCAGGTTTTCGATCGTGACGCGTCCGGCAACACAGCCCAACACATTGCCGTTGAACGAACCGCCGTGATAAATCCCTTGGGGATGGAAGGGATCGGCGAGGTCAATAATCTCTGCACGACCGCCGACGGCACCCACTGGCGTCCCTCCGCCAATGAACTTGCCCAGGAACGTGAGATCCGGCTGCAGTCCGAATTTTTCTGCCGAGCCGCCCTGAGCCAGCCGCAACATCAGGCAATCATCGAGCACGAACAGTGCGCCTGCCCGGTGAGCTGCCGCTTGCACGTCTCGCAGGAAAGTACCCACCGGCGGCGTGACTACACCGGTGTACATCACCGGTTCAAGCACCACTGCCGCTATTCGTTTTCCGTGCTTTGCAAAGGCCTGCTCAAACGATTCCAGATCGTTGAAACTCGCGAGCACCGTGTGACCTGGAATTTCGCCCTGTCCGTGCAGTCCAGCTTCAAGGTCGCTGTAAGTGCCGTGATATCCCGCGGTAGCCTTCAAAATGAGCGGCCGTCCGGTAAAGTGCCGGGCCAGCTTGACGGCCAGCATGCCCGACTCAGTTCCGGAATTGGTGAACAGGACCCTCTCGAACGTTTTGATCCGTCGGCTCAACAGCTCAGCAAATTCGATCTGGGGGAGGGAAGTGCTGAGCCAGGCCCATCCGCGTGGCAGCCATTCCTGCATTGCCTTGATGACGGGTGGATATGCGTGGCCGTGAATCAGGCTGAGTCCGTTATAGATCAGGTCGACATAACGATTGCCGTCGATGTCCCATAAAAAAGCGCCTTCTCCGCGCTCCATCACTGCCTGGTAAGGCTGATAAGAGCCAAAGCCCCGCGTCACTCCGCCCGGGAGGCTGCGAGTGCCACGCTGAACTAATTCCGCGGACTTCCGGGTTCTCGCGCGGTATGTTTCTTCGATAGCCTTGCGATCGGCTACTGTCATTGGTCTGGTGGATTCGACGGCGGTATCAGCCACGTTTCTTTCCATTCTTGATCACGGCGACGGTGTCAATTTCCATCCGCGCGTTGACTAGCAGCGCCTTGATCCCGATGGTGGAACTAGCGGGTAATGCGCCGCCGAAGGTTGCCTTGCGAACTTTGTTCCACGCCGGATAGTCACGTTCCACATCGGTCAGGTAGGTCGTAACGCGAACTACATCCTTCAGCGTGGCGCCGGCTTTTTTCAACGCCCGCTCAACGTTGCCCATGCACAATTTTGCTTCTTCCTCGAAGGGCTCGGCCGTAACCTTCACGGGACCGTCAGGAGGATGGCCGACCTGCCCACTAATGAACACAAGGCTGTACTCGCCCATGGGCACGACCACCGCCTTGCTGAAACTATCCGAGAACCCATCCGCAATCCGCTGAACCATTGTCTTGCTCTCCATCTCCGTTCGTGTGGGTTACCTGAAGGCGCAAAGCGGACATAAGCAGCCGCCGGCCCCGCTGTAATCAGGCGGCAAGAATAGAACCTCCTCTTTGATCAAGTCTCTGAGTTTTATGTGAGTTTTTGCTGAGGGTCGGCGTGCAGCCAACATTCACAGGAAGGAACTTACTCAGGAACTCAGGAAAAACTCACTTTTCAGGCATTCATGTATGTATGTATCGTGACGCTAAACAGGAGATCGCACCTCGCCACCCCGAGCACCGAAACAACAGCTTTGTGATCGACAGATCGGGTGTACAATTCCGGCTCTCGTTGGCCCAAAGTAGCGGAGCCGGCATGGTAAAACTGAAATCGTCGTTTACATGATGGCCTTTTGGAGTCCGTATGATTGCTGCCAAAGTGAAACTTAAGCCCGGGCGTCTGCTCATCGACGGGCAATGGCGGGAAACTACAAAGGCGTTCGACTCGATCAATCCCGCTACGGGGCAAGTGCTGACACGAGTTGCAGAAGCATCGGCGTCAGATGTGGACCAGGCGGTCGCGGCGGCGCGCATTGCTCTGGAAGACCGCGGTAGTGTGTGGCGGAAGATGTCCGCGAGCGACCGTGGAAAGCTGATTTGGCGGCTGGCAGACTTGGTCGAAAAGAACGTTGATGAGCTTGCCGAGATCGAGACCCTCGACAATGGCAAACCGATCTCAGAATCGCGGAACATCGACATGCCTATGGTTATCGATGTTCTGCGCTACTTCGCCGGCCTGGCAACGAAGATTCAAGGCGAAACCGTCAATACCTTTGAAACCGCCTTTACCTACACCCTCCGCGAGCCGGTGGGCGTGGTTGGCCTGATTATTCCGTGGAACTTTCCGTTACTGCTGGCCTCGTACAAAGCCGGCCCCGCTCTGGCATGCGGAAACACGGTTGTCCTGAAGCCCGCTGAGCAGACGCCGCTCTCCACCTTACGATTCGGAGAACTCGCTCTCGAAGCCGGACTTCCTCCCGGAGTTTTGAACATTGTTACTGGAGGTGCGGAAACTGGAAAGGCGATGGTCCGCCACCCAGGAATCGACAAGATTGCATTTACGGGTTCGACTGCAGTGGGCCGGGAAATCATGCGCGACGCGGCCGATGGATTAAAGCGGGTCACATTAGAACTGGGTGGCAAGTCCCCAAACATCGTTTTCGCCGACTCTGATATTGATGATGCGGTAAAAGGCGCAATGAACGGGATTTTCTATGGCAAGGGGGAAGTTTGTAATGCCGGTTCGCGCCTTTTCCTGGAGAGCAAAATCCAGGACGTTTTTATGGACAAGCTGGTAACGCGTGCCAAGAAGATGCAACCCGGCGATCCACTCGATCCCAAAACCCGCATGGGTTCAATCGTAAGCCAGGAACAAATGCAGACCGTGCTCGACTACATCGACTCAGGAAAGAAAGAGGGCGCGAAGTTGATCGCCGGTGGGAACCGTGTTTCGGTCGACGGCGGCCAGGGATTTTTTATTGAGCCGACAATTTTCGGTGCGGTGGACAACAATATGAAAATCGCACAGGAAGAAATTTTTGGCCCTGTGCTCGCAACCCTCAGTTTCGATGACGTGGATCAGGTCATCGACCTGGCCAACCGGAACCCGTATGGTTTAGCAGCTGCCGTCTGGACCAGAGATGTGAAAAAAGCTCACAACGTTTCCCGCCAACTCAAAGCCGGGACAGTGTGGATCAATACTTACGGGCTATTGAACGCTGCGTTACCCTTCGGTGGCTATAAGAATTCCGGTTTCGGCCGCGAATTAGGGATGCATGCCATTGAGCACTACACGGAACTGAAGATGGTTTGGCTGAATCTGGCATGAGAACTGCGGCTCCAATAACTCTTATCCAGACACACCTGGCGCAACTCTGACCTGACATGCGAATCACCCTGGAACCCGATTCGCCCTCGGCTCAATCTAACCAGAAAACCGGAGCGATCACGCTGCTCCGTCGGCTCACTTTGCTCGATGCTACGCTGATCGTAGTCGGGGGAGTGATCGGGTCGGCAATCTTCATCACCCCTGCGGACGTCGCGCGACAAATCCCGAACCCAATTCTATGCCTTCTTCTTTGGGTCGTTGCTGGTCTGGTCGCGCTTCTCGCGGGGTTTGCTTTTGCTGAATTAGGAGGCATGTTTCCCGAAGCCGGGGGCCAGTATGTTTACATCCGCGAAGTCTACGGCCACTTCGCAGCATTCATATACGGATGGGTACTGTTCACCGCTGGAAACAGTGCAGGGCTGGCAGGAGTTGCCATGGGCTTCGCTTTGTTCGTGGGCAAGGTAATTCCACCATTCTCTGCCGAGAAGATCCTCTATGCCCACGCGATCCTTCCCGGCGTTGTGTGGCACTTCACTCGTGGATCGCTGGTTGCGGTCGTCGCAATTATTGTGCTCACGGCGGTGAACATCCGTGGGGTCAAGGTTGCTGCAATCCTGCAAAACTTTACAGGCTTATTGACGCTGGCTTGTGTCGGCCTCATGGTTGGCTTGGGCCTTACCCTGGGAAAAGGTTCATGGGCGCATTTTTCCCCCCAGACATCGCTGCCGGTATGGCCTTCGCTCTCAGCGATCGGCATTGCCTTTGTGGCGCTGTTTTGGACCTACGATGGGTGGAACATCATTTCTTGGGTTGCGGGAGAAATCAAAGACGCCGAACGCAATCTGCCGCGCGCCATGATTGGCGGCATCGTGCTCGTCATTCTCACCTATGTCTCCGCAAATGTCGTTTTTATCTATGCCATGCCGATGCGTGAACTGGCGCAACAATCCACACTGGCTCAGGCGGCTGTTGGTGTACTGTTCTCGGACAACATGGGCCGGCTGGTATCACTGGTGATCGCCGTTTCATGCTTTGGATCGATGTCGGTAGTAACGCTGGGCGGTGCCAGGGTTTACTACGCGATGGCCAAAGACGGCGTTTTCTTCCCGTCCTTAAAAACTCTTCATCCCGATTGGAGAACGCCGATTGTCAGCCTGGTCGCCCAATGCATTTGGGTTTGTGTTCTGGCCGTCAGCGGTGGTTACGAACAAATCTACACTTGTTTCACTTTCATGATGACCGCGACGTACGCAGTGACGGTAGCTGCAGTCCTGATTCTCCGCCACACCCGACCTCAGGCAGTTCGTCCCTATCGCTGTTTCGGCTATCCGTGGGTACCTGCAGCTTACCTCCTGATTGCAGCCGTTTTCTTGATTAACACCCTCGTTCACCGTCCGGTTGAGTCGATCGTAGGGCTTGTTCTCGCGTTGACCGGAGTTCCCGCGTACTATTACTGGCGACGTTCCACCCGGCCGGCAGAGTCACAGGAAATCTAACGCGGGACCGGCTAAATCGCGGTTTGATCTGCGCCCTTCAAAGCCAGCATCTTGCGAGCATCATCGGGAGTCGCAATATCCAGAGACAGTTCGTTCAATATGCGGCATATCTTCTTTACTTGTTCTGCGCTCGACTTTGCCAGCTCACCCTTGCTCAGGAATAGGCTGTCTTCCAGACCAACCCGGACGTTTCCGCCCATGATCGCCCCCATCGTGACAAGCCTCATCTGGTGTCGACCTGCCCCCAAAATCGACCACTGATAATTCTCCCGTCCGAATAATCGGTCCGCCGTTGCCCGAACGTAACTCAGAAGTTCGACATCTGTTCCCAGGCCGCCAAGGATCCCGAAGATGGTCTGAATGAAAAGCGGCGGTTCAACCAGTTTTTCGTCCAGAATATATGCCAGGTTGTAAAGCTGCCCGATGTCATAACACTCAAACTCGAAGCGTGTACCGCAGCCTTCCGCCAACTCCTGGACGACACGCTTCATATCGATGAAGGTATTGCGGAAAATATTGCCCTCAGTCTGCTGGAGAAACGATTCCTCCCAATCGTACTTCCAGTTGTTGTAACGCTTCGCCATCCGATGGATGGAGAAGTTGATCGAGCCCATATTGAATGAGGCCATTTCGGGCTTGGCTCGCCGCGCGGCTGCTAATCGCTGATCAAGGTCCATATACAAGCTTCCGCCGGTGGTAATGTTGATCACCGCATTCGTACATGCTTTGATCTTGGGTAAAAACTGCATGTACACATCGGGATCACCCAGGGGGCGCCCGTTCTGAGGATCACGAGCATGCAGGTGCAGAATCGCCGCCCCGGCTCGCGCCGCCTCAATCGCCTGTTGCGCAATATCTTCCGGCTTAAACGGCAGGTATGGAGACATCGTGGGGGTGTGGATCGAGCCTGTAATCGCAGAAGTTACAATCACCTTATCAGCCACAAAACCTCCTAATCGTTCCTTCCCTATGCCTACCTTGACCGGACAGTTTCGGTTTGGTTACAGGATCGACGGCAAATTAGTCTGATGATCATACCAAAGTCACTTGGGCATACAAGTCTGGAATCAGAGCGACGCATTGAAACCGAAGGAATTGAGGGGCAGCGACATATATCTGATGGTATGATACCTGGACGTTAACGTCCTGGGTCTGACAATCCGCACCCAAGGAGAGTCCACCGTCATGGCGATGGTTACTAAGAGGATTAGCGGGTCTGCATCCGCAAAGCTGTTTCAGTTTAATTCTTTCGAGCTGGACGTCGCGTCAGGCGAGCTTCGACTCGGCAAGACACGCCTTACCGTGCAGCCGCAGCCCTTCAAAGTCCTCGCATTGCTGGCTTCGAAGCCAGGCCAGATCGTTACCCGCGAGGAGATCAAGCGCCAAGTTTGGGATAACGGGGTTTTCGTCGACTTTAACGGAGGACTGAACTTTTGTATCCGCCAGATCCGCAGGGTCCTCGGCGAAGATGCCAGAAGCCCACGCTTCATTGAAACCGTCCATCGTCGCGGCTACCGATTCATCGCACAAGTAAATTCGGCCTCCAAAGATGATCGAAGGGGACCCTGGCTTGACGAATCGGTGCGGATGTGCGGCAAAGATAATGACAGGCCTATGATTGTGGCAGTTCTCCCCTTCCACGATTTGAGTTGCCCGTGCAACTCTGACTTACTCGCCGATGGAATTACCGAGCTCCTTACTACTTATCTCTCAACCAATAGCTCACTACGCGTTGTCTCTCGGACCACTACCATGCAATACAAGAATGGGTCCCAATCGGTGTCAAGAATCGGGCAAGAACTAGGGGCGGATTGTGTCTTGGAAGGTGCGGTACTGCAGGCCGGGATGCGTGGGCGGGTTACCGCGCGATTGATCAATAGTTCCTCCGACCAAAGTGAGTGGGCCGCTTGTTACGACGTGGAGATGGATGATCGTCTTCTCCTGCAAGAGCATGTTGCTTGTGCGGTGGCTTCAGACGTGGCACTTTACCTCTCACCAAAGTTGAAGCCGAAAAATGCGTGGACTCCGCGGAATATTCTTGCTGGCGAACGCTCCTTGAAGAGTTCTGGCCGGGCGTGGCCAATCTCGCTGGGAAGCTTCGAGTCGAGGGATTCGGGTGAGACCCCAA
>Ga0187777_10001954_pt1 | contig 13287 bp, 15 predicted proteins | sample 1015_Q2_SP5_10_M_FD_132416 | JGI IMG/M metagenome (GOLD analysis project Ga0187777, IMG submission 132416) | Tropical peat soil microbial communities from peatlands in Department of Meta, Colombia - 1015_Q2_SP5_10_MG | ecosystem: Environmental > Terrestrial > Soil > Wetlands > Peat | place...
CCTTGGCCATGGCCTTGGCTCCCGCAGCGATGGCCTTGACGATGTTGTGATAGCCGGTGCAGCGACAAATATTGCCGTCAAGCTGCTCGCGAATGGTGTGCTCGTCGAGATCGTTGCCACGCCGACGCACGATGTCGAGTGCGGCCATGATCATGCCAGGAGTGCAGAACCCGCATTGCAGTCCATGATGCTCGCGAAAGGCCTCCTGCATGGGGTGCAGCGGGCCGTTTGGCTCAGCCAAGCCTTCTATGGTGATGATCTTCGAGCCTTCGCATTGGAGGGCAAGTGTCGTGCAAGATTTGGCGGCAATCCCGTCGATATGAACCACGCACGCGCCGCATTGAGAGGTATCGCACCCGACATGCGTGCCGGTCAGTCGCAGATTTTCGCGCAAGAATTGCACCAGCAAGGTGCGCGCTTCGACATCACCGGTGACGGTTTTCCCGTTCACCGTCATGGATACGGCTGGCATGACCTTCCTCCCACTTTGGGGCTAAAAGCCCTCTTTTCGCCCTGATTACCCTGGGCGGCGGCGGATCAAGTGCGAAATCGAGCCGATTTGGCCCGATCCCGGCGATAACTCTGAACCCCGAGTGCAGGCCGGGTCAAGGGATTCATAAGCGCGGGGAGCCGGTTCAGATTGCTGGGATCACGTCAAGAGGGACCCGCAACGGTGGATGCAAACTTCTGAAAAAATTCGTCCGCGATTTTCTTGGCGGCGCCGTTGACCAGTCGCTGGCCGAGCTGGGCAAGTTTGCCGCCGATTTGCGCCTCGACATTGTAGGTGAGCAGCGTGCCACCATCCTTTTCAGTGAGCGCGACCGTCGCCCCGCCTTTGGCAAAGCCGGCCACCCCGCCATCCCCCTCGCCCGAGATCTTGTACCCACTAGGCGGATTAAGGTCCGTAAGGTGGACCTTGCCTTTGAAGCGCGCCTTGACCGGTCCAATCTTGGTCGTCGCGACAGCCTGGAATTCAGTGTCGGATGTCTTGTTAAGCTCCTCGCAACCGGGAATGCAGGCCTTCAGGACTTCCGGGTCGTTGAGCTTCGCCCATACAACCTCGCGCATGGCCGGAAGCTGAACTTCGCCCGTCATCGTCATCGCCATCACGCATCTCCGATCACATTTGGCCGATCCGGCCCAGAGACCGGCTTTAAGCCCTCACGGCGGCCATGAAAAGAGCTTTGCATGGCGCCTCGGGGAGCATTAAGGGTGGCGGCCACGCCGCAGGATAATCAATTTGTCTTAGGGAGGACTTTTCATGCCGATGATCAATGCCGACGATGGCTGCCCGATTTATGTTGAGGTCGAGGGCCGCGACGGCGCGCCGGTGCTGATGCTATCGAATTCGCTCGGCACCAATCTGCACATGTGGGATGCCCAGGCTTCGGAATTTGCCAGGCACTTCCGGCTGGTGCGGTATGACCGCCGCGGTCATGGCCGTTCAGGCGTCCCGAAGGGACCATATTCTATGAATCGATTTGGCCGCGACGTGCTTGCAATCCTCGATGCACTGAGAATCAAAAAGATCAACTGGTGCGGACTCTCGATGGGCGGCATGGTTGGGCAGTGGCTCGGAGCAAACGCGCCCGATCGCATTGAAAAACTCGTCCTTTCCAACACAAATTATCATTACGCCGACAAGACTCCCTGGAACGATCGGATCAAGCTTGTCCGAGAAAAAGGTCTCGGCGAGCTGGTCGATCCGAACATGGAGCGCTGGTTCACCAAGGACTTTCGCGAGCGTGCACCCCAGGCGATTGCGCGCATGATGGACATTTTTCTTGCGACAAATCCGGCAGGCTATATCGCCTGCTGCGAAGCTATCCGTGACATGGATTTCACGGCGTCCAATCCTCGCATCGCCCTGCCTACCCTGGTCATCGTCGGCAAGCAGGATCCGGCAACGCCACCGTCCGCCGGCGAGGCAATCCAAAAACAGATCAAAGGCGCAAAACTCGCCAGCCTCGATGCTGCACACATCGCGAACATTGAGCAGCCGACCGCCTACACCGAAGCCGTGCTGAACTTTCTGCACTGAGCGGAGGCGACGCCATGGATGATAAGGAGCGTTACGAGCGTGGAATGGCCAGACGCCGCAAGGTCCTGGGAAACGCCTGGGTCGATCGCGCCAATGCCAAGAAGACCGCATTCAATGAGGAGTTTCAGGACTTCATAACCCGCACCGCGTGGGGCGAAATCTGGACCCGTCCGCACTACGACGAACGCACACGGCGCATTCTGGTAATCGGCACCATGCTCGCCCTCGACAAGTGGGAAGAGTTTCGCATGCACGTGCGGGCGGCTCTTGTTGAAGGCGGATTCACCCCGGATGACATCAAGGAAATCATCCTCCAGCAGGCGATCTATTGCGGCGTTCCGGCCGCCAACCATGCATTCAAGGAAGCCGCCGAAGTGATCGTCGACATTGGCAAGGCGAAATAGACATCACGCGCGGCTGACGCTCTCGTCATTTCAAGTTGAAAAGGCTTCAATGCTAGCCATGACCCATATGATGGGGATGATCCATGGCGACGATCAAAGTGCGCAAGGGAATGCCAAGCGTTCGGCTCGACAAGGGGGAGTTTAAACGACGATTTCTTGCAAGATTTTACGATCCCGATTTTGAACCGCTCAGGCGTGAGATCGACAAGATCGCCGAAACCGCATGGGTCACCTACGACGCATACCGCAAGACCCCGCGCGTGACGAGAGCCGGCCCTGGCTTTGCCAATCCAAACTATGAAATCTCGGTCGAATGGCTCGCCGCGCGCGCCGATATTCAGGCGGCCGAACGCAGGCAGAAAAATAGCAAGTCGCCCTCTCGCATTCTAATCGTCAACGGCTCGTCGCGTAGCGATCAGACCTGTCCGGGCGAAATGTCGAAAACTTTTCGACTGGTCACAATCGCCAAGAACGTCGTCGAAAAAACGCGCGGCTTCGAGGCCGAAGTCCTTGATCTCTCACGCCTGACATCGGAATACGGCCGGGTCATCTATCCATGCAAGGCATGTGTCTCGACCGCCCAGCCGCTCTGTCACTGGCCATGCAGTTGCTATCCCAATCACGCGCTTGGACAGACGGGAGACTGGATGAACGAGATTTATCCCAAGTGGGTTGGAGCTCACGGCGTAATGATCGTGTGCCCGGTGAACTGGTACCAATCACCCTCTTCGCTCAAATTGATGATTGACCGTTTGGTTTGCGCCGACGGCGGCAACCCTGACCCGACCTCGACCAGCGGCAAGAACCCGGCCAAAGCCAAAGAACTTGAACTAAAGGGCTGGCCCTACCCGCGCCATCTGGCTGGGCGCGTATTTTCGGTTGTAGTGCATGGCGATGCAGCCGGCACCGAGAATTTACGCCGCATTCTCACCGATTGGATGACAGACATCGGGATGATCCCTTCAGGTCATCTCGCGCTGATCGATCGATACGTCGGGTACCTCACCCCCTACGCTACCAGCCACGACGATCTCGATCACGACACAGACTTTCAGGACGATATCCGCAACGCGGCACACGCGCTGGTGCAGGCCGTCAAGGATCGGCGAAGCGGCAAATTGCAGCCGCCGGACCGCGGCCTGCATGAAGCCCGTCCGAAGTAAAATTTCCTATGGGGATGTGGCAGCCGTAGTGGGTTCGTCACGGCGGATATAGCTGCGCTCTAGAATGCAGAGCGCGACCGCGAGCCCGGCAAGCAAGAGCTGCAGGATGTGTTCGCGTATGAGATCGCTGCTATGCGACGACACTGCGGAACCGATCGACGCGATGTTGATCAGCACGATCAGTATCAGACCGGCTTCCAGAATTTCCGAGTTCGCCTGGCCGCTCATCATGCAGCGGAAGCGATCAACGATGTGAATTGCGCAGATACATGCGACCGCGAGCTTCAGAGCGCCGAAAAACGCTGCGAGCTTGACCAATCCGACCGGACCCAGGCCTAACAGACGGCCGATGGCAAAAATGAACTGCGAGCGCCAGACATCCTCGAGGCCATAGCTAGGCGACGAGAGAATGCGAAATGCGTCATAACCCCAGAACAGGGTGAAATAGAGTGCAATCGCAACAATCAGAGCAACGGCGGCGATCGATATTTTTTGCATGTTCTGTTCCTCGCCTGAGGCTCAAGGCGTAGCCGTCTCAAATGCCAAATTCAAAAGAAACCAAATTTTTACCTTACCGGCGCCGCTTAACCTTGTGCGATTAACCACCTGGCATGCAAAATTCCGCACACCGCGATACCTCAAACGCTGAGTTATCCCCCGCGGCCGTCGCGAAACACCTGCGGCGTTGTGCCGGTTTGCTTGCGGAAAAAACGAGTGAAGTGCGAGGGATCTGAAAAAGCGAGATCATAAGCGATTTCGTGGATCGCCTGATTGGTGAACACAAGTTGGCGTTTCGCCTCGGTCAAAACCCGCTGGCGGATCAGGTGGCCCGCCGTCACGCCGGTTGCACGTTTTACATGGTCGTTGAGCCGATCCGGCGTCATCGCCAGTTTTTCAGCGTAGAACTTGATCAGGCGCTCTTTTCGGAAATGCTCGTCGACCAGCCGCCGCAACTCATCGACGCGCGCATCCGAACGAGATAGCGTCACGGTGCCGGTTCGTGCGCGGCTTACTCCAAGCCGCACCACTTCGATGGCGATCAAAGCAAGCAGCCCGCGCATCGCCAAGCGATAGCCTTCACGTGCAAGCGAGCCCTCTTCAAACAAATCGGTACATAGTGAGGACAGACGCTTGGTCTCCACCGGGTCCGCAAGTGGCAACAATGGTTCAGTCGCGACTACCTTGAGCCGCGCCAGTGCCTCGCCCGATTGATCACCAAGGGCGTCGGTGACATCTTCGGTGAAGCTGACGACCCAGCCGTCAGTAACTTGCGGAATAAAACGAAACCCGTGTGCGATCGTGGCTGGAATCAGTATCACGGTCGGCGCGGTAAAGTGCGCGGTGGCCGTTTCAAAGCTCATTTCCCCACCGCCCTTCTCAATCAACAAAACCTGAAACAGATTGCGGTGGCGGTGCGCCCGGATCGTCCAGTCATGGACTGACGAACGCGAAGCGATCGTTTCTATATGGATAAAGTCAAATGCAGAATCGTCCGGCGGATCGCCATACAGATGAAACAGCGGGAGCGCAGATACGTTACCCATGCGGCCGAGCATATACCGAAGAGGGCATCGGCACACCCGATGACCAAGAAAAAACCCTGCCTTGCGGCGGGGCTTTCCTAATCAGAATTTCAGACGTTAGCGGTTCTGTTGATTCTGCTGACCGCCACCTTGCTGCTGCTGGCCGGGCTTCTGTTGTCCGCCCTGCTGGCCGCCTTGCTGCTGACCGCCCTGCTGCTGGCCAGGTTTCTGGTTCGGATTTTGGTTCATCATACTGTCCTTTCCAACATTGACTCGAAGCGCCGCCTCGATTGATCGCGCCCCAAGACAAAAAAATAACGCACCGGCAGCGCATTTGTTCCGTTCCCGTCCATGCCCTCGACATTTCAGGACAATGTTTAGGGAACCCGCGACTGTGCGACGAGTTCCCGATACGCGTAACCGAAGGACTGAAGATGGGACGTTATCTGCTGTTGTGGCTTCTCGGGGTGCCAAATCCGATCCTGGTACTGATCTTGATCTTTGACGGCCCGCACTAGCGTTTCCGGCGCCACGCGTGCCACCTCGCTCCGAGGCGACAGCTTCCAGCCCGCATCCCCACAGAAACAATCGTTACGACGCGCACAACGACTGCGCGGCCTTTTCGCGCCGCGCGGACTTAATAACACTTCGCCGACACGGCGTTGCCGCTCTCGCCATGCCCTGTTAAGCCTTTGCGATACCGGGAAGGCGTAGGGGACCCGATGGAAGTCTTCCTCCAGCAGCTGATTAACGGCATCACGCTCGGCTCGATCTACGGTCTGATCGCCATCGGCTATACCATGGTGTTTGGCATCATCGGCATGGTCAATTTCGCTCATGGTGATGTTTTCATGGTGTCGGCCTTCATAGCGTTGGTCGCTTTCCTGCTTTTGGTAAGTTTTCTTGGAATATCCTCGATCGCGCTCGCGCTGTTCATCGTTTTGATTGTCGCGATGCTTTTCACCTCGCTGGTCAACTGGATCATCGAGCGCCTTGCCTATCGGCCGCTGCGCGGATCATTCCGGTTGGCTCCCCTGATCTCGGCGATCGGCATGTCGATCTTCCTGTCGAATTTCGTGCAGGTGACGCAAGGGCCACGCAATAAATCTATTCCACCCATGGCGCAGGGTGAGTTTGTGCTGTTCACCAAAAATGACTACCCGGTAACGCTTTCGCACAAGCAGCTCATCATCTGGGTCGTCACCGCAGTACTCCTCGTGTGTTTCTGGTATCTGGTAGCAAAGACGCGGCTCGGACGCGCCCAACGCGCGTGCGAGCAGGACCAGAAGATGGCGGCGTTGGTCGGGGTCGACGTCGACCAAACCATCTCAATGACATTTGTTATCGCGGCCGCGCTGGCAGCCGTCGCCGGCACTATGTACCTGATGTATTACGGTGTCGTCAGTTTCGCCGACGGCTTCGTTCCCGGCGTAAAGGCCTTCACTGCAGCAGTGCTTGGCGGCATCGGCTCGCTGCCAGGTGCCGTCGTCGGCGGCATTCTGATCGGATTGATAGAGACTCTCTGGTCGGCATATTTCACCATCGATTATAAGGACGTCGCCGCCTTTTCGGTGCTGGCAATCACCCTGATTTTCCTGCCGCAGGGGCTTTTCGGCCGGCCCGATGTCGAAAAGGTCTGACACTATGAGCGGCGCGCAGCAAAAGCGCGTCGATACCGCTCGCGCATTTCACGACGCGGGGGTCACGGCGCTGATCGCTTTTGGGCTGTTTCTGCCGCTCGTTGGCTTCGAGACAACGACCAATATTCGCAACGATCTGATCCTCACCACGCGATGGCCGTTGTTGTTTGCCCTTGTCGGCATTGTTGGTATCGGCCGCCTCACCTATTCCCTCTTTATTGAGCCCTGGCTCAGGCAGCGAGCACTCCAACTCGCCACCGCACCTCCGGTTTGGCGTGTATATGTCAGTAAATGGATAGTTCCATTCGCTATCGGTTTCGTAATTGCCTATCCGGCGATCGTGATTGCCCTCGGTGGTTTCGGCCGCGCGGCAAAGTGGATCGACAATTTCGGTATCCAGGTCCTCATCTATGTCATGCTCGGCTGGGGTCTCAATATTGTTGTCGGTCTTGCCGGCCTGCTCGATCTTGGCTATGTCGCATTTTACGCCGTCGGCGCGTATTCATATGCGCTCTTGGCCAAGACGTTTGGCCTCGCATTCTGGATCCTGCTTCCACTCGCCGGAATCCTCGCTTCGTTCTGGGGAATTTTGCTCGGCTTCCCGGTCCTCCGGTTGCGCGGGGACTATCTTGCTATTGTCACGCTCGCATTTGGCGAAATCATCCGCATCGTGATCATCAACTGGGTGGATCTCACCAACGGTTATGCCGGCATCACAAGCATTCCGCGTCCGACCTTCTTCGGCATTCCCTTCAATGCCCAAGAAAACGGATTCGCCGCCGTGTTTGGGTTGGAATTTTCGCCGGTTTACCGCACGATCTTTCTTTATTATCTGATCCTGGCATTGGCCCTGCTGACCGCATTCGTTACCGTCCGGCTGCGCAGGCTGCCCGTTGGTCGCGCCTGGGAAGCGCTGCGCGAGGATGAGATTGCCTGCAGATCCCTTGGCATCAACACGACCAACACCAAGCTGACCGCCTTTGCCATGGGTGCGATGTTCGCAGGGTTTGCAGGCTCGTTTTTCGCGGCACGGCAAGGTTTCATCTCGCCCGAGTCTTTCACGTTTCTGGAATCTGCGACGATCCTTTCGATCGTCGTATTGGGGGGCATGGGCAGTCAGATCGGCGTCGCCATAGCTGCCGTTGTGATGATTGGGGGCACGGAGATTCTGCGCGATCTCGAATTCCTTAAAGTCATTTTCGGTTCCACCTTCGACCCTACTCAATACCGCATGCTGCTATTTGGGCTTGCCATGGCCCTGATCATGATCTGGCGTCCGCGCGGACTGATCGCAACGCGTGAGCCGTCCGTCTTTCTGAAAGAGCGTAAGGCCATTGCCGCCGATCTCGTCAAGGAAGGGCACGGTTGATGGCTGACACCTTGCTCAAAGTCGAGCGATTGACGATGCGGTTCGGCGGATTGGTCGCCGTCGATGACCTGTCGTTCGAGGCGCGGCAGGGTGAGATCACAGCATTGATCGGGCCGAATGGTGCGGGCAAAACAACGGTGTTCAACTGCATCACCGGGTTTTACAAGCCGAGCGAGGGCCGGCTGGCACTCCGTCACGGCGACGCCGCAGCCTGGGAATGGCTCGATACGCTCACCGCAGGCAGTGGCCGCTATGTCGCGCGTGGCCCCGGTGCGCTATATTTGCTTGAGCGCATGCCTGAGTATCTCGTCACGCAAAAGGCGCGCGTTGCACGCACATTTCAGAATATTCGGCTGTTTCCGGGCATGACCGCGCTGGAGAATTTGCTGGTCGCCCAGCATAACCCGCTGATGCTCGCGTCCGGCTACACGCTGTTCGGCGTTCTCGGGTTTCCTTCGTATGCTGCCGCCGAACGGGCGGCGATCGAGCGGGCGCAAACTTGGCTCGATCGTGTTGGACTTACGGCGCGCGCCGACGATCCCGCCGGTGAGCTCCCTTATGGTGCGCAACGGCGCCTTGAGATCGCGCGCGCGATGTGCACTGAGCCGGTATTGCTATGTCTTGACGAGCCTGCCGCTGGCCTTAATCCGCGCGAAAGTGTTCAGCTCAACGAGCTTCTGCTTGCCATCCGCGAACAGCTTGGCATTTCGATCTTGCTGATCGAACACGATATGTCGGTCGTGATGGAGATTTCCGACCACGTGATCGTGCTCGACTATGGCGTAAAAATCGCTGACGGTGCCCCGGCGGAGATCCGCGACAATCCTAAAGTCATCGCAGCCTACCTCGGGGTTGCCGACAAGGATGTCGCCAACGTCGAGGCGGAGGTGGGGTTATGAGTACGCCCCTGCTCTCCGTACGCGGCGTGAAAACATTCTATGGCCGCGTGATGGCCCTCAAGGGCGTCGATCTCGATGTCAATGAGGGAGAGATCGTCACGCTGATAGGCGCCAACGGCGCCGGCAAGTCCACGTTGATGATGACCATCTGCGGTAATCCGCGCGCCAGCGAGGGGTCCGTCGAGTTCGCCGGCCGCGATATTACTAGTCTGCCGACTCACGAAATCGCGAGGCTTAGACTTGCGCAGGCGCCGGAAGGCCGCCGTATCTTTTCACGCATGACCGTGCTCGAGAATTTGCAAATGGGGTCGATCACTGCCGAGCCTTCTGAATTTACGCGCGACCTCGACCGCGTGCTGGCCCTCTTTCCGCGGCTTAGCCAGCGCACCGGACAGCGCGGCGGTACGTTATCGGGCGGCGAGCAGCAAATGCTGGCAATTGCACGCGCCTTGATGGCGCGACCGCGTCTGCTCCTGCTTGACGAGCCGTCGCTGGGTCTTGCGCCACTTGTCGTTCGGCAGATCTTGGACGCTATCAAAGCACTCAATGCCGACGGTGGTCTTACGGTATTCCTGGTCGAGCAGAACGCATACCATGCCCTCAAGCTCGCGCATCGCGGCTACGTCATGGTCAACGGCCTCATTTCGCTTTCAGGCACCGGACGTGAACTGCTGGAGCGTCCGGAAATCAAGTCGGCTTATCTCGAAGGAGGCCGGCATTGAGTGAAATCTCGATCGCCTTCTCGATCCCCGAATTGTTTTACGAAGAGGGCTCATTCGGCGTATTCCTGCTGGTCAGCATCATTCTTGGAGGTGGAGCGGCAGCTTTGACCGGCCGCGCCATCGCGGCGACCTGGCGGCCGGAATGGCAGCTTGTCGCATATAGCCTTATCCTTGCAGGTGCGGTGCGCTTTATCCACTTCAGTCTGTTCGGCGGCACTTTGCTGTCGTTCCACTATTACCTCGTCGACGGCGTATTTTGCGCGGCATTCGCCCTTCTGGGTTTCAGAGCCGCACGTACTTCGCAAATGGTCCATCAATATCGATGGCTTAACGAAGCCGCCGGTCTAATGCGCTGGCGCCGCAAACTACCCTGACGTAGTATTGCCGCACATCACGTGTGCCGGCTCCAGTTGGAGGGGGAACAGCAGATGAAGATGAAGAGCACGCTCGGTCTTGCGCTGGGCATTGCGATACTTACGGCGGGAAGCGCCGCGGCTCAGGTTAAATTCGGTGTGGGCGGGCCGATCACGGGTCCAAGTGCCGCAACAGGCGCGCAAATGAAAAACGGAGTGGACCAGGCAGCCGCAGACATCAACGCTGCAGGCGGCATTCTTGGCCAAAAGATCACCGTCACCTACGGCGATGACGTCTCCGATCCGAAACAAGGCGTCTCGGTGGCGAACAAGTTTTCTGCTGATGGCGTCAAGTTTGTAATCGGTCATTACAACTCAGGCGTCACCATTCCGTCGTCGGAAGTCTATCAGGAAAACGGCATTCTGCAGATCACGCCGGCCTCGACCAATCCGAAGGTCACTGAGCGTAGCATGTGGAACATTTTTCGTGTGTGTGGCCGCGATGACCAGCAGGGCAAAGTTGCCGGCGACTACATTCTCAAACACTTTAAAGGGAAGAAAATCGCCTTCGTCCACGACAAGACCACTTACGGCAAAGGTCTCGCCGACGAAACCATGAAGACGATTCAGTCCGGCGGCATGAAAGGAGTGCTCTACGAAGGCGTGAACACTGGCGAAAAGGATTACTCGGCGTTGGTGTCGAAGATCAAACAATCGGGCGCCGACCTGATCTATTGGGGCGGGCTTTACACCGAAGGCGGCCTGATTGTTCGGCAAATGCGCGACCAGGGCGTGAAGGCGCCGTTGATGGGCGGCGACGGCATCACCTCCGACGAGTTTGCCTCGATCGGCGGCCCAGGCGTCGAAGGCACGCTCATGACCTATGGTCCTGATCCGCGCAACAAGCCGGATGCCAAGAAAGTCGTGGAGGAATTTCGCGCCAAGAAATTCGAGCCCGAAGCCTACACGCTTTATAGCTACGCCGGCGTCCAGATCATTAAACAGGCGGCGGAAGCCGCTAAGTCACTCGACCCCAAGAAGGTGGCCGAAAAGATGCACTCCGGCATGCAATTCAAGACCGTGCTCGGCGACATCTCCTATGACAAGAAGGGCGATATCACTAAGCTCGACTACGTGATGTATATCTGGAAAAAAGATCCAAGCGGGAAAATCACTTATGTCGAGTGCCCGGGTTCCGATTGTAGCAAGGTAAAATAGACAATTTCGCTGACGAAATGAGAAGCCTGCCGACCGGCGGGCTTTTTTTCTTGCGTCAGCCGATCTTGCCCAACACAGGAAACGTTTCGAGCAGCCACACGCTCATTTGAGTGACACTGCCAGTGAGAAAGGCGACTCCGGTCAACACCAGTAAAGCGCCCATCACGTGTTCGACCCTGGCAAGATGCTTTTTGAATCGTGCCAAAAATGCCGCGAATGGTTCGATCGCAAACGCAGCGATGACAAATGGTATCCCGAGCCCGAGCGAATATACAGCAAGCAGACTCGCGCCTTTGGCCACCGTCTGCTCAGATGCAGCAACCGCCAAAATGACAGCAAGGATCGGCCCGATGCATGGTGTCCAGCCAAAAGCGAAAGCCAACCCGATAACGTACGCACCCCACAGGCCGACCGGCTTGGCAACTTCGAGCCGCTTCTGCCGATGCAGCAGCGCGATCGGTGTGATGCCAAGAAAATGCAAGCCCATGACAATAATGATAATCCCGGCAATGGTTGCGAGCGGTCCGGAATAAGCGCGAACCAAAGAGCCAATCGCGCTGGCGCTGGCGCCAAGAGCCACAAACACAGTAGAAAAGCCGAGCACGAACAAGGCTGCCGCTGCCACGGTTTCACACCTAACCCGTGGCTCCGGCTCCTTGTCCGCGAAACGTTCAAGCGACGTACCGGTGAGAAATACGAGATACGGTGGCACCAACGGCAGCACGCAGGGGGAAAGAAAACTGACCAGTCCCGCGATCAGGGCGGCAAAATATGTGACGTCGCTTTTCATACCCGTTAAATGCGCCACCTGGTATGGCGATGGCAAGGTCGGGCTGACGCTGGTTGCGCGGATGTGATACGCGAGTGAACAGATGGCAACTTTGCGTAATTTGATCACAGACGTTTCGGGCGTCCGTGTCGGCCACGCTGGCGATGCCAAGCTCGGATCGGGCGTCACGGCCGTCGTGTTCGACCGTGCGGTGGTGGCGAGCGTGGACGTGCGCGGCGGCGGGCCCGGAACGCGCGAAACCGCCCTGCTCGACCCCGCGCAGACCGTGGAAGGCATTGACGGTATTGTGCTGTCGGGCGGATCGGCCTTTGGCCTCGATGCGGCCTCAGGCGTGCAAGCCTGGCTGCGCGAGCAAGGTCGCGGATTCCAGGTTCGAGAGGCGCGGGTGCCAATCGTGCCAGGTGCAATATTGTTCGATTTGCTGTCAGGCGGCGACAAGAACTGGGGCCGTTATCCACCGTACCGTGAGCTCGGTTACGAGGCGGCGCGCGTCGCGAGTGGCGACTTCTTACTCGGCAGCATTGGCGCCGGTCTCGGTGCGACCACCGTCAATCTTAAGGGCGGCATCGGCTCGGCCAGCGCGCATACGCGCAGCGGGCTTACCGTCGGTGCGCTCGCCGCCGCAAACGCTGCCGGCAGCATGACCATCGGCAACGGCCCGCATTTCTGGGCGGCGCCTTTCGAGCAGGGCAAGGAATTTGGCGGGCGTGGCTGGCCAGCAGCCTTCCCCGCCGAAGCGCTGTCATTCCGTAGCAAAGGGGCGCCCGGTGAAAGCACCACCCTTGCAGTGATTGCGACCGACGCCAAACTGACCAAGGCACAGGCGAAGCGTCTCGCCGTCATGGCGCAGACCGGACTCGCGCGCGCAATTTATCCCGTTCATACGCCGCTCGACGGCGACATCGTGTTCGCGGCTGCCATGGGGCAACGAGCCCTGGCCGATCCGGTATTTTCGCTCAGCGAACTCGGCGTGGCCGCGGCCAATGTGCTTGCCCGTGCTGTCGCGCGGGGAATCTATGAGGCAACGGCACTCAAGTACCCCGGCGGGGTCCCGAGCTGGCGCGATCGTTTCGGCTAAAGCAGAACCAGGGCGAATTCACGCGCGTCGCCCCCTGGCTAGGCAAACCTTTCGACACCATAGGGTTGCGGATCACAGAATGGTGTC
>Ga0187777_10001956_pt1 | contig 13281 bp, 18 predicted proteins | sample 1015_Q2_SP5_10_M_FD_132416 | JGI IMG/M metagenome (GOLD analysis project Ga0187777, IMG submission 132416) | Tropical peat soil microbial communities from peatlands in Department of Meta, Colombia - 1015_Q2_SP5_10_MG | ecosystem: Environmental > Terrestrial > Soil > Wetlands > Peat | place...
GCGACCGTCGAACCCAACCTGCACCGCAATGCGACCAACGAGTGGCGCGCCAATCCAACATTCGTGGATGCGATTCACCGGTAACTATTTTGTCCCACCGCAACTGTGCTCGAGCAGTGTTGGTTAAAAACCCCTATTGCAAATCAACATCGAATACACCCACACTTATCCCAACCTAAGTACAATTCCGGAACTGTTTATAAATGAGCATGATTTGACAAAGTTGATTTGTGCGTAACCAGGATCAAGACATGTGCCTAGTAGCTTCCCTGAGGCCATTCCGCAGTCTGGTAGTTGCTCCTTTTTTGGCGGTGATACTCGCTTTTCCTGTAGGCGCGCAGACCGGCTCTGACTCCAAGCCAAGCGCCGGCACTGCTGACGCCTGGGTGCAATCTGAGTCAACGGGTGGGCCCGCCAGCTCCAATCCAGCAACCCCAAAAAACGGCTCTAATCCCGCTATCCCGAGCACAAACACCAATTCCACGGCCACGAAGACTGAAACCAAGCCTGGCGGCGCACAGCCTGAACCCAATCCTGGAACCAAAAAGGCTGGCTCAGTCGTCCTTATCAACATCGACAAATCCAAACAGGAAATGACGGTTTTCTTAAATGGGATAGAAAAATATGACTGGCCGGTATCAACCGGTCGAGCAGGATATTCAACTCCATCAGGAACTTATACTGCCACCTCTATGAACGAAATCTGGTATAGCAAACAGTGGGACAACTCCCCCATGCCGCATTCGATTTTCTTTATGAAGGATGGTCATGCCATCCACGGCAGCTATGAGGTGAAGAACCTCGGCAAACCCGCGTCGCATGGCTGCGTGCGCATCTCGCCTGAGAATGCCGCGACGCTTTATGCGCTGGTTGAGGAGAACGGCCTGGAAAATACGCAGGTCGTGCTGACCGGCGTTACTCCCGGCGGCGAGTTTAAGTTGGCGAGGGGTCAGGGAAGACCGGTTACTCCGGGCAACGAGTTCGTGTGGAGTCAGGCAGCTCCCGGCTGGGGCTCCTTCGGGCCGTCATTTGACGCTTCCTCTTATAACGGACCTCAAGGTTACTACCGTCGGCCGTCGGCCTACTCACGCTGGTGAGTCGGCGCGTGCCCTGCGCCTTCGATTTTTGATCCAAGGGCCGCGGTTATAACGCCGGTGGCGTTGATGTCGATCAATGCGCCATACGCAAACTTTTGGTTTGGTTCAGGCGCTGCGCGAATGCAGTTTGAGTGACAGCAACTCACCGCCGAGTCTCCGCTCCGGCAGTTTTGTCATTGCCCAAACGTTGATCTATCATTAGCCGTGCGGCAATGGTGATTACCTCCTCGCGTCACAGTCGGTTCGAGGCCACTTCACCCATTTTTCTTCAGCCAATCCAATCCAACAACGCGAACATGTACTTTCATGAGCTTGTTCACCTTATTCAACGGCGCTTGCTCGGACCAGGGCGCTTTTTATTTTCGTATACGAATGGCTTGGCATGCTTCGGCTATCAGCAGAGTCCGTTGCAAGTCATGGCTTACGACGCTGAAACAGCATTCGCTAGCTCTACGGCAAGCTTCAACGTAGAAAAATCGGTCGCGCAGAAACTTAATTCGTAAAGCCGGAAACCCCTCCTACGAGTTTGGTCCGTTTGCAGCGAAACCGCAGACCAACAGGTGCCAACGGCAATTGGGCGATTCGCCGCAACGCACAAACCACTGTTGTGTTACCAAATTGGAGATGCATGAGTTGACCATCGGGGTTGAGTGAAAAAATGCGGGTCTTTCTGACCGGTGCAAATGGCTTTATCGGCGGCGCAGTTGCCGCCGTGCTGATCGCAGCTGGTCATACCGTTCGCGGTTTGGTCCGCAACGAGGCAAAGGCTGATCTGGTTGCAGCGCATGGTGTCGAAGCGGTCATTGGCTCGCTTGATGACGCGGCACTGCTCCGAGCTGAAGCAAGGACCGCAGATGCTGTGATCAATGCTGCCTCAAGCGATCACCGCGGCGCCGTCGAGGTCTTGATCGCCGCCATGTCCGGCTCCGGTAAAGCCTTCATTCATTCAAGTGGGAGCAGCATTGTCGCCGATCTCGCCATGGGCGAACCATCCGATCGCATCTTTGATGAGACGACGTCGGTTGAGCCGCTGCCCGAAAGGGCCGCGCGGGTAGCGATTGACCAGCTTGTGCTTGCGGCCCCCGGTATCCGGTCGGTGGTGCTCTGCAATTCGATGATCTACGGCCATGCGTTGGGACCGCCGGCACAGAGCGTTCAGATTCCTGCACTAGTGCGGCAAGCCAAAGCATCAGGCGTAATGCGCTATATCGGTCGCGGATTGAATCGATGGTCCAACGTGCATATTGCCGACGTTGCCGCAATCTATGCTTTGGCGCTTGCCAAGGCACCTGCTGGCACATTTGCGTATGTCGAGAGTGGTGAGGCGACGCTCGGTGAAATTGCCAAAACCATCGCAGCCCGGCTTGATTTCGGCGCCGCGCAATCTTGGTCCGCCGAGGAAGCTATTGCGGCCTGGGGATGGAATTTAGCGGTGCTCTCCCTCGGCTCCAACAGTCGCGTCCGTGGCAAAGCCGCGGCCGAACTTGGCTGGTCACCCACTCGGCGATCAGTCACGCGTTGGATTACCAACGAAATGTAAAACCCATGGAGCGGCGACAATTCACACTTTTGGGCACAGCGGTAGCGACATGACCGTTCGCAGCCGGCGCGCAGCCGCCATCAAGTATTAGATCGACTAACGCAACGCCAAGGAAATTGGCAACATGTTCGGTTGCGCCAATGGCTTCGGATCATCCCTGCTGGAATGAGTGGCCGGGGCCACACGGTAGGCAGCCCAATGCAACCCTTTATTTGGTTTGTGGCCGTTTTGTGCGGACCCAGTGCAAAGATTAGGGAAATTCGCGACGCGCTTATACTTATGGACAATGCGTCTATCCCACCATGTGATGGACCCGCGACCTCGGCCTCGAAATGATTAATCAGAAAAAAAATAGGGGAAGGCAGTCGGAACATGATCACCACTTGCGCAATCTCGGACACCAGAGTCGCACTGGACGCTATCGTTGCACGTCTCAACGTTGAGCGCTTTTGCAAGATGTTTTCTTATGAGTCTGATGAAACAAAGCGGCATACGCTGGCGCGTCTCATCGCTGAAGAAAAGGCCAAGCTCAATACGCTGGTCAGCTCGTCCGTGATGCAATGATATCCACTTAGTTAAAAAGTTGCGCACCGGTCGTCGGCCCTCAACCACGCCGGTCTGCCGGCCCCGGACGCGCCCCATCCCCCCGACACCCGGCGTCCGGGGCCCTCTTCGCCTAAGCTAAGCAGTTTTTGCTCCCAAGCCTCTGCAGTCGCGCGGCAGTGGAAAACTTCCGTCGCAACGCTACCGGACGTTGAGAATGACGGCTAGGCATTTTATCGTCACCCGTCTCGTTTGGAGAAAAGGATGACGCTTGAAGAAGGCGACGTTGTTAAGTTGAAATCCGCCAATATAAAAATGATCGTAGCAAAAGCCGAACAAATAGGTGACCAGACTGTGGTTAGTTGTGTGTGGTTCGACGAAGATCATAATCTACAACGGGCGGCGTTTCCCGCCGATGTTTTGGAATCCCTAAAAGAAAAATAGCCGTGGTTGGCTATAGGGAAAATAAGCCGAAAGCCGGGGTCTGCGATCTACGACAGACGAACCAATTCCGCCAACAGCGCATTCGGTCGGCAACACGGGGAGAGAGGCAAGGTCTTGCAAACTTGCAAGGCCTCCGCGAGCCGGTTACGCTTCAATTTATGCGGAGAGTCGTCACCACTGCCGCGCTTGTCGCTGTGACTGTGGCGGCATGTGCTCGCTCCCAACCCGCCGCGCTCGATGCCTCACCGCCGCCCGCACCTGACGCTCCGCCATCAGCTGGTTCGATACCGCAAGCGCCCGCCGCTATTGCGCAAGCGCCGATGTCACAGCAGGTGTGCTCACAACAGCTAGCAGCCGAAATCGTGCGGGCGCAACGCACATTGCAAGCATCGAATGATCCTTGCGTCGTCTATTGGCGTTCGTTCGACGTACGGGAGCGGGCATTTTATTTGGAGTGTGACGGATTGAAGGCTTATCCCGACCCGCAGCAGCCAGGTCACCCTGTGTCGCTCGCAGAGTGTGATCGCAAACTTCGAGAACGCCAAGCGCAGATGGGCGTTCCGGTTGGCGGCATGACCGATGAACAGAAAGCGACATATCGCGCCACATGGGGCGGCGGTTAGTTGATGCTAACGGTGGACGGCGGACATGCTTGGAACGAGCTACGAATCTCGTCCTCTAATCCCGTGAATCAACGCATGCGCATTAACGTTGGGCCTCATGCGGATCTCAGCGCAGCACCCCAGAGTCTTTATCGGGGCGAGCGTCGGATCGACATCATAGCAATCATAGATCAGTGGTACGGACCCGACTATCGGTACGTCAAAGTTCGAGGGCAGGACAATAGCATCTATATTCTACGCTGCGATGAAATCTGCGATCGGTGGGAGCTAATCATGTTCTCGGCGCGCGCGACGCAGCGCTGACAGTGCAGGCAGCATGACCTGGCTCGTTCAGCCCTGTCTCGTCAATGAGCCATTTTCCGATCCAGGATTGTTCATCGACTTCCGATTTGGTCGTCGCGCCCTGCTGTTCGACCTCGGTGACCTAACGCCGCTGTCTTCTCGTCAGCTGCTGCGCGTTACACATGCGTTTGTATCACATACGCACATGGACCACTTTGCCGGCTTCGATCGGCTGCTCCGGGTGTGTTTGCATCGGACAACGCCGCTACACCTGATCGGCCCAGTCGGATTCGCTGACCGTGTCGAACATAAAATTAGGGCCTACACGTTTAATCTTTTGGATGAAAAGTCTGCTGATTTCGTCATTGTCGCCGCTGAGTTTAGCGGCGCAGGCCTCGTTCGAGTCTGCGAATTCCGCGCCCGCGAAGCTTTCCGCCGGCGCGAAATGTCACCGCTGCACCTCTGTCCTGGCCTACTCCTTGACGAAGACGAATTTCGCGTATGCGGCACGGTGCTTGATCACGGTATTCCGTGTCTGGCTTTCGCTTTCGAGGAGAAACTGCGCGTCAATGTGTGGCGCGAAGGACTGAGGCGGCTTGGACTTCCCGTTGGGCCCTGGCTTCGCCAGGCCAAGCGTGCAGTGCGTCAAGGTGCGCCGGACTATAGCCAGGTTTCCGTCAGCGACGGTGTAGCCGTTTCGTTGGGTGACCTCAAACAGCATGTCTTGCGCACAGCGCGCGGGCAAAAAATCGCTTACGTGGTCGATCTTGCCTACAGTGAACAGAATATCAAAAATGTCGTCGCACTAGCACGCGACGCCGACCAGCTTTTCGTCGAGGCGCCATTCCTCGACGTCGACGCTAATATCGCTACCGAAAGATGGCATTTAACGGCGCGCCAGGCGGGCGACATCGGCAAACGCGCGCATGTCGCCCGCCTCATTCCGTTTCACTTCTCGGCGCGCTATCGCGATCGAGCGGACGAACTGACGCGTGAAGTCCAAGACGCCTTCCGCGTGCCGGAGCCGGGTCGGTCAATCGTAAGATAAATGCAGCGAGTGAGCATCAAGGGGCCGGTTATTCGTTACTCAACTCTGCGTCTCGCGCTAAGCGCAACGCGCTCAGGCGATGCATGTTAGTGACGACGGCGGCTTGCGCGCCGCCTCCATCTTCAAGGCAGCGCTGATTTCCCTTTCTCGTCTCTGCGCGCGCTCAAAAACGGTTTCTGCGAGCGCGCGTTGGTTGTCGTCAGTCATAGAGATCCTTCTGTCGCAATAGAGTCTTGATCTAACCGCGAGGTGGGGAGCGAAAAGACGATTATTTCAAGTCTTAAGAGTTCCTTACGGCGATGCGGCTATTTTCCTCTTGATGCGGGAAATGAGCAGTGCTGCACATGGCTCATTCCATCAGCAACCGGTTTTGATTTACGTCAACGCAATTCCGTTTTTATCGGTTTAAAAGAAGCCTAGGTTTCAACCAGCTGCTAGGAGGAAGTGTCATGGCCGAAAATGTGACCAAAATGCCCGCCAAGCGAGAAACAACGGAGCCTTCGCTCACGACCGGGTGGCCACCGTTTGAAAGCCTTCGCCAGGAAATCGATCGGTTGTTCGATGATTTTGGTCTGAGCTTTCGCTGGCCGTTCGGTCGGTCGCGTTTTACCGCGGAGCCGCTCTTCGGGCGCAGAACGGTGTTGGCAAAAATGCCGGCGGTCGATGTCGTCGAGACTGAGAAGGCCTATGAAATTACGGCCGACCTGCCCGGCATGGACGAGAAAGACATCGAAGTCAAAGTGGCCGACGGCGTCATGACCATAAAGGGTGAAAAGCAGGAAGAAAAGGAGGAGAGGACGAAGAACTATTACCTGCAGGAACGTAGCTTTGGCTCGTTCCAACGCAGCTTCGAACTGCCGGAGAGCGTTGACCCCGACAAGATTGAAGCGAAGTTCAAGAAGGGTGTGCTTACCATAACGCTGCTCAAGAGGCCTGAGGCTCAAAAAGCCGCGAAGAAAATCGAGGTCAAGACCACGTGAAAGGTGGCTTGAACGTCTACAGCTGCGAATAACTAAACCCCGGAATTTCCGGGGTTTTCTGTCTCCCCTCAAAACAGAGAAGGAAGCTAGCAGGGACCTCAGCGCGCCGCCGTCCGTCGCGAAATGCGAAATCCTATCCCAATGTGATCATTGAGGATCATTTCGGGCCGATCGCTTCAGTTGCTAGTGGCTGATGGGCAACACAAGGCGCAAAAACACCAGGAACCGCCTTGCGCACCTATCGAATCAGTCAGGAAATATCGAATTATTCTGAAATCGAGGATGGGCACGGAACTTTACCTGACGATGCCAAACCCTGCCAAACAATTGCAGGCCCATACCTGGGCGGCAGGCTATGCCGACGGTTATATCGACGGTTTGGAAGAAGCATGGGCACGCATAAACGCCGAGATCGAACGCGTATGGCTGACGCAAGGAAAGAAAGCTGAGTGTCGCGATGGACTTCTCCTCGCATGCAAGCTCATTGCGTTGCCAAGGGAATAGGGCGTTCGTCATACCGCCGTCGTGCGGCGGTGGCGCGCAGCTTGGGTTGTCGCTAGCGCAAGAGTCTCCGTTGCTTTCTTTATCCCAAAGTAAATCTCATCCTCTTTAAAATGACAAACAGACGAGATCGATCGCCTTCCTGACCACGATATCCGTTGAATATTGTGCGCTTGGGCTAGCCCTGGTCACGCTCCGCAGCAGTTGTCGCCACGGCAGCCTTCGCGTCAGAGCAATGGTCAAGGCGTAAGGTCAGGCAGCAAGCAGATCCGCCACTGTGCAGAAAGGCATGAAGCGGAGACTCGGCGACGAGGTAGCCGCGTTCCTGCAATTTTGAGCGCAGCGTTGAACTACAGCTTGAAAGTACAATCGTGCGATCAACACAGACTGCATTCGCAGCAAAAGCGAGCGCGTCGGTTTCCTCGAGCACAATGCGCTCGGGTGGCGCGACAAGGCTATGAATCTTTGCCAAAGCGGTTGAAGTGAAGGCGCCTGGATAATAGATGACGCTGCCGCGTGGCAACGCACAGAAGGCTGTGTCGAGGTGATAAAAACTCGCGTGCGCCAGCGGCAGAGTGAGGCAGGGTACACCAAATTGCTTCTCAACGACGTGGGCGGCGGAAGGATCCGAGCGAAAACCACAACCCATCCAGAACAAGTAACGCTGCGGGTCCCAAATGCAGTCGCCGGCGCCTTCAAGGATGATCCCAGGCGGCAGCTGCACAATCTCATCGATCACGCTCCGCTCTGCGAGTGCGCCAAAAGTGGCCGCGAATACCGCCTGCTCGTCTCGCCGTTCCGGATAACGGAAACTCGAAACCAGGACCTTGCGATCGAGCACGACCGCAGCATTTGCAGTAAAAACGAGATCGGGCAATCCAGCTATCGGTTGTAGAGTCTCGATCGCGGCGCGGGCGGCCAGCAACACCGATCGCAAGCCCGCCCACTGCCGCTGGGCCTCCAGTTGCAGGGTAGTGCCGCGGTCAGCCCAGGCTTGCGGATCCATCCAAGGATTGATGCTGTAATTGACGGCGAAATGGTGCGGCGGGCACATCAGAAAGCGAGGCTCTGATTGCTCTGCGTTGGACGTCGCGCGTAGGTTCATCTGTGGCCTGTGAAGCGATTTCCCAGAAAGATTGCAGGACATTGACGTGTGAACCCGGCGCGCACGTGACGCCACGTCGCCGATCGGCTGCATGAAGTCGCATGAGGCGGCGACATTTTCATGACGTGGTGATTTCGCGTCGCCGTTAGAAAATTATCTTCCATGTCAATTTCAAAATTCGTCTGCAGCAGTAGAAAACGGCACGCTCCGATGCTAGGAACGTTGACACTGACTTTTCGACAGGAAGGCGCTTAAATAAGGCAACGCCGAACACCGTTCTAACTGACTTGGATTTGCGAAAGCGGGCAGACTCGTCGACGGTGGCGCGATATGTGAGCGCCGCCACCGGCCGGACACGCCGGGCACCGTCGTCAAGCGTCGACACACCTCACCATCCCAGACAGGAGCCAGCACGCGGCCGTGCAGGACGCCGATCTGCTCGCTAAGCGCCCGCTGGATAATGAGCAACGGTTCGGCCTAAGGCTGCTCAATCGGGAACATTCTCGACAAGCTCCCTAATCCGTGGCTCGGGGCGCGCCAGCCGTGAAGCGCGAGGCTGAAGAGAATTGGGGCCACATTAGCGAGGCAGAGAATTGCTCAGGCTTCGTCAGCGTGGCGCGGCTTCTCGCCAATATAAGGCGGTTCGCCGAGCTTTGCCGCCTGGTCTCGATATTCAACGGCCAAACGCCACGCTTCGCGCGAGGCTTGTGCGTGCTTGATTAGCGCAGAAAAGAGCCAACCTAACCAACTCGTCATAGGCTTTCATTGCCCCTCCCCGCGCAACGGTTGCACGCAATCAACAGTCAAACAGTGATTTAAATCACAAGGAAGCGTGATCCCGTTGCCCGCTCGCCACATCCCGCTGCCCCTTGTCACTCGGGGAACAGTCGAGCCAAACGGCTTAGCGACCGCCTACGAAACAGACTGATATGGTCCTTCGGCTGCCACGAAAGAAAATGGACCCCGACAGTCCCCACCGCTCGGAGTCCAAGTTTATGCCTGGCTATGCTCCATCGATTCAGGGAGGAAAATTGACCGATGGGCATCCGATTTAATATCTGATTCTCGGCAAGTGAGCTGTGGTTCGGCAGCAACAGGTCAGAAGATTTATTTGGATTGCGATGTCGGGAGATTCACACGGTCAAGTTAAAGCGGTCCCCGGACGTCACAAATGAAGGCAATCGTCAGGCACACATCGGTCGCAAACTTGAAAATGACAAACAATTTCGAACGCCTCAAATAGGCCAGGCAGACTGCGCCAGCTTTAATTTAAGCCTCACGCCGGCCCTGGTCAGCCGACCCAAAAAACTTTTGCCGGATCTCAGATGAGATAAAATTCAACCACTTCTCGGCGCGTTCGGCTCGGTCCTTATAGCGCTTGAGATCAGCCTCAAGATCCATAATACGCTCTTCGGCGACCCGCAGTTGACGCGAGAGCTTCTGGGCGACGTCAAGAGCATGTTTGGTATTTGCATCAGTCGCTTCGACCGCTTGGTTCAATAACTCAATGATTGTCTGCCCGGCAATTTCCACGCTGTCCCCGGCGTCGGTTCGTGCGGCGCTTTTTCGAGCATAGGGGATCGCTGCTTCAGGCGCTTCTCTAAGCGGCGCAGCGTAAACATTCATCGCATACTCCTTCAACCAATAGAATCCCGTACCAGCCGAACTGGCAATTTTAGCGGGCCAAGCTTACGCAAGTTTGGGGGGCTAGGTCTGTGCTTTGGACGCAACAGAACAAACTTCTTCGTATTTGTGGATAACTCGCCCGCACGCCTGTGATCCACGTCAATGCTAGGCCCTGCGACTGTCCATACCGGCACTCGCGCCGCTGCTTATGCTGCGGGCTTCCGTCGCAGCTCGAACAGCTTTGAAAGGTTCCCGCCGGGGCAATCGCTAGCTGCGCCGTAAGCCGCTCTCATGGGGTATCGACTTCAATCTAGTGCGAGGCTAAATCCACAGCGATCGGCTCGTTCATAAAACCGTCTACGCGGGATTCTAAAGTGTGCAGGAAGTCCTAATCGCGGTGTGACTTTAGTTGGGGAATTCTGCGGATGAATATCTACTCGCCAGCCTGGCTTTCGGTGACACGCACCAGGCCGCGACGCCGTCGCTACTTTCGTATCGTCTCAAATTATTTGCGGAAATGGCTCGTGGCTGTCGGCAGCCAAGTATGACCAGCTACAATCCAGACTAGACTTCTAGTCATAGGCGAACCGAGTAGCTTAGCTTGATTCTTGCTGCCTCGTGAGGCCGAGCGCGATTGCAGTCTGGATCTTATATTTGTGCAAAAATTGGTCGGCTGTTCGATCGGAATGTAACCAGGCTTCGTCTCGAGCAAAATCCTGTAAACCACGGCGGTAGACCCCCGGAACGGATCAGTGTAGGTCGGCCCGCAGCGCATGAACCAGCGGCCTCGACGTAGTCGTCATGCGTAAACAGTTGGTATAGGATGAAGTTCATTCTTCCCAGATGAATCAGCCTATCCCATGTCCGCAGAGCCAAAACAAAGCAACACCTACCCTAAAGACAGGAAGAAACTCGTTCAGCTCGAACGGCAATTGCGCCTAAATGAAGAGCGATGGCGCGCGGTAATGAACAACCCGTTCATGGGTATCAGTGTTCTCGACAAGAATCAGTACTTCATCATGACAAATGGAACTTATCAGGCCATGGTCGGCTATACTGATGAGGAGCTTAAAAAGCTGACACCACTGGATATTACCCCAGTCGATGATCGCGAGATCAACAGAATTCTGTTCCGGGAGCTTCAGGAGGGCAAGCGTGATCATTACGAGCTGATCAAGCGACTACAGCGAAAGGACGGCAAGCTAATTTGGATACAACTTTATGTTTTCGGAATTCCGGATGCAGTGTCAATCGGCCAGCGAACGTTTGGGATGGTGTTCGACATCACGGAAAAAATGCAGGCACAGGTTGCTTTGCAGGCTGCTCAAGCAGAAATTGCCCATTCGACACAAGCGAGTCGGATGGGAGCCATGGCCGCTTCGATTGCACACGAAGTCAACCAACCTCTGTCCGCCATGATCGCGTCCGCCCGAGCAGGTTTGCGTTGGATCGGGCAAACGCCTGCTAACCTTTATGAAGCAGCCGAAAGTTTTAAGCAGATTATTCGTGACGGAAAACGTGCCGCTGACGTTGTCGAGGGCATCCGTGCGATGTTCAAATCCGGCGAGACATCGCGCAGCTTGCTGGAAATGAACCAGCTTATAAACGAGGTGCTCAGGCTCACAAATAGCGAGCTTCAAAGGCACGCGATCGTCGTTCATACCGAGTTAGATGAAGAGTTAACCCCCGTGATGGCGAGTAGGGTACAGCTACAACAGGTGCTCTTCAACCTCGTAACGAATGCCATCGAAGCGATGGAGCCGGTCATAGACCGAAGTCGCATTATGAAGATCAAATCTGAACTCGGAAGCCGACGGGAGGTGCTGGTAACGGTTGAAGATTCCGGCAAAGGCATCGACCCACAGGAGATCGACCGAATATTCGGTTCATTCTTCACTACTAAGCTCGAGGGTATGGGGATGGGCTTGTCCATTTGCCGATCGATCATTGAATCACATGGCGGGCGCTTGTGGGCTTCGCCGGGTAGCCCTTACGGAGCAGTCTTTCAGTTCACGCTGCCAGCTATCCTGAGCCGCGAGCGCGGCATAGTTCTGGGGACGAAGGCAAAGCGTTACCGCCGCGGCTTTGCTGTTTGAGCTTCTAAACGCGATCAACCCGCTGACCGATCCACCCTGGTCGGTTCGCGTGCGTGCGCTTGCCATCGCATAGCGTCGTCAAAGTTCTTTGGCGTCGCTATGCGCCGATCTAGCGGTGGCGGGCTCAGCGCCTCTTGACTTGGCGCCTTTCTCCGTGTTCTTCGTCCTCGTCATCCTCCTCCTCTTCGTCTTCTTCTTCGTTGTCTTCCTCCTCCTCATCTTCCTCGCCTTCCTCCTCTTCTATCAGCTCTTCGGCCTCCTCGACGTCGGCCAACTCGATGACCGTTAGCGCAATTGCGGGGATGCATTGCCGAAACAATTCGCCGTCGTCGCTCACCCACAGGCAATCGATCGACATCCTCGTCGCGAACTGCCACGACGGTCATGGAATGGCCGCCGGACTTTAGTGTCACGACGTCGCCAGGCGCGAATGGCATGGTGTCCTCCCCTTTCTTCGGTGATTCGATAAGCGAAGCGTAGACAGGAGTTGTGACGGTTATTCGTCACGTGGCGACCCGCCGGATTTCGATTGTTCGATTGCAACGGCGGTCGCGGCATGTTAGCCCGCGAATCTTAAAAGCGGGGGCCAGCTTGAGGCGAGTTACACAGTCATTTTGCGCAAAGCGCGCGTGCCGTCGCTTTGACAGTCTGCCCCCACTCGCAAGTCCAGGTATCTCTGTCATCGCTTATGCCGACGTTCTGCAATGCACCGCTTCCCGAACTAATGGTGCATTTTCCGGATACGACACGTTCCGATTTATCATTGCAGTGCGCGTCCCAAATGGTGTTCTGATCGTTGCTTGGTTGGATAGCAAGTGGTCCCCATTCAAATTCATCCGCCAGCGCAGGAATGGTAGTGGCTGTGAATAGGGCTACAAACGTAACAGAGGTAACAGAGGCAATAATACGCATCTCAACTACTCCCTCGTGTATGGCTATGTGCGGTCATTCCAAATATCTCTTACAATCTAGCGGCTATGCAAATTAACCAGGGCAATTCGGGCTTGATCCTGTAGCGCTCGTGCCGCAAATCAGCGTCTGTTTGCGTGCGGTGAGACCGGGTTTGGCGCAGCGATTGGGATAAGGTAGTGCGGGACAATGATGCGCTCGCCTTTGGTCAGCGCTGCGGCTTCCGGCAATTGATTGACCTGGCTTAGCGCCCAGACCGGCACATGGTACGTCGCTGCAAGAGATTGTAGCGTATCGCCGGCGCGGACCGTGACCGGCAGGCCGCTGTCCCATAGTTCGATCGAAGCAGTGGACGGAATATCAATGCGCAGCGGCACGGTCGTCACCCTCACCACTCGCAGGTGTCGCCGCGAGCGCCGCAATTTTGCTGACTAATTGGTCCTGGATATCGCCAAGCTTTTCCATGTTTGTGTGGTACACTCCGGGA
>Ga0187777_10001958_pt1 | contig 13273 bp, 10 predicted proteins | sample 1015_Q2_SP5_10_M_FD_132416 | JGI IMG/M metagenome (GOLD analysis project Ga0187777, IMG submission 132416) | Tropical peat soil microbial communities from peatlands in Department of Meta, Colombia - 1015_Q2_SP5_10_MG | ecosystem: Environmental > Terrestrial > Soil > Wetlands > Peat | place...
CGGCCGGGATCGACCCCGAGCTCGCCGGGCTGTCCGAGCGTGCCGGGGCGCTCGGGCACGAGGCGTCCGAGCTCAGCGCCGCGCTGCGTTCGTATGTGTTCGGGCTCGAGGCGTCGCCGGGCCGGCTCGAGGAGGTCGAGGAGCGGCTCGCGGTGTTCGCGCGCCTCGAGCGAAAGCACGGTGGCTCGATCGCCGACGTGCTCGCCCACGCCGAGCGCTGCCGCGCGCGCCGCGAGGAACTCGACCGGGCCGAGGTCGCACTGTCCGAGATCGAGGCGTCGCTCGGCGAGGCCCGGGCCGAGCTCGAGCGACTGGCCGCCGAGCTGTCCGAGCGCCGGCGGGAGGCGGCGCCGGTGCTCGCCGCCGCGGTGCGCGAGCGGCTGGCCGAGCTGGCCATGCCCGACGCCGAGTTCGAGGTCGACGTCCGGCCGCGAGACGACGGATGCGGCCCTCGCGGCGCCGACGAGGTGTCGCTGGTGATCGCGCCGAACCCGGGGATGCCCGCCGGGCCATTGCGGGAGATCGCGTCGGGCGGGGAGCTGTCGCGGGTGATGCTCGCGATCCTGAGCGTCGCGCACTCCTCGGGTGCGGCCACAAGCTCAACCGATGGCGACCCGTCGGGCCCGCTCCTCGTGTTCGACGAGATCGACGCCGGTATCGGCGGGCACACGGCCCGAGCGGTCGGCGAGCACCTACGCGCCCTCGCCGAGGGGCGGCAGATCCTCTGCATCACGCACCTGCCTCAGGTGGCGGCGATGGCCGCTCGCCACTTCACGATCGTCAAGGACTCGAGCGCGGTGCCGGTACGGACGACCGTGTCCACCCTCGACCGGGATAGCGTCGTCGGCGAGTTGGTCCGCATGCTGGGCGCCGCCGAGGGCGACCGCGCCGCCAGCCGTCACGCCCGCCAGCTGCTCCGCGCCGCCTGAGCTGTCCGACTGAGCCTGGTCGAGGGACTCACCACAATGTCGTTTCTCGACCACCCTGCGCGGAGATCGTTGAGCGTCCGCGGCGGTCGCTACCGTCAGATCCTCCAGACGCCACTACACTCGGGAAACGAACTGATGCCCTCAGGCGAGACGCGATTCATCTTCATAACCGGCGGGGTCGTGTCCTCGCTTGGCAAGGGAATCGCCGCCGCATCGATCGGGCGCCTGCTGGTTTCCCGCGGGCTGGACGTCCAGCTCCAGAAGTTCGACCCGTACATCAACGTCGACCCGGGCACGATGTCGCCCTACCAGCACGGCGAGGTGTTCGTGACCGAAGATGGCGCGGAGACCGACCTCGACCTGGGGCACTACGAGCGCTTCACCGACGCCAACACGAGCCGGGCGTCGAACGTCACCGCCGGAGGCATCTACAACACCGTGATCCGGCGCGAGCGCCGTGGCGACTATCTCGGCGCCACCGTCCAGGTCGTGCCGCACATCACCGACGAGATCAAGCAGCGGATCAAGCTGATGGCCGAGGCGACCGACGTCGACTTCGTGATCACCGAGATCGGCGGGACGGTCGGCGACATCGAGTCGCTCCCGTTCCTCGAGGCGATCCGTCAGTTCCCCGTCGACGTCGGCCGGCGCCGGTGCATGTTCATCCATCTGACGCTGGTCCCGTACATCGGGCATGCCGGCGAGCTGAAGACCAAGCCCACCCAGCACTCGGTCAACGAGCTGCGGCGCATCGGTATCGCGCCGGACATGGTCATCTGTCGTTCGGAGTCGATGCTCGGCGACGAGATCCGGCGCAAGATCGCGCTGTTCGCGAGTCTGCCGGTGGAAGCGGTCGTGTCCGCCTTCGACGTGCCCGACATCTACCGGGTGCCGCTCGTGTTCCACAAGGAGGGTGTCGACGACTTCGTGCTCTCGGAGCACTTCGGGATCGAGGCCCCGGAGCCCGATCTGAGCGATTGGGAGGACATCACGCGCCGCTCGAGCGAGGCGAGCCAGAGCGTGCGAATCGCGCTCGTCGGCAAGTATGTTCGGCTGGAGGACGCGTATCTGTCCGTCGTCGAAGCGCTCCGGCACGCCGGGACGCACCACGGCGCCAAGGTCGAGGTCGATTGGATCGACTCCGAGGAGGTCGGGGACCCGGCCGTCGCGGCGCGTCTGGACGAGGCGAGCGGGATCCTCATCCCGGGCGGGTTCGGTGGCCGGGGGATCGAAGGGAAGATCCGGGCGGCTCAGATCGCCCGCGAGAAGAAGATCCCGTATCTCGGCATCTGCCTGGGGATGCAGCTGGCGGTCTGTGAGTTCGCGCGCCACGTCGCCGAGATGGAGGGCGCGAACTCAACCGAGTTCGACCTCGAGACGCCGTTCCCGGTGATCGATCTGCTGCCCGAGCAGAAGGAGATCGCCGACATGGGCGGGACGATGCGCCTCGGCGCCGACCCGGTCAAGCTCCACGCCGGCACCCGGATCCGCGAGCTCTACGCCGAGCCGGTCGTGTACGAGCGTCACCGGCATCGCTACGAGGTCAACAACCACCTGCGCCGGCGGCTCGAGGCGGCCGGGCTGGTGTGCTCGGGCACATCGCCCGACGAACGGCTCGTCGAGGCGATCGAGCTCCCGTTCGATCAGCATCCGTTCTTCGTCGCCTCGCAATACCACCCCGAGTTCAAGTCGCGTCCCGAGCGGCCCGCGCCCCTGTTCCGCGAGTTCGTCGGGGCCGCGCTCGAGCACGCCGGGCGGACCGTGGCCGTCGCGCAGGACGGCAACGGAGCCGCGGCCCACGCCGCCGCGAGGTGAGGCGCACAACCGACGCCGAGCGCGAGCGGCTCCACGACACGTTCGCGGCGCTGTGCCGGATCGAGAGCCCGTCGGGATGTGAGCGCGCCTGCGCGGACTGGATCATCGGGCAGCTGCGCGGGATGGGTCTCGAGGTGCAGGAGGACGACGCCGGGCCGCGCGTGGGCTCTGACGCCGGCAATCTGCTCGCGCGGCTCCCCGGCAGCGGCCCGGACAGCATCCTGCTCTGCGCGCACATGGACACGGTGCCGCTGACCGCCCCGGTGGAGCCGGTGCGCGTCGACGGCGGCTGGACGAACGCCAACGACGGCATCCTCGGCGCCGACAACAAGTCGGCAGTGGCCGTGATCCTCGAGTTGGCGCGCCGCGTGACCGCGGCCGGGCAGCCACCCGCGGTGGGGGTCGAGGTCCTGTTCACGGTCTGCGAGGAGATCTCGCTGTTGGGGGCTTTCGCCTTCGACGTCGGCCGCCTAAGCAGCCGGTTCGGATACGTGTTCGACCACGCGACGCCGATCGGGGAGATCGTCACCGCCGCGCCGACGCTGCACCGGATCATCGCCGAACTGCACGGCCGGGCCGCCCACGCGGGCGTGCGCCCGGAGGTGGGGCGGAGCGCGATCGCCGCCGCGGCACGGGCCATCGCCGCGATGCAGCTGGGCCGGATTGACCCCGAGACAACCACCAATGTCGGCACGATCCACGGCGGCACCGCGATCAATGTGGTCCCCGAGCGTTGCCGGATCGAGGGCGAGGTGCGGAGCGTCGACCGCGACCGGGCCGAAGCGCTCACGACCGAGATGATCGACCACTTCCAGGAGGCCGCGGACGCCGCCGAATGCGACCTCGACGTCACCCTTGAACGCATGATCGAGGGCTACCGGATACGCCCTCGCGCCGCCGAGGTGACTGTCGCCGAGCAGGCGCTGCGCTCCTGCGGTTACGAGCCGCAACACATCCTGACCGGCGGAGCGTCCGACGCGAACGCCTTTCGCGCCGCCGGATTCGCGTGTCTGAACCTAGCTGACGGGACCGAGCGCAATCACGAGCCGACGGAGCGGATCAGCACGGACGCGCTGGAGGGCATGCTCGAAGTGGCGATCGCGCTGGTCGAGGAGGCGGGATCGGCGCTCGCCGGCGGGGGCGCGGGGCAATGAACCCGGCATTCGAGCCGACCGGATCGGACGTCAAGTGGAAGGGAAAGGTCATCCGCGCCGGCGTTGAGCGCTACCGCTACGCCGACGGGGCCGAAGTCACCCGCGACAAGGCGTGGCATCCGGGCGCCGTTGGGATCATCGCGCTCGACGACGAGCACGTGTGGCTGACCCGGCAGCCCCGCGAGGTGATCGGCGCGTCGGCTTCGCTCGAGATTCCCGCCGGTAAGCTCGACGTTCCCGGCGAGCCACCGCTCGAGACCGCCAAGCGCGAGCTCGCCGAGGAGATTGGCAAACGCGCCGAGCACTGGGAGGAGCTCGTCGCCTTCTACACAAGCCCTGGCTTCAGCGACGAGCGCGTGTGGCTGTACGTGGCGAGCGGCCTGTCGGACAGCCCGCCGCTCGAGGGCGACGATGACGAGCGGATCGAGATCGTCCCGTGGCCGCTGGCGAGGCTCGACGACGCGATCGCGGCGTGCGAGGACTCCAAGTCGCTGATCGCGCTGCTGTGGCTGGCGGCGCGGCCGGGCGCGGTTCCCGACCCCTCAGATCGACCGTGAGCATCCACGAGCAGGCGGCGCGCGGCTTCCAGCAGGGAGCCGACGCGTACGAGCGCGGCCGACCCGGGTACCCGGCCGAGGCGGTGAAGTGGCTGTGGGAGGAGCTCCGACTCGGACCGGGACGCACCGTGCTGGACGTCGCCGCCGGCACCGGAAAGCTCACCCGAGAGCTCGTGCCGAGCGGCGCCACCGTCGTCGCGGTCGAGCCGGTCGCGGGGATGCGCGCTGTCCTCGAGCGAGTCGTCCCCGACGCGAGGGCGGTCCCCGGCACGGCGGAGGCGCTGCCGGTCGGCAACGGGGAGGTGGACGCGGTCGTGGTCGCGCAGGCGTTCCACTGGTTCGACGGCCCGGCGGCGGTGGCGGAGTTCCATCGCGTGCTCCGGCCGCGCGGGAGGTTTGGTCTGATCTGGAACCGCCGGCTCGTCGACGAGCCGATCCACCGGGCGGTCAGAGAGATCATCGATCCCTACCACCGCGACTCGCCCAGCCACTACCGCGGCGAGTGGCGTCACCCGGTGGCGGACGGCGGCCTGTTCGTCGCCGCCGGTGAGATCGAGGTGCCGTTCGAGCAGGTGCTCGACGCCGACGAGTTCGTCGACCGCTTCAGCTCGATCAGCTACATCGCGGCCCTTCCGGATCGCGAGCGCGAGACGGTGGTGGAGCGCCTCCAGGCGGTGGCCGCCAGCGCCGGGCACCCGATTCGGCTCGGATACACCACCGAGGCGTACGTGTACGAGCGGGCCTAGCGGATCTCGGGAGGACACTCGACCTCGCGGGTCATTCGAAGACAACGGGCCTGGCGGTTCATTTGAGGACAACGGGCCTCGCAGGTCGCGGCAGGAGCCCTGGCGCAAGTCCCGAATATCCGGGGCATGGTAACCGCGCACACGATCGAGGGCGCGCGTCGGATCACCGACCTGACATTCGACTTTCTCGGCTACCTCGAGCTCGAGCGCGGCCTGTCGCGCAACACGCTCGAGGCCTACCGCTCCGACCTTCAGCAGTACGGCGATTTCCTCGAGCGCCACGCCCTCGATCCGCTCGAGGTCAACACGGTCGACCTGATGGAGTTCATCTCGGAGCTGGCGACTGGGAGCCCCGAGCGCCCGGCGGCGGCGCCGGCAACGCTCCAACGCAAGATCGCGTGCCTGCGCTCCTTCTACCGCCACCTGCGCCGCGAGCAGGTCATCGACCGCGATCCCGCCTCCGAGCTGCGCGCTCCACGCTCGCGGGCGCGGCTACCCAATGTCCTGAGTCGCGACGAGGTCGCGCGCCTGCTCGAGCAGCCACGCGGGACGAGCCCAGCGGCGCTTCGCGACCGCGCCCTGCTCGAGACGATGTATGCGTGCGGTCTGCGCGCGTCGGAGGCGATCGGACTCGAGCTGTCCGAGCTCGATCTCGAGGCGGGCATCCTCAGAGCCCGCGGCAAGGGCTCGAAGGAGCGGATCGTGCCGATCGGCGGCAAGGCGATCGAGGCGCTCGCGGCGTACCTGGAGAAGGGACGGCCCCAGCTAGTCGGGATACGTCCCGAGCCGCGCGTGTTCGTGAACCTCCGCGGCGGCGGGTTAACCCGCCAGGGCCTGTACAAGATCGTCCGCCGCCACGCCCGCACCGCCGAGCTCGAGCACCGGATGAGCCCGCACACGCTCCGCCACACGTTCGCCACCCACCTGCTGACCGGCGGGTGCGACCTGCGCTCGCTCCAGGAGATGCTCGGCCACGCCGACATCGGCACGACTCAGATCTACACGCACCTCTCGACCGAGCGCCTGCGCGACGTCTACTTCGAGGCGCACCCCCGGGCACAGATCGCGTCGTCGGACGACTAGAGGGGTCAGGCGCATCTAACGCGGTGAGCGGAGGCGCCAGGCGCCTGGGACGCCGATTCCGGGACCGTCGTACAGTCCTGACCGTGGGGATCGCACACCTCGACGAGGCGCCGGTGCGAGAACGCAGCGTCGGGCATCTGCGGCTGGAGCGACTCGACTACTGGGACGGCGAGGGTTGACCCCCCGCGCGAGGCGGTAGGACGAAGGCCGCGAGCGACCGTGCCCGAGCTGCCCGAAGTCGAGACGATCCGCCGCCAGCTGGCTCCGCATCTGGAGGGGCGGACGATCACCGAGGCCCAGATCCTCGATCCGAGGTGGACGCGCCCGGATCCGCCGGCGGCCGTCGAGGCCGAGCTTCAGGGCGCGGTGGTCGAGCGGATCAGCCGCGCCGGCAAGTACCTGATCTGGTCGCTGTCGGACGAGCGGTTCCTGCTCCAGCACCTGCGCATGACCGGGACGCTCCTGTACGACCCCGGCGTCCCGCCTGCGCACACCCACGTACTGCTCGAGCTCGACGACGGTCACAGCCTCGTGTACGTCGATCCGCGCCGATTCGGCACCGGCCATCTGGTGTACGGCGAGGCGGCGCGCGACGAGTACCTGACGTCACGGATCGGGATCGAGCCGCTCACGCCCGAGTTCACCGGCGCCCACCTGCGCGAGCTCGCGCGGGGGCGCACCGCTCCGGTCAAGGCGTTCGTGCTCGACCAGCGGCACATCGCCGGCGTCGGCAACATCTATGCCGACGAGGCGCTGTTCCGCGCGGGGATCCATCCTCTGCGACCGGCAGGGCGCCTCACCTACCGGGACTGGGGACGCGTCCGCGACGCTATCGAGGAGGCGCTGAGCGCCGGCATCGCGGCCAAAGGGGCGTCGATCGACGACTTCCGCCACGTCGATGGAGCCCGGGGCTCGTTCCAGGATCTGTTCCTGGTCCACCGCCGTGCCGGCGAGCCGTGCCCGCTATGCGGCCACACGATCCGGAAGATCGTCGTCGGCGGGCGCGGGACGTACGTGTGCGAGCACTGCCAGCGCAAGCCGCGCGCGACGCCCGCGGGGACAAGCCCGCGGACCTGACCGCCACGACAGACCCCCGGTGGTGCTAGGCCGCGATCAGCTCGGTGAGCTGTCCGGCACGGTCTGCGGCGAGCAGCTCGTTGAACCCGCCGATCGTCTCCTCGCCGATCATGATCTGCGGGAAGGTGAACATTCCCGTCCGCGTCACCAGCTCGGCACGACCGTCCGGATCGCGTGCCAGATTGATCTCCACGTAGTCGATGCCGCGCTTGGCGAGGAGGGTCTTGGCCCTCATGCAGAACGGACACGCATCCGTGGTGTACATGATGACGGGCCGCACAACTTCATTAAGTATAGCCCGGGGGCGGCGATGGCCGGTTCGCTGAAAACCGAGGCGATCGTGCTCCGCTCGATCCGGTACGACGAGGCCGATCGGGTCCTGCACCTCTTCACGCCGGGGCACGGCCGGCTGTCGGCGATTGCGAAGGGAGTGCGGCGGGCCCGTAGCCGGTTCGGGGCGAGGCTCGAGCCGTTCTTCCACATCCATGTGATCCTCCATCACGGCCGGAGCGATCTGCACACGGTCACGGGTGTCGACACGGTCGCGGCGCACGCCTCGCTGCGCGACCACGCCGCGACGCTCGACGCCGCCGCGCGCGCGTGCGACGCGGTCGCTCGTCTGTTCGAGACCCCGGATCCGCATCCCGAGGTCTTCCGCCTGCTCGCCAACGAGCTGGCCCTGCTGGACGTCGACGCCGGCAACGCGCGTCCTGCGAACGGGCTGGCGTTTCGGCTGAAGCTGCTGCTTGCCGCCGGCATCCTGCCGCAGCTCGGATCGTGCGTCGGCTGCGGCGAATCCGACCATTTGCAGGGTTTTGCCGCTGCCCTGGGCGGAGTCGTGTGCAACTCGTGCGAGGCAGCCGCGTTTCCACTCGGCCAGGAGGCCCACAGCTTTCTGGTCGGCGCGCTGGGGCGGCCGCTGGCTCAGGCGCCCGACGCCCCCGAATTCGCGCTGGCGCAGGCGGAGCGCGCGATCACCGAAACCGCCGAGCACCACGCGCACGTGCGGCTGCGGCCGCTCGTCGACGCGGCCCGGGGCCACTCGGTGGTCACGGGCTTCGTGTCCGGGCCTGCGTGAGGTCCCGGCGGGGGGAGGAGGCTGGGTATTAGGCGCGGCGCGCGCCATGTAAAACGCAGCCAAGTCCCCTCCCGGGCGGCGGCCAGGCGCGCGTCAGCATCTGGGAGATGCTTACGTGCGCTTTGCCCCACGTTGACGGCGGCCTTGGCGCGCTTTACAGGGTTGGGTGACAGGCGCGCCGACGGCGGCCCCGGACGAACAGCCCGCGCTGACCGGCAACGCCTTCGTCACAACCCGCCCCACGCGGACCGGGCGCTGTCAGAATCGAGAGAGACCATGCGCGACCAGCTCCTCAGCGCCGCCACCGACCATCCGTCTGGCCCTGTGGCGGCCGCGTTCGCCGACCGGATCCGCGCCCGCGAGGAGCGCGAGCTGTCGCCGCTCGCGACGCCCTCATACCCCGCTCGCCGCGAGACAAGCGAGCCTGACTGCGGTCTGAGAACCCCGTTTCAGCGCGACCGCGACAGGATCGTCCATTGCAAGGCGTTCCGCCGGCTCAAGCACAAGACCCAGGTGTTCGTGGCGCCGGCGGGCGACCACTATCGCACGCGGCTGACGCACACGCTCGAGGTCACGCAGATCTCCCGCACGGTGGCGCGGGCGCTGCGCCTGAATGAGGATCTGGTCGAGGCGATCGGCCTTGGCCACGATCTCGGCCACCCCCCGTTCGGGCACGTGGGCGAGGACGCGCTCGATCGCTGCTTATCCGAACGCTTCGGATTGTCCTTCAAACACCACGAGCACTCGCTCCGCGTCGTCGACTCGCTCGAGCGCGACGGCGCCGGCCTGAACCTGACCGCGCCGGTCCGCGACGGGATCCTCGGCCACTCCGGCCGGGCGCAGGAGCCGTCGACACTCGAGGGCAAGATCGTGCGCTTGATGGATCGGGTGGCGTACATCAACCACGACATCGACGACGCGCTCCGGGCCGGCCTGCTGACGCCAGACGACCTCCCGCAAGGGCCGATCGAGATCCTCGGCGAAACCGGCAGCAGGCGGATCGACACGCTCGTCCACGACCTCGTCGAGAACTCCGAGCAGCAAGGCGACATCGCCCAGGGCGAGACGATCGGCGCGGCGATGGCCGAGCTCCGCGCGTTCATGTTTGAGCGGGTGTACCTCGGGCCCGAGGCGACGCGCGAGCACGCGAAGATCAGGGTGGTCGTGCGCTCGCTGTTCGATCACTACTGCGCGCACCCCGACGAGATCCCCGGCTCGATCCCGCCCGGCGACGTCGCGCGCCGGGTGACCGACTACCTCGCGGGAATGACCGACCGGTTCTGCATCCGCACGTTCGAGGCGCTCAGCGTGCCGGTGTCGTTCGCGCCGTGAGCAGGTTCACCGCCGACTCGCGAGATCGCGTGCGCGACGCGGTCGACATGATCGCGGTGGTCTCCGACCACACCGAGCTGCGCCGCGCCGGCGCCAGCGAGTACGTCGGCCGCTGCCCGTTCCACGACGAGCGGACGCCGTCGTTTGGCGTCAACCCGATCGAGAAGGTCTACTACTGCTTCGGGTGTCAGGCCTCGGGCGACGTGTTCACGTTCGTGATGGAAACCGAGGGACTCGACTTCCCGGGGGCGCTGCAGACGCTTGCCGACCGCTTCGGCGTCGAGCTCCAAACCGAGGACGAGGACCCGAAGGCATCCGAAAGGCGTCGGCGACGCGAGCGCCTTCAGTCGCTTCTCGGCCGCGCGGCGGCGTACTACGCCCGCTATCTGTGGGAGGCCCGCGAGTCCCAGGCCGCCCGCGACTACCTCCAAAGCCGTGGACTGCGCGAGGACACGCTTCAAACCTTCCGCGTCGGCTATGCGCCGAGCGCCTGGGATCGGATCCTGACGGCGTCGCGGCGCGCGGGGTTCAGCGACGAGGAGCTGCTTGCCGTGGGGCTGGCGCAGCGCTCCCAGAACCGTCCGGGCCAGATCTACGACCGGTTCCGCGAGCGGATCATCTTCCCTTCAACTGATGCCCGGGGCAATGTGATCGGGTTCGGAGCGCGCGCGATGCGCGACAACCAGCGCCCCAAGTACCTGAACACCGCCGACGGCGAGCTCTATCACAAGCGCAGGGTGCTGTTCGGCCTCGACCGCGCCCGCGCCGCCGCGGCGCGCGTCGGCAGCGTGATCCTCGTCGAGGGATACACCGACGTGCTCGCGCTCCACCAGGCCGGCCTCGGCAACGCGGTCGGGATCATGGGGACCGCGCTGACCGAGGAGCAGATCTCAGAGCTCGAGCGCCTCGCCAAGGTGCTCGTGCTATGCCTCGACGCCGACCGCGCCGGCCAGGACGCGATGCTCCGCGCCGCCCAGCTCACCGACAGGCGCAAGCTCGAACTCCGCGTCGTCGCCCTCCCCGACGGGGCCGACCCAGCCGAGCTGATCGAGCGCGCTGGCCCCGATGCGTTGCGCGAACGGGTGGCTGCCTCGGTGCCGTTCGTCGCGTTCCACGTCGAGCGGATCCTCGAACGCGCCGACACCCACAGCGCCGAAGGGCGCGATCGCGCGTTCGCTCAGTTGCAGACCGCGCTCAGCGACCTGCCCAAGAACGCATTCGGCCAGGAGTTGCTGCAGCGCGTCGCCGGGAAGCTCGAGTTATCCGAATCGCGGCTGGCGACGTTGATCGAGAACTCGGCGCCGCGAACCCGCGCGCCGGCCGCCGGCGCTATAGGAAACCGCGGCGGCAGCCCCACGAACGGAGGCGACTCCCTGGACCAGGGCGTGCGCGCCGAGCGCACCTTCCTGGCGCTGTGCGTTGCACTCCCGCAGGCGGGGGCGCGAACGCTGTTCGAGATCGATCCGGAGCAGCTGATCACGAGCGAGCTGATGCGCCGGGCGGCTCGCCACCTCGCCGGCCGGACGCAGTCGCCGCTGGCCGATCTGCCCGACGGCGACGACGAGCTCGCGCGGGCGGTGGCCGACCTCGTCGCGCGGGCCGGGCGCGCCGGCCACGTCAGCGATGATCAGCTCGAGCACGCTCGCCTCGTGCTCGAGCAGGCCAGGATCGATCGTGCGATCCGCCGCGCCAAGTCCGGGGGAGGGACCGGGATCGCCGAGCTGGCGCGCGAGCGCGAGGCGGTGATGGCGGCGCGACGGACGGTCTACGCGAGGCTTGAGAAGGCGGTCTGATTCAGCGGAGCGTCTGCGGCAGCTCTGCGCGGACCGCGTCCAGCACCGCCTGGCGCACGCCCGCCACCGTCCGGCCGTGCGCGGGGGCGATCTGCCGGAGCGTCGCGCCCGTGGCGAGCTCCCGACGGAGCTCCGCCGTCGTCATCCCGAGGTAACTCGCCGCGGCCGCGAGTTCGAACGGCCGCAACCCCTTGACTCCCGGCAGCGCCCGGCGGCGAGTACGAGCTCCGGGGGCGGTGGACGCCGTCCCGGTGGATCCCGGCGCGATCAGGTCGGTTTGCGGCTGCACCGGCAGGATCATGGGAGGCAGCGGCGTCTGGTTGAAGTCGAAGTCGTTCTGGAGATCCCCGAGCTCGGGCTCGTCCTCGCGCACGACGGGCCGGGGATCGGGACGGCCGTCGGTCTGCGGGTTCAGCCGCTGGCCGCCAAGGAAGTCGTCTTCGATGAACTTCGTGTAGGCGTCGAAGCTGAGCGTCTGGTGGTCGACGTAGCCCTGCTTCGCGTATGGGCTGATCACCAACCCGGGGACGCGCAGCCCGTAGCCCAGGGCGTCGACCTTCGGCGGTACCACGTGGTCGTAAAAGCCGCCCCAGTCGTCCCAGGCGAGGAAGATCGCGGTGCTGCTCCATTCGGGGCTTCGCATGATCGCGTTGATCAGCCCCGTCACGTAGGTTTCGCCGGCGCTGATCAGCCCCGGCGGGTGCTCGGACACGGTCCCGTTCGGCGTAACCCACGACACCGCCGGCAGGTCGCCGTTCTTTACCGCCGTGAAGAAGTCAGGTAGCGACTGGATGTTGCCGAGCTGATTGTCTTGCTGGACGTCGGTGAAGTATGGAAGCGGGTTCCAGATGCCCGGGGTCCGGGCGGTCTGCGAGACCGACGCGCACGACATCGCCGCGTTGTTGTCGCAGTCGGGCTGGCTCCCCTTGTCGACGTAGTACGCCCAGCTGACGCCGTACTTGTGCAGAAGCCACGTGAGGTCGGTCCAGGCGTAGTTCGGGTCGGTCGGCAGCGGGTTGCCGAGCCGGCGGGCAAAATCGGGCGGGTTCTGCGGGCTCTCGACCGCGCTCCGGCAGCTCTGCGGGTCGCCCTGGAGCGAGCAGTACGCCGACCACTCGGACACCAGGTAGAGGTGAGCGGGGAGGCTCCACGACGTCACCGATTCGAACATCTGGTCCTGGAGCACGAAATCGTGCGCGTACGCCCAGTAGTTCGGGATCTCCGCGCCCGTCTGGTAGCCCATCACGTCGGGGCTGCCGGCGCCGTTGCCGCATGCCGGATTGAACGTCTGGTCGCAGCCGGCCATGCCCTTCTCCTGCTGGGCGACGAACCCGTCCATCTTCCCGCCGTTGATGTCGGACACCGCGGCGTCGTAGGAGTGCGGGCCGCCGAGGCTGCGGTCGTCGAGGTCGTGGAACGGGCGCACGCATCCTCCACGGTTCGGATCCGGGACACACGGCACCGTGCCGGGGTTGCCTGCCAGCCCGGGAATCCCGTCGGCCCCCGGGTACGTGCCGAAATAGGTGTCGAACGAGCGGTTCTCCTGCATGATGATCACGACGTGGCGGATCTTGTGGATCCCGACGCCGGGCGGGTTTGGCGTGAGGACCGACGTTGTTGTGTTCTCCGTGGGTGACGTGGTCGTCGCACTCGTGCCCGAGCCCCCGCTCCCACCATGGTTCGAGCCACCGCCGCAGCCCGCGACTAAA
>Ga0187777_10001959_pt1 | contig 13272 bp, 13 predicted proteins | sample 1015_Q2_SP5_10_M_FD_132416 | JGI IMG/M metagenome (GOLD analysis project Ga0187777, IMG submission 132416) | Tropical peat soil microbial communities from peatlands in Department of Meta, Colombia - 1015_Q2_SP5_10_MG | ecosystem: Environmental > Terrestrial > Soil > Wetlands > Peat | place...
GACCTCGACGTCGCCGTCGGGCTGCACCCGGGTGTGCACGTCGACACACCCGGTGCGTGCCGCAAGTTCGAGCTCGTCGAGCTGAGCGAGAACATGAGCGTCACGAACATGGCGATGAGCGAGATCCACGGTGGCTCGGGCCTCGGGCAGGCCATCGGCAACATGGTCGACATGACGGTCTCGCTCGGCCGGATCATCATGGGCGGCGTCTGCGAGCGCTTCCCACGGCTGCGCGTGCTCGTGCTCGAGTCGGGCGGGGGCTGGGTGCCGTCACTGCTCGAGCGGATGGACGAGCAGGTCGAGGCGTTCCCGCTCGAGCGGCGCTGGTTGTCGATGCTGCCGAGCGAGTACTTCCGGCGCCAGTGCTACGTGAGCTTCGAGCCGGAGGAGTGGAACCTCGCGCAGTGCGCCGAGTTCCTCGGCGACGACCGCATCATCTGGGCATCCGACTACCCGCACCCCGAGTACCACTCGGGCATCCTCGGCGAGCTGCACGAGCGCATCGAGTCGCTCCCCGAAGACAGCCAGGCGCGGATCATGGGGCAGAACGCGGTCGACGCGTACCGCCTGCCGCTGTGATGGAGTTCACGACCCCGCTCGACGTGGAGCGCATGCAGCGCGAGCGGCACGCGCGCCTCGTCGAGCAGATGAAGGCCCAGGACGTCGACGTGCTGCTCGCGGCAGCACCCGTGACGGTGGTCTACGCCACCGGCGTCGTCGTACCCGCGGCCGACGCGGCCCGTGCCGCGCACCGCCGCGCGGTCGCGGTGGTCACGGCCGACGGCGCGCCACCCGAGGTGTACACGCCCTACCCCGACGGTGTGCCGGCCACGACCGACCCCGCACGCGTCCACGGCGGGCTCGACCTCGAGTGGGACGACGACGCGAGCGTGCTCGCCAAGTCGTTGCCGCCGGGGCGTCTCGCGGTCGACGACCTCACGATGCCGCTCCGGGCCGCGCTCGCCGACCGGGAACTCGTCGACGCCGGGTCGGTGGTGAGCGCGGCCAAGGTGGTGAAGACCGCCGACGAGATCGAGTGCATCCGCCGCGCGCAGGCGATCAACGAGGCGGCGATCGCCGACGTGCACGCCATCCTGCAGCCGGGAGTCAACGCCCTCGAGTTGAGCGGTCGGCTCCTCCACTCGCTGTTCGAGCTCGGCGCGTCGTCGAACACCGTCGACCCGATCTGGCAGGTGATGGGCCGCGAGCCCGCCGACCGGCCGATGTCGATCACCGGTGATCTCGTGTTCCCCACACCCACGCGGTCGCGCGTCCTGGCCGAGAACGACCTCGTCTGGGCCGACAACGGGGTCAACTACTGCGGCTACCAGTCCGACTACGGCAACGCGTGGATCGTCGGTCGGGAGCCCAACGCCCGCGAGCGCGAGCACTACGGAACCTGGCGAGCCCTCCTCGACCGGGTGCTCGGCGCGCTCCGACCCGGCGCGACGTGCGCCGACCTCACCGCCGCCGCGGGCGAGGCGTTCGGGCGGCGCCCGTGGCTCGCCCACCTCTACCTCGCCCACGGCACCGGCACCGAGAGCGCCGAGCTCCCGTACGTCGGCACCGACCTCGGCGCCGACTTCGACGCCGGTTTCGTGCTGGCACCGGGCATGGTGCTCGTGTTCGAGCCCATCACCTGGGAGGACGGGATCGGCGGCTTCCGCGCCGAGGAGATCGTCGCGGTCACCGACGAGGGGCACGAGGTGCTCAGCCACGTCGACTCGTCGGAATGGAACTGACGATGCGCGATCACCTCGACAAGCTCACCGACGCGATGGCGGACTCGGGCACCGACGTGCTGCTCCTCGGCCGCCCGGGGAACGCACGGTGGGTCACCGGCGCCGAGAGCCTCTGGCTGTCGGGCAGCCGCGCGTTCGCACCCAGCTGTGTGGTCGTGCGAGAGCCCGCGAGCGTCCACCTGCTGTCCGTGACCGACGAGGGTGTGCCCGCCGACGTCGTGCCGTCCACCAACCTGTTCCCGATCAGCTGGAACCCCATGAACCTGATGGGAGCGATCGCGGCGGTCCCGGGCGTCGCCGGCGCCGCGCGCATCGGCGTCGACTCGATCACCCCGATGATGGAACAGATGCTGAACGCGACCTTTCCCTCGGCCGAATTCGTCGACGGCGAGTCGTTGCTCCGCCAAGTCCGGCGCGTGAAGTCCGACGCCGACGTCGCCGGCATCCGCGCCGCGGTCGCGCTCGCCGAAGACTGCTCGCGCGCGACACTCGATGCACTCGTACCGGGAGTGCGTGAACGTGAGCTCGTGGGCGTGTTCGAGGACCGGATGGCGGATGGCGGCGTGTCGACCCCCGCGTTCGAGGGGATGTTCGTGGTCGCCGACGGCACGGCGCGAACGCTTGCGACCGATCGGGTCATCCGGGCCGGCGACCTCGTCCACCTGCGTGGCGGGGTGCTACGCGACGGCTGGGAAGGTTGGCTGTCGCGCAGCGCGGTGTGCGGCGCCGCTCCGACCGACGCACTGCGGCGCTCGTTCGTGTCGTGGCGATCGGCAACCGACGACGTGCTCGGGCGGTGCGTGCCCGGCACCCGTGTCGGTGACCTCCGCGCTCGCGGCGCGACGATCGACGGCGTCGGCATGGGTCACGAGGAGCTCGCAGACACCGACGAGCTCGTGCCCGGCAACGTGCTCGCGGTCGAGACCCTCGTCGACGGCGTCCTCGGCAGCGAGATCGCGATCGTCGGGAGGGGCGCCCCGGATCTCGTCACCACCCTCGCGCACCCGCTCGCCTGACCTGCCGGTCGCACGCCCATCCCGCGTGCACCAGGAGCCGTAGTACCGGCATGGCCCGCCGTCGGCACCTCGGCCGCAACCTCGCGATCGCCGGTCTCGCCGGGCTCGTGCTCGCGCTCGCGCTGCTCTTCGTGCTCGTGGGCAGCCCCGCCCCGTCGTACTCGTCGTCGACCCACACGCCCCAGCCCGCGGGCCGGAATCCCTCGAAGTCGGCTCGGATGGTGTGCGCGCACGAGGCGCAGCACGACATCGACGGTGTCCTCGGGGTGCAGATCGCCGCTCCGCCCGCACCCACGTGGGTCGACCACCTCTATTCGTGCCGCTACGTGTACGCGAACGGCTCGATGGTCCTGTCCGTGAAGGAGCTGTCGAGCGCGCCGGCCACCACCGCGTACTTCACCTCGTTGCGCACCCGGCTCGGCGACCGCACCACGTTGCACGAGGTCGGCCAGGGTGCCTTCGTGACCCGCGCGGGGTCGGTCGTGGTGCGAAAGGACTACAAGGTGCTGCTCGTCGACACGTCGTCTCTGCCTGCCCGCTTCGGCGCGCGGGCCGAGTCGCGTGCCGACGTGGCCGCCGACGTGAGCATCACGATCCTGGGCTGCTGGAGCGGGGCGTAGCGCGCAACGCCACGTGGGTGGCGTCGGCACGCTGCACCGCAGCCGCAACACCGAGCGCGTGCGCGAGGTCGGCCCACAGGTCGCCGACGTCCTCGCACCCCACGCTCAACCGGAGCAGCCCGGGCGGCGCCACCTCGCCCGGCCACTTGGCGCGCCGCTCGATGGTGGTCTCCACGCCCCCGAGGCTGGTGGCGTGGACGACGAGCTGCGTCGAGCGGGCCACCGCCTCCGCCGCCCCCGCGCCCCCGGCCACCTCGAACGACAGCACCGTCCCGAACCCGTCGAGCTGAGCCAGCGCGCGCGAGCGCGCCTCGCCCGACGCCAGCCCCGGGTAGCGCACCCGCTCGACACCGGGATGCACCGCCAGCCGGCGCGCCAACTCGTGCGCGGTCGTCGACGCGCGCTCGAACCGCAGCGGCAGGGTACGGACGCCACGCAGCGCGAGGTACACCTCCATCGGACCCGGCACCGCGCCGCCGAGCGAACGTCGTTGCCGGAGCCGATCACACGCCTCGGAGCCGTCGGGCGCGACGACCGCACCGAGCACGACGTCGGAGTGGCCCGCCAACAGCTTCGTCGCGCTGTGCACCACGAGGTCGGCGCCGAGCTCCAGCGGTCGTTGACCGAGCGGCGTCATCAGCGTGTTGTCGACGACGACGGTCGCACCACGCGCGTGCGCGGCGACCGCCAACGCCGGGATGTCGGCCACGTCGAGCATCGGGTTCGTCGGCGACTCGACCCACAACACGTGCGCGCCGTCGCAGGCCTCGACTGCCGCGTCGGTGTCGGTGACGTCCACGGCACGCGCCTGCCAGCGGCCCGCGACCGCGGCGCCGAGGAGCGTGCGGGTGCCGTAGTAGCCGTCACGCGGCACGACGATCGTGGCACCCACGGGAACGTCGTCGAAGACGGCTGCGGTGGCCGCCATTCCCGACGCGAACGCGACGGCGACACCGCCCTCGAGCTCACCGAGAACGGTCTCGAACGCAGACCAGGTGGGGTTGCCGTCGCGCGCGTACGCGACGGGACCCCCGGCGTGGTACGCCGATGCGAACACGGGAGGAGGGTTCAGCGGTGCGTCCGGCGCGCGTTCCGGGCGGCCGGCCACGACCGCCCGCGTCGCGCGGGACCAGGCCGGCGGGCGGGCGACCGGTGCGGCCGGTGCGCCGAAGGGTGACCGGGGCGAGCCGGGGTCGTCGGGGTCGTCGTCCATGCGCGTCACCTCGTCGGCAGCCTCGCGGTTCCGCGACCCGCTCGCCAAGTCTCCGCGTTCACCTCGTGCGTAGGATTCCGCGCCGAATGACCGCTCCGCGCATCCCGCCGCTGCCCGAGGACCAGCGCACGCCGCGCCAACAGGCGCTCATCGACGACCTCGTGCAGGGACCGACGGTCAACATCTACACCACGCTCGCCCGCCACCCCGACACGGCGGCCGCGATGGTGAACCTCGGGCGCACCCTGCGCGGCGGGCGCTTGCCCGTGCGCGACCGGGAGGTGTTGATCCTCCGGACCGGCTGGAACTGCCAGTCGGCCTACGAGTTCGCGCAGCACCGCCGGGTGGCGCTCACCATCGGCATGACGCTCGACGACATCCGCCGGATCCAGGACGGTCCCGACGCGGCCGGCTGGGACGGGTTCGAGTGCCTCCTCTGCCGCGCCGCCGACGAGCTGCACCACGAGCACGGCCTCCGTGACACCACGTGGGCCGGGCTCGCCGAGCGGTACGACGAACAACAGCTCATCGAGGCCGTGCTCCTCGTCGGCTATTACCACCTCGTGTCGTTCGCCCTCAACGCGCTCCGGGTGCCGATCGAACCCGGCGCCGAAGCGTTCGTCGGCGACGATTGAGGGCGTCGTGACCGAGGACGCCACCACGGCGAGGAGCGCGACGAGCATCGTGCTGCTCACGCTGGCCGCCGGCCAATTCCTCATGACGCTCGACAGCTCGGTGATGAACGTGTCGATCGCGACCGTTGCCAAGGACGTGGGCACGACCGTCACCGGCATCCAGGCCGCGATCACCTTCTACACGCTCGTGATGGCGACGCTCATGATCACCGGGGGAAAGGTTGGCCAGATCCTCGGCCGCAAGCGCGCGTTCGCGATCGGCTGCGTGATCTACGGGTGCGGGTCGTTCACCACCGCGATCGCTCCCAACCTGACCGTGCTGATCATCGGCTGGTCGTTCCTCGAAGGCGTCGGGGCGGCGCTGATCATGCCGGCGATCGTCGCGCTCGTGGCGTCGAACTTCGCGCGATCCGAGCGACCGCGCGCCTACGGGCTCGTCGCGTCGGCGGGCGCCATCGCGGTGGCGGCCGGTCCCCTGATCGGCGGGTTGTTCACGACGTACTGGTCGTGGCGCTGGGTCTTCGCGGGCGAGGTGCTCGTGGTGCTCGTGATCCTCGCGTTCACGCGGCGCATGGCCGACACCCCGCCCGACCCCACGGCACGCCTCGACCTCGTCGGCACCGCGCTGTCGGCGCTGGGGCTCGGTCTCATCGTGTACGGCATCCTGCGCTCCGGCTCGTGGGGATTCGTGCAGCCCAAACCGGACGCGCCGGAGTGGCTCGGCCTGTCGCCCGTGGTCTGGCTCATCCTGGGCGGCGGCGTCGTGCTCTTCCTCTTCCTGGCCTGGGAGAACCATCGCCTCGCGGCCGGCAAGGGCGTGCTGATCAACCCGCCGATGCTGCGCAACCGCACGCTGCAGGGCGGGCTCATCGCGTTCTTCTTCCAGTACCTCCTCCAGGCGGGCTTGTTCTTCACCGTGCCGCTCTTCCTGTCCGTCGCGCTCGGGCTGTCGGCGATCGCGACCGGCGTCCGCCTCCTGCCACTGTCGGTGACGCTGTTGCTCGCCGCGGTGGGCATCCCGAAGGTGTTCCCCCACGTGTCGCCCATCCGCGTCGTGCGGCTCGGCTTCCTCGCGCTGTTCGCCGGCATCGTCGTGATGGTCGCCGCGCTCGACGCCGGCGCCGGCGCCGAGATCACCACGTGGCCGATGCTGCTCGCCGGCCTCGGGGTCGGCGCGCTCGCGTCCCAACTCGGCGCGGTGACCGTGGGGTCGGTGCCCGACGAGGAGAGCGGCGAAGTGGGCGGGCTCCAGAACACGGTCACGAACCTGGGCGCCTCGATCGGCACCGCGCTCGCCGGCGCAGTGCTCATCTCCGCGCTCACCGCGTCGTTCTTCACCAACATCGCCGGTAACTCCGCGGTCTCGTCAGCCGTCAGCCAGAAGGCCCAGGTGGAGCTGTCCGCCGGCGTGCCGTTCGTCTCCGACAAGGATCTCCGCGCCGCGCTCGACAAGGCCGGCGTGCCGTCGAAGGAGGCCGACGCCATCGTCACCGAGTACTCGGACGCGCGCCTCGACGGACTCCGCGCCGCGCTGTCCCTGCTCGCCGTCCTCGCGCTCCTCGCGGTGTTCTTCAGCCGCCGGATACCGCGCGAGCAACTGGCATCGGACCCCTCCGGTTGACCGAGTCCGACCGGCCGCGGGTATCGGCGAGCCGGGTGATCGTGCTCCTGGTCACCGGGATCTGCCTCTACTTGCTGTTCCCGAAGCTCGCCGAGGTGTTCGAGGCGTGGGACAGCCTGGGGAAGGTCGACCCGGTCTGGATCCCGGCCATCGCCGGCGCGGAGCTCGCGAGCTTCGTGTGCGTCTGGCTGTTGCAGCGGCTGGCGCTCCGGACCGCGAGCTGGTTCGTGGTGATCACCACGCACCTCGCCGGCAACGCCTTCAACCGCATCACGCCGCTCGGCGGCGCGACCGGCACCGCGTTCCAGGCGCGCATGGTGGCCGACTCCGGGATGCCCGTGGCCGCGGCCGCGTCGGCGTTGACCGCGGTGTCGGTCCTGGGAAGCGTCGCGCTCGGCGCGTTGCCGCTCTTCACGTTCCCGTTGGTGGTACTCACCGGCACGCAGATCCCGCACCGGTTGCTCGCCGCCACGTGGATCGGTGTGATCGTCTTCGTCCTGCTGGCGGGGTTGGTCGCGCTGCTCCTGTGGACCCAGCAGCCGCTCGCGTGGATCGGCAACGCGATCGACGCGGTCTCGTCCCGCCTCCGTCATCGCCCGCGTTCGGGACTGGGCGCCCGGCTGGTCGCCGAGCGCGACGAGATCCGGCGCGTGTTGGGCTCCCAGTGGCTCCAGGCGGTCAGCACCTCGATCGGCCGGTGGTTCTTCGAGTACCTCGCGCTGCTCGCCACCCTCGTCGCGATCGGCGCGTCGCCCGACCCCGTGCTCACGCTGCTGGCGATCACCATCGCCGAGCTCCTCAGCCTCGTCCCGCTCACCCCTGGCGGCGTGGGCTTCGTGGAGGTGGGTCTCTACGGCACGCTCGTGGCCGCCGGCGTCGACCCGCAGTCGGCGCTGCTCGCAACGCTCGTGTTCCGCCTGGTCTCGTTCTGGTTGCCGCTGCCGATCGGGCTCGGCGCGGCCTACGTGTTCCGGCGCCGCTACCCGCGCCGCCCCGACCCGTCAGCCGGGACGGACGGGCGGCGCCGCGGCCGCCGGGCGCGCGGCTCGCCGGCGGCTCTCGTCGGAGAAGGTGCCCCGCCGGACCCCCTTGAGGAGCGCGCCCACGAAACGGGCCTTGTCGTTGTCGACCAGCGAACACCGGTACGCACACCCCACCGAGCAGCCCTCCTCGCAGCCCTTGCGTGTCCTCGAGTGCTCGTCGAGATCGGCGGTGGTGTACTCCTCCACCGGCTTGCCCAGTCGGCCGACCTGCTGTGAGCACAGCTCGACGTTGCCGAACTCGTCGACGTACAGGAAGCGCGCGCCTGCGCGGCACTGCCACCGCGGTCGCTCGCCCCGGAGGAGCTGCCGGTTGTACTCGTAGTCGAGGAACGTGAACGGCTTGCTCTCCGAGTAGAAGTCCTCGAACAGGCCGAGGTACGGCTGACCCTCGATGGCGACAGCGCCGGCGTCGTCGTGGATCAGGTTCAGCGACATGCGGAAGCCGTACGAGGCGATCTCCTGCGTGAGCTCTCGGAATTCGTCCCTCGACGCCTCGCACAGCACGACGGTGACGTGCACGTCGAACCGCGCCAACTCGTGCAGGCGGTCGAGCCGCATGCGCAGTGAGCGGAGCGACTTCTGGATGTAGCTGGTGGGGTCGACTCGCAGCGTGTCGATGCTCACGGTCAGGTTGTTGAGACCGGCAGCGTTCAGCGCCTCGACGGTGCTCCTGCGCAACAGGATGCCGTTCGTCACCACGCTCGTGTTCGACTTGCGCCCCGCGTACGCCACGATCGCGGCCAGGTCGGGATGCATGAGCGGCTCACCACCGAGCAGCGTGATGTTCGCAGAGCCGAGCCGGTGCAGCGCGTCGATGCGGCGCTTCAGGTCGGCGAGCGGGACGGGTTCCGAAGTGCGGTCGTACTCGGAGCAGTAGCCGCAACTGAGGTTGCAGCGGCGCGTGACGATGAGCTGGGCATCGAGCGGAGCGTTGGTGAAGAGAATGCGCGGCACGCTCCGCACGAGGTGTCGGACCTGCACGGGCGGGGAATCTAGCGGGGGCTCGCGGCGTGCGCACTGTTGGCGCGCAACTCGATGGCCGCTTCTCCCCCGTGCGCGAATGCACGACGTCTCGCCCGGCGCCGCGCGAGGGCACGTTCGAGCGCGATGGCAAGGAGATACGCGACCGTCACCTCCACACAGCTCCCGAAGAAGTCGAGGAAGTGGTGCTGGCCGGTGACAGTGATCGCGCCCAGTGTGAGGATCGGGTGCAGCAGGATGATGGCCTTCACCCACCACCGGCGCACGACCGGCCACAGCGCGAGCACGCAGAAGAGCGCCCACGACACGTGGTGGCTCGGCATGCCGCCGTACAGGTTGCCGACGGCGTCGACGAGGTCCTGGCGCGGCTCGCCGTCGGGCCCGTAGTGCAGCGCGACCTGCCGTCCCGGGCCGTTGTAGTACTCGACCTGCGTGTCCACGAATCCGTACTGCGCGCCCATGTACTTCGGCGGCGAGACGGGGAACAGCGCCCAGCAGATCGGTCCCGTGAAGAAGAGCATGATCAGGAAGGTGTTGCGCATGCGCACGTACCGGACCGGGAATTTCACATAGAGGAACACGGCGACGACGATGGGCACGATGAAGTGCGCGGTGTCGTAGTAGAGGTTCCAGAACACGATCGTGGCCGGCCAGTGCAGGAAGAACCGCTGCACGTCGAGCTCGTGGTAGATCCCGAGCCACTGTTCGATCCGGTTCAGCGTGCGGGCGTTGCGCAACGCGACGTTGGCCGGGCCCATCTCGGCGTTGCGCAGGTAGTCGTGCAGCACGCCGGCGATGAGCAGGCCGAGCACCTCGAGGACCCAGCCGCCCCGCATCCGCTTGGTGAGCGGTCCCGGGAGTGGTTCGTCGGCCGACGGGACGCCGTCGGTGCGCGCGGATGCCTCCTGCGTGGCGCGAGCTGACAAGGCTCGCATCCTGCCACGATGCGCACGGTCAGCCGGAGTCGCGGCCGATGCCTCGCTGCACGTCACCCGGACGCTCTCCGTCGGCCACGCGGATCACCCGCCGGTCGGTGACGATGACCGTCACCAGCCGGGCCGGGGTGACGTCGAACGCCGGGTTGAGCCCGCGCGACGTCGCGGGCGCGACGCGACGGCCCGCGAACGACAGCACCTCGCGCTCGTCGCGCTCCTCGATCTCGATGCCGTCGCCAGTGGGTGTGGCGGCGTCGATGGTCGTCTCGGGTGCTGCCACGACGAACGGGATGCCCGCCGCGTCGCTCGCCAGTGCGAGCCCCGCGGAGCCGACCTTGTTCGCGGTGTCGCCGTTGGCGGCGATGCGGTCGGCGCCGATCACGACGGCGTCGACCTTCCGGCCGAGGATGAGCCCGGCGGCGGCGCCGTCGGGGATGACGACGTGTTCGATGCCCGCCTCCGCCAACTCCCAGGCGGTGAGTCGGCTTCCCTGGAGCAGCGGCCGCGTCTCGTCGACGAGCACGTGGTCGACGAGACCGCGCGCCGCCAGCTCGCGCACCACGCCGAGCGCGGTGCCCCACCCGGTAGTGGCGAGACTGCCCGCGTTGCAGTGCGTGAGCAGGCGCAGCGGTCGTTCGCCGAGGCGCGCCGCGAGCCAGTCGGCGCCGAGTCTGCCCATCGCATGGTTCCCGCGCCGGTCGTCGTCGACGATGGCGAGAGCACGGTCGAGCGCCACGTCGCGGCCCTGCCGCGCGAGCGGGGCGACCTGGTCGACGCCCCAGGCGAGGTTCACCGCGGTGGGGCGCGCGCTCCGGATCGCGTCGATCGCCTCGTCGAGACGGCGCGCGTCCCAGCCTTCTCGCGCGGCCTCGTCGAGCGCGACGACCACGCCGAGTGCTCCCACCGCGCCGAGCGCGGGCGCGCCGCGGACCGCGAGGCGGCTGATGGCATCGAGCAGCCCGGCGACGGTGTCGACGTGCAGCACCCGGACCTCGTCGGGGAGCGCGGTCTGGTCGATGAGGTGGAGGCCGTCCTCCTCCCACGTGACCGCGCCCTCGAATTCCCGCATGGAGCTCAGTGTGTCATGGTGGCCGCGATGGAGGATCACGTCGTGCTCTTCGACGGCACGTCGACCGACGGCTGGCGAATGGCCGGGCCGGGTGGGTTCGACCTCGTCGACGGTACGCTCGAGTCTCACGGCGGCATGGGCCTCCTGTGGTACACGGGGCGACCGTTCGCCGACTTCGTCCTCGACGTCCACTGGGCGGTGGCGCGGGCGACGGACAACTCCGGCGTGTTCCTCCGGTTCCCCGACCCCGGCGACGACCCGTGGGTCGCGGTGCACCACGGCTACGAGGTCCAGATCCACGACACCGCGCCCGAAACCGTCCACCAGACTGGTGGGATCTACTCGTTCGCGGCACCGTCGCGTGCGGCGTCGAACCCTGCCGGCGCGTGGAACCACTTTCGCATCGTGTGCGTCGGCCAGGACTACGCGGTCGCACTCAATGGACTGGCCGTCACGACCTTCACCGGCAGCCGGAGCACCGAGGGGTTCGTCGGGATCCAGAACCACGACCCGAGCTCGCGCGTCCGGTTCCGCCGGATTGCGGTGACGGTCGTTCAGTAGTCCCGGTCGACGAAGAACGCGCCGCCGAGGAACACGAGCGCCACGACTCCGAGCACGATCGCGACTGCAACCGTGTAGAAGATCAGCGCGGCGACGGTCGAGCCGATGAGCACGAGCGCCATCGCCACGGTGACGGCCCGGTTCGTGTGCGCCGGCTCCTCGACCGCGCCTTCGAGCGTCCCCACCGCGGACGCGGACGAGTCCGCGGTGCCGACGCCGGCGCCGGAGGTGGGCTGGTCGACGGGCTGGTCGGCGCGCGCGCGTGCGCGTGCCCGCACCGGGATCGCGCGGCGGCGGGGCGAACTCGCGTCCACCTCGCCGGAGAGCGGACCGGCGGCCCAACGCCACGCGACGACCACCACCGCGACGAGCAGGAACAGGAGCAGCGCCTGGTGGACGGCGTCGAGCACACGGACGCTCCCGCTGAGGTCGCCCTGGAAGCCGTCGCGCCCGAGGAGCGTGCCGGTCGGGTCGTAGGCGCGTCGCAGGAAGTAGTAGACGAGGTCCACCGCCCAGGCGAGCGTGGCGACGACCAGGAACCCCCACGGCACCTGCAGGCCCTCGATGGTCGTGCTCGCGACGATCGCGAGGGGCATGACGACGCACAGGTACTCGGGGTTCGAGACCGCGAGCAGCGCAAAGCAGGCGAGCAGGAGCGCGGCCGCGAGACGGTACCCGCCTTCCTCGCCGTCCTCGCGGTGCCTCGACCAGAGCGCGACGACGCCGACGATGGCCACACCGGCGAGGACGATCGCCGTGCGGTTGGCGGTGTTCACGGTGACCACGTGGTGCAGCACCAGTGTCGACCACGGCGTCATCGAGAACCCGATGTTCCCGGGCGTGTAACCGAACTGCTGCGACAGACCGTCGGATCCGCTCACGACCCACGTGACCGCGGCGAGCCCGACCGCCGTGACCGCGACGGTGATCCACTCGCGCCGACGCGTCGCGCGGGGCGCGGTCAGCAGGAACGCGAGCACGACGGGACCGAGGAGCACCTTCGCCGCGAAGCAGCCGAACACGAGCAGGACGAGCGCGGCGCGGCGATGGCGCCGTATGACCAAGACCACCGCTGCCGCGACGATCGCCGCCGCAAACGGCTCGTCCTGCGCGGCGAACGCGGACGCCGGCCACATCACCGGCGCCACCGCCCAGATCAGTCCGGCGAGCAGCACGCACCGAGGCCGCCATCGGGCAATGCCGGCGAGGAGGATCGCCATCCCGGCCAGGTCCCAGACGACGGAGCCGAGCCGCAGCGCGGTCAGGTCACCGGCGCCGAGCGCGACCCAGGGCTTCGCGGTGATCCACTCCGCGACGCCCAGGTAGGGCGCGTACTGGTCGACGGCCGCGACGTTGCCCTCGAGGTGACCGATGGGGTCGTGCAACAGTCGGGCGTGGTACCCGGAGTCGCTCACGCTGTCGGTGGGCTTCGCACCGGCGGCGACCACGACGACGACGAGTCGGATCAGGAGCGCGAGCGCGAGCAACAGCAGGATCGTGCGGGTCGTCGACCGCCGCCGGCGCCGTCGCGACCACCGCGAGGTGGTCTCGGTCACGACGCTTCCGCCTTGGGCGTGCCAGAGCGATCGAGCAAGCGGCCGCAGGATATTCCTCCCTCAATCGGCTGGCTTGCCCCGTGCCGCGCCTTGTGCACCGGGCGCCTGTCAGCCGCTTCACAGGCGCGAAGGAGGATGCTCCGCACCGGTGCCGGCCTCGTCGGGTCGGCGGTTGCGCTCACGAGGAGGTCCCACGGATGAAGCTCGGCGTCGGACGGATCGCAGCAGCGGGAGCACTGGCGGGCTTCCTCGCCCTCGGTGGCGTCGGGTACGCGTACGC
>Ga0187777_10001960_pt1 | contig 13263 bp, 10 predicted proteins | sample 1015_Q2_SP5_10_M_FD_132416 | JGI IMG/M metagenome (GOLD analysis project Ga0187777, IMG submission 132416) | Tropical peat soil microbial communities from peatlands in Department of Meta, Colombia - 1015_Q2_SP5_10_MG | ecosystem: Environmental > Terrestrial > Soil > Wetlands > Peat | place...
AGGCGACTAAGGTCGGTTATTCGCTCCTCCTGTCGCCCGTCGTCGGCTTCATCTGCTCCGCGCTCCTCCTCCTCGTTCTCAAAGCGCTGGTCAAAAAACCGGCCCTGTACCGCGAGCCGAAGGGCAACTCGCCTCCGCCCTGGTGGATCCGCGGCATTCTCTGGCTGACCTGTGGCGGGGTGTCCTTTGCGCACGGCTCGAACGATGGGCAGAAAGGCATGGGCCTCATCATGCTCATCCTCATCGGCACCGTGCCGATGGCGTATGCGCTCAATCGCGCGATGCCGGTCGATCAGATGCGACCCTTCATCGCCATGGCCAGCGTGACCCAGGAGGCGCTGCAAAAAACCACCGTTGTGCCTGCCCCCGCGGATCCGCGCGCAACGCTCTCGACCTACGTACGCACCCATACCTTGAACGCCGAGGTAGTGCCCGCACTCGCCGCCGTCACTGGGAGTATTGGCGATCAGATCAAAGCGAACGGCACATTTGCGAAGCTCCCCGCGGCCGCTGTGACCAACGTGCGCAATGACATGTACCTGACCTCGGAGGCGATCCGCGTCCTCGGCAAGGATCCTCACGCGCCGGTGTTCGATGCGGACACCAAGGCCGATCTTGCGGCTTTTAAGAAACAGATCGATCGCGCGACGAAATTCATCCCGATGTGGGTGAAGGTGGCCGTGGCCATAGCGCTCGGGCTCGGCACCATGGTGGGGTGGAAACGCATCGTGATCACGATCGGCGAAAGGATCGGCAAGCAGCACCTCACCTATGCACAGGGGGCCTGCGCCGAGCTCGTCGCCATGAGCACGATCGCGGCGGCCGACACCTTCGGTCTTCCGGTCTCGACCACGCATGTGCTCTCCTCGGGTGTCGCCGGCACGATGGCGGCGAACCGCTCGGGACTTCAGTGGGGCACGCTACGCAATATTCTTATGGCTTGGGTACTGACTCTGCCGGCCGCGATCTTGCTTTCGGGCACGCTCTACTGGATCTTCCGCCAGATTTTCTAGATCCCGCGCAAGCGCCGGCGCCCGCGCGCCGTCAGATTCCGAGCAGCATCCGCCCGGGATCCTCGAGCGCTTCCTTGATCGCGACCAGAGACTGCACCGCCTCTCGCCCGTCGATGATGCGGTGATCGTAAGTGAGCGCGAGATACATCATCGGGCGCACCGCGATCTGGCCATCGACCACCATCGGGCGCTGCTGAACCTTGTGCATGCCGAGAATGGCGCTCTGCGGCGCGTTCACGATCGGCGTTGATAGAAGCGAGCCGAACACCCCCCCGTTCGTGATCGTGAAGGTGCCGCCAGTCAGATCCTCAATCGCGAGCAAACCCTTGCGGGCCTTGCTCGCGAATTCAGCAACTTCCTGCTCGATCTGCGCGAAGCTTTTGAGATCCGCATCGCGCACGATGGGTACCACGAGGCCGCGGTCGGTGGAGACTGCGACGCCGATGTCATAGTAGTGGTGGTAGACGATGTCGTTGCCATCGACTGAAGCGTTCAACACCGGGAATTTCTTGAGTGCCTCGATCGAGGCCTTCACGAAAAACGACATGAAGCCGAGCTTCACGCCGTGCGTCTTTTCGAATCGTTCCTTGTAGCGCTCGCGCAGCTCTTGCACCGCGGTCATGTCCACTTCGTTGAACGTCGTGAGCAGCGCCTGCGTCGATTGCGCCTCGACGAGCCGCTGGGCAATTCGCGCGCGCAGCCGCGTCATGGGAACGCGCTGCTCGGTGCGCGCGCCTGGCTCCGGCGCCGGGCGCGGTGCGGGAACGGGGGCCGGAGCGGGCGCTGGGACAGCCGCGGGAGCCGGCTCCGCGTTTCGGACCGCACTCGCTGGCGCCGTGGGCTTCTTGCCGAGGTACTCGACGACGTCGGACTTCGTGAGCCGGCCGTCCCGTCCCGAAGCCGGAATGGCGGCGGGATTGAGACGATTCTCTTCGATCAACCGCCGCGCAGACGGACTCGGCCGGCCGGACTCCTTGCCGCCATCACCCTCTGGAAGCGCGGGCACGCGCACCGTCGCGGCTGCGGGCCTACTGGCCGCAGCTGCAGCCGCAGCGGGTTTCGCCGCGAGCGCCGCCGCCGCTGCGGCCCCCTCCTCGATGACGGCGAGCACCTGGCCGCTTGTCACCACCGCGCCATTCTGCACGCGCAACTCGCGCATCACGCCGTTCACCGGCGCGGGTACTTCCAATACGACCTTGTCGGTTTCGAGGTCGGCGAGATTCTCGTCGCGGCGGATCGCATCGCCTGGCTGCTTGTGCCACGCGACGAGCGTCGCGTCAGTGACGGACTCCGGCAGCTGCGGTACGCGGATCTCGGTGCTCATGAGCGCTTTCTGGCCGGTGCGACTGGGCGCGCGGCCGGGGCCGGCTTGGCCTCGGAAGCAACTCCGGCAGAGCTTGCCGCCTTCCCCGGCGCTGGCATCGTACCCGTGGCCGAGGTGCTGTCCTGCTCGGGCGCAGTGCCCGCTGGGGACAGAGGCATCCTAAGGCGCATGGTGTCGCGCGCCGATTCTTCGGTGGCGCTCGAGTGCAGTGCCGCGGCGACCAGGCGCTGCTGTTCGAGCTCATGGATCTTGAGAATGCCCGTCGCAGGAGCCGCAGCGGGTGCGCGCCCGGCGTAGAGCACCGGGCGCCGCCCGAGGCCGGCCTCCTGAAGGCGATGACGTATCTGGTACCAGGCGCCCTGATTCTGCGGCTCTTCCTGACACCACACCACCTCGCGGGCCTCGGGATAGCGATTGAGCATCGCCTGATACTCTTCAGTTGGAAACGGATAGAGCTGTTCGATGCGCACGATCGCGACATCGCGCAGACCCTCCCGGCGGCGTGTCTTCAGAAGATCGAAGTAGACCTTGCCGCTGCAGAAGACGATGCGGCGTACCTGCGCCGGCTGCAGCTCGTCGATCTCACCAATCACCCGCGCGAAGCTGCCGCGGGTGAGGTCCTCGAGCGGCGATACCGAAAGCTCGTGCCGCAAGAGACTCTTGGGCGTCATGACGATGAGCGGCTTGCGGAAGCTCTGGCGCATCTGCCGCCGCAGCATGTGGAACATCTGCGCGGGCACCGAGGGCACGCAGACCTGCATGTTGTTTTCCGCAGAAAGCTGCAGGAAGCGCTCGAGCCGTGCCGAGGAGTGCTCGGGACCCGCCCCTTCATAGCCGTGTGGCAGGAACAGTACAAGGCCGCAGAAGCGCTCCCACTTCGCTTCACCCGAGCTGATGAACTGATCGACGATTACCTGGCCGCCGTTGGCGAAGTCGCCGTACTGCGCTTCCCAGATGTCGAGCGTCTTGGGATCGGTGGTCGAGTATCCGTACTCGAAGCCCATCACCGCCTCTTCAGAGAGCACCGAATCGATCACCTGCACGCGGGGCTGCGGCGTCGTGATGTGCTCGAGCGGCACCCAGGTCGCGGAGCTGTTCTGATCGTGGAGCACGGCATGGCGATGGAAGAACGTGCCACGGGCGCTGTCCTGACCCGTCAGGCGCACGCCGAACCCATCGTCGATGAGCGATGCGTAAGCGAGCGTCTCCGCGCAGCCCCAATCGAGCGGCATCTCGCCCTGGATCATCTTCTTGCGGTTGGCGATGAGCTGCGCGACGCGTGGTTGCAGTGTGAACCCCGAAGGGTAGCTCGTGATGCGCTCACCGAGTTCACGCAAGCGTCCGAGCGCGATGCCCGTCGGTACCGGCTCGGTCCAATCCACCTGGGCGTAAGCGCTCCAATCCACCGTGTACTTGTTGCCGATCATGCCGAGCGCCGCGCGCGCCTGTGGGCGTCCTTCATCGAGGCCGCTGCGGTATTGCTCAAGCATGGCCTCGGCCTCCGCTTGCGTTACGACTCCGGCCGCGACCAGCTGATCGGCGTACAGGCGCCGCGCGCTCAGGTGCTGGCGGATCACGCGGTACATTTCCGGCTGCGTGGCTGCCGGCTCGTCCGCCTCGTTGTGCCCGTGCCGGCGGTAACACACAAGATCGATCAGCACATCCTTGCCAAAGCGCATGCGGTACTTGATCGCGAGGCGCGTGACGAACACGACCGCTTCCGCATCATCCGCATTGACGTGAAAGATCGGCACTTCGAGCATCTTGGCCACATCGCTCGCATACATGGTCGAGCGCGCATCGCTCGGATTCGAAGTGGTAAAGCCGATCTGGTTGTTGATGATCACGTGCACGGTGCCATGGGTCGTGAAGCCGCGCGCCTGTGAGAGCTGCAGCGTTTCCATGACCACGCCCTGGCCGACGAACGCCGCATCGCCGTGCATCAGCACCGCGAGCACGCCCTGTCCGCCAGCATCCCCGCGCCGCTCCTGCCGTGCGCGCACGGACCCTTCGACGACCGGATCGACGACCTCAAGATGCGAGGGATTGAAGGCGAGCACGGTGTGCACGTTGCCGCCAGGCGTGCGCACGTCGGCGGAGAAGCCCTTGTGATACTTCACATCGCCAGAGCCCTTGATGCGCGTCGTGTCGTAGACGCCTTCAAATTCCGAGAACAGTTCCGCGGGCGACTTGCCGAGCACATTCACGAGCACGTTCAGACGACCGCGGTGTGCCATGCCGATGACCACTTCCTCCATGCCGAGGCTGCCGCAGTTTTGAATCAGGTCATCGAGCAGCGGAATGAGTGCCTCCGCGCCTTCGAGCGAAAAGCGCTTCTGCCCGACGTACTTAGTATGCAGGTAGCGTTCGAGGCCCTCGGCAGCCGTCAGCTGCCAGAGGATATTGCGACGTTCTTCGGCGCTGAAGCGTTGCCGGAGTCGTCCCTCCTGGAATTCATCCTGCAGCCAGAGCCGTTCATCGGAGTCCGAGACATGCGCGAACTCCGCGCCGATGTTCCCGGCATAGATGTACTGCAGCTGCGCAATGATGTCCCTGAGCTTGAGTCTCTTCGGTACCGCTTCGATGTGGCTGCCGGTGAAAAACTCGCTGTCAAGATCGGCGGAGGTGAGACCGAAGTAATCGAGGTCGAGTACTTTGGGCCTCGCGCGCGGCACCAGCGCGAGTGGATCGATCGTCGCGATGAGGTGCCCGCGGTTGATCCAAACCTGAATGAGCCGCGACACCGCCGCCTGGCGCGCATCGGCCGCAGGCGCGGGCGCTGCGCGCGCGGCCGCCGGAGCTGCCGGCGCCGCCTCGGCGCGCGCGGCGCGCGTCCCCTCGCTCCCAGGCGGTGCCAGCTGTGCGAAGTAGCGACGCCATTGTTCCTCGACGCTCGAGGGATCGCGCCGATACTGCTCGTAGAGCGCCTCGAGGAAGTCGGCGTTTCCGCCGTAGAGGGGTGTTGGCTCAAGCATGGGGGAAAAGTGCTGCGCGAAGAACAGTTTAGCGGAAAACAGCGGCGGCGGCGAAAGGCCGGCGCGTGGCCTAGAGCGCGCTTAGGAAGCTGAATTCGTAGAGGATCAGAGCACTGTAGAGCACGAGCACGCTGTAGAGAATCAGCCCAACCGGTACGCCACCAAACATGCGCAAACGCGCAAGCTGCGTGAGCAACACTACGCCCCCGGCGGTGAGACCGATCTTTACCCACGCGAATGTCCGGCCCGTGGCGACGAGTGGTGCCATGAAGGGATTCGCTTCGTGAGCACCGTGCTCAAGCAGCATGAGAGTGAGCAGGGCGTCGACGCAGGAGAACACCACGATCAAAATCGCGATCGCGAGCCACTGCGGGTGATGCCAATCGACGCTGCCAAGCTTGTGATCGCTGGCGCGCCGCGGATCAACGCGCCGCGGTGTCAGGTTCCCCTGCACCAGCGCGCGCAGCAGCTGCGTGCGACGGTCGCCGGCGCGCCGTTGCTCGGATTGCGGGCCGGGGGCTATCCCCGACTCTTTCGAAGCCATGGAAAAAGGCGCTCCCTCGTGCGCTCGTGTTTATTGTCAGTCATTGTAGCGATGCCCAACGGGACCGAACTCCCCAAGAACGTGATGCAGATCACACCGTAACAGCCATGAGCCCCGCTGCCGGGGCCCTGCCGCCCCTTTAGGACCCCCCGGGGCACGGGTGCTACACATCTATATATATGATCGGCGGTGCATGTCGTCATTTAACTCGGTGAGCCCGGCAATTGCCGCGGCACCGGCGGACGGTCTGCCGGTCCCACGCCGCTATTGGGCGATTGCGGTCATCGTGCTGGTGATCGCGATCACGGTACTCGACAGCACGATCGTCAACGTCGCCCTGCCCTCGATTGCCCGCGACCTCGAGGCAAGCTCCGCCGCATCGATCTGGGTGATCAATGCCTACCAGCTCGCAATCCTGATGCTGCTGCTGCCGCTCGCCTCCCTCGGCGAGATCGTCGGTTATCGGCGCGTTTGCCAGATGGGGATCGTCGTGTTCACGCTCGCCTCGCTAAGCTGCGCTCTGGCACCGACACTCCTCACCTTGAGCGTCGCGCGTGTCGTCCAGGGAGTGGGCGCCGCGGGGATCATGAGCGTCAACGCTGCCCTCGTGCGCTTCACGTACCCGCAGCGCTATCTCGGCCGAGCGCTCGCCTTCAACGCATTTGTCGTGGCCGCGTCCGCAGCGCTCGGTCCGACGGTCGCCTCCGGGGTACTGGCGGTGGCGCCCTGGCGCTGGCTGTTCGGCATCAACATTCCTCTCGGCACACTTGCACTTGTAATTGCCCTTTTCGCGCTTCCCGAAAATGAACGCGCTCGCAGGCCCATCAACTATGTTGGGGGGCTTCTCTATGCGGGTACGTTTGGGCTCTTCCTAAGCGGTGTGCAATCACTCGCACATCATTCGGCGACGCCGCTCGCGCTCATGGAGATTGGCTGCGGCTTTGCACTTGGGGTGATCCTCGTCCGTCGCGAATTGCCGCGTGCCGGACCGATCCTGCCTTTCGATCTGTTGCGCGTACGTGTCATCGCCGTTTCCCTGTGCGCCTCGGTGTGTTCGTTCATTGCGCAGATGGGCGCGCTCGTCGCCCTGCCTTTCGAAATTCAGCGCCTCGGGCACACCCCGGTGGAAACCGGCCTCTTCATGACGGCCTGGCCGCTCGCCCTCGCAATCGTGGCACCCATCGCCGGCAGACTCGCCGACCGCCACTCCCCGGGCGTGCTCGGGAGCGTTGGGCTCGTGGTGATGGCCGCGGGCTTGGGCTCGCTCGCCTTTCCCCCGCCAAGCCTAAGTGCTAGCGGCTTCGTATGGCGCATGGCGGTTTGCGGGCTTGGGTTCGGCTTCTTCCAGCCACCCAACAATCGCTTCCTCCTCTCGACCGCGCCACGCGCGCGCAGTGGCGCGGCCGGAGGTCTTCTCAGCACGGCGCGACTTGTCGGACAGACACTCGGGGCCGCGGGCGTCGCGATTCTTTTTCGGCACCACCCCGCGACCGGTTCCAACCTGGCCCTGTGCGGCGCCGCGGCCATGGCGATGCTCGCGGCGCTCGTGAACGTCATCGGCCTTAGGAAAGTGGCCGTCGCGTCTTCCTGAATCGAACCGGGTTGCCCGCTCCGAGTACTCAGGTCCGGCACGCCGCCGGGTGATCCGGGGTTCCGGTTCGCATGACACTAAAGCTATTGATTAACTGTTCAAGATATGATACTAAAGTACATGCTTAACAAATCGACGGTGCTCGATCGCGCGTTTCAGGCGCTCGGCGACTCGTCGCGTCGCGCGATGCTGCAGCGGCTCTCGCGCGGACCGGCGACGGTGAGCGAACTCGCGCATCCACTCGCCATGTCGCTGCCCGCGGTGATGCAGCACCTTGCCGTGCTCGAGGGCTCGGGGTTGGTGCGCTCGCGGAAGGCCGGACGAGTCCGCACCTGCCAGATCAACCCGAGAGCGCTCGGCATGGCGGAGCAATGGATCAACCAGCGGCGGATCGAGTGGGAACTGCGCCTCGATAGGCTCGGTGAGTATCTGGAAACCCTGAAGACCAAAGGAGAAAACCATGGCGACCCCAAGTGAAAAGGCAGCGCCACACCCACCCTCCCCTACCCGGATTTCACGCGTCTTTGCCGCACCGCGCGAGCTCGTCTTCAGGGCCTGGAGCTCAGCCGAGCACGTCAAGCGCTGGTTCGCCCCTGATGGTTTCAGCATCCCGCAGGCCAGGGTGCAGCTGCAGGTCGGCGGACCGTTCGAGATCTGCATGCGCGCGCCGGACGGAACCGAGCACTGGGCGCGCGGAACCTTCGCGCAAGTCTCGCCTCACGAGCGGCTGGTTTTGGATTTGCGCGTCGAGGATGGGCGCGGTCACGGCTTGTTTCGCGCTTACACGGAAGTGAGCCTTGCCGAGACGCCCGATGGCACACGAGTCGATATCGTGCAGACCTACACCGTGCTCGATCCGACGGCAACACCCATGCTCGCGGGTGCACCAATCGGTTGGATGCAGACGTTGGATCATTTAGACGCCGAGCTCGGCAAGATGCAGGGGCTCCCCACGACGAACCACTCGGTTGTGCATGCGGTGTTCACGGTGGAGCGGACCTACGAGGCTGCCGTCCGCACGGTGTTCAAAGCGCTCTCCGATCCCCTGGCCAAGAGCAAATGGTTCGTGGGCCCCGAGGGCAAGTGGCAGCCGCTCGAACGGAATCTCGATTTCCGCGTCGGCGGCCGCGAGGGCGTGCAGGGTCGGTTGAAAGACGGGCCGGTTACGACCTTTGATGCGATTTACCTCGATATCATCCCCCAGGAACGCATCATCTACGCTTATGAAATGCGTCTCGACGACCGAAAGATCTCGGTGTCGCTCGCGACGATGCAGCTCAAGGCCGTGGCAGCCGAGCGCACCACGTTGACGGTCACCGAACAGGGTGCGTTCCTCGACGGTTATGACGATGCCGGCTCCCGCGAAAGAGGTACCAAGCAACTCCTTGAGCAGATCGGTTCACTGCTGAAAGGCTGAACGGACACCTCGACAAGAGAGCGCCGGGAACGCGACTGCGGAGTTCCCTGAGCGGTGAATTCGTGGTTCCATTCCCTTCAACCGACAAGGAGGAATCATGAAGATTGCGCTTGTAACCGGCGGAAGCCGTGGCCTGGGTAAGAGCATGTGCCTGCACATCGCCGCTCAGGGCAACGATGTCATCCTCACCTACAACCGCAAGAAGGCGGACGCCGAAGAAGTCGTGCGGCAGATCGAAGCCGCCGGCCGGCAAAGCGTAGCGCTGCCGCTCGATGTCGCAGACAGCAACTCTTTTGGTGCCTTCGCCACGAGCCTGAAGGAGCTCTTACAGAGAAGATGGAAGCGGAGCGATTTCGACTTCCTCATCAATAACGCCGGCATCGGCATCCACGCGCCCTTCGCGGAGACCAGCCCCGCGCAATTTGACGAACTCATGAACATTCATCTCAAAGGGCCTTTCTTCCTTACTCAGACGCTGCTGCCCCTCATCAAGGATGGCGGGCGGATCGTTAATATCTCCTCGGGCCTCGCGCGCTTCACCATCCCGGGCTACGGAGCCTATGGGGCGATGAAGGGCGCCATCGAGGTACTGACGCGCTATCAGGCGAAAGAGCTCGGAGCACGCAAGATCACGGTCAATGTAGTCGCGCCAGGTGCGATCGAGACGGATTTTTCGGGCGGCGTCGTGCGCGACAACAAGGAACTGAACAAGTGGGTGGCCTCCCAAATCGCCCTCGGACGGGTTGGCGTACCTGACGATATCGGTGGCGCGGTCGCTTCCTTGCTTTCCGACGAGAACGGTTGGATCAACGGCCAGCGGGTCGAAGTATCGGGCGGTCAGTCGCTCTAGGTCATCGGGTCACGCCGCCACGGCGCAGGATCGCTGGGATGTGGGTTTCCCATCCGAGCGCCATGATGTGCACGCCATCGCAAAGCGCCGTGACGTCGCGGACAGTGCGTGCAGCGATCTGGATGCCGCTCTCAAGTTCCGACTGCGTGCCATTCGCGCCTTCCATTTCGCGAAGCAGTGCCTCGGGTACCCTGATGCCTGCAACTTTCTCGTTGAGCCAGGCCGCCATCTTCGCGGATTTCAGCGGGATGATGCCTGCAATGATGGCGACGTTGTTCGGCTTAACGCCGTCGAGAAATTTCTCGAGCGTCGCGGGATCATAGATTGCCTGCGTCTGCAGGAACTGGACGCCAGCATCGATCTTACGGTGCGTGTTGACTATCTCGGCCTCTAGATCCGCCGCACCCGGATTGACTGTAGCTCCGAAGAAGAGTTGCGGAACCCCTTGGAGCGCTTTTCCCGATAGGTCGCGGCCCAGTGTCAGCTCGCGGGCCGCGGCCGCCATCTGACTCGCGGTCAGATCGAAGACCGCCTTGGCGTCCGGATGATCACCGTTCGCAGGAGGATCGCCGCCCATGAAGACGAAGTTGCGGACCCCGAGCGCCGCTGCGCCGAGAAGGTCTGCCTGGATCGCGATGCGGTTCCGATCGCGGGCCGTCATCTGCACGATCGACTCGACATCACGCTCGAGCAGGAGTCGCGCTACCGCCGTCGGGGCAATCGTCATGAGCGCGCGCGGCGACTCGGTGAGATTCACGGCATCGACCCAGCCGTTGAGAGCCTGCGCGGTCGCAAAGACCCCTGAGAGGTCCGTCCCCTTGGGGAGCGGGAGTTCAGCAGTAACGACGAAATCGCCCGCGCGGATCTTCTCTGCAAACGTGGACATCTGTGACCTTTGTGGAGCTTTTGCTCAGCCTAAACGATACCTGCTCGCTCGGAAATGGCGCACCGAGCGAGAGTGCTTTGGCAGAACGATGCGAAAAGTGAGACTTAGCGGGTGACCGCCGCCGTGTGCGCGCTTTGATCGTGCCGAGCGCCACGGGCGTGCATGGGCGCTCCGCTCGGCGTCCCTTCCATCGCGAGAGTTCGGATGTCGTTGAACATCACGTCCGGCTGCAGATAGGCAAGCGAGTAGATCTCGCGCACGATCCCCTGCGGGTCGATCAGAAACACCTTGAGCATATGGTGCAGGGTTCGCGCAGCATGACCCTGCTCGTCGGTCTCGACGCTGACGTCCTGGCCGAAATCCTCGAGCACCGGCAATAGCTGCGCCACCGATCTCGAGGTGAGAAAGGACCATTCGAACTTTGGATCGCTGCCGAACTGCGCCGCATAGGCCTTAAGCGTCGCCGGCGTGTCTGTGCTCGGATCGAGGCTCACGTTGAGGAAGCGCACTTTGGGTGCGAGACCGGGCTGCGCGAGCACGCGCTCACGGAGGTCACTGAGAGTTACGTGGGCAAACGGACAACCGAGCGGATCAACGCAGTAGGTATAAAAGAACGTCAGGAGCGTGATCTTACCGTGCAGAAATCGGCTCAACTGCTGGGCTTGCCCGGCGGTATCGAGCAGCGTTGCGTCCGGAGTGCCCTGGATCCGCTGCAGCTGATAGGTCCCCGCGGCGGGTGCGACGAACTCGGTACGAGGCGCCGCAGCCGCCGTGGGGTCGGTGGTCGCGTGCGCGGTTGTCAGCGCGCACGCGACCACCAGGCTCAACCCCAGGCCAATTCTCAACGCTCGGACACTCCCTTCGACAGCATCGCCACCTGCTGCGCAGCTTTGGCGGCGAACTTCATGTGGTGCGGACGGCCGAGTTTCTCTTTGGTGAAATCGACGGCAAAAGTCGGCGTGAGTGCGTGCCCGTCCCAGCTGAAAGCACGCAGGAACTGCTCATTGTCCGCGCCCGTCTTATCCCACTTCGAGAGCAGGCTCGAGGTGATGTAGATGCGCTTGCCATCCCAACTCTCGGAAATCATGTTCACCTGAGTTCCGGTGTGGAGGTGATAGGTCTCCTTGGGATGTTCGGGATCGGACAAGTCGAAATAGTGCGTCGTACCGTCCATAAAGGTGTTGACCCAGAGGCCCTTAGCGTCCGCGGTGATCGAGATATCGACCGGCAATGGGATTTTCGCCGGATCACCAATCGTTGCGACTTCCTTGGCCTGCCAGTGCCCTGCGGCATCCTCCCTGATGAGCCAGATCTTGGAGGTCAATGCAGCAGCGGTGACCGCCCAGTTCTGTCCCGGCGCCAATGCCCAGCGGATCTCAAGGGGAGCTCCCGGTACGCTGAATACCTGGATCGGCTGCATGGTCTTCAGATTCCAAAGCACCATCGTGTTGCCAAAGTGCTTCATCGCCTCCGGATCCTGGACAACCGCGCCCATCTCACGCATGTAGTTCTTACGGCCCGTGAAGCTCGAGGTCAGCATGACATTTTTGGCGGGGTTGATGGCGATGTCGTAGCCGTAGCCATCTCCCTGGACGGCGCCGATCGCTGCGATCGGTATGTCGTACTTGGCGACGAATCCACCCTTGTTGTTGTAGACGGCGAGGCCAGTGACACCGCCGTAATCGCGATCGTTGGAGAGATTGCCGATCAGGAGCCTTCCAGGCAGGGCATAGAAGGTGTGCGGACCCACGTAGCCGGTCTTCTCCGGGAGGTTGGTAATCGTGCGGATGAGCCTTGGTTTCGCCGGGTTGGTTCCAACATCAAAAACATAGATCTTGCTGTCATCGAGACCACCGGCCCATAAGTACTTGCGGTCATCGGTGAATCCCATGTGGTGTGCCTCGCCACGGCCACCGACCGACACCGAATGAATGACCTTTCCGTAGGTTTTGGAGTGCGGATTCACATCGATGGTGACGAGTTTGTCCGAGCCGTCGCCGAGTCCTTCGACGCCGAGCGTCCAGACTTGAACGTAGTCCTCCTGGCCCTTGATGAGATTGCTTATATAGGGCGAGTTGCAAGTTTCATCAGCATAAGCGGCCGCAGCAAAGCTCAAGCCAAAGCATGCGCCGAGCAGTAAAGCGGCGGGGGCGCGACGGTCATGCATAGTTTTTCTCCTCCAAAGAGCACGAGTTCGTCGTTCAGCAAATCGAGCTTAACACCACTGAGGAGAGAGGAAGATAAGCAGTAGCTATAAGGTCAATCTTTCTTTTGTTGTGACATCGTATCTCGTCCACTTCCCTTACGTGAGGTCCCTAGTGCGCGCGCCGAAGCGACTCACGGAGTTGGTTTCATCGTTAGGATGAACACTCGCGAGCGACCGTGTGGCGAGTCGCTCCGCGGAGGCGCCGAGAATCGATGGCCCGCGCCCGAATGTAGCAGGCAGTGAATTGCTTTGCGACCTTAGCAATCGCTCGGGAGACCCGTGATAGTCGGCACGATTCCCCCACAACGTCGGTCTTGAGTCAGGAAAATCCGTGGCACCCGTGCTGCGCGGCGAGAGGCGCACGCGGGTAAATCGTGTGCCCCTGCCGGCCGCGACCGCCTCGCGGCCGGCAGGGGTCGCTTATTTCTTCGGCGTGTTCAGGACTTGATCGAGCGCG
>Ga0187777_10001961_pt1 | contig 13256 bp, 8 predicted proteins | sample 1015_Q2_SP5_10_M_FD_132416 | JGI IMG/M metagenome (GOLD analysis project Ga0187777, IMG submission 132416) | Tropical peat soil microbial communities from peatlands in Department of Meta, Colombia - 1015_Q2_SP5_10_MG | ecosystem: Environmental > Terrestrial > Soil > Wetlands > Peat | place...
ACGCCGATCGTCGATGTCGCCACGGCCGAGGAGCTGATTGGCAGCGCGAACGCGCGCCTCCGCTTTGCGGCACGGCTCATGACCGCGTTTGCGGTGCTGGCCTTGGGGCTGGCGGTCATTGGCGTCTACGGCTCGTTTGGCTACGCGGTGCGGCAGCGCGCACGGGAAATCGGCGTGCGTCTTGCGCTCGGCGCAGCGCCGACGGACGTGCGTCGGATGGTTCTCGGCGCTGGAGCACGCTTGAGTCTGATCGGCATCCTGATCGGCGTGGCGCTATCGCTGGTGGCCACGCGATCGCTCGGCGCGCTGCTCATCGGAGTCTCGGCGAGCGACCCGGCGACGCTGATGGGTGTCTCCGTGCTCGTCGCGATGGCCGGGCTCATCGCGACGTATCTGCCAGCGAGGCGCGCGTCGAAGATCGATCCGCTGATTATCTTGCGAAGCGAATAACGGCGAGCAATCGGCCGTGGGACTCTCGGCCTCCGTCCTACTCCCGCGGCCGGGCGATCTCGCCGCCGCGCGGCCCAAGCGCGAACGTCATCGTCCCGTCGCACACGACCTGGCCGTTCACGCGTGCCGCGCCGCTCAACACGCCCATCCGGCTGCGCAGCCGCTCGACGACCGCCTCGATTTCGACAACGTCGCCGGGATGGACGGGCCGACGGTACCGCACCCGCTTGATGCCCATGAAGAACGGCAGCTTCTCGCGATTCTCGGGCTTCCACAGAATGAGAATCGCGCCGACCTGAGCGACGGCCTCGGTCAGAATCGTCGGGGGCAGCACCGGCCGCGCGTCGTGGCGCCGCCAGAGATAGCGTTCGTTTTCCGACACATTCTTGATGCCGACGATCCGTCGATCCGGTTCGAGCGCGATGACGCGGTCCACCAGCAGGAACGGGTACCGGTGGGGAAGAATGCGTTCGATCGCCGCGTAATCGAGGGGAAGTTCGGGTGTCATGCAATCGACGTCGCGCGCCAAGTATAATTCTACTGTTCCACCTCCCTCGTGTTTTCATGAGTCAACACCCGACTGCCTCTCCGTCTCCGCCGGCCGCGGCGGGCGCGAACGAACATGACGTGCTGCGCACGCTGTTCGACCTCGGCCGCCAGGTCGCGTCGGTCGTCGATTTCGACGAACTGCTGCAGCGCATTCCGGAGTTGATCCGGCGCCTGATTCAGTTCGACGCGTTCGCCGTGTATCTGCTGGACGACAAGCGTGAAGAGCTGACCGTCGGCTACGCGGTCGGCTATCCGGACATGACCGGCTTCCGCCTCCGCCTGTCGCAGGGCATCGTGGGGCAGGTCGTGAGCACCCAGCAGGCCATGGTGATTGACGATGTCGCGGCCGACCCGCACTACATCGAGGTCGTGCCGGGCATGGCGTCGTCGATCGCCGTGCCGCTGGTCTACAAGTCGAAGCCGATCGGCGCGCTGAACGTGCTCAGCCGCGAGCGGCACGGCTACACCGAGCGCGACGCCGTCATCCTGCGCCAGTTTGCGGCCATCGTCTCGACGGCGCTCATGAACGCGAGGCTCTTCGAGCGTCAACGCCTCGACGCGGAAGCCTTCGAGACGCTGGCGGAGATTGGCCGCGAGGTCGCGGCCGTGCTCGACCTCGAGGAGCTGCTCTCGCGCATCGCGCAACTCACGCGGCGTGTCGTCGACTATCGGACGTTCGGGATTCTGCTGCTCGACCCGGAGACGAAGGTGCTCGAGATGAAGGTCGCCGTTCAGTACGGCGAGAAGATGACGCTGCCGAAGGTGCCGCTCGGCGAGGGCCTGGTCGGCTACGCCGCCCTTCATCGCGAGCCCGTGCTCGTTGCCGACGTGTCCAAGGACCCGCGGTACATCAAGGTGCTCGAGGACGTGCGATCGGAGCTCGCGGTGCCGATGCTGCTGAAGGATCGCTGCGTCGGCGTCTTCGATCTTGAGAGTCCGGAGCTCGACGCGTTCACCAAGCGCGACGTCGAGATTCTGACGCTGCTCGCGAGCCAGGCCGCGGTCGCGATCGAGAACGCGCGTCTGTACGAGAAGGTGTCACAGAACGAAGGGCGGCTCGAAAAAGAGCTGCAGTTCGCCAAGCGTGTCCAGATGGCGCTGCTGCCGTCGCAGCTGCCGAAGAAAGTCAAGGGCGTGGATCTGGCCGTGTCGTTCGCGCCGGCGCGCGAGCTCGGCGGCGACTTCCACGATTTTCTGCTGCCCGACTCGCAGACGCTCATCGTCTCGCTTGGCGACGTCTCGGGGAAGGGCGTGCCAGCGGCGCTCTACAGCGTGTTCGCGGCCGAGCTGGTGCGCGGCCGCACGTTCCGCCGACGATACGTGCCGGAACGGTCGTCGCCGGCCAACGTGCTGATGTCGATCAACACGATCCTCCACGAGCGGCAGCTCGAGGAGTACTACTGCACGCTCTGCTACGCGCTTTTCGATCTCAAGCGCCGGACGCTGACGTTGTCGAACTCAGGCGTGCCGTACCCGGTTCGCGCGACTGGCGACACGGTCGGGCAGATCGAGCTGCCGGGCGTGCCGCTCGGCACATTCTTCGGCGTGACGTACGACGAAATCACGCTGCCGCTCGGGGTCAACGACGTGTTTGTGTTTTCGTCGGATGGCGTGACGGAGGCGATGAATTCCCACAGCGAGGAGTTCGGCACGGCACGGCTGCTCGACATCGTGAAGGCGACCCGCCACCTGGCAGCGCGCGACATTGTCGGCGCGATCGTGAACGCGGTCGAGGACCATCGCGCGGGCGCGGCGCCAAATGACGACACGACGGTCGTCGTGCTGAAAGTCACGCAGCCGTAAGAAAAAGGGGGTCAGATGTCGATCTGACCCCCGGAAAAGATGAAGCCGCCAAAACGTCGACCTGGAGCGGACGGGGTGCGGCGATGCCAGCGCCTGCCTGTCGATTGTTGCGCACCCCGTTGACGTCGGGCGGCTCCGGCCCAAGTGATATCAAGACTCGTACCGTCTGAAACGCTCAGAAAATCCCTGAAAAGCTGCGAGGGTGTCTGTACCGGAGGCCGGTCGTCCGGGACAACTGGACCACGGGGGGGACAGCTATCCGCGTGCGGCTCGCGCGGCGTCGCTGGCCGGAACGACGAGCACGGCGAGCTGGGCGGCGATGATGCGGGCCAGATCGAGGGTGTCAGCATCGGGCCGCGGCCGATTGACCTCGGCGGCCAGCACGCCGACGCACCCTGACGCCGTGATGAGCGGGACGGCGATGGCTCCCGACGCCGAGGCGCCGCCGCCAATCGCCTGACCGCGGAGCGAACGGAACGCGAGCGACGTGGCATTGTCGCCATCGACCTGCAGCGTGCCCATCTTCGCCAACACTCGGTCCGAGTACCCGTGCGCCAGCGAGGGACGCAGGAGCGCGCCGCCAGAATCGGTCATCCACAGGATGACGCCTTTTGCGCCGAGCACTCCAGCCGCCCGCTCGAGCAGCGCCGGAACGTCGCGCCCGTCAATCACGCGACCGAGATCCACACAAAGCTCGGCCGTGTCATGGAGGCTCACGTCGCGCGGTGCAGAAACGGGCGTCGCAGGCGGCACGGGATCCGGCGCGCTCAGCTTCAGCGGCAGGTCCGCTGTTCGAGTGAGAATCGCACCTTCGGGCACGGCGACGATGGCCCTGGGACGCGCGCGCCAGAAGAACACGGCAACGGCGAGGACGAACAGCATCGACACGCCGTTCATTCCGAGGCGCAGCTGGTCGAGGCGGGTGAGCCGGGCGGCCTCCGCGGACTGCTCGCTCGCGCGCGCCGCGGCCACCTCGGCGGCCAGTCGCTCGCTGGCCTCACGGGAGTCCGTGAAAATGCGATCGGAGGCCTCGTACCGTCGATCGCCCGTGACATCGGCGCGGGCGTGGCCGTCGATGCCGTTCAGATCCTTGAGGGCCGCCAGCGCCGCGTCGTAGTGCGCGGCGGCATCCGCGTTCGTCGTCGCCGAGCGCAACTGGGTGAGATCGGCCTCGATTCGACCGAACAGGTCCGTTGCCCGCGCGATCCAGAACGCCGGACCCTGCCCGGTCGCGACATAGGCCGCTTCAGCCGTGTGCAAGTCGGCCAGCGCCACCTCGACCGATCCGATCTGCTGGTCCGCACGGCTGCCTTCGTCGCGCTCACGTTGGAGCAAGGTGTCGAAGCGAAAGTCCTGAATGAGGGTGCCGATGGCGATGACGAGCGTGAGGGCGAACAGCACACCGAAGCCGCGTTTCCCCATAGCAGCGCTGACGCCGCTACTATAGCGCGGTCGCGGGACATGGAGCGGGTTTTTCCGCGCCGGTCCTCAGAACGTCGGCAGGAATCTCGAGAAGTAGTTCGAGAGAATCGCGAACCGGTTCGTGAAGATCAGCACGCCCAGCACGACGAGCAGCATGCCGGCGACGAGCTCGATCGCCTTGTAGTAGCGACGAATCCTCGCCGAGGCGACGAAGAACCGATCGATTGCGACCGACGTCGCCAGAAACGGAATGCCCAGGCCGGCCGAGTAAATCGCGAGCAGCAGCACGCCCTCGCCGACCGAGTTCTTCGAGCCGGCAATCGCGAGAATGCCGCCAAGAATCGGGCCGATGCACGGCGTCCACCCGAACGCGAACGCGATGCCGACGACGAAGGCGCCGAGCGGACTGGCGGGCCGGCGCGATGTCTGCACGCGTGTGTCCTTGTCGAGCCACTTGATGCGGAACACGCCCGTCAGGTGCAAGCCGAACACGACGATGATGGCGCCGGCGATCTTCTCGAAGATCGATTTCTGGTGGCGGAGCAGGTGACCGATGGCGGTCGCGCTCGCGCCAAGGCTGACGAAGACCAGCGAGAAGCCGAGCACGAACGCCAGCGACGTGATGAGCATCTGACGTCGCGTCGCCGACCGGCTGGCCGCGTCGGCCGCCTGCATCTGGTCGAACGACACGCCTGAGACGTACGAGATATAACCCGGCACGAGCGGCAGCACGCACGGCGAGACGAACGAGAGAATGCCGGCGCCGAAGGCTGCGAACAGCGAGACATCACCCATGGGGCGGCGACCGACTCCGGGTTACTTCACTTCTTTCAGCGGAATGACCTCCGCCCGCGGCAGTGGCCCGAAGTCCTCGCCGAATTTCACCGGCGGAAGATCCTGGAACATGAAATCCCACTTCCAGCGTTCGGAGGGGTTGGAGGCCTGCAGCCAGTGGCGCGCCGGCACCGGCCGCGAAAACGCCAGCGACGGCAATGCCGCGTACCCGGGAGTCGATGCGAGCTGTTCCGCGATCGCTTCGCGCACGGCCGCGGCCGACGCATAGCTCACGTTGACGCCGAACACGACGCCGAGCTTCATGAGGATCTGCCAGTCCTCGCCGGCGTCGCCAGGCGGCGGGATGACGCGTGACGCCGCCTGCACGTGTCCGCTCATGTTCGTGTAGGTCGCGTCCTTCTCCACGAACGCCGATCCGGGCAGCAGGATGTCCGCGGCATCGGCCAGCGGCGTGTGCAGCACCGCCTGCACGATCAGCGTGCGAATCCTGCCGGCCTGACGCGCGGCGAGGATCCAGTCGGTCTCGCCAATCGATCCGTCCGGGCCGTCGTCGATCACATACAACACTTTGACCTGGCCCGCCTCGACGGCCGCGCGCAGCTTCGAGACGTCGGCCGCACCGGCGCCGGATCCAGTGTCGAAGTCAAGATCGCGCGCGCCGCGGACGTTGGGCGCATCGATCGCGGGAATCCTGAACTTCGTGTTCCCCGGCTGCGGCTTCTCGCGGTGCCGCCACCCGATCGTCACGCCGCCCGTCGACGCTGCGATCTGCTTCAGCACGAACAATTCTTCGAGCGACGCATGCGCCGAGACGAAGAACCGGACCGACGACGGGCCGCCGGCGGCGTCGACGGCGCTCTTGACGGCGACGAGCGCGTCCGCCCACGGCGCGGCCTCCCACGATCCATCCGTTTGCCGGAGGTGGGCCTGCCGGGCGCGGCGATCGCCTTCGACCCAGTGGTAGTCGAAGCGGCCGATGTCACACATCCAGTAGCTGTTGATCTCGGGGTTGAGCCGCGGGGTCATGCGCACGAGCCGTGCGCCCTTGGCCCATTCGGGCTTGGCCTTGATCCACGCGGTCGTGTTGCAGCCCTTCTCGCAGAGCGTGCAGATCGTGTCGACGGCGTGCGGGTTGTCCCACGGCCGTGCCTTGAAGCGATAGTCGCGCGTCGTAATGGCCCCGACGGGGCAGACGTCCATGAGGTTGCCGGAGAGCAGGGAGATGACGCCTTGCTCCTCGAACGTCGCGATCTCGCTGCCGTAGCCGCGGGAGACGACGCCGATTTGCGCGTCGCCGTCGACCTCGCGCATGAACCGCACGCACCGCGTGCACAGAATGCAGCGGTTGCGATTGAGCAGGAGCGTGGGCCCGAAATTCACGTCGGCCTTCACGCCCTCGCCGTCGAACACGCGCCGCTCGAACTCCATGCGGCTGCGGTCCGGCCCGAACGAGTACGAAAAGTCCTGCAGCGGGCATTCGCCGCCCTTGTCGCAGACCGGGCAGTCGAGCGGGTGATTGATGAGCAGGAACTCGAACACGCTCGCGCGCGCCTGCTCGACCTCGGCCGAATTCGTCACCACCACCATGCCGTCCGCGCACACGGTCGAGCAGGCGGTCTGCAGCTTCGCCAGCTTCTCGATCTTCACGATGCACACGCGGCACGACCCGTCCACGCCCAGCCCCGGGTGATAGCAGTAGTACGGGACGTGATGGCCGTGCTGGATTGCCGCTTCGAGCACGGTCTTGCCTTTCTCGACCGTGATCTGATGTCCATCGATCGTCAGCGTGACGGTGTCCATAGCGTCACGATCATACCTTAGAGGTTCACTTCACATACGTCACGAGCGCCAAATCGTCCTTGGTCATAATCTTCCTGACCGCGCCTTTCAGCGCGATCGTCCGCTCGGTCGTCTGCTCGGTGACTGGCACGGTCACCTCGTCGGTGTTCCCGTCCGCGTACTGCACGGTCACGACGAACGGAAAGTCGAAGACGTCGCCGATCTGATCGATTCGCAGATCGGCGGACCGGCCGGACGGGTCGAGTTTGGCGCTGACGGCGATGCGCGGCAGGGCGGCCTCCGTGACCCAGCGATCGAAGAATCGCGAGAGCTTCATCGGCGTCGCGGCTTCGAAGGCCTGCCGCAGATCGTCGGTCCCGGCTTTCTGAAAGCGCCAGGTCCGATAGAAGCGCCGCAGTCCATCGAAGAACGCTTCGTCGCCGATCAACCGGCGGAGCATGTGCAGAACGACGGCCGACTTGTTGTACTCGATCGCGCGGAAGATGCGGCCCTCGCCCTGGATGTGGCCGAGCCGGTAGCCGAGCGAGATCGGTCCCTGCGATGCGTACTGCGCCGCCGACGCGCGCATCTGGGTGACGAGCGTGCGCGTCATGTCCGGACCGCGATCCGCGCCAGCGTAGAGCACCGCGAAGTACTGCGCGAGCCCTTCGCTGAGCCACTGCTCGTGATAGTTCTTCCATCCCACGGCCTGTCCCCACCACTGGTGCGCGACCTCGTGCGCGAGGATGAGCGGCGGATACACCGTGTCGAACGCCACCGGATCGTTCGCCCAGCTGTACGGCGACGTCGGCAGCGGCTGGAGCAGCAGCGCGAAATACGGCGGACTGTGGCCGCCCGGGAGGTTGTCTTCGATCGCGGCCACCGTGAAATCCGGATACGGCGCCTCGCCGACGATGTTGGCGTACGTGCGCACGATGTCGCTGACACGGGCGACGAGCTGTCGATTCTTCGGGGCGACCAAGGGCGTCGCGACAACTTCGATGTTGACGCCCGTCGGATCGATCGTCGCGCCCTCGTGTCGATCCGCCGGCAGGACCTCGGCCACGGCCGGCACGTCCACGCGCTGTCGTGCGACCGGCACGAACCGGCTGATGACGCACGCGAGGTACCGCACCGGCCGATCGGCGAAGTACTCCACCGTGCGAACCATGTGCGGTTCCCCGCGCGCGGTGTCGTCTCGCGCCTCGGTGACTTTCACGCTGACGAGACTGCCGCTCGCGACGAGTTGATACTGCGACGGTACCGTCAGCCGCATCGCGGCGGTCGCGTAGTCGGTCACCGGGCCTTGCGGGTACCACAGCGCGCGGTTGCTGTAGAGATAGCGGTGTTCGGGCTCGATCACGGGGGTGATGGCGCTCGGATCCTGCTGGCCGACGGTCTGCTGCCCCTGCGGCGCCATCGCTTCGCGCTCGAGTGGCTGCGGCTCGAGCCGGCCGCTGTAGACGACGTCGAACACGAGCGTCGTGTCGGGCAACACGACGCGGGGCAGGCCGACCAGGATGTTGTTCTGCCCGGCGACGCGCAGCGCGAGCAGACGGCCGAAGTTGGGCGAGGACACCGAGGAGACCACCAGGGACTGCGCGAGCCTGAGCGTGATCGATCCGGCCACACCCTTGCGCATCTTGACGCGCAGCGCGCCGCGCCCGCTCACCCACGACCGCGTCGGATCGAACGTGAGATCGAGGCCGTACCGCTCCACGTCATACACCGCGTCATCGTCTTCGCTGTAGAACCGGCCGCGCCGGCTGAGTTTCTCCGCCGAGGCGTACGACGAGATGTTGCGGCCGCGCGCGCGGTCGAACAGCGAGATATCTTCCGGCTCGCTCGGCGCGCGCGTGTACGTGAGCCACGCGTAGCGCCGCGTGCGGAACTCGACGACGAAGCTGCCGGGCGACGGCTCGATCGACCAGTGATCGGCGGTCAGGTCGCCGAGATCGAGATTGAACGTCCGCGGTGCGAGGTCCGCGAAGATCGACTGCGCACGGCCGAAGTCGTCGGGAGGGTCCTTGCGCGGAATCAGGCCGTGCTCCGACACGCGATCGGCGAACTCGGCGGGGTTGAGTCGGATGAAGGCAGCATCGATCGGTGACTCGAGCACCGGGCTGCCCGAGAAGAGCTTCAGCTCGCCCTGCTCGGCCGCGTCCGGCGGCGCGAACCGGATGTCGCCTCGGCCCAGGAGCACGAGCGCGGTGACGCCCCCCGGCTCTTCGGCCGCGAACGCGGTGCCGGTGGCCATCTTGAGCGTGAGATCGGGCGCCTGCACCGTGAGGTTGTGCACGGTGTACGTCCTGGCCGGGTCGAGCGCGATCTGCAGCAGGCCGTCGACCGCCGCGATTTCGAGGAATCCGGCGATCTCGTAGCGATCCGGCGCGTCGGCTCGGGGCCGCAGCGTGAGCTGCCACGTCGCGATGCGCCCGGTTCGTCCGCGACTGACGAGGACATCGGCGAGCACCTCGAATCCGGCGGGAACCGGACGCCGGGCGCGCTCGCGCACGGTCGCGCTGACAATCTGTCCGCGTGCGAACGTCTGCTCGGCGGCATCCGTTTCGCCCGGCGGCAGCGTGGACGCGGTCAGGGCGCGGAAATCGTTGACTCGATTGGATGCGAGCGCGGATTCCAGGTCGGCGAGCAGACGCACGACCGCGTCGGCCTGAGGTGGCCGGATCTGGGCAGAGGGCGCGCTCGAGGCCGCGACGAGTGCCAGGCCGAGGCAGCCGAGCGCCAGTCGGCGCATGATCTGATCTTACGCGCTGCGTTTGAGAACGAGCGCGGTGAGATCGTCGGCGAGTCGGGCATCCCCGGCGTGCGTTTCGACGGCTTTCAGAATGGCCCGGCCAATCGCTTCGGGATCGTGGCTCGCTTCGCGTGCGATGACGGCTTCGAGGCCCGACTCGTCGAACGGGCGCCCGGCCGTGTTCTCGGCTTCCGTAATGCCGTCGGAGAAGAGCACGAGCGCATCGCCGGGATGGATCTCGGTGACGTACGTGTCGTACGTGGCCTGATCGAACATACCGAGCGCGAGGCCGCCCGCGCCGGGTGTCTCCGCGCGATCGAACCCGCCGTTGGCGCGCCGGATGATCGGCGGAAGGTGCCCGGCGTTCACGTACTGCAGCGTTCCAGTTGCTGGATCGTACAGCCCGTAGAACAGCGTGATGAAGCGCGACGCCGGGCTGTGGCGGGCGACCTGCACGTTCAGCCGCTCGAGCAAGCGCGCGGATTCGAGCCCCTCGTCGACGAGCGTCCGCAGCATCGCGAGAAGCAGCGCCATCAGCAGCGCGGCCGGGCTGCCCTTGCCCGCGACGTCGCCAAGCGCGATCACGAGCCGGCCATCGGGGCGCGTGAGGATGTCGTAGAAATCGCCGCCCACGGTGTTGGCGGGCCGCGTCACGCCGCAGACGACGGCGTCACCGGCTTGATGCAGACCGCCGGGCAGCATCGCCAGCTGGATGTCGCGCGCGATCTCGAGGTCGCCCTTGAGCGACAGACGATCGGCCACTTCCATCAGCACGAGCAGGTTGACGGCCACGAAGGCCAGGAACAGCCACATCGTGCCGTCGACCCAGACCGGCAGAGGCACGTACACGCTGAACGGAAACAGCAGGACCTTGACGGGCGCGACGCCGCGGAAAAGCTGCAGCAGGCCGACGAAGAGCGCCGCGAGCGCACACGCGTACAACACCCGGCGCGCCGGCGACAGGCGCATCGCGAACTCGGTGAAGATCAGCCGCGCGTGGATCGGCCAGCGCCGGTACCATGGTTCGGCGGCGAGCTTTTCGACGTCGATGTGCCGGGTGAAGTAGCGGTACGCCTCGGGTGTGTCGCGCGTGAAGAGCTTCTGAAAATCAGCCGGGGTCAGGCCCTGCGTGTACTGGTCGAAGAAGCTCGGACCGGGCATCAATATAGAAGATACGGCATTGAGAGATTTTGGGATCGCATCAATGCGGATTGATTGCAGATTGATGGCGAGTGGGCAAATTTCAATCAATCTGGATTTGTGCGATCGCGCAATCCTCCAGCCGTGTGCTCCTCGCGAGCTCGCCTTTCGGCCGTGCGCCGCGACGCGCCCAGGATCGCCAGGATTTCGCTGGCCTCGCAGCTCCAATCTTCATTCGATCAATTGAACAATCTCCAATCAATCTGCAATGATTCGATCCCGAAATCTGCAATGCCGTCTGTCTAGATCAGCCCCAGCTCCTTGCCAACCTTCGCGAACTTGTCGAGCGCGAACTGCAGCTCCTCGCGCGTATGCGCGGCGGTGACGATGGTGCGGACGCGCGCCTTGTCGCGCGCGACGGTCGGAAACGCGATGCCCTGAGCGAAGACGCCCTCTTCGAAGAGGCGATCCGACAGCTTCATCGCCCGGCTGCCCTCGCCGGCAATGACCGGCGTGATGGGGCTCTCGCTCAAGCCCGTGTTGAAGCCGAGCGTGACGAGGCCGGTCTTGAAGAATCGCGTGTTCTCCCAGAGGCGCTCGATGATCTGCGGCTCCTGCTCGAGGATGTCGAGCGCGGCAATGCACGCGGCGGCGACCGATGGCGGATGGGACGTCGAGAACAGAAACGGCCGCGCGCGGTGGTAGAGGAAATCAATGAGCGTGCGCGAGCCCGCGACGTAGCCGCCGAGCGCGCCAACGGCCTTTGACAGCGTGCCGACCTGAATGTCCACGCGGCCGTGCATGCCGAAGTGGTCGATCGTTCCGCGTCCGTTCTTTCCAAACACGCCGCTCGCGTGCGCATCATCGACCATCATGATGCAGCCGAATTCCTCGGCGAGCGCGCAGAGATCGGGCAGCGCGCCGAGGTCGCCGTCCATGCTGAAGACACCGTCGGTGATCAGAAGTTTCCGCTGGCTGGCCGGCAGGCTCTCCAGAATCTTGCGCGCCGCGCCTGCGTCCTTGTGGGGAAAGACTTTGATCGCCGCTTTGCTCAGGCGGCAGCCGTCGATGATGCTCGCGTGATTCAGCTCGTCGGAGACGATGACGTCGTCTTTGGTGAGAATGGCGGAGACCGTGCCGGCGTTGGCGGCGAAGCCGCTTTGAAAGACGACCACCGCCTCGACCTGCTTGAACGCGGCGAGGCGACGCTCCAGCTCCATGTGAATGGCCATCGTTCCGGCGATCGTGCGGACCGAGCCGGAACCCACGCCGAGGTCCCTGATGGCGGCGAGCGCGCGTTCGACGAGCTTCGGGTGCGTCGTGAGGCCAAGGTAGTTGTTCGAGGAGAGATTGACGACCGATCGGCCATCGAATGTCGCCGTCGCCTGCTGGCGGCCTTCGAGAATCCTGAGGTGACGATAGACGCCCTGCGCGCGCAGCGCGTCGAGCTCGGCGCCGAGATAAGTGAGAGGATCGAGACGCATACGGCAAGAGTATATGCGGTGAAAGTCGGGAAGTCGGGAAGTCGGGAAGTCAGGAAGTCGGGAAGTCGATCACGGGTGTCGCGCCGCGCGCGGCAGCTCGAGCAGTGTGTCCGTGTTCGCGGTCGCGAGGACGCGCGCGCCGAGAGACTCGAGCCAGCGAATGATGTCCTTCCCGCGGCCGTCGGGGAATGCCGCTTCGTGCACGAGCGCGTGGGTGGCGCCGGATGCTGCCAGCGCCTGCCGCGCCGCCTCAGGATCCGCCGGCGCCGGACCGAGCGCGGCGACGCGATCGAAGTAGCTCGCGGGAAAGAACCCGGAGTACCCGTTGAGAATGGGCCGGCGATGAAACCCGGCGTAAAACGTCGCCTGAATGTCGTACGCCGGCTCGCCAAACGGGAACTCGATGAGCACGACCCGATCGGGCAGGTCGCGAATCATGCGATAGAGCGGATTAATGTCGCGGCCGATCGCGATCGACTGTGGCGGCGCGAGCCGCTCGGGAAGGACCGCCAGGTTCGTCGAGATCGGGACCATCCAGCTCTCGGCCAGGATCGTTGCGGCGCCGACCGAGACAAGCATGGCGCCCAATCCGGCGGGGCGCAGATTCAAAACTGCGGACGCGCCAAAGCCGGCAAGGACCGCGAGCGCGAGCGTGACGATCGTGAGGAAGCGCGCCGGGACGCGCAGCGCATCGAAGCCAGGCAGCAGGCGAAAGCCCCAGGCGTACGGCCCGTGTCCGACAAGATGGCCACCAGCGTAGATGTCCGCGCCGAACGCGAACAGCGCGGCCACGGAGGCGACAATCAGCCAGAACGCAGTCGGCGGGCGATCGGCTGATGGCGTCGAACGCTGAAGCATACGCGTGAGCGCAAGAAGCGCGGCCGCTGATGCGGCGACGGTCCAAAGGAGCGCGGTGACGTTCTGCACGACCAGCACGGAGCTCGACGTCGCGACCGTGAGCCGGCCAACACCGAGAATGGTCACGGCGCTCGCGAGGGACATCACAAAGATCGTTGCCAGCACACAGACGAGGACGTGTTGCCACCACGCGATCGACGACCACGACACGTTCCCGAGCG
>Ga0187777_10001962_pt1 | contig 13245 bp, 13 predicted proteins | sample 1015_Q2_SP5_10_M_FD_132416 | JGI IMG/M metagenome (GOLD analysis project Ga0187777, IMG submission 132416) | Tropical peat soil microbial communities from peatlands in Department of Meta, Colombia - 1015_Q2_SP5_10_MG | ecosystem: Environmental > Terrestrial > Soil > Wetlands > Peat | place...
CGTCGACCACATCCATGCCGGAACCGTCGTCGGGAAACTCGAGGGTGACCCGTCGATGATCGAGGGCTACTACGACACGCTCCGCCTCGACCACGTGCCCGAGAACCTGCAGAACGGCATCTTCTTCGACCAGGACTGGGCATCGCTTCCGGCCGTGATGCCGGTCGCCTCCGGCGGCATCCACGCCGGACAGATGCATCAGCTGCTGCGCTACCTCGGGGAGGACGTCGTGCTGCAGTTCGGGGGCGGCACGATCGGGCATCCGATGGGCATCGGCGCGGGCGCCACCGCCAACCGGGTTGCGGTGGAAGCGATGATCCAGGCGCGCAACGAAGGCCGCGACTTCTTCCAAGAGGGTCCTGACATCCTCGAGAAGGCGGCCAAGGGATGCCCGGAGCTGAACGCCGCCCTCCAGGTCTGGAAGGACGTGACGTTCGACTTCCAGTCCACCGACACCCCGGACTACGTCCTCACGCCGACGCTGTCCTGAGCAGGAGAGACACGATGCGGATCACGCAGGGCACCTTCTCGTTCCTTCCCGACCTCACCGATGAGCAGATCGGCGCGCAGGTCCGGTATGCGCTCGACCGAGGATGGGCGATATCGGTCGAATACACCGATGACCCTCATCCTCGCAACTCGTACTGGGAGATGTGGGGCCTGCCGATGTTCGACCTGCCGGTCGAGGACGTGGAGCTCGTCATGCGCGAGGTGCGCGCGTGCCGCGAGGCCCACCCCCAGCACTACATCAAGGTCATCGCCTACGACGCGTCCTACGGCCGGCAGACCACCGCGCTCAGCTTCATCGTCAACCGACCCGCACGTGAGCCGGGTTTCCGGCTCGAGCGCACGGACGCCCACGATCGCGTCATGCGCTACCGGCTGCATCCCTACGCGGCCGATAAGCCGGTCGGGAGTCGCTATCTGAACGGGAACGGGACCGGATGAGCGTGGTCGACGAGGTCCAACCCAAGCGCGAGGACATCGCCGCGCTCGTCCGCGAGGCGAACATCGAGGCGGTCCTCGATGAGCTCGATCGAGATCTCGTGGCGCTGCGCCCGGTGAAGACCCGGATCCGGGAGATCTCGGCGCTGCTCGTGATCGACCAGCTGCGCCGTCAGGCCGGGCTCGCCGCGGGTCGCCCAAGCCTCCACATGTGCTTCACGGGCAACCCCGGGACCGGCAAGACGACGGTGGCGATGCGGATGGCCGACATCCTGCACCGCCTCGGTTACATCGAACGCAACCACGTGGTGGCGGTCACCCGAGACGACCTCGTCGGCCAGTACGTGGGCCACACCGCCCCCAAGACCAAAGAGGTGCTCAAGCGCGCGTTCGGCGGCGTGCTGTTCATCGACGAGGCGTACTACCTGTACCGGCCAGAAAACGATCGGGATTACGGGGTTGAGGCGATCGAGATACTGCTGCAGGTGATGGAGAACGAACGCGATCGGCTAGTGGTGATCCTCGCGGGCTACAAGGACCGGATGGACGAGTTCTTCCGGCTGAACCCGGGCATGTCCTCGCGCGTGGCTCACCACATCGACTTCCCCGACTACACCGCTGAGGAACTCCTACGAATCGGGAAGCTGATGCTTTCGTCCGAGAACTACGCGTTCACCGAGGACGCCGAGCAGGCGTTTCACGAGTACGTCGTCCGGCGTATGCGCCGGCCGCGGTTTGCGCATGCTCGAAGCGTCCGCAACGGGATCGAGCGCGCGCGGCTGCGGCACGCCAACCGGGTCTACGAGGCTGTGCGCACCGGGGTCGAGCCGACGATCGAGATGCTCACACAGATCGACGCGCAGGACATACTGAAGAGCAGCGTGTTCGAAGACGACCGGCGAACCGAGCCAGAGCGGCAAGCGGCGTGACGTCGCCGGGGAACGCAACAAAGCGGCCGAGCGCCCGGCCCGTCATCCTCGGCGTCGTCGGGGATTCCGCCGCGGGCAAGACGACGATCACGCGCGGGCTCGTGCGCGTGCTCGGCGAGGAGCACGTTGCCCACATCTGCACCGACGACTACCACCGGTACGACCGGCGGCAGCGCGCGGAGCTCGGAATCACGCCGTTGCATCCGGACTGCAACTACGTCGACATCATCGCCCAGCACCTCGCGCATCTGCGGCGGGGCGAGGCGATCCTCAAACCCGTCTATCGGCACAAGGACGGCACGTTCGGACCACCGGTGTACACCGTCCCCGAACGGTTCACCGTGATCGAGGGGCTGCTCGGCTATCACCTTCCGGAGATGCGCGACGTCTACGACGTGCGCGTGTTCCTCAACCCGCCCGAGGAGCTGCGGCGCAGGTGGAAGGTCCAACGGGATTGCTCGCGCCGCGGGTACACGACCGACGAGGTGCTCGCCGAGCTCGACCGGCGCGAGGCCGACTCGGAGGCATTCATCCGACCCCAGCGCCGCTACGCGGACATGCTCGTGTCGTTCAGGACGTCCGAGGGCGAACCGTCGGCCGACCAGACTCATCTCGAGGCCGAGCTGACGCTCTGCGACGGGCTGCCGCACCCGGATCTCTCGTCGTTCATCAACGGCAAGGCCGACGGGCTGACGCTGATCGAACGGGGCGGCGAGCGGGTGCTGCGGATTCCCGGGCGGATGGATCCGGATCACGCCGCCGCGATCGAGGAGACGATCTGGGAGCGCATGCACTTCGCCACGCACCTGCGCGCCCGGCGGCTCGGCGAGTTCACGATCGGCACCGAGCTCCATCGCTCGGAATCGCTCGCGCTCGTGCAGCTGCTGATCCTGTACCACCTGGTGACGGCGCGGGCGGCGGTCGCACTCGGCGGCGAGGGCACGCGGACCCTCGCTGCCCTCGCGGTGTCGGTGTGAGTGCTGCGCTCGCCGCGCGGTCCGCGACCGCCGCGGACCCCGGGCTCGATCGCCTGTGCGTGGACACGATCCGCGTGCTATGTATCGACGCGGTACAGCAGGCGCGTTCGGGGCATCCAGGATTGCCGATGGGGATGGCGCCGGTTGCGTATGTCCTCTACACCCGCTTCCTGCGTCACGACCCCGGCGCTCCCGAGTGGCCGGACCGGGATCGGTTCGTCCTGTCCGCCGGGCACGGCTCGATGCTGCTCTACAGCGTCCTGCACCTCGCCGGTTACGAGGTGCCGCTGAGCGAGATCAAGCGCTTTCGCCAGTGGGGATCGCGCACGCCGGGGCATCCCGAGCACGGTCTGACCCCGGGAGTCGAGACGACGACTGGTCCGCTCGGCCAGGGATTCGCCAACGCCGTCGGGATGGCTCTGGCCGAGCGCTTCCTCCGTGAGCGGTTCGGGCCGGAGGTGATGGATCACCGCGTGTTCGCGCTCTGCTCCGACGGTGATCTGATGGAGGGCGTGACAGGCGAGGCGGCTTCGCTCGCGGGCCACCTGGGGCTCGGCCGGCTTGTGTACCTCTACGATGACAACGGGATCACGATCGACGGCGAGACGTCGCTCAGCTTCGCCACCGAGGACGTCGAGGCACGCTTCCGCGCCTACGGCTGGCACACGACCTCGGTTGACGACGCGAACGACCTGGTGGCGGTGTCTGCGGCGATCGAGGAGGCGATCCTCGAGGACAACCGGCCATCGTTGATCCGAGTCCGTTCGATCATCGGGTATCCCGCCCCTAACAAACAGGGAACCGCCGCGGCGCACGGGGCGCCGCTGGGCGAAGAGGAGGTGCGCGCGACCAAGGCCGCGCTCGGCTGGGACCCGGATGCGGCCTTCGTCGTTCCCGAATCGGTGCGTCGCGTGTTCGCAACGTCTCGCGATCGCGGTCGGCTCGCCCATCGGTTGTGGAGCGAGCGGTTCGAGCGCTGGTCGCGGGCGAACCGGGAGCTCGCCGCCGAGTGGGCACGAGCGTGGGGCGGCGAGTACGAGCCCGGGCTGGCGACCGCGATCCCCGCGTTTCACCCGGCCGAGGTGGCCAAGCTCGCGACGCGCGCCGCTGGCGCCCAGGTGATGGCCGCGGCTGCGCCGTTCCTGCCGACGATGATCGGCGGCTCCGCCGACCTCGTCGAGTCGACCAAGACGACCCTGCCAGAGCGCGGCTCGTTTAGCCGGAATCGCGCGGGCGCCAACGTCCATTGGGGGGTGCGGGAGCACGCAATGGGGGCGGCGGTGAACGGGTTGGCCCTGCACGGTGGCATCGTCAAGCCGTACGGCTCCACGTTCCTGGTTTTCTCGGACTACATGCGCCCCGCGATCCGGCTCTCGGCACTGATGGGGCTGGCGGTGGTGTGGGTGTTCACACACGACTCCGTTGCCGTCGGCGAGGACGGGCCCACCCATCAACCGGTCGAGCACTACGCCGCACTGCGTGCGATCCCCGGCCTGACCGTGATCCGGCCGGCGGACGCCAACGAGACCGCGGAGGCGTGGCGAGTGGCGATCGAGCGCAAACAGGGCCCGGTCTGCCTGCTGCTCACGCGCCAGGACCTGCCGGTGCTCGGACCCGAAGCCGTCCGGGATGGCGTGGCCCGCGGGGGCTATGTGCTGCGAGACTCGCCGGACCGCCTCGACGTGGTGCTCGTGGCCAGCGGCTCGGAGGTGAGCGTCGCGCTGGAGGCACGCGATCAGCTCGCGCACGAAGGCGCCGGCGCGCGGGTGGTGTCGATGCCGTCGTGGGAACTGTTCGAGGATGAGGACGAGCGCTACCGGCGGGGGGTCCTGCCGCTCGGCGTTCCGGCCCTGTCGGTCGAGGCTGGGGTCAGGCAGGGCTGGTCGCGGTTCGTCGATGCGAGCGTCTCGATCGACCGCTTCGGCGCCTCGGCACCCGGCGCAGAGGTAATCGAGTACCTGGGGATCAGCCCGTCAGCTGTGGCGGGAGCCGCTCGCCAACTCATCCGCGATCATCGCGCAACCGGCGTGCCGGCGTAGCCCGCCGAGGGTTCGACTCCACGCGGTTGCGGGGGGCGATCGCCTACCGGCGGGCCCTGCAGTGCGTGCGACGCGAGCGGCTCCGCTGTCACCGCCCTCCGGCATCGATCATCTAGAGCGCGGCGAGGCCGAGAGGGAACTCGATCGAGGTGTGGTCCATTGGTCGCCACCATATTCGGCTGGACCTCGCTTGTGCATCCGCGGTTCGACCGGGGCACGGGCGGTACGCCGCCAGCGTGCTCGCTGTAGCGTCCGGCGTCAGTCGCCGGGGAGGTTGATGCCAACGACCAGGAACACCGCCATCGCGACGAATGCAATCCCGGTCAACAGGTCCGTGCGGATGCGGGGTACGAAGTGGGCAGCCGTACGGCCGATCTGGTGGCCGGCGACCGACATCACGAACGTGATGAACCCGAACAGTGGGGGCGCGAGCCAGGGAGAGAATCCAGCGACGCCGAGCGCCGCGCCGGCGGCCACGTTGTCGACGCTCAACGGCAGCGGGAGCCCGCGCGTCGCGAACCGCAGGTCCGGATCGGCATGCTCGGGTTTCAGCAACGACCGGACGAGGATGAACAGGCCGTATGCACCGAGTCCGATCGCCGCGATGATGTCGGCGGTGGAGCTGATCTTGTCGCTCAGGAAGTGGCCGACGAGGATCCCGATCGCCGGTGCGACTCCATCCCACAGGCCGAAGATCGCGGATGTCTTGACCGACCGCAGCAGGGTCGGCTTGAGGCCTCCCAGCACGATCGAGGTACGAAAGTTGTCCAGGCTCAGCGTAAACCCGAGCGAGAGAAGCGCGAACATTGCCTCTTTCGAAAGGTCGCCGTCGAGGCCTGCGATCTGCCACGGCGTGCCGTGACAGATCGCATATGGCTTCGGTTGGTGTGCTCTACTCCGGGAGCGCGAACGCGAAGATCGCGGATCCACCCGCCTGCGCGAGCGCTCCGGGGTAGAACCCCTCGGTCCAGGCGCCGTACCCGACCGGGACGGCTATGTATTGCCGCCCGTCGACCGTGTACGTGCTGGGGCTCGAGTGGTGTCCGCTTCCGCACTGGAACTCCCACAGCAGCTCTCCGGTGCTGTCGTTGAACGCCCAGTACTTGCCCGCGGGGCCGCCGGCGAATACGAGCCCGCCGCCCGTGGTCAGCACGGACGCGGTCATCGGGTGCTCCTGACGGAAACGCCACTTCTCCTGACCCGTGGCGGGATCAATCGCGGAGATGTATCCGGCCACGTCCTCCGTGTCCACGGCGACGCCCGCGCCCCAGTACGGGATGCTCTCTTTGAACTCCCGGCGCCGCCGCGTGGCCGTCGCACCGACATCCTGCACCGGGCAGTAGAACAGCCCGGTCTTCGGGCTGTAGGCGGCATGCGTCCACTCCTTGGCGCCGGCCGGGCCGGGCCAGAAGTGAACCGGGTCGCCCTCCTTGTCGGGGAACACTCTCGGCGTCACTTTGCCGTCGGCGGCGATCTCGCCCCAGGTGATGCGGTCGACGAACGGCACGACTCGGATCAGGCTGCAGTCCGTGCGGTCCAGGACGAAGAAGTAGCCGTTCTTGTCGAAATGGCCAGAGCATTTCCGCCCGTCCATCTCGAACAGGATGTTCTCCATCGTCGAGTCGTAGTCCCACACATCGTGCGGGGTGTACTGGTAGTGCGCCTTGATCTGGCCTTTGTCGGGATCGACCGCCACGACGCAGTTCGTGAACAGGTTGTCGCCCTCGCGTACTCCACCGTCGAAGTCCGGACACGGATTCCCGGTATTGAAGTACAGGAGGTTCAGGTCCGGGTCGAACGTGGGCGTGGTCCAGCAGTTTGCACCGCCACGGGCCCAGGCCTCGCCCTCGGCGGGCCACGTCTCCGACCCCGGCTCGCCCGGGGCGGGAATCATGTAGCAGCGCCAGACACGCTCACCCGTCTTGAGCTTGAACGCGTCGGCGTGCCCACGCACCCCGAACTCGCCGCCGGAGCTCCCGACGATCACCATGTCCTTGACGATCAGCGGGGCGACGGTTGCGCTCTCGCCGGCCCGCACATCGCCGTACGGCTGGTCCCAGACGAGCTCGCCGTTCCTGGCGTCGAGCGCGATCACGTGGGCGTTGAGGGTCGTCATGAAGACCTTCCCGTCGGCGACGGCACACCCGCGGTTGACGTTGCCGCAGCACAGCCGTACGTCGTACGGGGAGGCGCGGTGGTAGCGCCACAGCTCCTGACCGGTCTTGGCATCAACCGCCCAGAGCCAGCCATCAAAGCCGGTTACGAACATGATGCCGTCGACGACCAGCGGGGACGCTTCCAACGAGTACGTCGACGCGCCCGAGTGCATGCCCACCGAGCCGCACTGGAATACCCAGGCGGGTTTGAGATCCTTGACGTTCTTCTGGTTGATCTGATCGAGCGGGCTGTGGCGCTGCCCGTCGTACGCGCCGTAGTAGGTGATCCAGTTGTGCGGCTCCGCATCGCGTGCCTTGAGGATGCGGTTGTAGTTGACGCCCTTGGTTACCGGGGGCGCCTTGCCGGGCAAGCCGGGGCTCAGAATCCGGAAGTCGACCGCTTCGCCTGCGTCAACGTACTCAGTCTCAGTTGCCATCAGCTACTCCTTTCTACGGTCGCGGTTGGGGTGGACGGTCGAGCTTGGCTTCGTCTGGGACCTCGCCCCCGACGACGATCGTGCCGGTGAGGCCACCGCCCTCATCGTTTCCCGTCCGCGATCCGTACCAGTAATAGCCAGGGCCGTCGAGGTTGAGGCTGGCCGATCCCTTCGAGAAGTTCACCAGCCAGATGAACTTCGCGTCGCCGTTGTTGGGCAGGACCGCGCAGTGGGAGTTGTTGTCGTCGTTGATGATCTCGAGCTCGAGGTCCCCGCCGTGCGGCATGACCAGGACCCTGGGCTCGAACACCAGCTCGTCGAGCGGAATCCGGACGGTGGCGTGCATCTTGCCATCCGATCCCTCCTCCGCTACCCCCACGGTACCTCGGCCCAACACCGCCCCGATCGACGTCCCATTCTGCTTTATCAACCCCTCGATAACAGTCTTATCGGCAGTGGCAGCCACGCGACTCTCTCCTTCCATCCGGAAAATGGGCCAAAAAAACCTAACAGGGGCGCGGCCACTACACAACCTGACCGTCAGTCACAAGATCTTCTGCCCGAGCGGGCAGGACTATTGACTAACCGATCGGACAGGTGGTGACACTGACCGGGCAGCCAAGTGTCAAGTGACCAGCCAGTCAAGGTGACCCCCGCAGACGGGCGAATGGTCACTCTGCGGACACTTTCACCCCAGCGAGATCTCCTCAGCGCCGGTCACGCGCAGATAGTCGAGCACGGTCCCGCTCGATTCGCGCAGCCTCATTACCGACGCGAGGCCCGCGTATCGTCCGCCGGCGAGCCCGTCGGCCAGCAGCGCGCCACCGCGCGCGGCGACGCTCGCCTGACCCGGAACGAGCGCGACCACCGGGGCAACGGCCGACAGCGAGGAGGAGAGCGACGCAATCAACTCGGGCAGCCGAGCCAAACGGCCGGAGACGGCGATCTCGCGCGGGGCCGGCACGCTAACGGCCAGGGCGCGCACCGCCTTGACCGCCGCTTCGAGCAGGGCCGTCCAGCCTCCCGCATGGGTGGGTGAGGCCCACAGCGCCTCCAGGTCGGACATGTCGAGGGCACCCGCCGGATCCAGGGCACCCCCGCTATAGAGCGTGTCCTTACGCAGCGCCTGCCCGAGCAGATAGGCAAGTTCGCCGTCCAGCGCGCCCGGGGCGCGCGCGCCGAGCGGTCCCGACGACCCACCCATCCCGTCAACGATCTGTCCCCCGTCGATGGCCAGCGCCGCGGTGAAGGCGCCGCCCAGCTCGAGCAGGACCATCGTCGCCTCGTGAACGGCGACCGAATGACGGGTGGCGTGATCGACGATCGAGCACGCCGCCGCGCAGACCTTGTCGGCTGTGCCGAGGTCGATCCGGTTGTACTTGCGGTGGCGCGGAACCGACGGCAGGTGGATGACGCCGGGGCCGAACACGACGGGTAAGCCGCTGGCCGCGAGCGCTCTCAGCAGCGAGCGCATCCCGCCGACGCCCGCTTCGGCGCGAGCCTCATCGGGTCTGACCAGCACCATTTCGGCCAACTGGCGCTCGCCGACGTCGGCGGCGGCCACGAGCGGGACGCCGTAGCCGCTCGGACCGTAGACGAGATCGTACGGTCCATGGCGCGCCAGCGCATCGAGCAGGGGAGCGCTGTCCTTGCTCAGCGCGCCGGTCTGGAACACCTCCTCCACGACCGGTTCGCCGTCTTGCAACACGCAGAGGTCGAACGAGACCGTTCCCGGGTCGACGCCGGCTACACGGGGCATATCATGCGAGTCATGAGCTCAACGAAGGACAAGCCGCGCACCTACAGCGAGGACGAGATCCCCGCAAAGTTCTCCGAGTACGGACTCGACCAGTGGTACTACGAGGACAAATGGATCCGGCGCAAGTACAACACCGACGGCTGGCCGACGACGCTGATGGCGGTCAACGCCGTTGGGTACCTGTGCGAGGCCGCCGGCCATCACGCCGACCTGAACGTCACCTGGGGAAAGCTCTGGGTGAAGCTCGCGACGCACTCGGCGGGCGGGATCACCGACAAGGACTTCACCTTGGCGCGCAAGATCGAGGACACGATCCTGTGGCGGCCAGACCCCGAGGGCCCGCTTGACGGGCCGATGGGCAAGTTCGTTTTCTCGAAGTAGCGTCCGGCCGACACCGCTTACAAAGCTTCCAGGGCGACGTCGTACACGCCCTCGAGGTCGAGCACCGTGCCCTTGGTCTCGAACATCTTGCGGATGCAGGCCTTTTGCAGCTTCATCTTGGGCCCGCCCACCGCCAGCGCACCGAGCTTGAGCGCGCCGTCTTCCTCCTCGAGGCTGTCGCCCCGGTCGACGCCCTCGACGCCGACGGGCTCCGCAGCCGAGTAGTCGACGACCACACGCACGCCCTCCTGCGCCCAGCCGCTGCGCCTGAGGATCTGCGTACCCGCGGGGCCGGCGGCAAACACGACCGCGTGGCCGGCGAGCGCCGCGTCGAGATCGTCGCTCGACTCAGGCTCGACGACCGCGAAGCCGGCCTCCTGGGCGATCGGGATGCCCGACGCGCGGCGATGGCTGCCCTTCATCACATCGGGCGGGAAGGTGAACATGGTCACCTCGGCGCCCTCGCGCCGTAGCAGCTCCGCTGTACGCAGCCCGACCGGCCCGACCCCGATCACCGCCGCGCGGCTGCCCCTCAGCGTCACCGCTCGGCGCACGCGCGCCACCGCGGCCGCCGCCGTTGTGTTGGAGCCGTCCGAGTCGAGCATGATCGACGGGTTGAACGGCTTGAAGAACAGCTTTCGTGCCGCGTCGAACACCGCCTCCCCGTCACGCACCTTCGACCCGCCGACCCAGAAGGCGGTGTTGGCCAGGCCATCGGGACCGCGCGGAAAGATCGCACCCTGGACCACGTCTTGGAGGTTGTCGGGCGTGATCTCGCCGTATCCGGCGACGACGTCCACGTCGGCGTCGTAGGCGGCGATCGCATCGAACGCGCTCGGGTGCTGATCGGTATCCAGCTGGATCAGGATCTTCTTCATCGGATGTCCTCCCGTCGGGGTTCGGGGAAGCTCAGGATGCCCCAATCGAGCGGGCCCTCCTGGCGATAGCTCTTGTGCAGGCCGCGCGCGATCGTGGCCTTCATCAGCTCCTTGCCGAGATAGAAGGCGTGCGAGGCGTCGGTGACGCCGAGCTGTTCGAACACCGCGTACATGTTGGTCTCGCGAATGAACCGCTTGCCGTTCAACGCGTACAGCCACTCGGCATCCGCGAACAGGCGCCAGTTGGCGTCCGAGATCTGGGCCTGCATCGCGCGCAGCTCCTCCTCGGTTGGCGAGCGCATCGACTCATCCTTGCTCGTGACCAGGCCGCCGTCGATGTGCTTGGGCGGCCGCGCCTGGCGCTGGGCGAGGTGCATGATCTGTGCCGCCAGCACGGTTTCGCGAACCGCCCCGCGCGCCCAGCCGATCACCTCTGTGGTCAGCACCGCACCGATCCCGACCTCCTGGCAGAACCCGATCAGCAGCGCCGTGACGCCCGTTGAATCCGCTTCGGTCAGCTCGGTCAGATTGCCGATCCCCATCAGCATCTCAGCCTCGGGGTGGCGGCGTCGAACCTCGACGTAGCGCGCCAGCGACGCGGCGAAGCCCGAGTTGATCGGGGCCAGAATCGAGTCAAGCAAGTAGGGGCGCTGCAGCTTCTTCATCCGGGAGGCCAATCGGCTCAGGCCGTCGAGGTCGTCTGGGTCCTCGGTGATCAGCACCGGCGTTGCCCGCAGCTCCTCGGCTAGGTCGATGGTCGCCGGGGTAAGACTGAGCACGTAGTCGACGCCGGCGGCGTCGGCCATCCGAAGGTGCTCGGGATCGAGCGTGTCGATGCTCACCGACAGCCCGCGGTCGCGCAGCGCACCGATCGTCGGCGGTCCCTCGGTAAGCCACGAGCGATCCAGCGACAGGCCGAGGTCGATCACGTCGGCGCCCTCCGCGCGGTAGCCCTCGGCGCGGTCGATCACCTGCTCCCGCGACAGCGACTGCACGCCGTTGATCTCGGCGAACACGCGGATGTCCCGCGGACCGAGCTCCGCGCGGACGGCCTCCCGGCCGTACCACTCAGGCAGCGCCCGGACGTCCGCCGGGCCCTTGCGTACCGGGAGGCCGGTCGCCTGCTGCAGCGCGTCCACGTCGCCGTCGCAGAGACCCGGAATCACGATGTTGTCCACACCGGCGGGAACCTCGAGGCGTCGCGCAATCCACCGCGTCGTCATCAGCGCCGCGACGCTGATGTTCATCACCGCGATCTGGTGTTCGATCTCCAGCTCGGACGCGATATTGCGAACCGCCGGCTCGGCGAGGCGGCCAGTCACGAACAGCGTCTCAGCCAACTGTGCCGCCGTTGACGTTGATCGCCTGGCCCGTGACGAAGGCGGCGGCCGGCGAAGCCAGCCACACGGCGGCATCCGCGATGTCCTCGGGCCGGCCCCAGCGACCGAGCGGCGTGGCCGCCGCGACCTTGGCGTAGAAGACCCGATCAACCCCCTCGCCGTAAGCGGTCTCGATCCAGCCCGGGCACAACACGTTCACGCGGACGTCGGGCGCCACCGAGCGCGCGAACGACTTTGTGAAGCCGAGGACCCCCGCCTTCACCGCCGCGAACAGCTCGGGGTTGTCACCCTTCATCCCGTCGATCGTGGCGTGATCCCACCCGATGTTGAGGATGCAGCTGCCCGGCCGCATGCGCGCGGCGACCAGCCGCGAGCAGCGAATCGTGGCCTTCAGGTCGACGTCGATCAGCGCCGCGAGCTTGCGCTCATCCGACCAGGACCTCCCGTCGCCGGTGAGCACGTCGGCGCCGGCGTTGTTGACCCAGACGTCAACGCTTTCGAGCGCGTCGAACGCCTGTTGGACGATCGAGGTGCACCCATCGGCTGTGCTGAGGTCGGCTTGCAGCAGCGGATGGCCGGGGCCGAGCTCCTCGGCGAGGGCGCGTGCGTCCCGGAAGGAGTGGCAGAAGCCGATGCCGACGCGCGCGCCGCCGGCGGCGAACGCGATCGCGATCGCTTTCCCGATCCCGGAGCTGGCTCCCGTGACGACGGTGCGCAGACCGGCGAGTGGCGACCCTCCGGTCTGCGCGGTCAACGGCTCCCTCGCTAACCCTCGGTACCGCCGGCGAACGGGTGACGAGCGGACGGCGTCTCTGCGAGGACCTTGTCGACGCTCGGCTCGCCGCCCAGGGCGCGGGCGATCGATTGCTTCACGGCCTCGTAGTTGTAGGTGTAGATCTTCTGGTCGTCCTCGGCCTCCCAGTGGATGAACACGCCGACGACGATGACCAGGTCATCGACCTGATCCCTGGGAATGACGCCCTCGGCGACCGAGTCAACGACGGCTCGCGAGACCGCGGCCTGGGCGGGACCGAACAGCTGCACAGCCTGCGTGGCCCCCTTGATCGTCACCTTGTTGGTGATCACCGTGTCCGGCTTGGCCGGCAGGTTGGGGGTGACCACGGCCAGCAGGTTGGTGTGACCTTCCGACTCGTTGACGAAGGCATGCGCAAATGCTTCGCCCACCGGTCCGCTCTTTGACCCGAGCAGGAGGTCGATGTGGGCGACCTCGTTACCTTCGCCTACCAGGGCCTCGCCGGTTGCCAGGGTGATGGCCATGAAGTGAGTCTCCTCTCTCCTATCGTATGGTGACGCTAGTGGACGCAACCCTAGCTCACTCCAGACTGAGCCGGGACTTACTCGCACATCACGTCCAACTAGCCTGCCTGCTGGAGGTGTCAGCAG
>Ga0187777_10001966_pt1 | contig 13239 bp, 13 predicted proteins | sample 1015_Q2_SP5_10_M_FD_132416 | JGI IMG/M metagenome (GOLD analysis project Ga0187777, IMG submission 132416) | Tropical peat soil microbial communities from peatlands in Department of Meta, Colombia - 1015_Q2_SP5_10_MG | ecosystem: Environmental > Terrestrial > Soil > Wetlands > Peat | place...
CGTCGCAGCATTTAGCACGTGTGGCGGCATTGGAAGAGCGACAACGCTCGGCGACGGCAGGCTTGGAACGAATTGAAGCGATCGTGAGCGAGATGGGCGAACGGGTGAGTTCCCTTGCTTCGCAAATTACCGCGTCGGCCGAAGAAAAGCTGCAACGAGAAACCGAAAATCAGCAGCTCATGGTTTTGCTAGCCGACCTGGAAGCCGGCCACAACGCCGGCGAGACCCGAGAAAGCTTGCTCCAATTCGAATCAGAGCAGGTTCGGGCTCGTCTTGCAGAAATTGACGAAGATCTGCGTGGCGCACGGCAACAACTGGATCAGGCTCGCGATCGTCGGGGCGAACTGGCGGCCAACGCCGCCAAGCTGCAGTCCGACGCGCAACACATGGCCGAAACCTGCCTCAACGAGTTGGGCATTCAGAAACAGGAACTCGCCAGTGATTCCGGAATTCCAATCTTGACGGGAGACGAATTGGCTGCGGAGGATCAGGCACATCGTGAGATGCGTGCGCGACTGGACAGCATGGGCCCGGTAAACATGATGGCTCTGGAGGAATACAAGGAAACGGCAGAGCGCCACGCATTCCTGGACAGCCAGCGTAAGGATTTGCTGGACTCCATCGAAAACACACAGGCCACGATCAAAGAAATCGATACGGTCTCACGGCAGAAATTTGAAGAAGCTTTTCATAAGATCAATGAAAATTTCCAGACCACCTTCAAAAAACTGTTCGGCGGTGGACACGCGTTCATGCGGCTGACCGACGAAGCAAACAGCGCTGAAAGCGGAATTGATGTGGTCGCATCGCCGCCCGGGAAGAAGCTGCAGAACGTCTTGTTGCTCTCCGGCGGCGAAAAGGCCCTGACCGCATTAGCGCTTCTGGTCGGCATCTTTCAGTATCAGCCCAGCCCGTTCTGCATTCTGGACGAAGTCGATGCGCCTCTGGACGAAGCCAACATTGGCCGTTTCACCGAACTCGTGAAAGAAATGAGCGTGCAGACACAATTTGTGCTCATCACTCACAGTAAGAAAACCATGAGTATCGCCCCGGTCCTATATGGCGTGACCATGCAGGAGCCCGGGGTCTCAAAGCTGGTCTCAGTTAAGTTTGGGGCGACAGCTTAGACCCGACTTCCACTCCAGTTCAATTCCCTTTTCTGGTAACGAGGTGCCAGACGAGTTCGCGCGGGCGCCGGCATTCAGATACGGCGCGTTTCGCAGCAGCCCTGTAGAATAATCGAACCTATGCTCCCGCCCACTTGCATCGTGCGGCGGCAAGTTGGGCTCGCAATTTTAAAGGCTTTCGATCCAGGCAGGGGAATGAGCTAATTGAACCTTGACGGTAAAGTCATCGTTGTGACGGGCGCTGCGCGCGGGATTGGGCAGGAATACGCTCGAAGCTTCGCGGCCGCAGGGGCACGCATCGTTGCCGGCGATATCAGCGACTGTTCCGCAACTTTGGATTTGATCAAGAAGACGGGCGGCGAGGCGCTAACAGTCGAGCTGGACGTTGGTGACGGTGCATCAGCTTTATCGATGGCCAAAGGTGCGCAAAAGGCTTACGGCCGCATCGATGGTCTGGTCAACAATGCCGCACTTTACGCTACGGTAAAGGGTGGCCGCTTCGATTCAATCTGCGAAACCGATTGGGACCAGGTCATGTCCATCAACGTTAAGGGCGTCTGGAATTGTTGTAAGGCAGTAGTGCCCATCATGCGTCAAAATGGTGGCGGCAGCATCGTAAACATTTCCTCCCTGGCTGCTACGTATGGCATGCCTTTTGGTTTGCACTACACAACCTCGAAAGCTGCGGTAATCGGCTTGACGAGGGGTCTTGCCCGCGAACTCGGCCGCGATGGAATTCGAGTGAATGCGGTTGCACCCGGCGTCGTTCTCACCGATGCCACTCGACAATTCTTCGGTCAAAAGTATGAGAGAGCGGTCGAGCAGATCCGTGGCGATCAGACGATTCAGCGCAGCCTTATGCCAACCGACCTTATTGGGACGGTCATGTGGCTGCTTTCCGATGGCAGCGGCTTCGTTACCGGGCAGACGATCTCGGTCGATGGTGGTACAGTGATGCACTGATTGTGCGCCGTTGTCGCTCAATTGAGCTGCTCCCGCTGCAAGGAGACATTGTGAAAAAGAACATCCTGCAAAAATTAAGAGAGGGTCCTGTCCTCGGCGATGGCGGATACCTGCTCGAACTCGAAAAGCGCGGCTGGGTGCGCGCCGGTCCGTTTACGCCGGAAGTCGCGCTCACCAATCCAGAAGCTTTGCGCCAACTGCACATCGAATTTCGTGAGGCCGGCGCCGAGGTTTTGCAGGCGCTCACGTTTTACGCAAGCCGCGACAAACTTGCTACCGTCGGTCTGCAGGATCGCCTGGAGGATCTGAATCGAGCTGCCGTGCGCATCGCAAAAGATGTTGCGGGTGATCGCTGCCTGGTTGCGGGAAATCTCAGCCTCACCTGGATGTACGAACCGGATAACAAGGCCGCGGCAGACAAGGTGCGGGCGACTTTCAATGAGCAACTTGCGGTTCAAACAGCGGAGGGCGTTGACTTCATCATCGGCGAGACGTTCTCCTGGCTGGGCGAAGCGCTGATCGCTGTTGAATGCGCCATGAAAACCGGCTTGCCGGTCATGGTGACCGTTTGTTTCGAAAATGAAGATAAGACGGCTGAAGGCAAGAGCGCAGCCGAAGCTGCGAAAGCGCTGGTTGATGCTGGGGCAGATATTGTAGGGATGAATTGCCTGCGTCCGCCGGAACACATGCTGCGCCCGCTGGAACAGATGCGCAAAGCGGTGCCCAATGCTTTTCTTGCTGCTCAGCCGGTGGCGTACCACACCCCGGCAGACAAGCCGGATTTCACGAGCTTGCCGCAATTTCCTTTCGAGTTAGATCCGTTGCAACTCAGCCGCAAGGAGATGGCCGCATACGCACAACGTGCGCGCGATATTGGAGTCAACTACATCGGGGCATGTTGTGGCGCAGTAGCCACTCACATTCGAGAAATGGCGCGAGTATTGGGCAAGCTTCCGGCAGAACAACGACCTTGGACACTCAATTACGAAAAACCGATGTCGGCTTACGAGTATTACGACCACGATCCTGCGGAAGTCAGTGCTGGTGGAGTCGCAGCAAAACAGAAATAAGAATCACGTAGGCTCAGACGCCTCGTCTGCCCGACCGTGCTAACAGCTAACTGAGAAACGTGGATTTCAGGAGTTGCTTCGTACCATCCGGGCCGGTGACTCGGAGTGTAAGCGATCCCATCTGCGGATCGGCTCGCAACTCAAAGGTAAGGAAACGACAGCATTCGCGCTCCGCAGCAATCAGCTCCGACACCAGGACAAACGACTCTTCATCGCCCGGTAAGCAAAACGAATAGCCATCCGCAAGTTCTTCAGCAGCGATAACGCCTGATTTGAACCTAGCAAGCAGGCCGGCCTCTCGCGCGCGCATTTCCGCATTGGAAAGCGTGCACATGACAGGTAAGTTGCCTGACAATTCTCCTCCAATTACCCGACATTCACCTCAACTGCGACATCGAAATTCGAGTAATACTTTTTCACGTCAGCCGCTCCGTGTTTTTCCCGAAACTTCTCCACAACCGTTGTAACCGCTTTGGGATCGGTGATGACCATACTCCGGAATTCGCCTTCTTCGCCGCGTGCCGAAACCTTAATCCGCGGGTTCTTTTGCACATTCTTGAACCACTCTGTGTCCGAACCCTGCACCGGCAGCAGGTAAAGCGTGTTCCCCTCCAGGACGAACCACACGGGTCGCGTACTTTCCTTGCCAGACTTTCTCCCGGTTACGCTGATGTCAATTTCGCGATACCGCGCGAGCCGTTCCCTCAATCCACCGTGTGTCTTTGCCATATTAACCTGCCACAGAGATTCAAGTTCCACCCGCTTCGATTCATTGATCTCGAGTCTCCTTTTACATCCTTGTCATTCCCGGACGCACACGACGAGGAATCTGGTTAGGCCGTCATAGCAAGCGCCTATGAGCCGTTCGTTGCCACTCCAAGGGACCCCGCACTTTAGCTATCGTTCGATGTCGAAATAAATCTTCGTTGTGGCACGATACTGAGTGATTTTCTTTCCGTCCAGTTCCATCTCCAATTCGGCTACCCTAGCCCACTTCATCCCGCGGACCGTCTTGGCGGCTTCGGCAACGGCATTTTCCGCAGCTTTGGCGAAGCTATCCTTTGACGTTCCCACAATTTCAATAATTTTCTGAGTCACGTGTCGCTCCTTTTCGAAATCCAGAACTGAATTGTAACCCTCTGCCTCAAAGCTTGCAGTCCGCGTTGAGTTGCATCGCTAACAGCCAATCGCTGAGGCGAGCACGCTCCCGAAGCAGACCGATATAATCGGATGTTAGCCTCGGATTTGAGATCTATGATTCAGACCCTTTTTGGCAGCCTGGACGAGCAGCAGAAGCCCAGTTTTCTCGAGCGCATGAAAGAGGCGGTCACGCGCACACGAGAAAACCTGAGTGAGCGCATAGAAGAAGTCGTTTCGTTCGGCAAAGAGATCGATCGCAACACCCTCGATGATCTGGAAGCAACCTTGATCAGCGCAGATCTGGGCACGACAACCACCGCGGAAGTGCTCGCGAAACTGCGTGAAAAAGCCGATCGCAAGCAGATCAAGAACGTCGACGAACTCAAGCGTCTGTTGAAGGAAGAGTTGCTTGCGATCCTGAATGCAGCAAACACTTCACCTGTCCGGCGGGTTGACGGCACGCCCGAGGTGATCCTGGTGGTCGGCGTGAATGGCACCGGCAAAACCACTACCATTGGAAAACTGGCGAATGTATTTCGGTCGCAAGGCAAAACGGTTTTGCTATGCGCCGCCGATACTTTCCGTGCGGCCGCAATCGAGCAACTGGAAATTTGGGGAGAACGCACGGGCACCGAGGTAATCCGAACCAAACCCGGAGGCGACCCGGCGGCGGTGCTCTACGATGCCTTGCAGGCGGCGTCGGCGCGCCATACCGACTACGTGGTCGTCGATACAGCCGGCCGGTTGCATACGAAGACCAATCTGATGGCAGAGCTCGAAAAGATGCGGCGAACGGCGCAGCGCCTCATTCCTAGCGCGCCCCATGAAACTCTATTGGTTATGGATGCGACAACAGGGCAGAACGGATTGCAGCAGGCTCGGCAATTCACCGGCTCGGCGGGAGTTACAGGGATTGTGTTAACCAAGCTGGATGGAACCGCGAAGGGCGGGGTGGTAGTCGCTATCTCTCGAGAGCTGGGATTGCCCGTGCGCTACGTCGGGGTAGGCGAAAAAGCGGGCGATTTGCTGCCGTTCGATCCGAAAGACTTCGTGGATTCGCTGTTTGCGTAGCGTTTTCAATTAAAGTAATGGGGCGGCACGGCCTTCTCTGTTCCTCCGTTCTCAGTGGTGAAATAATTGTGCTTGCGTGACCACTTCTCCCCAAACTGACGACCAATTTCTACTTCGTGCTCTTGATTTAGCGCGCGAAGGGGTTGGGCTGACTTCGCCCAATCCATGCGTGGGCGCAGTAATCGTCGACCGACAAGGCGAAATTGTCGGAAGCGGCACGCACACTTACGACGGCGTGAAGCACGCCGAACTCTTGGCGCTGGAACGGGCAGGCGAAAAATCGCGAGGCGCCACGCTTTACATCAATCTTGAGCCATGCTCGCATCACGGCCGCACCGCCCCGTGCGTGGATGCTTTGATCGCGGCCGGCATTGGGCGAGTAGTTGCCAGCATGAAAGATCCCAATCCCTTGGTGAGTGGCGAAGGGTTTGAAAAACTGCGCGCCGCTGGAATTGCCGTAACCTGCGGGATTCTGGAGCAGGAAGCCAAGGCTTTGAACGAAGCGTTCGCCAAGTACATTCGTCATCGTACTCCGCTAATTACGCTCAAAGCTGCGATGACACTCGACGGCAAGATCGCGCCTCCGCCCACCGAGTCGCATAATCCTACCGCGCTTGGCGCAGCGGCAGCACATGCAGGCTGGATCACAAGTGAAGTCGCCCGGACGCACGTGCAGGAACTTCGCCATCAGAATGACGCAATCCTGGTTGGCGTGGGTACGGTGATCGCTGATGACCCGCTGCTCACAGATCGCACGGGCCGCTCTCGTCGTCGGCCTCTGCTGCGGATCATTCTCGATTCACGCTTGCGTCTTCCCTTGGAGTCTCGCGTCGTGGTCACCGCTCAGGACGATGTGCTGGTGCTTTGTTCCTTCGCCGAGGAGAAAAAAAAGAAGCAACTCGTCAGACGAGGCGTCCGTGTACAGCAGATTCCGCAGCCAACTTCCGAAGGGCATCCCGATTTAGCGACCGTAGCAAGCAAATTGGGTGAAATCGAAATTACCAGCGTTATGATCGAGGGTGGCGCGATGGTGAATTGGGCGGCGTTGGCCTCAGGAATCGTGGATAAGGTTTTCCTCTATTACGCTCCGAAAATTCTAGGAGGCTCGAGTTCAATTCCTTTTGCCACGGGAAGTGGGTTCTCACGAATCAGCGACGCGGTCTGCGTGAAATCCGTCCGCTTGCATCGTTTCGGCGAAGATTTTGCGGTGGAGGGGTATTTGCGAGACCCATATGTGGATTGAAGGGCCTTTGCATTTTGCACTTAGCCGTTAGCACTTAGCATTTAGCCATTCAAGGACATTGCAGCTGCCAGGAAAACCAACTGCGAAGTGCCAAATACTAATTGCTTCGAGGTTCTCTCATGTTCACAGGTATCATCGAAGAAGTTGGACGCGTAGACAAAATCACCCACCAAAGTGGCAACCGGCGGCTTACGGTTTCCTCATCCGAACTTGTCACAGAACTGAAAACAGGCGACAGCATTGCGGTGAGTGGAGTATGCCTCACGGCCGTGGAGATCACGCCCACTTCCGTCGGCTTCGACCTGGCTGAAGAAACCTGGAATCGCACATCGTTCTCACGAATCAAGGAAGGCGCTTTGGTGAATCTTGAATTGCCGATGCGCGCCGATGGGCGTTTCGGTGGCCATATCGTTCAGGGGCACGTGGATGGCACAGGAAAATTTCTTGCTCTTGAAGCAATACCCGGTACCGATAATTATTGGCTGCGCATTGCGATTCCACCGGAGTTGGCGCGCTACGTCATTTTCAAAGGATCATTGTCAATCGAAGGCATCAGCCTGACCGTGGCCGGCGTTGAAGGCACAAGGGTCACAGTTGCGATCATTCCCCACACCGTCGAAATGACCAATCTGAAATCGCTCACATCGGGCGATCCGGTGAACCTCGAAGTGGACGTGATCGCGAAATATGTTGAGAAAATGATGCAGGGCGACGTCAATAGCGCCCTTACCGTGGAAAAACTGGTCGAAGCGGGATTCTGAGGTCGAAGGCTTTTCTTGGTCAGTTGTTCGCCTACGCTCCCAAATCCAACTCATCCAGTTTTAGGAATTCCTGCACAATCGGATGGTCGGATTTTTCCATCTCGGGGTAGGTTCCAAAAAACAACACTTTTGCTTCATGCAGAAACACCACGCGGTCGGCCAGTTTCTTGGCCAGTCGCATGTCGTGAGTCACAACTACGCTGGTGAGATGTAGTTGCGCTTTCAGCCGCTTGATTAAATCGCCCAGGAGCTGCGCCATTAGAGGGTCGACCATCGTGGTAGGCTCGTCGTAAAGAATGCATTCGGGGCGCGCCGCCAGCGCACGAGCGATGGCAACAGAGCGTTTCATTCCGGTCGACAAGTCCGACGGAAGTAAATCCCGCATTGGCTTTACTCCCACCATTTCCAGTAAACCGTCCACAACCTGCAGGATCTGCTCTTCGGTCAGATCTCTATGCTCCCGCAGCGGGAAAGCCACGTTTTCGCCCACCGTCAGGGAATCGAACAAGGCCCCATTCTGAAAAACCATGGTGACCTTCTTGCGAATGGTCTCGAGCTGCTCTTCGTTATAGTCGGTAATGTCTTCGTGGGCGACGATCACGCGCCCGGCATCCGGCTTAAGAAAACCCATGATGGTTTGCAGCGAAACTGATTTGCCTACCCCGCTGCGGCCTAGAATGCAAACCGTCTCGGAGGTCATGACATTGAAACTGACGTCATCGAGAACGTGCTTGTTACCGAATGATTTTGAGACATCTTCAAAATCGATGTAGGGCCCGTTTGGTTCAGTGTTAGCCATGGCTGCCGCATGCTGATCATAAATGATGCGGGGCTAGACGCAGGGGTTCGATACCCACGCGATACCACAAAGCCAACATGATCCTGGGCGGTGTTCAGGCTGCGGCACACCGAAGATCACTTACTCGCGACCTTCCCCCGGATTACGACTACCGAAGCGGCTGGTAATTCGAATGACGTGTCCTTCCCCGCGGTTTGCCGAGAATGGGCGATGGGGCCATCCGGATCGGCATTTCCGGGAAAATAGGCAATAGACGGCAATTCGCCCGGAAACTCGGCGTGCGGAATGAACCGCGTTTTTGCGGCACGCCATTGATACTGGCCGCTGCCGAAAATTGCGACATCGACAGGCCCAGCAAAAAAGCTTTCAATTCCCACACTCTGGTTGTCAAAGGAAACTCGCACGCTGTGGGCATTTTGCTGATCGCGATTGACGATCATCAGCGACCACTGGCCGTCTGGACGCTTCAAAGCGTACGCGGTCACAAGCGCGTGACCGGCGCCATCATCAACATCAGTTTTCGCCGAAAAAACCTGATGCTCGCCCGCTCCGGGCTGCACCCATTCAAGATTGATCAGTTGTGAAGTGAAGAACTGCGACAAGGGTTGCTGAATTTTGTAGCCCGGCCCAACTGTAAACAATCCAAACGTTCCTTCGGAGTTGTTGCAGCCGTGCTCCACAAGCAAGGGCAAATAATGGAAGTAATAAACCCCGGCGCCGCCCGCGTTGAGAAATGAACCAATATAATCGGCAAGCCATAATCCACCGAAGATATCCATGTAAGTCTCGCTAGCTGCTGACGAGAGATTCGATTCCGTAATAAACAAAGGAACGTTGGACGGAACACCATCCTCGCGCCAGACCTGCATGATGTGGCTGACCAAATCCGGCTCATCGTACAGGCTACCCCACGGAACGCGGCAGGGATCGTAGGGATAGTGCTCGAAGGAAAAGAAAGCCAGGTCATTTAACCGGCCGTGCTGCCGCAGATAATCGATGAATCTGCCGGTCCAGGAAACTTTGCCATTCGTATCCGGCCAGGTCTCGATATCTTTGTTCTCGCCCGTGAATGATGGGCCGCCAAGCTTCAGGCTCGGGTCAATTTTGTGAATGGCGCTCGCAGCCTGCAGATAGAGTGCTGCATAATCTTCAGGAAGAGTAAATTGCCCGTCGGCTTCCTCGCCCATTTCGACATAGGAAATCGGATACTTTCGTGCCTTCAAATATGCCATCTCGGCCGCGGCATTTTCGGGAGTGTCATAGAGGACGGCAACGGGTATCATCGCGGGCAGTCCGCGAGTAACTCCGCTGTTGTAAAAGATGTCGAAACCAACTTGTGCACTTCTCTTGGAACCGATATCGGAAGGCTCATGCCACGGATCGATTGACGAAACGTACGTTGCGGTCTGCTCCTGGTCGGCTGTGTGTCGGGCAATGTCGTGGAAATCTCCGTCAGCGGTGATGGTCCCTATATAGATTTCGTTAATGGCGTAGCCAAGGCAGTTGCGCGGATCGGCTGAGCCATGAGAATCACAGGTATTCGACGATTCGGTCATCCAGATTCGCAAAAAATGGACCGGCATGGGAGTGGAATTCAGCCGCAGGGTTTCGATTCCACCCTTTCCGCTAGTTACCTCTCCTTGCGGGAACGTCTGCCAGACACCGTGCGTCGGGTAGTGCATCGGTTCTTCTGTTCCCGTCCAGTATTGAACGACGTAGTGCGTCGCGTACGGTCCCTGCCAGTTGATCCGGATCCCGTCCACCTGCTGGACCTGTGTCAGGTCGGCGACGACCCACTGAGGGTGTAACGAGTCACTCTCTCCCGTGAAGCGTTGTGTCAGGTAAGGATTGCTTTTCCAATACGTGGTCACGTCACCATCCGTCAGCCGTGAGAAGCCTGAAGTGTCGGTGCCGTCGTTGCGCGTGTCCCCCCGGTGCGGCAGCGGGTAGCCATAGGAATAGCGGATCGGCTCACCGGGGGTTGTTGACCCAGTGAAATAACCTTTTCCGCTCGGATCGCTCCACGTTCCTTGCGGATTCCAGTGCCAGGCTTCTACCGCCAGCTCAGTATTCTGCCGATACGTAACCGGCTGCCAGCCCGCCTCAAACACTTTGTTCAGCACTTCAGGAACAAGGTCTTTATCGATGGCTTCAACCGGAATCCGATCGACCCCTGCACCCAATGTTTGATTCGGAATGAACTGATTGGTGGGATGCGAAATGTCCACGTGAATGTTTTGCGCACGTACAGCGAACGACATGGCGATCAAAACCGCAGGCACGATGACAGGCGTTTTCAAGGCAGGCTCCCAATGACAAGGTTTTGAGCCACACAGTTTAAATCCTATTGAAAGCATTTAATACTGGTTTTTGAAAGGGTCCCCGTTTTATGCCACCTTTCGCATGGCCGGTCCGGCAATCGAAGTTCGCGAAGCAAATAAGGTGCTAGAATTTTTCAGTCACATATCACAGGTCTGAAGGCACTCTTATGCATGACACTACGTTGCAAGCTCCTGCTCCTTCGGCTCTAACCAGCTTTACCGAAGACGAAATACTGTTCCGCGACAACATCCGGCAATTCGCGGAGGAGAAAGTCCGTCCGCTGGTTAAGGAGATGGACGAAAAAGCCATTTTCGACAAAGACCTGATCCATCAATTCTTCAAACTCGGTTTCATGGGAATCGAAGTTCCGGAGCAGTACGGCGGAGGTGGCGGCAAGTTTTTTGAAGCCATTCTGGCGGTCGAGGAGTTGTCGCGTGTCGATGCGTCCGCCGGCGTGATCGTCGACGTACAAAATACGCTAGTGAACAATGCCCTGCTCCGTTGGGCTACTGAGGACCAAAAAAGAAGATATCTGCCGCGTACGGCCGCGGATACCTGTGGAGCTTATGCGCTCAGTGAAGCTGGCTCGGGTTCCGATGCTTTTGGCCTCCAGACCCGAGCAGAACTCAAAGGCAGCGACTACGTGCTGAACGGTCGCAAGCTGTGGATTACGAATGGGAAGGAAGCGGGCATATTCATTCTCTTCGCTTCCATTGATCCTGCGGCCGGATACAAAGGCATTACGGCATTTCTGATCGAGAAAGGGTTTCCCGGATTCACCGTTGGAAAGAAGGAAGACAAGCTCGGCATCCGGGCTTCTTCGACCTGCGAACTGATCCTCGAAGATTGCCGCGTGCCGAAGGCGAATGTTCTTGGCGAGGTCGGCAAAGGTTACAAAATCGCTATCGAAACCCTGAACGAGGGCCGCATCGGAATTGGTGCGCAGATGGCTGGCGTGGCACGGGGCGCATGGGAGTATGCCGCCAAATATGCCCAGGAGCGCAAGCAATTCGGTAAATCCATTGCTGAGTTCCAGGGCATTCAGTTCCAAATCGCGCAAATGGCAACCGAAATCGAAGCCGCCCGCCTGATGGTCTACAACGCCGCCCGCATGAAGGATGCAGGCGTGCCTTTCGTTAAAGAAGCCGCCATGACTAAGCTTTTCTGCTCTCAGGTGGCGGAACGGGTCACGTCGTTGGCTATCGAGATCTTTGGCGGCTATGGATTCACGAAGGACTACCCGGTCGAGAAGTACTGGCGTGATTCCAAGATCGGCAAGATTTACGAGGGTACGTCGAACATGCAGCTGTCGACGATTGCCAAGCTGGTTTTGGGAAAATAGCTGAGCCGTTAATAAGGTTACATGCCTTCCCGCTCCACCTTGGTAACGCAGCCGGATTACCATTATGTGCAGCAGCTTGCATTTTTAAATACGTCCCGTCCCTGCCCGATCGCAGGTAAGTTGTCTGTTGAGAGCATCTTGCCTGAGATTCACATCTTGGCTTTCTAGCTGCATTAATGCTCGCACCTGCTGCTTTTGGGCAAGGATCGAGGTGCAGATGCTGACGTGGACGTCTGGCAGTAGCGCCCTGGAACCCGTTACGGAATTAAAACCGATCTTGGTAGCCACAGCCAGTCCCAAGCGGAAGAATTCCATGCTGCCCATCCTGGTTGTTCTGTTTGTCATCTCGTATTCCTTGATGACCATGCTGATCGTCATGCAAGGTCGGACAATCGACAGCCAACGCGCCTTGATCCAGTCGCTTTTCAATGACAGTTCGGAACTAAGCCATTTGAAAGGTCAGCTCTTCCAAAAACAGCGCGCCGCGGCTCAGGCCCAGGCTGAGGCGAAAGCGCACTCCCAGGTGCAAACTCCGTCGACCCAGGACAAAACGCGAGATAAAGCTGAAAAGAATGCCGGCAGGATTCACAAACCGTCGGCACCGCGATTTCCCAAGAACGACTTCAGTTTGGAGGATGTGCGCAGGGTTGTTTTGAGCATTTAAATCTCAGGGCCAGGAAAATGTCATGCATCTCCTGGCAATTCTGCTTTCGTTGTATCTACCCACTTCGTTGATCAGTACTCCCGTGCATCAGCCACAGGAGAAGCAGGTCGTAACCCAAGCTCACCCAAACGGCAAGTGGTATCTCGCCGAGACCGGCCACGCCGTGTATTGCTATGGCCCCGTCCTGCTAGTCAAGCAGCCGGAAGGAACCCTGCAACGAGTGGCTACCTTCTGCCGGGGTGATAAGACCATGGTTCCGCTAAGAGACTAAGAAACTCTGGGTGGCTCAGGTTAAGAAACTGTTCTTGCGATCTAACCTGGGATAGCAATTCCCTTTCAGTTCCCCACGCACTCTGTCTTTTCTAGTCACTAGAGTGCACCTGCCACTTTTTTTACATTTTTTTTACTTGCCGCAAACAACTGCGATTTTCAGATGCGATAACAATCGCACTGCCAAAATTACTCTCCGTTTTGGCGCTGCAGTCTCGGGCCTACAAAATCTTCCGTGAGGTATCTCAAATGAAAGTTAGAAATTGGGAATTCCTTGTCTCCGTTACGGTGATTTGCTGCCTGATCGCCGCACCACTACCTGCTCAAACGAACCCAACACTAAGAATGCGACTGAGGCCGTATCATCCTCAAGCCCATGGTATTACGCCGGGAAACATGGGTGGACTCGCAGCATCTGCGTCGGACGCGGCTGATGCCACCGGTCCGATTCAGTTCACACATTGGAC
>Ga0187777_10001967_pt1 | contig 13237 bp, 11 predicted proteins | sample 1015_Q2_SP5_10_M_FD_132416 | JGI IMG/M metagenome (GOLD analysis project Ga0187777, IMG submission 132416) | Tropical peat soil microbial communities from peatlands in Department of Meta, Colombia - 1015_Q2_SP5_10_MG | ecosystem: Environmental > Terrestrial > Soil > Wetlands > Peat | place...
AACGTGTTGCGAGCGCCGGGGCGGAACTCGTAGTTGCCGCCCCAGAGGCGCGTGTCGGTGATGCGCTCGGGGAGCTCGTCTTTCTTCAGGTAGAAGGCTTCGAGCGTGTTCGGCCCGGTCTTGATCCGTCCGATCGTCGCGAACGCCCAGGCCTTCCGGGCGTTGCTCCAGTAGCCGCCGCGGCTGCCGCCCTCGGCGGCGCCGTCCCACAGGATCAGCCCGTGCCCAATCGTGAACGGGGCGCGGCCGACGGTGACCTCCAGCCCGTTGTCGCCGAGCGCGGGTATCGCTTTCCCGGATCGCCATCCGATGAACGCGTCCTCCGGGAAGAACGAAGACTCGTCGGGACCGACCAGCTCCGGCGGCGACGCGTAGGTGCGCTCGCCAACGACGCTGAACTTGCCGAATAGCTCGCCGCCGGCGACGCCATTGACCTTGCCGGAAATTGCGGGCTTGGCGAAACCTTCCGCCCAGTTGTCGCCGAAGGTCTCCTTGACGCCTTCCTTCGGGTCTTCAAACAGCGAATTCCTGAATCCGAACCCCCCGGCGCCTGCGTCGAAGTTGAAGGTCCACTGGACCCCGGAGGGTAGCCCCGTCGGGCGCTCCTCGGGTGCGGCAGGCGCGCCGCCTTGAGCGCGCGCGATCAGCGGGATGAATGTAACAAGAAGGACGACGAGACCAAGAGGGCGACGGACATCGAGGGACATCGCTGACCCTCGGAGCAGTCAGCGTACCACTCGAAGGTCGGGGACAAATGTGTCGGGAACTGCGTCTTTCCTTCGAGATGTGAGGATCCGGCCCCGTGCGGAGGGATTGAAAAGCCTGCCACCCCTCCGTTCGTGTGGAGGCGCTCCAAGATTCCGGATTAACGAGGGATGAATCCAGTGCTCGAGGAAGGTGGAGCACTCGAACGGACGATATGGTTCCCAGCCGGGGTGAATCGGTGCATGAAAAAAATGCGGTGGCGATAGACATCACGCGGTTCCGTGAATATGCTACCGACGACGACCCGCCGCTGCTCCCCGTTCGCGGGTCGTGAGGGCCACCGCATTGACTGGCGATGTTGCGGAGGCGTTCAAGCCGCGCCTGGTAATCGCCGACGATCACCGGTTGGTGGTCGCGGGCCTCGCGCAGCTGCTCGCCCCTTATTGCACGATCGTAGGGACTGCGAACGACGGAGAGACGCTGCTCTTGGAAGTCGCGCGTCTTCAGCCGGACGTCGCGCTCCTCGACGTCAGCATGCCGCCGAACAACGGCCTCGAGCTCGTTCGTACGATCGCGCACCGGCACCCCGCGGTTCGCACGATCGTCGTCACGCTGCACAACGATCCCGACGTCGCGGCCGAAGCGTTCCGGAGCGGAGCGTCGGCGTTCGTCCTCAAGGACTGCGCCGCGTCTGAACTACTGGAAGCAGTCAGGTTCGCTGTCCACGGACAGTTCTACGTGACCCCGCTCATCGCCGGAGGCGTGATCGATCTTCTTTCGCGTGCTGGCGAAAGATCGGCAGTCGACCTGACGCCGCGGCAGCGCGACGTCCTGCGTCTGCTCGCCGAAGGCAAGTCGATGAAGGAAGCCGCGGTGCTCCTCGACGTCGAGCCTCGCACGGTCGCCTTCCACAAGTACCGCATGATGCGGCAGTTGAACATCAAGACGAGCGCGGAGCTCGTTCGCTTCGCGGTCGAACGCAAGATCATCTGAGCACATCGAATCTTGTCATTGAGGCGCGTCGGATTTGTCCGACATGCGCTCGATCATCGTTGTCGACAGCTTCGTCACACGCCCTGTTAAATTTTGTGGGCTTGCCCTAGTACTTCCCCGAGCTGATTTCCCGCGTCGCTCCAACTATCCTTCTCGAATCAAAAACGCATCAGCACACGCGAGGAGTGTCCCTTGAGTGTTGTCCAACGAGGAGCGATGCGAAGCACAGACTGGCGACGCGAATTGAACCGTGCGATCCGGCACTGTGCCACCGCACTGGGCACGTGCCGAGAGGCGGCCGTCCCGGGACTTGTTACGACGATGTTGCACGAGCTCGGCGACGCGCTGGCGATCGACTGCGGCGCGCTCGTCGAGTTATCGGACGCCGCGGAGACGCTAACGGATGGCTATCACTGGAGCCGATCGGGCCGCTATGCGAGCCGGCAGTCGTTTGACGTGCTCGCGTTGGCCCCCGCCGTTCAGCATGCACGTGAAGACGGACGCCCGGTCGTCGTCAGCATGGAGCGGTCGACCGACGGACGCGCGGCGGCCGCTCGTGCCTGGCTGGCGCGGCACTCGCTGCGGTCGCTCGGCATCGTGCCGGTGGGCCTCGACGAGCAGCCGGCGGCAGCCTGGCTGCTTGCCAGCGTGCGCGCCGACTACGACTGGTCCGAGGCGATGATCGATCACCTCGAGGTGCTCGGGGACGTGATCACCGCGGCGCTTCAGCGGCGGCGCGAGGGGCCGTCGCGCGACATGCCTCGCGCGGCTCCGTCCGCAACCCGTCCGGCCGCCTCGGTACCGCCGGTCGACGATCTGGTCGGCGAAGCGGCGACGTTCCGAAGTGCGGTCGCGAGGCTCGAGCAGGTGGCGAACACCGACAGCACGGTGCTTCTCCTCGGCGAGACCGGGACCGGGAAGGAGCTCTTCGCCAAGGCTCTGCACGCGCGCGGACCGCGGCGCGGCTATCCGCTCGTCAGCGTCAACTGCGCGGCTCTTCCGCCGACGTTGATCGAAAGCGAGCTGTTCGGCCACCAGCGCGGCGCCTTCACGGGAGCGGTTGCCCCGCGGCAGGGCCGCTTCGAGCTGGCTCACCGGGGCACGCTCTTTCTCGACGAGATCGGCGACCTTCCGCTCGATCTCCAGGCAAAGCTCCTGCGCGTGCTGCAGGAAGGCGCGTTCGAGCGCGTCGGTTCGTCGCAGACCCAGACCGTGGACGTCCGCGTCATCGCGGCGACCCATCGCGATCTCCCCCGGGCAGTCGCGGAGGGCACCTTCCGCGCGGACCTGTACTACCGTCTCAGCGTCTTTCCCATCCGGCTGCCGCCGCTGCGCGAACGACGGGAAGACATCGCGGCGCTGGTCTGGTCGATCGTCCGGAAGCGGCAGAAGAGCTTCCGGCGCGACGTGCACATCGTCCCCGAGTCGGTGATGGAGACGCTGCGGCAGCATACGTGGCCCGGCAACGTGCGCGAGCTCGAGAACGTCATCGAGCGCGCCCTCATTCACTCGACCGGCGTCACGCTGGCGCTGCTCGACCCGCCGGCCGTCTCTGACGACCCGTCAACCGAGCGAGGCGCGACGCTCACCTCGGTCGAGCGCGCGCACATCCAGGACGTGCTTCAGGAATGCGGCTGGCGCATCAACGGCCTCGGCAACGCCGCCGAGCGACTGGGCCTCCATCCGAACACACTGCGATTCCGGATGAAGAAGCTCGGAATCGTGAGACGCGAACCCGTTCACCCGCCTCGCGCGATTCATTCCCCGGCTGAGTCCCGCAGCCGCGAACGCGCGTCCTAATCCCGCCTCGATCGATCTACGGCGGACCGTCGCGTGACGACGGTCCGCCGTCACTCCTCGCCGCGAACATTCCGATTCGCCGCTGGATTGGCGGAGCAGCTGTTGCACCGCCCGCCGGCCATGAAGACGTTCATCAGCAGCGTTCTGATCGTGGGCCTCGTGTCGGCGTCTGTTCCAATGCGTGCGCAGGCGCCGGCGCCTCCCGCCGCGCCATCGAAGGTGACGCCGACCGCGCAGGCGAAGGTGGCAGCCGCCGCCCCGGTGGATGGTGGATGGCCGCGCGTGTACGACACCGCAAGCGGCGGGCGCATCGTGCTGTACGAGCCGCAGGTGGCGAGCTGGGTCGATCAGAAGCAGATCGTGCTCTATTCCGCGGTGTCGTATCTGGGGAGCGGAAAGAAGACGCCCGACCTGGGGACGATTCGCGTCGAATCGAACACGCTGGTGTCGGTCCCCGAGCGCCTCGTCAACTTCTCCGACTTGATGATTACGGCGTCCAACTTCCCGACCCTCTCGCGCGACGAGCTGACCGCGGTTGTGGCGGAGATCACCGCGTCCGTTCCGCTGAACGACCGTGTCATCGGCCTGGATCGCGTGCTGGCGGCGATGGATACGAGCCAGATCACGGCGAAGAACACGCCGGGCGTGAAGGCCGATCCGCCGGCCGTGTTTCACAGCGAAAAGCCGGCCGTGCTCGTCAACGTGGACGGTGAGCCAATCTGGAGTCCGATCAAGGACAGCGTCCTCAGATTCGCGGTCAACACCAACTGGGACCTCTTCGAGTACGCGCCGACCAGCAGCTACTACCTGCGCGTCGACGCCAACTGGATGCGCGCGTCGCGGCCGGAAGGCCCGTGGGCCGTCGACAGCGCGCTGCCCGACAGCTTCTCCACGCTTCCAGACGACGACAACTGGAAGGATGTGAAGGCGGCGCTGCAGAAGCACGCGCCGCCGGCGACGGCGCCGGTCGTGTTCGTCAGCAAACAGCCGGCGGAGCTGATTCTGCTCACCGGCGCGCCCAAGTACACGCCCGTGACCGGTACGCGCCTGCTGTGGGTGAACAACACCGAAAGCGACCTGTTCCGGCTGGGCCATGACGGCGCCTTCTACTTCCTGGTGTCGGGCCGGTGGTTCAGCGCTCCCTCGCTCGACGGCCCGTGGACATTCGCGACGCCCGACCTGCCGGACGACTTCAAGCACATCCCGCTCGAGCATCCGCGCTCGCGGGTGCTCGCCTCGGTGCCCGGGACGACGCAGGCGCTCGAAGCGGTGCTGCTCGCCCAGGTGCCGCAGACCGCGGTCGTGAAGCGCAAGGAGATTCAGGCGCCCGATGTCGCGTACCAGGGGAACCCGGTGTTCGAGCCGATCGAGCAGACGACGGTGGCCCGGGCGATCAACACAGACAAGGACGTCATCCGCGTCGGCGACCAGTACTACCTGTGCTTCGACGGTGTGTGGTTCGTCTCGTCGACGCCGAACGGACCCTGGACCGTCGCCGACACGATTCCCGGAGAGATCTACAGCATCCCCATCAGCTCGCCGGCGTACAACGTGACGCACGTGGCCGTCGAGAGCTCAGACGACGAGGACGTCGTCTTCGTCGCCGACGCGGCCTACGCAGGAATGATGGTCGCGTGGGGCTGTGCGATGTGGGGCACCGGGTACTACTACCCGCCGTATTACTGGGGCGGCGGGTACTATCCGGCGTACATTCCGCGCTACCCGACCTACGGCTACGGCGCCTGGTATAACCCGTGGACCGGCGCGTACACGCGCGCAGGTGCCGTGTATGGTCCGTACGGGGGCGCCGGATACGCCGCACGTTACAACCCGACGACCGGCACCTATTCGCGCGGCGCGGCGGCCTGGGGCCCGGGCGGCGCTCGCGGCGCGGCGCAGGCGTGGAACCCGAGGACCGGCACGTCGCTTCAGACACGGCAGGGCGCGAACACATTCGGCAGCTGGGGATCGACCGCCGTTCAGCGCGGCGACCAGTGGGCGACGACATCGCGCGTGACGAATCGTGCGACGGGCAATACGACGCGCGTCACGCAGGGCAGCGGCGGCGGTTCGGCCGTCACGCGCAAAGGCGCCGAGGGGCGGACGACGATCGGCACGAGTGGAAGCGGCAACGTCTATGCGGGCCGTGACGGCAACGTGTATCGCAACGACGGCGGCAGCTGGCAGAAGTACCAGAACGGCGGCTGGCAGAATGTCCAGAAGCCGACGGGAACGACCGGTCAGCTCGGTCAGCGGGCGGACAGCGGCCTCTCCTCCGGCACACGTGATCAGTTGAATCGCGATCGGAGCTCGAGAATCGACGGCGCGCAGCGGACGAAAGATCTCGGCGGCGTGCGAAGCGGCGGCATGGGCGCGGGGAGCTATCGGCCGAGTGCTCCACGCGGCGGCTTCGGCGGCGGAGGGTTCAGGGGCGGCGGCGGATTCAGGGGAGGCGGCGGGAGGCGCTGAACATCTTTCTGTGCGCATCGAGGATCTTCTTGCACGGACCGGGGGCCATTCATGCTAGAACGCACAACACATGGATGGCCGCGGTTCGGCGAGAGCAGCTGTCTCTTCTCGGTTCCCGCCCGTGGCGACGTTCGTCGAGTCGCTGCCGATCGCGATCGTTGAAACGGATGGCGGCCGACACATCAAGACCTGCAATGCCGCCTTCGAGCGCCTGCTGCAATGGTCGGGCGCGGAGCTCGCCGGCCAACACTTCGAAGAGGTCATGGGGCTCTCGCGTGACGAGAGCGCGCGCCTGGCGGCGCGCTTGGCCGCGGGCGAACGGGTAAAAGGACTGAGGGCCGCGCCGCGCTGCAAGAACGGCAGCCGCATCGCGGTCGAGGTCGAGATCATTCCGTACTGCGCGCCTTGCCTCGTCGGAGCCTGCTGCATCGTCACGGCCGGAGCTCAGCATCCGCTGCGAGTGGCCGAAGCGAAGTTCGCGCGCGCGTTTAGGGCTGCTCCAGTGGCGATGGCGTTGTCCACGGCGGGGGAGAACCGCTACATCGACGTCAACGACCTGTGGGTGAGGTTCACCGGTTACGACCGCGAAGACGCGATCGGGCGAACTCCCCTGGAGCTCGACCTGTACGAAGACGCGAGCGCGTTTTCCCGGATGAGCGAAGACCTGAGCCAAAGCGGCAGCGTACGGAATGTCGAGTTTCGAATCCGACGTCGGGACGGACGGAGGCTCATCGGCTCGGTGTCGGCCGAGGAGTTCGCGGTGGACGGCGAAGGCATCCGACTCGTGATGACCGTGGACCTGACGGAGCTTCGACGCGCCCAGCACAGCCTCGCTCACATGGCTCGGCAGGCGTCCGATGCTCACGAGCGCGAGCGGGACCGCATGGCTGCGGAACTGCACGACGACATCGGTCAGCGTGTCGCCGTGCTCGGGTTCTCGATCGAGCGCGTGAAACAGCAGGCGGCAAACGACCCGGCGCTTGTGGCGGAACTCGAGGGCGTGTCCGGTGAGGTGCTGGAACTCTCGCAGGCGGTCCGCGCCCTCTCCCACGCGCTGCACTCGCCGACGGTGGACCTCCTCAGCCTCGACGCCGCGGTACGCGGCCTCTGCGACCAGGTCGCCCGCCAGTCGAACATCTCTGTCGAGTTCACCCACACAACACAGGGCGGCCGGTCGATGGGGGCGCTCGTCGATCCGCTGCTGACGCTCGGAGTCTACCGAGTGGTTCAGGAGGCGCTGACCAACGCGCTGAAGCACAGCGGGACGGTGAGAATCGATGTTGGCCTGTGGGAGACCTCGCGCGCCATTTCCTTGAAGGTGCGGGACTACGGGCGAGGCTTCGATGTCTCGTCAGAAGAGGTCCGTGCCGGTCTAGGCCTCCTTTCAATGCGGGAGCGTGTCGAGTCGCTGAACGGGCTGTTCAAGGTCTTTTCCGCTCCGGGCACGGGCACAACGCTGTTCGCGCGGGTATCCCTCAGCGGGAGTGTCGCCGCTTCACCCGCAGCTGCGCCAGAGACCGTGTGAGCGACGCGTTCACCGTGGCGACCTCTTCGTCCGAGACCTTCTCCCTCAGACGCGCCTCCGCGCGCTGACGGGCGGCCTCGACCTGTGCGGCGTCGATCCGCTCGACGTCGATGGCCATGTCGGTCACCACGGTGACATCGGTTCCCGTGATTTCAGCCAGGCCGTCGCCGACCGCAAGGAAGCGCTCGCCGCTCGCGCTGCGCACGGTCATTTCTCCCGGCACGATCCGCGTGAGCAGATGAACGTGATGTGGAAGCACTCCGATAGTGCCCTCGAGCGTCGGCAGGCCGACCATGTCGACGGGCTGACCGATGACGATGCCTTCCGGCGTGACGATGCGGAGGTTCACGCGGTCACCTCTTCGATGCCGCCCTTCATGTAGAAGTCACCTTCCGGCACGCCGTCGTGCTTCCCGTCGAGGATCTCCTTGAATCCGCGGACCGTGTCGGCGACCGGAACCTGACGTCCCTCGCGCCCGGTGAACACTTGTGCCGCGCTGAACGGCTGGCTGAGAAAGCGCTGGATCTTGCGCGCGCGGGTCACGGTCACCTTGTCCTCCGGCGAGAGCTCGTCCATGCCGAGGATGGCGATGATGTCCTGAAGGTCCTTGAATCGCTGGAGCACCGCCTGGACGCCGCGCGCGACGGAGTAGTGTTCGTCGCCGACGATTTCCGGCGTGAGCGCACGGGACGTCGACGCCAGCGGATCGACGGCGGGGTAGATGCCCTGCTCGGCAATCGCCCGCTCGAGCACGATCGTCGCGTCGAGATGCGCGAACGTCGTCGCCGGCGCGGGATCGGTGAGGTCGTCGGCCGGTACGTACACCGCCTGAAACGACGTGATCGATCCGTTGGTCGTCGACGTGATGCGCTCCTGCAACGCGCCCATCTCGGCGGCGAGGGTCGGCTGATAGCCGACGGCGCTCGCCGTGCGGCCGAGGAGTGCCGATACCTCGGAGCCCGCCTGCGAGAAGCGGAAGATGTTGTCGATGAAGAGCAGCACGTCCTGGTGTTTCTCGTCGCGGAAATATTCCGTGATCGCCAGTCCGGACAGCGCGACGCGCAGCCGGGCGCCCGGCGGCTCGTTCATCTGTCCGTAGACGAGCGCGATCTTCGAGGCGCCGAGGTCGCGCTGATTGATGACGCCGGCCTCGGACATCTCGTGGTACAGATCGTTGCCCTCGCGGGTCCGCTCGCCGACGCCCGCGAACACCGACACGCCGCCATGAAGCCTGGCGATGTTGTTGATCAGCTCCATGATCACGACCGTCTTCCCGACACCGGCCCCGCCGAACGCGCCGACCTTGCCGCCTTTCAGGAACGGGCACACGAGATCGATCACTTTGATGCCGGTGGCCAGGAGCTGCGGCGACGTGACCTGGTCTTTCAGCGCCGGCGCGGGCCGGTGAATGGGGTAGGTCTTCTCCGCCGGAATCGGACCTCGCTCGTCGACCGGTTGACCCGTCACGTCGAGCACCCGCCCGAGCACGCCCTCGCCGACGGGCATCGAGAGCGGCGCTCCCGTATCGGTGGCGGATACGCCGCGCCTGAGTCCTTCGGTGCCGGACATGGAGATCGCACGCACCCAGCGGTCGCCGAGATGCTGCTGCACCTCGAGCGTCAGCGTCACGGGCTTCTCTTCGACCTCGTAGTCGATCGTCAGGGCGCTGTAGATCGGCGGGAGCGTCTCTTCGAACTCGACGTCGACGACCGGACCCGACACTTGAACGACGCGTCCCACATTCATGGCGCACCTTCCGCCGCTGGCGGATCAGCGGACCTGACCGCCGGCGATTTCGAGCAGCTCCCTCGTGATCGCCCCCTGCCGAAGCGTGTTGTAGGTGAGCGTCAGCTCGCGGATCAGCTGCTCGGCGTTGTCGGTGGCGTTCTTCATCGACACCATCCGCGCGCTCTGCTCGCTGGCCTTCGCATTCAGCAGGACGATGTACAGCGAGATGTTCAGGTATCTGGGCAGGAAATCGCTCAACATCGCCTCGGGGCTCGGTTCGAACAGGCACGCCCCGGGCCGTGCCGGTGCGTCCACCTCGAGTCCCGGCAGCTGGAGCCGTCCCAGGTCGCCGATCGGCAGCCAGGGCATCACCATCGGCGACTGCGTCAGCGTGTTGACGAACCGCGTCGCGACGATCGAGACCTCGTCGACCTGCCGCTTCAGGAACAGGTCGCGCGCCATGGCCGCCATGGCGCGCGCCTCGGCGAAGCGCGGCGCGTCCCCGTACGGAAACTCGGCGAGGAGCCGCCGGCGTGTCTGCGTGACGAACTGGGCGGCCTTGCGGCCCGCGGCGATGAAGCCGGTCGTCTCGACCTCGAATTCCGTCGCAAGCCGAAAGACGTTGGCGTTGAGCGCGCCGCACAGCCCTTTGTCTCCGGCGACGAGGATGACGGCCCGCCGTCGCACCGCGCGGGTGTCGAGAAGCGGATGGGCGAAATCCTGGGCGGACCGTATCGCGTGCCGCTGAATGCGGTACAGGGCCTGCGCGAAGGGCCGGACGTTCAGCGCGGCCTGCTGCGCTCTGCGCATCTTCGACGCGGCGACCATCTGCATGGCGCGCGTCATCTGAGCCGTGTTCTGGATGGACCGGATACGCCGCCGCAGCTCGCTCCCGCCGGCGCTCATTTCCACACCCGTTTGAAGTCGTCGGCGGCCGTGCGCAGGTGTTTCACGATCGGATCGCTCAGCTTCTTTTCCTCGGCGATGGCCCGGAGCAGCTCGACCTGATACGTCGTCAGGAAATCGGCGAGATCGGCCTGACACTTCTTCACCTTGGGCACGGGCACGTCGTCGAAGTAGCCGTTCTGAACGGCCCAGATGACCGCGATTTGAATCTCGACGGGGACGGGGTGGTATTGCGGCTGCTTGAAGATCTCCATGATGCGCTTTCCGCGGTCGATCTTTCCCTGCGTCGCCGGATCGAGCTCGGAGCCGAACTGCGCGAAGGCCGCGAGCTCGCGGAACTGCGCGAGGTCCCCCTTCAGTTGACCCGCGACCTGCTTCATCGCCTTCAGTTGCGCCGCCGAACCGACGCGCGAGACCGACAGCCCGACCGAGATCGCCGGTCGGATACCTTGATAGAAGAGATCGGACTCGAGATAGATCTGCCCGTCGGTGATCGAGATCACGTTGGTGGGGATGTAGGCCGAGACGTCGCCGGCCTGCGTTTCGATGATCGGGAGGGCCGTCACCGAGCCGTTTCCGTACTGCTCGCCGACCCGGGCGGCGCGCTCGAGCAGCCGGCTGTGCAGATAGAAGATGTCGCCCGGATAGGCCTCTCGGCCGGAAGGCCGCTTGAGGACGAGCGACACCTGCCGGTATGCGACCGCGTGCTTCGACAAGTCGTCGTAGACGATCAGCGCGTCCATGCCGTTGTCCATGAACCACTCGCCCATGGCGGCGCCGGCGAACGCGGCCAGGTACTGGCTCGCCGCCGAGTCGGACGCGGGTGCCGTGACGACGATCGTCTGGGGCAACGCCCCGCCGTCTTCGAGCGTGGCGATGACTCGCGCGACCGTGGACTGCTTCTGGCCAATCGCGACGTAGATGCAATACAGCGGACGGTAGGCACGATCGCCGCGCTCCGCGGCCTCCTTGGCCAGGCGCGCCTGATTGAGAATCGTGTCGATGCAGATGGCCGTCTTTCCGGTCGAGCGATCGCCGATGATGAGCTCGCGCTGTCCTCGGCCGATGGGGATCATCGCGTCGATGGGCATGATGCCGGTCTGCACCGGCTCGCTGACCGGCTTCCGGCGAATGATCCCGGGCGCCATCTTCTCGAGCGGGTACGTGGCGGCGGCCTCCACCGGGCCCTTCCCATCAAGCGGCCGTCCGAGTGTATCGACCACCCGGCCGAGCAGCCCCTTGCCAACCGGCACCTGCAGCAGGCGTCCGGTCGCGCGCACCTGGTCGTCTTCCTGCAGCTGCGTGTAGTCGCCGAGGACGATGACGCCGACTTCGTTCTCGTCGAGGGTGAGCGCGAGCCCCATGAGCCCGTGTCCGCAATCGATCATCTCGTTCAGCATGACGTCGGCGAGGCCCTCGACGCGCGCGACCCCGTCGGCGACCTCGCGCACGACGCCGACGTGCTGACGCGCGGTGGTCGCCTTCGCCCCATCGATCAGGGCCTCGATTTCCTGAACCAGGTCACTCATCGCTGCATTCCCTTTACGGCTCGGAACCACCGTCGCCGAAGCGACGTGCGAGGTCGACGAGGCGCCATCGCACGCTGCCATCGAAGACATCGCTCCCGACGGTGACGCGCATGCCGCCGATGAGCGCGGGCGTGTGCGCGAATCGCGTCGGCATGCCGCGGCCGTACCGACGGACCAACGCCTGCTCGACGGCGTTGCGCACCTCGCGGGCGATCGGAACCGCGGTCTCGACAGTCGCGGTCCGCTGATCTCGGGCGAGCCTGACGAGCCGCGCGAACTCCTGGAGCACCGGCACCGAGCGGCGCCGTGGCGATCCGACCAGGCCGACGGCCGCCTGCCGCACCCGCGCTTCGTCGAGGCTCCGGCCGACGCGGCAATCCTTGAAGAGCCGTTCAGCGGTTCGGCGGACCTGACGTGCGGCCTTCACGGAGTTCAGCGGCCTCGGTCACGACGCCAGCTGGCGCGCCGTTTCTTCGGCGAGACGGCGCTGATCGTCGGGCGTCAGGAGCTTGCCCGTGACGGCCGCGGTGGTCTGCAGCACGAGCCGGCCGACGTCGCGTTTGAGCTCGGCGAACATCCGCGCGCGGTCGCGGGCGGCGGCGTCCCGCCCCTTCGCCACGATCTGTTCGGCCTCGGCTGCCGCACGCGCCGACCCTTCTGCCCGCACGCGGGCGGCCGCGGCCCGCGCCTGCTCGACGATCCGCGCGGCCTCGCCGGCGGCGGCCGCCAGAACGCGATCGCGGTCGGCGGCGACGCGCGCGAGCTCGGCCTTGATCTGCTCCGCGTTTGCGAGGCCCTGCGCGATCTGCTGGCGCCTCGCCTCGAGCACGCGCAGCACCGGGCCGTAGGCCGTGCGGTAGAGCAGCACGCACAGAATCGAGAAGCTGACAAGTTGGGTGCCGAGGTGCGGCCAGTCGACGCCGAAGGTCTGCGCGATGCCGCTCATGTGCGGACGAGGAACAGCGCGTAGAAGACGATCGCTTCCGCGAAGGCGATTGCCAAGATGGACTGGACGAGAACTTTCGCCGAAGCGTCCGGGTTGCGGCCGACTGCTTCGGACGCCTTCATGCCGATCAGGCCGACGGCCAGGGCGGCGCCAAGCGCGGCGAGACCGACGTGCAGCGTGGTCATGTGCGTCACTGTTTCCTTTCTTCGGCCATCCCAATGGCCGGCTGCTCTTCGTGCTGGCAGATCAGGAGGGTGAAGACGGCCGTCAGTAGCGTGAAGACGAGCGCCTGCACGAGCCCCATCAGCAGTTCGAGGAGATAGAACGGCACCTGGATCAGCCATCCAAACGGCAGCCGCGCCATCGTGTCGAGCATCGTTTCGCCGGCGAAGATGTTTCCGTACAGGCGGAAGCTGAGCGAGATGGGCCGAAACAGAATCGAGATCACCTCGAGGCATCCCGAGGCGAAGAACACGACCGCCAGGAGCACGCGAAGGACGCCGGTGCTTTCGCCCTTCGGCGCGAAGAGCTCCTTCACGAACCCGGCCACGCCGACCTCGCGGATGCCCCAGACGATCCAGGCGGCGAAGAAGACGAGGGCCATCGCGAGCGTGAGGTTGACGTCGGCGTTGGCGC
>Ga0187777_10001968_pt1 | contig 13237 bp, 8 predicted proteins | sample 1015_Q2_SP5_10_M_FD_132416 | JGI IMG/M metagenome (GOLD analysis project Ga0187777, IMG submission 132416) | Tropical peat soil microbial communities from peatlands in Department of Meta, Colombia - 1015_Q2_SP5_10_MG | ecosystem: Environmental > Terrestrial > Soil > Wetlands > Peat | place...
ACTCAAAAAATCCAATGCGGCGGAGCAAAAAGTGCGGGATCAACTGGCCGAAGCGCAAGGTTCGTTAAAGAAAATTCAAACGACAGCGGGCGGCGATGCCAAGGCACAGGAGGCACTCCGCTCTGAGATCGCGCAGTTAAAGAAAGCACTCGCCTCGGTGGAGGAAGGACGCACCGCTGCTGAGAAAGGGCGTGCGGCGGCGGAAAAGGAACGAGATGAAGCCAATGCCAAAGCGATCAAGGCTGATCAGCAGGTCGCGAGCATGAGCAAGGAGCGCGATGATACCGTTGCCCAGTTGAAAGGCGCAAAGGATGTCGAACATCGGGTTGAAGTTCTGGTGACGGAGAATTCCAATTTGAAACAAAAACTGACTGACGCAGAGAAGACAATTCGTGAGGTCAGTGAAGACAGACCGAAACGCGAACAGGAGCTGGCCGATGTGAAACAACAGCTCGAACAGCTTCGGCAACAGCTGGCGGAGAGCCAAAAGCAGAACAAAGATTATGAAGTCACCGTTGCGGGCCTTCGTTCACAGTTAGATGCGGCCGCGAGCCAACTTGAGAAAGCGAAGCTGACTGGGGCGAATCCCGAGGAGACCGCCAAGCTGACCAAGGAAAATCAGATGCTGCGCGCGATCATTGTGCGCGAGCGGGAAGAGGAGGCGCGTCGGGATCAGGCCAAAAAACTGCTGCTTTCCGAGTTCGATAAGTTGCAGATCAAATCCGATACTTTGACGCAACAGATTCAACTGCTCGCACAGCCGATTACTAAATTAACAACCGATGAGCTCGCGCTGTTGCGTCAGCCGGTGGTCTCCATCGCCGATGAGGATTCGGGAGCAATCAAGGCCAGTTTCACGTTCGCCAAGAAAATGGACGATGGAAAACCAGGCACGAACCAAAATACAACCAATCAAAATGGCCCTCCTGCGAATTCTACCGATCCGTCGAACTCGACCGCGACCGATCAGGTGGCCGATCTTTCGCGTGAGGCAAAAGATGATTTTGCCCACGGCAGGTATCGCGCGGCCGAAAAACTGTATCAGGAAATTCTAACCAAAAACCCAAACAATCTTTATTCGCTCTCCAATCTGGGGGTGGTTTATTTCCGGACCGGCAAACTCAAGGCGGCGGAGTTGACATTGAAAAAAGCGACCGCGATCGCCCCGAAGGATGAATTTGCGCACACCACCCTCGGCATCGTGTATTATCGGCAGGCGAAATTCGACAACGCGCTGACCGAGTTAACAAAAGCACTCGCGATTAATCCGAAGAGCGCAACCGCTCATAATTATCTTGGGATCACCGCCAGCCAGAAAGGTTGGCAGGAAGCCGCGGAAAAGGAAATGCTCGAGGCAATCGCCGACAACCCGAATTACGCTGATGCGCATTTTAATCTCGCGGTAATTTATGCGACCGCGCAGCCACCAGCCAAAGAGCTGGCCAAACGACATTACGCGCGGGCAGAGGAGCTTGGCTCCGACCCCGATCCGTCGCTCGAGAAATTGCTCCACTGATTTCAGTCGGACGATTTGAGAGCATTTCTGACCGCGAACTGGCGCTATCTCGCAATGTTAAATTACGTGGTCGACCCAGCGATCGTTACGCCGCTCGTTCCGCCGGGAACCGAAATTGATTTCGAAAACGGCGAGACGTTCGTCAGCATAGTCGGTTTTCTTTTTCTCGATACTCGCTTGTTGGGCTTGCCAGTTCCACGGCATCGCAACTTTGAAGAAGTGAATCTACGCTTTTATGTGCGGAAGAAATCAGCCGATACCTGGCGGCGCGGCGTGGTGTTTGTCCGCGAACTGGTTCCCAAGCGCGCAATTGCCGTGATCGCCCGCACATTTTACGGCGAACCTTATCTCGCGCTGCCGATGAAGCATGAGATCGAACACAACAATTCCAGATTGAGCGTGGAATATGCGTGGCGTCGCGGATCCAAATGGGAATCGTTGAAGATGACGGCGAGCGGCGCACCGCAGATAATTTCTGCCGGATCACACGCCGAATTCATTACCGAACATTACTGGGGTTACACCCGCGTCCGGAACGGTTGCGGCGAATACCGGGTGGAACATCCGCGCTGGAAAATGTGGAGTGCCGGCAGTTTCGAACTCAATGCTGATGTGAAGGCACTTTATGGCGAGCAATTCGCCGGGCCACTTTCTATCGCACCACGCTCCGCTTTCATCGCGGATGGCTCGCCCATCTCCGTCGAGTGCCGCGAACTTCTTGATTTGTAGGGCTGTCTTAACGGCCGGTTCGAAACAGGCGCCTTCTGGCAGAGGCGTCTTGCAATTATTTCTTTGTGAGCAATTGCCGCAAAACAAACGGCAGAATCCCGCCCTGCCGGTAATAATCGATCTCGATCGGAGTATCGATCCGCAATCTCACCGGCACCGACCTCGATTCTCCTTCTGTTCTCTTGATCTCAAGTTTTACTTCCTGTCCCGGACGAATCTGATCAGACAGTCCGGTGATCGAAAAAATCTCGGAACCGTTCAAGCCTAACGACTGTGCATCTGTATTTTCGAGAAATTGCAACGGCAACACGCCCATTCCAACCAAGTTCGAGCGATGGATGCGCTCAAAGCTAGATGCGATGACGGCTTTCACGCCTAACAAACGCGTTCCTTTTGCGGCCCAATCGCGCGACGAGCCGGTGCCGTATTCAGTTCCAGCCAGAATGACGAGCGGCACATTCTCCTTCTGATATTTTATCGCGGCGTCGAAGATCGACATCTCCATGCCGTCCGGATAATGCTTGGTTAGGCCGCCTTCCGTTCCCGGCACCATCAGATTCTTGATTCGAACATTGGCGAACGTTCCGCGAGTCATCACCAGGTCGTTTCCGCGGCGCGAACCATAGCTGTTGAAATCCGCCGGCTGAATTCCGCGCGAAATGAGATACTTTCCGGCCGGGGAAGTCGCCTTGATCGCGCCGGCCGGCGAAATGTGGTCGGTTGTCACCGAATCGCCGAAAATTCCAAGGGCGCGCGCGCCAGTAATATTGGCAATCGTTCCCTCTTCCATCGAAAAATTCTGAAAAAATGGCGGCTCGTGAATATAATCGCTCTTTTCGTCCCACTGATAAACTTCGCCGACGCTCGACGGAATCTCGTTCCATTTTGGATTCTGATCCGCGAAATCCCGATAGAGTTTTCGGAAAACCTCCGGCTTCAATGCCGATTGCATGGCGTCGCGGATTTCGCCTAGCGACGGCCAGAGATCGCGCAGGAACGTATTTTTACCGTTCTTATCTTTGCCAATCGGCTCGCGCGAGAGATCCAGATCGACCCGTCCGGCAAGAGCGAACGCCACCACTAACGGAGGTGACATTAGAAAATTCGCCTTGATGCTCTGATGAACACGCGCTTCAAAATTCCGATTGCCGGAAAGTACTGAAGCTGCGACCAGGTCGAAATCGTTGATCGCTTGCTCGATTTTGGGATGCAACGGGCCCGAGTTTCCGATGCAGGTGGTGCAGCCATATCCGACCAGATTGAATCCAAGCGCGTCGAGATATTTTTGCAGCCCCGCTTTGCCCAGATAATCGGTCACCACGCGCGATCCTGGCGCAAGCGATGTTTTCACTGCCGGATCGATGCGCAAACCGCGCTCGACTGCTTTCTTTGCAAGCAAACCGGCCGCCAGCATGACGCTGGGATTGCTGGTGTTTGTGCAACTAGTGATCGCGGCAATCAAGACGGTGCCATGTCCGATTTTGCTTTGTCCGTGACGAAATGGGTCCGCCGTCACTTCTTCAATCTCGCTCGCAGAATCGGGGGTTGGACGATTCGCCACCATTTCTATTTTGTTTCGTTCGTCGCCCGGCTGAATCCCTTGATCAGGTTTGTCGGTGGAAACCATTTCGCCATCGCGCGGCGCGCTGCCATTCAGTTGAACAAGATGCTTCGCGCCAAGGTCGACATCCGTTTTTCCATAGCCGCCTTCCGCGATTGGCTTTTGCAAAAGCGATCGGAAGGTTTCGCCCAGCGCCGGAAGGTTGATTCGATCCTGTGGACGTTTTGGTCCAGCGACACCTGGCTGCACGTCACTTAGATTCAAGTCGAGATCAACACTGTAATCGATCTCGCCCTTGCGCGGCATGCCGAACATTTTCTGCGCACGAAAATAATTTTCGAACGCGACGCATTGCCCCTCGGTCCGGCCAGTTGCGCGCAAATAGTTCACCGATTCTTGATCGATCGGGAAAAAGCCCATCGTTGCGCCGTACTCGGGCGACATATTTCCGATCGTGGCGCGATCCGGCACCGGAAGCGAAGCTGCACCCTCGCCATAAAATTCCACAAATTTGCCGACCACTTTCTGCGCCCGCAGCATTTGGGTGATGTGCAAAACCAGATCGGTAGCAGTCACGCCCTCTCGCAATTTTCCATTTATATGCACGCCCACCACTTCCGGCGTTAAAAAATAAACCGGCTGACCTAGCATTCCTGCTTCGGCTTCAATGCCGCCCACGCCCCAACCGACCACGCCGAGTCCGTTGATCATCGTAGTGTGCGAATCGGTTCCCACCAACGTATCAGGGAAAAATATTTCTGTTTTGGGGCTGCCGCCTTCCGGCTTCGATAAGACACCTTTCGCCAGATACTCGAGATTCACCTGGTGCACGATGCCGATGCCCGGCGGAATTAACTGGAATGTCTTGAATGCCTGCTGGCCCCATTTCAAAAATTGATAGCGTTCCCGGTTGCGCTTGAATTCCATGTCGAGGTTCAACTCCAACGCTCGCACCGATCCGAAAAAATCGACCTGAACTGAGTGATCGACCACTAAATCCACCGGCACCAGTGGCTCGATAATTTTGGGATCGGCGCCGAGTCGTTTCACTGCACTGCGCATCGCGGCAAGATCGACCACCAGCGGCACACCGGTGAAATCCTGGAGGACGATTCGGGCGACCACGAACGGGATCTCTTCGTTGGCCGGTTTTCTGGCGTTCCAGTTCGCCAGAGTCTCGACATCTTTGCGCCGGACTTTCTTTCCGTCGCAATTTCGCAACACCGACTCGAGCACAATCCGAATGCTGACCGGTAATCGCGAAATCTTTCCGACCCCTTGCTCCTCCAGCGCCGGAAGCGAACACAAAAATCCTCTGCGGCCTTCGCCCGCATCGAATTTCGTCAGCGTCTTGAATTCATCGTTCATTTTCTCTCAGACAAAGGTAACCAAGTCAGAACTTCGCGTTCCGTTAACCAATCATTTCAGTTCAGCCAATCTCGCTTTCACTTTGTCGAAGTTCGGAAGCGCCCGGGCGTCGTCATCGCATTCGGCGTATTGGATCACGCCCTGACGATCGACGATAAAAACTGCGCGTTTCGGCACGCCGCCCATGCCGAGATTCATTTGAGGCAGAAACGAATCGTAAGTTACTTGGTAAGCTTTGGCGACCCCGTGTTCGTAATCGCTCAAAAGGGTAGCGGTAATTCTTTCCTTTTGTGCCCATGCTTCCTGCGCAAACGGATTGTCGCCGCTGATTCCATAAACAATGGCGTTAAGGCTGCCGTACGCGGCCAGGTCGTTACTGATTCCGCACATTTCGGTTGTGCAAGTGCCGGTAAAGGCCATTGGGAAGAAAAGCAAAAGCGTGTTTTTCTTGCCGAAGTTGTCGCTCAACCTGACCTGCTTCGGGCCTTCGGCCGTTTTTGTAGGCAGGCTGAAATCTGGTGCTTTGGTTCCTACTACGAGTGGCATGAATTATTTCTCCGGTTTGAGTTTTGACGGGGGAAGTCAGTATAAGATCGCCAACTGTCTGGTCAAAAAGAAGATCGAGCGCTTGATTGAAGGTCAGCGCGGCGGAACTTGGCCGATTCGAGTGGATTGGGGTTAAGACTGGGATGTCAGCAAAAAGACTTGCCGCCGCGTCGACTTTGTCATACAAAGCTAAGCATGGCCAATAGCGGGCTTTCCGAGGCCGAGGAGAACTTGCAGGTTATCCGCTCGCTGATGGAGCGCGCCACTGTTTATCGCGCTATCTCCGCACCGACCGCCCTTGTTGCCGGACTGATTTCGATCCTGGCCGCGCTCCTCGTGTATCTCAATGATGAAACAAACCTAATCTCCGGGCGTCGAGTTGGTCCGCGAGAATTTGCGACAATCTGGCTGGCCGTTCTTGTCCTCTCGCTCGTCGCCAACATGTTTTTCGTTTGGCGTGAAGCGAAAAGGAGTCGTCGCCCGTTTATTTCTTCGGGAATGAAGCTCGCGCTCCAGACGATCGCGCCGAATCTGCTCCTTCCTGCTGCGTTTAGCGGTTGGTATTTTTCGACCGGATATGTCGGCGGCCAGGAACTGGAACTGGTCGTGGTTTGGATTGCGTTCTACGGCCTGGCCCTGCTTTCGACTGCGCTGTTTGCCCCGCGCTCTCTCGCGCTTCTTGGCTGGGCATTTTTGCTCTCGGCCCTGGCAATCCCGGTGTTCGTGAACGGACTGGAAGAATTATCGACCAACCTGCCAAATTCGGCCATGGGTGTGACATTCGGCATTTACCATCTCATTTACGCGATTTGCACCTGGCCGTGGAAGCATCAGAGCACGGATGATCAACCTGCCGGCGAATGAACGATGTTCGACTTCGAGAAGCTCGACAAAGCGATCCACGAAAAAGGCAGGCTCGGGATCATGACGCTGCTGGCGGCGCGACGGAGCTGGCCATTTCAAGACCTGAAGGCCGAACTTAAAATGAGCGACGGCAATCTCATTACCCATTTACGAACGCTTCATCGGCTCGGTTTTGTCGCTGTTACGAAAGAGGTTCGTGGCCGACCACAAAGCAGTTATGCGCTGACGGCGAAGGGGCGGGTGGCGTTCAGGGATTATCTCGACGTTTTGGAACAGATTGTAAAAAGCGGAAAGAAATGAATTTTTTCGGAATCACTTTGTGATACAAAGTAACAAGTTCATGAAAATCATTCTGGCTCAGCATTTCGGCCTCTCTTTCGGCGTCCGCGACGACTCCATCGCTCAAGCCGAGCAGCTGGCTGCTCCTGGTCGGGTCCGATCCTGGGCGAGTTCGTTCACAATCGCAGTATCCACCGAGAAATGAGATTATTTCGATGGCACAAGGCCTGCGGCATTGAAGAAGGCAAATGACTCGCCGAGTTAAGGTAGGCATCATTGTCGCCGGGATTGCGATCGTTCTGCCGATTGCCGCCATCGTTGTGCTTTTCCTTGGCATGTCGATGTCCGAGTCGTCGGAGACTGTTCGTCGGGAAATCAACCTGCCGAATCAGGGCAGTTTGATCATCGATGGAATTCGGCATGGGCGGAGCGAGCACGGTTTTTCGCAACGCGCCGGATATCGTCCACCGGGATCGGTTGCGATCGAATGGTTTGGAGAAGTGTCAGACGGGGTTGAGCCGCAGGTCTTTCAGGCCGGCCCGCTTGTGGTCGTGATCGATCTTCCCGGGGCTCAAATTCACGTCCGGACAAACAAGGACGCATGGAAGACTCTGGTTTTGATTTTTCCCAATGATCTGGGCTCGTTTCCGGTCTCCTTTTACGCAGAAAGAAATGGACTTACGACGGAGGAAGTCTCGCGGATCGACGAACTGGGCGGGAAGCGAGAGCAAAAGTGGCCAACAACTTACATTCAAAGTTTCGACCCAGAGACGCGTGATCTAACGTGCTCTTATCACGTCGACAACAAGAGCTCATGGCCACTGCACTTACGGTTGTCGGAGGACGGGACACATCTTGCTCTGATTGAAATCGGCGGATTATCGCCCTGACGCTGCTGCGAATGCCACGGAATGTGCTAGAATACGATCGATGGTAGATGATCGCTGGTGAATCGCGAGATTTACTGGAGGAAAGTCCGAACACCATACGGCAGCATGCCGCGTAGAATACGCGGGCGGCGTTTGCGAAAGCGGGCGTTGACGGAAAGTGTCACAGAAAAGACACCGCCGGTTCTTTGAAAGAACAACTGTTCTTTCTTAAGCAGGCAAGGGTGAAAAGGCGAGGTAAGAGCTCACCGCGTCCCGTGCGAACGGGACGGCACGAAAAACCCCATGCGGTGCAAGACAAAACAGAGGGAGGACAGCCGGTCCGACAAAGATCCTCGGGTATGTCGCTTAGATAAATGATCATCCACGACAGAATTCGGCTTACCGCCATCTTGATATGAAGGGCGCTTTCGGAAACGAAGGCGCCCTTCGCTTTTGGGCCAGCCGGACGCATAAACGCATTCAAACTCGGGCCAAAATGCGATAGCCTGACTGGCAACACCTTTGTGCCTATGTCCGAGACGCCGGCCACAGACGAGCAACTCGAACGCGCCATTTCCGATTTGCAGGCGCGACGCGCCATACTCGGGGATGCGGTAGTCGATCCGGCCGTCGCAGCATTACGGGAACAACTTGGAAAACTGGCGGCGCCAAAAACCGGTGGCGACGACGAACGGAAAATCGTCACCGTGATGTTCGCGGATCTTTCCGGATTTACCCAGCTGGCCGAGCAAATGGAAGCGGAAGAAGCCCGCGGGCTGGTGAATTCCTGTTTCGAGGTGTTCGTCCCCGTGGTTCAGAGTTATGGCGGAACAGTCGATAAGTTTCTCGGAGACGCGATCATGGTGCTCTTCGGCGCGCCAATCGCGCACGAGAACGACCCGGAACGAGCATTGCGTGCAGCCCTGGAATTGATCGAAGCGTTGAGGAGATTTAACGGCGGGCGCAATCTCACTTTGGGATTGCATATCGGCATCAACACGGGTCCGGTGGTTGCGGGCCGGGTCGGCGCGGTTGGACGGCAGGATTATTCTGTGATGGGCGACACTGTTAATGTCGCCGCTCGTTTGGAAGATGCATGCGGAGAAAACGAAATTCTGGTTGGGTCTGAGACTTTTCGGCAAACTGCGAAGCTATTCGACTTCGAGATTTTGCAGCCGCTGCAGCTCAAGGGGAAATCACAACCGCTGCCAGCTTATCGACTGGTCTCGAGCAAAGCCAGCGGGACTGAAAACGAAACAAGCTCATTGCGCACGCCGCTTTGCGCTCGCCGGGACGAGTTGGGGGAAATCAAGTCGGCCATCGAGCGACTGGGAACAGGCCAAGGCACTATGGTTTGCATCTTTGGTGAAGCCGGACTCGGGAAAAGCCGGCTTGTTTCTGAGGCGCGCGCTCTTCGCGGTTCAGCGTTTTGGGCCGAGACACACGCCTTATCTTATGCCGAGACAACGGGCTATCGCATGGCTCGGGATCTTCTCCACGTTTTGCTCGAGGTTCAGCCAAGCAAGAACCGGGTCGAGATCGACCAAATCCTGAAGCACAATATTCAGCGCTTTGCCGCGGCAGATTTTGCGCAAATCTATCCTTATCTCGCGCGCGTCCTCGAAGTTCCGCTTGAGACAAGCTGGCAACACCAAATCGAGCAGCTCAATGTCGAGATTTTGCAGACGCGAATCCTGGAAGCATTCGGCATTTACATCAAAGCGCGAGCAGAAAAAGAGAAACTGATTCTCGTTTGGGAGGACATTCACTGGGCGGATCCGTCGTCGCTTCAAGTGCTGGAGGAGCTGGCCGGTCTGATTAGCACGGTGCCTGTTATCATCATGGCCGTTTGTCGTCCGGAGGGCAATGCGCAAACACGCATGCGACAGCTCGCGGCGAAGCTCCCCAAAGGGTGCGCGCGCGGAATTGAGCTTCGGCCGCTAACGACACAAGAGAGTTCCGGATTTCTCCAAGCCGCCGGCTCGATCGGTGACCCTGAGATCCGTCAGACAATTCTCACTCGAGCGGAAGGCAATCCATTCTTTCTCGAGGAATTGGTCCGTGCCGTTCGCGACGCGCGGGTAAGAAGCGTTCACGATCTTTCTGACATTCCCCAAACTTTGCAGGCGGTGGTGGCAGCGCGCATTGATTCGTTAGCGCCAGCGGCCAAACGCGTCCTGCAACGTGCAGCCGTCATCGGACGGACTTTCTCTGAAACGATTCTCGCACATGTCTGCGATCAATCAGAAAGACGTAATCTGGAAGAGGCCCTTGAGGAATTATGTCGTCGCAATTTCATTGAACCTGAACAAATCGATTTTTCTGCGGCCTCCGATCGCCGTTATGTTTTTCATCACGCGATTACACAGGAAGTGGCGTATCAGGGTTTACTTCATGCCACCCGCCGAAAATGGCACCGTGTCACCGGTGAGGCGATCGAAGCGCTGTCGCCCGATCAGCTTCACGAGCTTTCGGGAATTCTTGGGCGCCATTTCGAAAAAGCCGGGGTGCGCGATAAAGCCGTAGCCTATTTCGTCCGAGCCGCCGAGCGTGCGCGCGCGGTTTTCTCTAATCTTGAAGCAATCGATTTTTATCGGTCGGCGCTGTCACAGACCGAGGGGACATTGGAGATGGCAAGAGGTGTGTCGATTCGTTTTCTTCACGAAAGTTTGGGCGACGTGCTGATATTGAACGGGCAATTTGAAGCAGCGCACGACGAACTTGAGCGGGCCCATAGACTGGTTGGGGAAGATCGAGTTTCACGATCCCGTTTGGGGCGAAAGCTCGGCGCAACTTGGGTCCATCGCCGGGAATATGAAAAAGGCTTTGCCGACTTCGACCGCGCGCAGAAGGAACTCGAATCCGAAGCTTCAGAACTTGGAGCGGATTGGTGGAATGAGTGGGTGCAAATTCAGCACGAGCGAATGCATCTGTTTTACTGGCTGGGAAGATGCAGCGAGCTCAATGCTCTGGCGGCAGTGGTGGAACCGCAGCTTGAGAAGCACGGCACTACCATGCAGCGCGGCAAGTTCTTCATGATGCGAGCACTCTCACTTTTAAGCGAACATCGCTACGCTCCGCCGCCGCTGGCCGCGGAATTTGCCGAGCGGGCGGTGGCGATTACCAGTGATTCAGACAGCCCGACTGATCTGGTTCACCTGAAATTTGTTCTGGGGCTGGTGCGATTGTTTCGAGGTACTTTCGCTAGCTCGATATCCGAGCTGAACGATGCCCTCGAAATGAGTGAGAGGGTTGGCGACCTCGTTCTTCAGGTTCGCTGTTTGACCTATTTGGCCGTGGCCCATCGTCAAGCAGATCAACCGCCACTCTCTAGAGATTATGCCGAGCGGGCGACGGCTCTCGCGGGAAAACTTGGAATGGTTCATTACACGGCCATGGCCCATGCCACCTTTGCCTGGCTGGCCTGGAAGGGCGGCGATTATCCGGCGGTGAAGAAATCTGCCTCGGAAGCGCTCAAGCAATGGCACTCGATGGCTGATCCGTACGGCTTCGATTGGATGGCGCTTTGGCCGCTGATAGCAGTCGCTCACGCCGAAAGGAATTTTGACGAAGCTGTCACCCGGTTGCGCGCGTTATTTGGACCGAATCAACACCCGCTGCCTGAAGAGGTGACCCTGGCAGTGCAGAAAGCAATTGCTGCTGCCGGAAAGCGTTCAGGTGACGTCGATCATTTAATTGTCCACGCGCTCGATGTCGCCCGTAGTTCGCATCAACTCTGAGTGCGTCCGGATTACAACCAACAGAACTCGGCTTACCGCCATCTCAATATTAATGGCGTTTTCGGAAACGAGGGTGCCCTTCGCTTTAGTTCAGGATGTGGTCGAGGCAGGCGAGCAAATGTGAAACGGTTTCTTCGGTTTCGTCGCCCATGTTGGAAAGGCGAAATGTTTTGCCGCGGAGTTTGCCGTAACCTGGATCGATGATGAGGTGATGCTTTTCGCGAAGTTTTTTTGCAAACGCCAGCACATCGATCTTCTTATTGTTCTTTACGCAGGTGAGCGTTTTCGATCGAAAACCTTCCTCGGCAAAAAATTCGAAGCCCGCTCGCTTCACCCAATCGTGCACCAGCATGTTGGTACGGTGGTGTCGGGCGTAACGCGCGTCGAGTCCTTCCTCGAAAACTTCTCCGAGTTTTGATTGCAGCGCGAAGATGTGGCCGATGCTTGGCGTGGTCGGAGTCATCCAACTTGCCTGCTGTTCTTTGAACTCGAGGAAATCCGAGTAGTAGCCGCGATCTTTTTGTTTCTCAGCCCGCGCGAATGCTTTTTCGGAAACGCTAAACAGCGAGAATCCCGGCGGAAGAGCCAGCGCTTTTTGTGATCCGGTCAGCATGACGTCAATGCCGAGCGCGTCCATCTCGATTTTCATCGCGGAAAACGACGAGACAGTGTCGAGAATGAGAGCGACGTCGGGATATTTGGCGAGCGTACAGCAAATTTCCGGCAACGGATTCATCACCCCGGTCGACGTTTCGTTATGAATCAGCGTGACCGTGTCGAATTCTCCGGACGCGAGCAAGCGATCGATCTCTCTCGGGTCGATGTACTTTCCCCACTCGACCTGCAATGGCTCGGCCTTTTTTCCGCAACGTCGCGCAACCTCAAGCCATTTGTCTGAAAACGCGCCGCACATGCAGCAGAGCACGCCGCGATCGACTAAATTGCGGACCGACGCTTCCATCACGCCCCAGGCCGATGAGGTGGAAAGAAAAACCGGCTGCTTCGTGTAGAAAGATTGTTGCAGTCGCGGGTGAATGTCGCGGTAAAGATTCTTAAAGTCTTCACCGCGATGTCCGATCATCGGCCGCGAGAAGGCGGCTAGCGTTCTTGCCGACACTTCGACCGGGCCAGGTGTGAAAAGCTTATTATGCGGAATCACAAAACAAATGTCGGCCGGTGCAGAAAAATTTCCAGGACCGCAATCGGTGCGACCCTTCAATGCGTTTATGGATCATCCAAAGTAATGCGACAGCCCAAACCAGGATACGGTTGCAGCGGTCAGCACTGCCCAAGAGCTGAAGATGGGCAACATCAAACAAACGAGCACGGCGAATCCGATTAATCCCACGCTGCCAAGCACCGCACCGGCGGCGTCAATACTGGCCGCCTGACGTCCGCGCAGGCGACCGTTCAGCCCGCGCTTGCCGGAAAGATCGCCGGGAATGCGAGAAACAATCCGCCAATCACCGGTCCAAACTCTCTCGCAATCAAACCGGCACGAGGGTGATCAAGCCGCTAAAGAAAAACCGAACGAGATATTCGTACCATTTTGTTTCCGTCAGCGCCGAGAAATGGACCTTGATTCTCATTTTAGGAAAACGATCCAAGATCCGAAGGCGATCGCGAACCATAGTAAATTGGAAAATGTCGTTACGGCCAAGCTATGCCACCTGAAGCGCATAATTAACCAGCTTACGAGTTGGCAATACAACCCGAGCGCGATCGCGCCCGCCACCATTGATCTCGCTTCGGTTGCAGCGTAGAT
>Ga0187777_10001969_pt1 | contig 13234 bp, 12 predicted proteins | sample 1015_Q2_SP5_10_M_FD_132416 | JGI IMG/M metagenome (GOLD analysis project Ga0187777, IMG submission 132416) | Tropical peat soil microbial communities from peatlands in Department of Meta, Colombia - 1015_Q2_SP5_10_MG | ecosystem: Environmental > Terrestrial > Soil > Wetlands > Peat | place...
AAACGCTGCACGCGAAATCCTTCCGGGCGGTGCGTGTCTAATATTTGCAAAGAACCAACTTTATCTTCGCCGATAATTGCCGCGATTCTGGCCAGTGTGAGTTCGAGCTTCTCCGGTTCCGGAGAGGGCGGCGAAAAAAGACCATTCTGCGCCGGACGTGGACGCGCCGGTTCTGCGATAAGCCGAATTTTGCTGATGGGGGCTCCCGGAGGATGGGCCTTCAAATCCAGCTGCAGCAATTTCAGAAAAGTTTTGCTGTCGAGCATAGGATTGGGAAGGCGGATGGTGCGGGAAAAGTGATTGTGTGGGGACGGGCGCTCTCGCAAGCCTGCCCTGAGCGAAGTCGAAGGGTTCGAACCTGGTTCATCTTCGCTGCGCCAGCCGCTTACCAAGTCCAGCTCCAGCCGCAATTCCTGGGTCGCCAAAGCATGCGCGCTCAAACGCGCACACAATTGCTCCAGTATTCCGTTGAGCAAAAAAGCGAGCGGCTCCAGTAGTACTAACGGATGCTCTACCTCAATTACTTCTTCAAAATTCAGGGGAGGATCAACCGGCACCAAGGTACGAACAGTGTTACCTTGTGCGAGTTTCTGCAGAAAAAGGCCGTGCTCCCCCAGGCGTTCGCTCAAAGCGATATCGGGAAGTGCAGCTAATTCGCGCAAATAGCGGATTCCCCAGCGCTGAAAAGTTTCTAAAAGCTGTACGGATTCTTCGTCATTCTTACCTGCAAACAAAACTTCCACCGAAAGACTACCCAGTTGTTCTTCAACTTTTCCATCCGGAACCACAGTTACACCAGAAAACCCGCGCGCTACGAGCGTTGCGGTATCTGGGTTGTCTGCAACTGCAACGCTCGTCTCCAGGCCAATTTCGGATGCACGCCGCATGAGATCGCGCGCAATTTTATGTAATGGACCAAAAAGTGATTTCATTCCGGCAAGATCCAGAATGACTGTGTCGGGAGCTGTATCTTCTACTCGCGGCGTGAAGGATTGCGCGCAATCGAGCAGTGCCGCATGCGCGGCTGATTCCTGCTCTAAAGAGCGCTCGCGCAACATGAGATCAGAGCAAGTTTCTGCTTCCAGCTTGCTCATGCCGCACTCTACACCGGCAGCGCGCGCGTATTCATTCATCGCAAACACTTTTTGCAAAGGTGTTTTGCCTTCGAGCACGGCTAATGCCTGCATACGCAAATTCGGTTCAGCACGCAGCAACGCCTGTACAGAAAACTCAGGAACGAATATGCAGGCAAAAGACATAATGATTAGCGATTTTGATTGTTGATTTTCGATTAATAAGAGCTCATCCTGCGGCTGCTTTTGTCGTGAATGTCTCACTGACCGATCTTCCAGGTTTCCGCGCTGTTCGCGATCGCAGGACCTCGGTGCGAGTTTCAAAACCCTGCAGAAGCTCCGCATGTGCCGGAATGTCACAACCGGAAAACTGAGAGCTGAAAGCCGGCGGCTTTTTCTCCAGCGACTCCGCTTGCATCTTCAGCAGCAACGCAGCACAACTCTGAGCACAAGGCGCCGGAGTGATCACCAACAGCACAGTAGATGTGTGTTCCACAGCTCGTTGAAAACGAAACCATGAAGCCAGCGGAATGCACCGTGCAATGTTGAATGGCCCATCAGCCAGATCGATCGCCACCAGACCAAAGCCACCGCTTTGCAGAAGCAGATCCGTTACTCGCAAAGCCTGCTCGATGCAATCCAAATTTTCCTCTGTCTCTCGGTGTCTTCGTGGGGAAGAGGTTTGCTTTTCTCCACAGCGCACCCACAATAATTTTTGAAAATCCACTCCTGCTGAAGCGGCCGAAGCGGGATCGAATGCGTCACTCACGTCTACCAACGCGCAAACTTCTGCTCGTCGAGTGGCTGCAAGTAATGCAGCCAATAACAAACTGGTACGGCCGGAAGAGTTTGGTCCGCAGACTTCGGTCAGGCATCCACGGGGAAAACCACCAGCAATCACATCCACCTGGCTAATGCCACTGGAGACCAACTCCGGTGTTGGGCGCACTGCTAATCGGGATGCTGGAACAACGTTTGGTAAAGATCGTTTAAGCAATGCCTCCGCAGAAAATAGGTTTGAAGATGGTGCCGCAAAAAAAGGACGGCTTACGGTGAGGCTCGAAAAAATCGGAGAAGACGCCATGACGACCTCAGATCAATCAAAAAACCAGCGGCGGGATGGCACCCCGAGCGAATTCAGAGAGTTTCGCTTTTTATTCGCCTGATAGATTCTGATACGCCGCGGCAGGCTTGTCAATAGGCTGATTTCAATGATCGCTTAAGTACTTATCACGAAAGGGTAAGCACCTGCTGTTTGTTATAATCGCGTTGGCCCGTGGCGCTATCGTCTAGGGGTTAGGACGGAAGATTCTCAATCTTCAAACCCGGGTTCGATTCCCGGTAGCGCTACCAAATTCCTTTACAAGATCGTGCATCCGAGGTCCCTCGCTACGCTTCGGGATTTCGGCAGCGGGCTCAGACGCCCGCTAAACGCCTCAAGTTCGATTCCGTTAACAAGAGTTTGCAACTTTCCTGCTACCCTGTATGACACTCGAAGAGGAGAACTCATGCGAAAACTTCTGCTGGTCATTTTGCTGTGTCTTATTGCTCTGCCCGGCTTGTCTCAGGAAAAGCAGTCCTCCGACAATCCCTTCAGCGCGATCAATAAGCGTGGCTATGAACGTACAAAGGGAATCCTGCTTCGCTCTGCTGAAAAGATGCCAGAGGAAAACTACAACTTCAAGCCAGTCGACACGGTCCGCACTTACGGCCAGATCATCGGACATCTCGCGGACGCGCAATATCTGTTCTGCTCTACTGCATCCGGCGAGAAAAATCCCGGTCTGAATATTGAGAAGACCAAGAGTTCCAAGGCCGATCTCGTGGCCGCGCTCAAAGACGGCTTTGCGTATTGCGATAAAGTTTATGACTCGGTGACCGATGCTGCGGCTACTCAACCGGTGAAGTTTTTCGGAAATGACTTGCCGAAGTTTGCCGTGCTGAGTATCAACATCGGGCACAACATGGAGCACTACGGCAACCTTGTCACCTACATGCGGATCAAGGGAATTGTCCCTCCCACGAGTGAGCAGCAGGGAGCAATGCCCGCGCAAAAGCAAGACAAGTCCGATACGCAGCCTAAGAAGTAGAGCGGCGGGTATTTCTGGGCACTGCGCCAGCGCTGGTGATTCGATCCTCGAAACAGATAGTGCCGGTTTACCGGGGCGGGACAGCGACGGTTAATCTTGAATTTTCTCTAATACCGTGGTGAACCCTATATTCCCCAGCCGTACCTGCACGCGCAGCGCGGCATCATGCGGGAAGCGATAGGCCGAACAAGCGTCAACTGTAAGCCAAAAATGTGTGGACGGGATGCAGCGTTTGCCCGCCGTGCTTACCAGCAACCCAGCGTTGTGCCCGTCTTTAATCCGCACTCGATAAAAGCTGTTTTGCAGTTCGTGAGAAACTGACATGGTGATCTTTTTTGCTCTGGTGGTGGATTTTGAACTACCAATTCCGTGGCGGTTCCCGAACTTTACCAGCGAGGGACAGGGTGGAAAAGAGTACGATCGTACACGTTCGTTTGCCGAGCGGCAGGTTGCGGTCGGCCACCGAGGATGCGCTTTGGCCATGCCTCGACCGACCGCGCTTCCTCTAAGGCTTATTGGGATTCTTGCCAGGAGCCTTTGGCGTTAGCTTGCGGATGACAAACTCCTGAAGCAGATTGGTGAACGCCCCTTGGGCAATTCCCACCCCGAGATTTTCAAAAGTTAACCCAATGCCCCGGTCTGCTTGAGGATAGTAAAGGTTCGAAATGGCGCCGGCGGCGAGGCCTGCCAGAATGAAGGAGTAATTTGGTTGCCAGTGGCCATTATCGCCTTTGCAGATGACCGCATTAGCAATCGCATAGCGCGCACGAGATGTGGTGCTGCCGGTTCCCTTGTAGAAGTAACGCGGGTCCTGTTTTAAGAGTGACGGCAGAATTGCACCTCCAATCAACGTGCTCGTAGCGGTATCGGCATACCCCGCGCCGAAGCGCTTGGCATAGCCTTGTGCGCCTTGCCCATATTCGCGAAAGTGATTTTGTGCCTGCTGCACTCCCGCCGTGCCTCCCACCACCACAAAGGTAACTGGATCGATCAGCGTTCTCGTTGCCAACTGAAACTTCTGCTTCGGATTGAGCGGGGCGGCATTGGGAATATATGTTACGTAAAAGTTCGGAATCGCACCCAGAACCCGCTGCTGTTCTTCAATCTTGATCTGTTCTGCCGCAACTTCGGTTTGCGAGACCCCGACCTGCACCTCTGTTTTGTTCACAGCGACTGACAAGACGATCTTAGGTAACGACTGGATCTCACCCGGTTGCAGAGTTCCTGAGAAGGTATGGCTGGCAAAGCCGCTTGCCGTAATTGTGAGTTGGAATGGTCCAGGAGGGACCTCGATAAACGAGAATTGCCCATCGCTACTGGAGAGCACATCCCGGCTGGGAATTTGTTTGCTACTGAGCACCACCTTCGCTCCCACCACCACGGCTCCGCTTTGGTCAACAACGCTGCCGCTGATGCTACCTGGAATCGGAGTGGATTCCGGTTGCACGGCAGGACTAACGCCTTGCTGAGATGAATCCGGGGCGGTTGCTTGAGCGACAATTTGCCCGCGGAGCAACAGGGAAACCAGAGCAACAAAGGCTAGCGCTGGGACGCCAGATTTCAATCGCAACCACATCAACTCATAACTCTATCGTTTGGTGATTCAGATGGAAAGAACGAGAGAGGCGTTGGCGAGTAAAGTTTTGTAGACGGCCGCGGTCAGGATGTCACTGGTCCGCGATTACACTAACATCCATGACAGAACCATCGTTGAATGAGATTCTTGAGTTTGCTTTAGATCTGTCACGCCAAGCGGGTGAGTTCATCATGCCGCAGTGGAAGAAGGTTGCCGTTGATCACAAGCCAGATGGGTCTGAAGTGACTGAGGCGGATCGCGGAGCAGAGCAATTGCTAAGAAAACGGATCGCAGAGCGCTATCCCGATCACAGAATTATGGGGGAGGAGTTCGGCGGAGTGGCAGAACGGAATGCCGAGCATCTGTGGCTTGTGGATCCGATCGATGGGACTGCCTCTTTCTCAATCGGATTGCCACTTTTCGGAACGTTGATTGGGTATCTCCGGTGTGGTGTTCCTTCCGTCGGCGTAATCGGGGCGCATGCTCTGCAGGAAACCGTCTACGCTGCATCTGGTCAAGGTTGCTGGCTTCAACAAAAGGGAACAAAGCCAAAGCGGGTGCGGACTTCTACGGTTGAGAATCCGGCACATGCATTCGTAGTCTCCACAGCACTTGAGCACACGGACATGGACCCGCGTCATCCCGCGCAGACAGTTCACCTTTCGCAGCTTTACCGGAAGGCTCGGCGATTCCGCTGGTCGGGCGACTGCATCAACTATGCGTTGTTGTGCCAAGGATCGGTCGACGTTGCCCTTGATTCGCGAATGCACGCATGGGATATTGCCGCGCTGGCGCCTTGCGTACGGGAAGCCGGAGGTGTGCTTACTTCATTTGACGGCAACGAGGATGTGGTTTGGCAAACGAACCTGGCGGCATCAGCGAATGCGGGTCTGCATGCAAGAGTACTGCGGTTGCTCGGCTGAGGCGTTTCGAGTCTCAAGCGACTAGCGGGACCAAACCTAATGGAATTTGGGAAGAATACCTCCGGTGTTTCGGCTGTACTCTTCGTATTCTTCTCCGAATGTCGAGGTCATGGCGCGTTCTTCGGTCCTGCTTTTTATGGTGAGTGCTACAAACATCAGGACCAAAGCGATAACGCCTCGGACTTCACGGTTTGCAATGGCGGTACCAAGCATGGCCAACACCAATCCTGAGTAAATGGGATGGCGCACCCAGCGGTATGGGCCGCCTCGAACGAGTTCATGTCCGACTTTCACCGTGACCGCGCTGCTCCAATTTCCACCGAGGTACAACCTCGCCCAGACAGCAAACAGCAGGCCAGTAAGAGTAAGCGACACCCCAAGCAATTGGACCCAAAAGTCCTTAGAGAATAGTGGAAATTGCAGCCAGCCTTTCGCGGCGTAAGGGGTGAACATCAGCACGAGAGCAACAATGATAGGGAGACGGTGAGACAGGCGAGATACCAACCCTTCTCTGCTTCGAGTGGGTTTCGTTCGCAGCGCCCAAATGAGCCAAAGAACATACATTGCGGCCCAGAGGTACTCACATAAGAGCATTCCATTTGAATCCATGTTTTCAATCTTAGCGAAACTAGCCGCAATCGGTTATCGCCAGAGATCACCGGTGTTCGCGTTGTTACAATAGAGCTTCGCTTATGTTCGAGAATCTTCAGGAAAAGCTCCAGCGCGCCTTCAAAACCCTGCGCGGCCAGGCCGTCCTCAACGAAGAAAACATTCAGGAGGCCTTACGCGAGATTCGCCTCGCCCTGCTCGAAGCTGACGTGAATTTTAAAGTCGTGAAGCAACTGATCGATCACATTCAGGCCAAGGCTGTCGGTCAGGAAGTTATGACCGCGCTTTCGCCTGGCGAGCAGGTCATCAAGATTGTCCGCGACGAATTGGTGGAGACCCTCGGGCGTGATACCGCCCGTCTGAAGTTTGCCTCACAGCCGCCGACGGTTGTTCTGATGGCGGGACTGCAGGGGTCTGGCAAGACGACCACTTCGGGCAAGCTGGCAAATTGGCTCAAGAACGGCGGACATCGGCCGCTGCTGGTCTCGGTCGACGTGTACCGACCAGCGGCGCGCGAGCAATTGAAAGTTGTTGCGCAGTCGGTCAAAGCGAATATTTACGAGGGGGAAGTCGGCGACGCTAATACTGCAACGGTGGAACGCCTGGCCAAAGAGGCGCGCCGCGAAGCCGTTAACGGTGGCTGTGACGTGCTTATCGTTGACACTGCAGGGCGTCTCCATATCGATGGTCAATTGATGGACGAGATGCAGTCGCTAAAGCGCCTGCTAAATCCGCAGGAGATTTTGTTTGTTGCCGATGCTATGACTGGTCAGGATGCAGTGAACTCGGCAGATGAATTCCACAAGAAGCTTTCTCTTACTGGCGTCGTGCTCACGAAGATGGATGGCGATGCTCGAGGTGGAGCAGCGCTATCGATTCGCCAGGTCACAGGGCAGCCCATCAAGTTCATCGGCATCGGCGAGAAATACGATGCTTTGGAGCCCTCCATCCCGACCGCATCGTGTCTCGCATTCTCGGGATGGGCGATATTCTCTCGCTTATTGAAAAGGCGGAGCAGCATGTCGACAAAAAGAAAGCCCAGGAGATGGCGACGCGCGCCCTCGTCGGTGACGGGTTTTCTTTGGAAGATTTTCGTGATCAATTGCGCCAGGTAAAGAAGATGGGATCGATCCAGAACATTATGGGCATGTTGCCCAGCGTTGGCCCATTTGCAGGCTTACAAAAACACGCCGACAAAGTGGACGAGAAGCAAATTAACCGGATCGAAGCCATCATTAATTCCATGACGGCGCACGAGCGGATTCACCACGAAGTCATCAATGGCAGCCGGCGCAAACGAATCGCGCGCGGCTCTGGAACCAGCGTGCAGGAAGTCAACAACCTGCTGCGTCAGTACGCTCAAATGCGAAAAATGTTTAAGCAGATGGGTAAAGCAAGCTTCGCGCGCAAGCTTGCGGGCATGAAGTTGCCTGGAATGTAACCCGGTCGCCTAATGTTCAGCGGCGACGATCTGGAACGCGATCTCGCCACTAGCGGCCAGAGGCCGTCCCCAGACTGTTGCTGGTTTTGCCGAGCCATCCTGCCGTACGACTTCCATCTCAATCGCGTCGAAGGGCTTCGCTTGCCTGATGCTGTCCCGAAGAATCGTAAGATCGCTGGCTCGGCGCAGATTGGCTGGGATGATGTTCTTTCCGATGACCGCCTTGACGTCGTATGCAAGCAGGCGGGCAAAGACGCGGTTGGCACGAAGCACGGTTCCATTCCGGCTCAGACAGGCAACGCCGAACGGCAGATTGTCGAGCATGGTTCGCCATTCTTGAATCATCGCCGACAGCCGGTCTTCCTTTTCCAGGTACCGGCGCGCGATCTGTACTCTCGCCAGGAGTTCGTACTGGTGGATGGGCTTGGTGATGAAGTCGTCCGCCCCGGCATCTAAAGCGGCCAGCTTATCCGAGTGCCTGGTACGTTCACTGAGCAGAATGATGTAGGTGTAGTGCGGTGCGGCCCGTTCACGAATCGCTCGAAAGATTTCTAAGCCGTCCAGCTTCGGCAGCATCGAATCGACAATCACGAGCCGCGGAGACTCGTCGCGGTTTAAACGCTCCCACATGGCTGGGCCATCGGCGACACAGCAGATTTCCAGGCTGGTAGCGGCCAGAGTTTGAACCATAATGTGCCTCGAGAAAGCATCGTGATCGCCGACGAGCACCTTCATAGTTTCCACTCTTGCTAGATGACTTGACGCAAATCGGGTCTTCTGCATTTTTTATCGGCAAGAATTCCTGGGAGATTAGTCGCCGTGGGTCGCTGAGAAGACTCATCCGGATTGCCGCTCGAAAATCTCTTTCGCTGTCTGAATCGTATCGGCATCTTCCGGCAGCTTGTCTGGGCGTAGCCGCACAATGCGAGGAAAACGCAAGGCGTAGCCGCTGTTGTGACGGTCGGACCGCATCATGTTGTTGAAGGCCACTTGTAAGACGATCTTCGGTTCGACGATCAGCCGGAATCCTTGATCCTCGATCGTGTGCTCCAGGAACCATTTCGTCATTTCTGTGATCTCGGCATCGGTAAGTCCTGAATACGCCTTGCCAATGTTGACAAGATTATCTTGATCCCAGACGGCAAAAGTGTAGTCACTGAGAACGCCAATGCGTTTGCCATGACCGTATTCAACCGCTGTGACTACGACGTCCAAGGTTGCTAATTCGCGTTTGAGCTTGAGCCAGGATTTTCCTCGTCGCCCCGGGGCGTAGGCTGATTCGGGGTCCTTGATCATCAATCCCTCGTTGCCGCGCGCCTGTGCCGCTTTGAAGAGCCGATCCAGTTCTGCGGCCGAAGTGGCGAGAAATACGGGCGCGCGCAGGATCTGGGCTGCTAGTGCACTCTCTGCCGAGTCTAAGGCCAACACACCCTGTGCCAATGTCGACCGCGCCCGACCCGGAACACGTTTCGCTTCCAGTAGCTCATCCAGCACTTTTCCCCGTTCGCGCAGCGGACGATCAATCAGGAGATCACCGCCGGCGTAAAGGATGTCGAACACTAGATAGGCGACCGGGACTTTCCGCATGAGTTGCTGACTGACTCTCTTGCGCCCAAGCCTTTGCTGCAAGGCGCTGAATGGCAAGGCGCGACCGGATTCCCCGGCATCCGCGGTCAAATAGCTCCACGCCGCGATTTCGCCGTCGAGAACGGCGTCTTTCGCCAGGCCGATCAGTGCGTCGGGCAACTCGGGAAAAGATTCGGTGATGTCGTCGCGGGTGCGAGAGAAAAGCCGGACCTCATCGCCCGCACAGTGCGCTTGCGCCCGGATGCCATCGTATTTGTCTTCTACCCAGGCATTCTGAAAATAGCTGAGTGCCTCCTCTGCGGAAGCGGCGGGACTCGCGAGCATGAAGCCAAGGGGATGGAACAGTCGCATCCGCGCTTGATCAAGCTGGTTGGCAGCGGCCAGCCTGAGGGTCTCTCCGATATCGCCGAGCAGCATGTTGGAACGCTGCACTTGCGGCAAAGTAGCCCCATAGGCCTTCGCAATGGCTTCTTCAACCAGGCTTTCTTTCAACCCAATGCGTAGATCGCCAGTCATAATCTTGACGATGTACTTGGCCTCAAGTGGCGAAACCTGCGAAAGCAGGTCGCGGACCAGTGCTCCCTTGACAGCGGGGCCGCGAGCCGCGGCAACCTGTCGAAAACGATTCTGCAGTTCGGCGACGCCTACGTGGTCTGTGCTGAAATCGGGCAATACTTCTGCAGCCACGGCGCCCAGATCGCCCAGCCGTCTGTAAGCGGCGGTCAATTCGTTGTCGGATTTGCCGGAAAGATCTTCGACTGCGCGCCAGAGCAACGCACCACCCACTTGCAGGGTGGTTTCTTCCCAGAGAGCAAACGGCCTTCCCGAGAGAAACACGGCTGCAATCGCGGCATCATTCAGGCTCGCAGCCCGAAAGTAGTCGGCGACAATGGCAACTTTTTCCAGCTTCTTAGTTGTGGCAGCGATCCGCTCGCACGCTTCAGCGAGTCTCTTCATGTAATTGCCCGGCGGCGGCTAAGCTACTCCATGGCCGTTAGTTATGTCTATCCTACTTTTCCAGCCTATGCGATACTCTAGGGTAGGGTTCGAACTTACCTTGGAGATCATCTAATCGGCATGCGTTTTTTCCGGACATTGTGGCGGTTTCTGGTGGCGATTCAGCTTCTCCCGGTACTGGAAGGAGGGGAAGAGACGCTGGTCGGCGGCCAGGCAGTACTGGAAGGCGTTATGATGCGGTCGCCCCATGCATGGGCGATTGCCTGCCGTAAGCCTTCCGGGACAGTGTCAATTCACAGTGAGCCGCTGGATCGCCTGTCGGAAAAGCACAAATGGATGGGCTGGCCCGTCGTCCGCGGCGTGATCACTCTTGGTCATGCGATGACACTAGGATTTCGGGCGCTGAAGTTCTCCGCCAATGTTGCGCTTGAGGAGATGCAGCCTGGCTCTAAGGCAACGCCCGAAAAGAAGAAGTTAGAAATCAGTGGGTGGGTGGCAGCAATCAATGTTCTTTTTTCCGTCGGCTTCTTCATTTTCATGTACAAGTATCTCCCACTGCTGGCGGCCACGGAGTTGAAAAAAGTCGATCCCGCTCTGGGCGGGCAGATCATGTTCAACTTAGTTGACGGTGTGATTCGACTGCTCCTGTTCTTGGCATTTATCTGGGCGACTTCGTTATGGACGGATATTCGCCGCGTGTATGAATATCACGGAGCCGAACACAAGACAGTGTTTGCATTTGAAAACGGAGATCCTCTAGAGACTGCAGCCGTGCAGAAGTATTCGACTTATCATCCTCGATGCGGTACCAGCTTCCTGATGACCGTCATGATCATTTCGATCATGGTTTACATGCTTTTTCCGGTCACCACTTTTTGGGCACGCTTTGCGTTGCGAATCGCGTTGCTACCCGTGATCACTGGCTTATCGTATGAGATCATCCGCTTCGCAGCCAAGCATCGGGGTTCGCTTTTCGCGCTGATGACAGCTCCTGGGCTCTGGTTACAACGGATCACCACTCAATCTCCCTCGGATGCGCAAGCCGAGTGTGCGATTACCGCGCTGGATCACGCCATGGTGCTGGAGAAAGAGCGCGGCGGGGAACTGGTGATAGCGTAGCGGCTACCGCCGCACAATCTTCTAACTCCTTAGACGCGTACAATAAAACAGCACAGATTCAAAGAAAAGCTGCGGGCCACAGTACCTCGGCCAATTCATTCCATGTTTGAACGGCTCGATCAAATCGAAACTCGCTACGAGGAACTTACGCGAGCACTGGCATCTCCGGAGGTCATCAACGATTCGGCGAAATACCAAAAGACTGCCAAGGCGCATAGCGAGATCACTGCGGTCGTGGAGAAGTATCGCGAATACAAAGACCTGAAACAGGGAATCGCAGACAGCCGTGCTCTGCTCGCTAGTGAAACTGATGTGGATATGCGCACCTATGCCCAGGAGGAACTGGACAAGTTGGAATCGCGTGTGGGCGCAGTCGAAGAAGAGCTCAAAGTCTTGCTGCTTCCCAAAGATCCCAATGACGAAAAAGACGTAATCCTTGAGATCCGGGCGGGCACGGGCGGAGACGAAGCGACTCTTTTTGCTTCCGAATTATTCCGCATGTACACGCGTTATGCCGAGACCCAGGGCTGGAAGGTTGAGGTGCTGTCGACATCGGAATCTGGTGTGGGTGGCTTGAAAGAAGTCATCGCCATGATTCAAGGCGATCGGGTGTATTCGCGCATGAAGTATGAAAGCGGCGTGCATCGCGTGCAGCGCGTGCCGAAGACGGAGCAGCAGGGGCGAGTGCATACTTCCGCAGTTACCGTCGCGGTCCTGCCGGAGGCTGAAGACGTCGACATCAAAATCGATCCCAAAGACCTGCGAATTGACACTTTTTGTTCCTCGGGTCCGGGCGGGCAATCCGTGAATACGACGTATTCGGCGGTTCGCATTACGCATATTCCTACCAATACCGTGGTGAGCTGCCAGGACGAAAAGTCACAGATCAAGAATCGCGAGAAAGGCATGCGCGTGCTGCGTTCGCGGCTCTATGAAATGGAGATGCAAAAGCAGCAGGAGGCTCTTGCAAAAGAACGCAAAGCCATGGTTGGCAGCGGCGATCGCAGTGAGAAGATCCGCACTTACAACTTTCCGCAGAACCGTGTCACTGACCACCGCATCGGACTGACGATTCATCAACTTCAGGAAGTGATGGACGGCAAACTCCAGCCTCTCGTCGACGGGCTCGGCACCCATTTTCAAGCCGAGAAACTCAAGCAGGAAACCACCAGCGCAGATTAATGCAGAAAGAAAAAAGCCCCTCGCGTTGCGAGAGGCTTTGGGGGAGGGTCGCCGGGTGTGAAGCCCTTTGGCCCGAGATTAACGCTGCTGGGTTGCCGGAGCGGTATTAGTGGTAGCCAGCTGTTCTAAATCATTCTTCATCAAGCTGACTTCCACCCGGCCACCGCTGGTGCGCTTCGCGGTCGTGCCCTGCTGCTCCGTATTGGTGCTGGGAACTGGCGCGTTACCCATTCCCACCACATAGATCCGGTACACCGGGATTTCGTGGTTCAGCACCAGATAGCGGACGACTGAGTCGGCCATCTTCTGTGAATTTGAAATCGCGGCTTGCCCACGGCCCGAAGAGAAGCCTTGGACTTCGATGATATATCCGCGTTGGCTCTTCAGAGGTGTTGCCAGATCGTCGAGGGCAGCTTTCGCATTCTTGCTGAGGACGGCCTGCCCAGGACGGAAGCGAATTTCGGTTTGATTGGTGGCTTTGTACTGATCGATGTTCCCCACGACCTGTTCGACAGTGGTCAGGCGGGTAGTGGCCTGGGTGGCCGTTTGCTGCGCCATCTGGGCCTTATTTCCGGCATCGATGGCATGCTGATCGGCTTCATTCGCTTTTGACGACGCGAGTTGAATGCCCTGCTGCGCGCGAGCATCGGTATCCTTAATCATTTTGCCGTTGGAGG
>Ga0187777_10001971_pt1 | contig 13224 bp, 10 predicted proteins | sample 1015_Q2_SP5_10_M_FD_132416 | JGI IMG/M metagenome (GOLD analysis project Ga0187777, IMG submission 132416) | Tropical peat soil microbial communities from peatlands in Department of Meta, Colombia - 1015_Q2_SP5_10_MG | ecosystem: Environmental > Terrestrial > Soil > Wetlands > Peat | place...
CGAGATCGACAGGTCCTGCAAACCGCCGCGCACGAAACTCGCGACCTCGTTCAGCCGCTCGCGCGGCAAAACGAAATCCGGCACACGCTGGTAAAGTTCGAGCAGCTTCTGCTGATAGGCCGATAGTTTGAAAAAGTAGCTCTCCTCCTCCACCCATTCGACGGGGGTACCGGTCTTGCTGGCGATGCGCTGTTTCTGCTTGTCCAGGTGTGTTTCGCCCTCGGCGTAATAAGCTTCGTCGCGCACCGAGTACCAGCCGGCATATTTGTCGAGATAGATGTCGCCGTTCGCCTGCATCCGCTCCCAGATCGCGATGGAGGCGCGATGATGACGTTCCTCGGTGGTGTGAATGAAGTCGTCGTTCGAACAGTTGAGCCGCTTCACCATAGCTTCGAAACGCGGCACGTTACGATCGCGCAGCTGCCGGGCGGTCAGACCTTCGCGCGCGGCGGTCTGCTGCATTTTCTGGCCGTGCTCGTCGGTGCCTGTGAGGAAGTAGACGTCGTACCCGTCAAGCCGCATGAAACGCGCGATGGCATCCGTCGCAATCGCCTCATAAGCGTGGCCAATATGCGGTGGACCGTTGGGATACGAGATCGCGGTCGTGATGTAAAAAGGCGTCTTGGCTGGCATATCTTTGCTTCAATCAAAGACGTGGATGGCCGGGAAAGCCCGGCCATGACGATTCAGGGAATTAGGTATCAATCGCGGGCAATGGGGGCAAGCTATGCCCCTCGGCAGCCGCCCCCGCCGGTCATCGCAGGCAAAAGCGAAGCGGCGGCGATCTCCAGGGCTGCCAATCAGTATGTCGACGGCGCGGAGCCAATGGGAGTTTTCAGCATCGCGTGATCGTAATCTGCCGCGCGCTCCCATCAACTGCCGACGGTACTGTCACGACGTCACGACTGCGCTGACAATTCAATCCGGGCGGTGGCGGAATTATTGGATCGCCACTCACGGATCCGGTTTCATCACTGACAGGCGCGCTCGAATAGCTGGGCATATAGTAGTAGCCCGGATATCCATACCCTGCGTAGAGCCCGTTATTCCAGTTGTTCCAATTATTCCAGTTCTTGAAACCGTGGTGACGATGATGGTGCCGAAATGGTCTGAAAAATTTTATAGGGCTGCTGTGAAACGAATGGATTCCCGATCCAGTCGCTGTGACCTCAATTGGTACCAGCAATACGGCCGCAAGACCTAACGCGGCTGCGGCACAGAGGGTGACTGTCCCCTTGTTCATGGTAATGATCCCGTCCACGCGCCACACGTAAAGGCCACCACAATTTTGCAATCAATGCAATCGCTTGATTGACTTGGTTAATTTTGGGGACGATCGCCACCCTATCTTGAGGGCCCCTTGAACTCCTGCCACCATTTGTGACCCGGAAATGACCGATCGGTTCATTGGCCAACTGATTTCATGAGCAGATTTGATAGCCCCTTTTTCCTGTTTGCGGTCATGCTCGTCGCGCAATGGCTGGCGGCATATACGGGCGACACATTTCGCAAAAGGGTGCGGCGCCTCAAGAAAGAAGAACGGGGCGATTTCGACGTTGTCCGAACTGCTTCGCTAACGCTCCTTGGCCTCATCATCGGATTTAGTTTTGCTATGGCGGTCAGCCGGTACGATCAGCGCAAGAATTTGGAGGAAGCGGAAGCCAACGCCATTGGTACCGAGTACAATCGTGCCGATTTGCTCCCCGCTGATGATGCATTGCGTGTGCGGCAGCTGCTCACGCAATATACCGAGAAGCGTATCTCGTACTATCTGGCTCGCGACGAACATTCCGTTGAGCAGATCAATGCTGATGCGCAAAAACTGCAAGCCGAACTGTGGTCTGCAGTCGTCCGCGTGGCTGCAACGCAGCCAACGCCGGTAGTAGCGCTCGCCTTGTCAGGCATGAATGACGTATTGAACTCACAAGGATACACACAGGCGGCGTGGTTGAATCGCATCCCACTTGAAGCTTGGGCGTTGGCGGGTTTGATCGCAATTTCATGCAATCTGCTGTTGGGATACGGCGAGCATCGAACGAGCACGTTGCTGCTTGTGCTGCCAGTCATTGTATCAATTGCAATCTTTCTGATTGCGGATATTGACAACCCGCGTGGAGGTGTCATCTGGATACACCCGACCAATCTGATCTCCCAGTACCAAACGATGAAACAGCACTAGCCGGTTGCGACTTCCATCGATGGATAGCTGACATGAAGACAGAACCACGCGCTGATTCTCATACTGGATCTGCGCTAAACAAAACTCTTGTCGTAGGAGCTGCCCTGCTCAGTCTTATTGTGCTCGACTGCCAAGTTGCCCCCGCCGCCCCTATGCGATGCAGCGGTGAACAAAAAATCTGCATTACAAATTGCAACAAGAACCCGGACCGCTCCTTGATCTCGACCTGCGTGACAAATTGTGGAGCGCGTCAGTCGCTATGCATAAAAACCGGCTGCTGGGACAACGGCGTTCAAAAGTACTGTGGCCTTTTGAAACAGTAGTCGGATGGGACGCCCCTGCCCGCAGACTGCCGTCAATTTAAGCAGGAAATTAGCCGCATCCCCGGGGCCGTCCGCCCTGCCCTGAAGACGTCTTGCGGCCTTTACGAATTGCTAAACCGGCATCGCGTACAATCTAAATGAACGTTAACTAGCCGGCAGAACTGCCAATACGTGGCTGACCAGAACGGTTCATGGCCTATGGGCGCTCCGCTCGAACTGATCCACGAGCTCGATAACTCCATTGCGCACAGCTCGGAAGAGCGGCGCTCTGCGATGTTGCGCCATCTAACCGATCTATTCCTGGTCGGCTCCGATCAGTATTCCGAGGAAGAGGTCGACCTGATCGACGATATTTTTGTACGGCTCGTCGCGACCATCGAGCACTCCTCGCGCGCTCTGCTTTCGATTCGCCTCGGACCTGTGGCGCTTGCTCCTCCAAAAATTCTGCGCGTTCTCGCCTGCGATGATGCAATTGAGGTTGCATCTCCCGTTCTGTCACAGGCGGCACGGATCGACACAGAGACGTTAATCGAGTGTGCGCGAACCAAGAATCAGGAACATCTGCTCGCAATTTCCCGCCGCAAGACGCTGCCGGAGGCTTTGACTGACGTGCTGGTGGAGCGCGGCGATCAGCAAGTCGTATTGAGTACGGCCAAGAACCCCGGTGCGATGTTCTCAGTCAAGGGCTATGACAAGCTCGTCAAACGCTCGCATGGCGATGATGCGCTGACTTTCTGCGTAGGCATGCGGCCGGATCTGCCACCCCAGCTATTTGAGCAACTGCTTACGGCGGCGTCCGAGAAAGTATCCAAAAAGCTTGTGGCCGAACGGGAATATGCCAAGGGCGATATCGAACGCGTGGTCGGCGAGGTCGCGGGCCACATACAAGCCAGAACTGCCACGCAACCGTTGGGCTACGCAGCCGCGCAGGTCCTCGTCCAATCACTACAGCAGGCCGGCCTGCTGACATCCGCGAAACTCCAGGAGTTCGCCTCAACAGGCCGCTTCGAAGAAATGGTTACGGCGCTTTCGCTCATGTCCAAGGTGCCCACGGCGGTCATAGAACAGAATATGCGCGATACCCGCGCGGAATCGCTGGTGGTTCTGGCCAAAGCGCTCGGTCTCTCTTGGGAGACCACACGCAGTATCATGACGCTTGCAGCCAAAAGATACCGGCGGTCCGCGACTGGGATCGATCAGGCGATGTCATCGTTCCATCGCCTGCGACAATCAACCGCGCAGCAGATCCTGGATTTCCATCGCATGCCGGATCGCCCAACGCGCAAGCATTAGGACGAAATTCGATTAAGCAAGGATGTTCAAGAGCGCCGCGCTCATCTGGGCATCAGCACGGATGACCTGAGCATTCGCGGCAAAACTGTACTGCGCGATCAACAACTGCACGAGTTCACCAGCCAGATCGACATTGGGACGTGCAACCATGCCGCTGCTGTCGGCAAAAGGCGCCCCCGGGTCATAGGCCGGGACGGTCGCCGGCGAGATGGCAGAGACAGTCGCGCTCGTTCCGCCCCCGACAACGTCGGTCTGGTTGACGTGCAAGGGTATATAGGCGGCCGGAAAATTCTCGGCATTGGCAGCATCGGACAACGGTCCATCCGACAGCGCATTGGCGATGTTACTTGCCGCCACGTCAAGACGCAGCGTCGCAACGTTTAGGCCGGAAATAGCTATCGTGCTCGCAATACTCATGGAATTCCGTGATAGCGCGGGTTCCAAAACAGTCAGTTCCGCAATTTTGTAAAATTTGACCAATCATCCCCACATGCGAATGCGGGCGCGGCTAGCATGGGCAAGCAGTAGCGATGTCATGTGGCTCGCGCGTGCATGCAGGATCGTGGTAAACCGTCGTCAACCAACTCGGAAGAAGCCGGGAGGACATCGCCATGGTCACAACGCTAAAACGAGTCAAAGTCGCACCGAAAGGCATGGGTCTCAACGATTTCGTGGCGATGCAGGAAGGCTTCTTTGCGGCCGAGGGACTCGATGTCGAATTCGACTGGAAAACCTTCCGCGGAACGCAGTCGAGCTGGAAAGGCCTCGAATATTTCGAGCGACCACAGGATCGTCCTTACACCGAGGGCAAGCAGGATGTTGTCCAGGGCGCTTGCGTGTGGGGCACGATTTGCAACGCCAGTGCGGGCATGGGCCGGGTTGTTACCGAAGGCTATGGCGATTCACCATGGGCGATCTACGTGCGGCCAGAATCGAAAATCCGTAAGCCTGAGGATCTGAAGGACATACCAATCTCCGTCGGTATGCGCGCTGGCAGCCATTTCAATGTGCCCTACCGGCTGGAAAAATATCTGCCGCTCGAACACATCAAGACCGTCAATACCGGTGGCTTCGGCGCGCGCCTGAAGGCACTCCTCGAAGGTGAGGTTGAAGCCGCGAGCCTGCTGCCTCCGCAAATGGCCATGGCGGAGCAACTAGGCTTGCGCCAGATCATCGAGGATCGCTTCAAGACGCTTTGGTGGGTACCGGAGAGCGCAACCCCGGAAGTCGTGCATGGATACATGCGTGCACTTGAGCGCGCCGAACAAGCGCTCGAAGCAGACCTGCCGAAATATTTGCCTCTCTGGAAGCTCGCGGTGCCAGCTGAGTTCGAGAACTATCATCCCTGGAACTTCAGCAAATTTGGGCGTGGTGAGCGTTTCGTCCGCCAGCAGCTGCCGCGCAACGAGTTTAATGAGGTTTTTTCCCAGGTCACACGTTGGGGTCTCGATCAATATCTCAAGGACCGCAGCCCAGAAACGTTGTCTTATCCGGCATGAAACCAACACCGCGTGGGCCAATGCTGCCGCGCGGTGCCAGTTAGATTTTCATTGGTGGATAGTCGCGCGAGAATACCGGTTGGGCGAGAAATGCCTTCGGATCCATGGTCCAGAACTGGCTGATCTTGTTGTAGGTCTTGATCGTCTTGTTGACCATCTTGCCACCTTGCTTCTCGGCTCGCCTGACATAAACGTCGATCACGGCGTTGCCGTAAGTGTCGAAGCTTAACGGGCCACGTGGCGTATCCGCGAGTGTTATGGCTCGAATGGCTTTGACGAGACTGTCGGCATCATCCGACTTGCCACCCGTTTTCGCGAGCGCTGCCTCGATCACCTGGCCATTGGCGTAGAAACAGGCTGCGTAGTGCCCGATGCGCACATCGTCGCCGTAATTTTTCTTCATCGCCGCGATGAACCGCTGATTGGCCTCAGTGAGGCGGTCAAGTGAATATGGATTGGTGTTGATCAGGCCTTCCGCGCTTTCGTCGTGCGCGCCAATAATAGTGTCGTCGGCGACGGTTGCACCGCCGACCAGCGGCTGCTTCATGCCAAGGCCGCGCGCCTGCTTGGTGAACTTCAGCGGGTTGGAGCCATCCAGCAATTCGCAGACCACATCGCATTCAGGGACTTGCGCAACGTAGGGCGCGTAATCGGCCGTGTTGAGCGGCGACCATAGTTTCTTGACGATCTGGCCTCCGCCTTCTTCCAGTACGCGCTGGAAGCCGCCGACCTGCTCATAGCCGAAAGCAAAATCGTCGCCCATGCTGGCGGCGCGCTTAAGCTTCATCTCCTTGAGCACGTAGTCGCCAAGCGGATAAAGGCACTGGGCCGACGTGTAAGATGTGCGGGTGAGATAGGCGTTGGCTTTGCGCTGCGTTACATCCTCGGCGCCGGCAAACGCAAGTGTCGGCATTTTTGCCTGTGCAAGATAATCAACGGTCGCAAGCAATTCGAAGGCGGCAAAGGGCCCAAGCACGATGTCTACCTTGTCGCGCTCGACTACCTCTTGCGCCTTGGTCTTTGCACCAGCCGGATTGCCCCCGGTATCGGCGACGATCAGGTCAATTTTTCGTCCCGACACCACGAAATTCTTGTCCTTGAGAAATGAACTGATGCCCTCCTCGAAATGGATGCCGCCGGCGGCCAGAGGGCCCGTCTTGACCGTGAGCAACCCGATCTTGAGCGGAGTGTTTTGCGCGATCGACGGCATGGGAAATGCGGCCATGCCGGCTGCAGCACCCGAGCTGGCGAGAAATTGGCGACGACTGGTCCTGTGGGTCATGGCGTCCTCCCCGGGGTTCAAGGGCCGTTCTGGCGCGGCCCATATGCGGACGTAATGCAGGCGGCGTGATTCAATCATAAGGCCCCGGCTAAGCGAAGCCCTGGTCTGCCCACTTAGCCCAAAGGCTGAGTGGACTTAGGAACGCGCGGCCTCCGCCAGCGCTCCAAACACAGTGAACACCAAAGGTTTTCGCTCGAGATTGTAGGTTTCAGCGTCGCGTGCGGCGAGATTCACCTTTTCCCAGATATCCGCCACACGCGCCATCTCGGCGTTGCCGCGAGCGCCGGCCTCGAGCCGCGCCGACAGCCAGGCGTTCACCATATCCATAAACGCTTCTAGGGTCTTTGGATCTGCCCCGCCAATCGCCTCGCCAAGCGCGTGGAGTGCGCGCGGATCCGGATGCGGCAGCTGCTCGAACAGTTCCAGCATGCGCTGACGAAGTGCCAGAGCTGAGCCATCCAATAAACCAAGAGCACGACCGACGCTGCCTTCGGCTGCTTCTGCCGCCCGCCTGACCTCCGGATCGGCGGCGTTACGCCCGCTCGATGCCGCGAGGGCGCGCGCGACATTCGTCGTGTCAAGCGGACGCAACAGCAGGCGCCGGCACCGCGAGCGGATCGTAGGTAATTCACGCCCAGGTGCGTGGCTAATCAGCAATAGGAGCGAACGCTGCGGAGGCTCCTCCAGGATTTTCAGCAGCGCATTCGCGCCTTCGCGCTGAAGATCGTCGACTGCATCGACAATTGCGATACGCCAGCCGCCCTCTCCGGCTGTCGACCCGAAAAACGGCACCGTCCGCCGTACGTCATCAACCCGGATTACGGTGTAGAGCTTGCCGGTCTGTTCGTTGATGGTGCGTTCAAGCACAAGCAGATCGGCCTGCGCCTGTGCGGCAATGCGACGGGCAACCGGGTGGGTTGGATCGATCGCAAATGAAATAGCCGTTTGTACCTCGGGCGCGCGCGGGTCCGGATTTGCCAAAACGAACCGGGCAAACCGGAATGCGAGTGTTGCCTTGCCAATGCCGGATGGTCCGCCAACCAGCCAGGAATGGGCAATGCGGCCGTTCCTGTAGGCATCGAGAAGCGCGCGCTCGGCCTCTTCATGACCAAAAAAAGCCGTCGTTTCGCGCGGTACCTTGCCTTCGCGCTCAACCTCGTCGCTGGTCACGGCGCCGTTGTCTCCGGAACTCCAACTCGTTCGGGGCGCAGACGATCCTGCACGATCGCCCATATACGGTCAGACACCACCTCACGCGGCGCACGGCCATCGATCACGAAACATCGGTCCGGCTCCGCAGCGGCAAGAGCGCAATACTCCTCGCGAAGTTTCTCGTGGTATTCCATCGATTCCGCCTCAAAACGGTCTGCGCTGGATTTTTTTCGGCGACTTTTGGCGCGCGCGAGACCGACTCGAGCAGGAACGTCAAGGATGAACGTGAGTTCGGGCACCGCGGACCCGACCGTAACGCGTTCAAGGCTTCGGATCAGACGCTGGTCAACGTTTCCGAGCGTGCCCTGATAGACGCGCGTGGAATCGATAAAGCGATCGGAGATGACCCATTGGCCTTTTTTTAGTGCCGGCAAAATGATGTTGCGCACATGGTCATCGCGGGCAGCTGCGAACAGTATCGCCTCGGTTTCTGCTCCAAGGGGCTTGGCTATGCCGGACAGCAGGATGTGTCGAATGATCTCAGCTCCAGTTGAACCCCCGGGTTCGCGTGTAAGAACAACATCCAGGCCCAGCGCCTTCAACCGCTGCGCCAAAATCGCTGCGTGGGTCGACTTGCCGCTGCCTTCTCCGCCTTCGAAGGTAATGAAATGTCCGCGCAAGCCGGGGCCTCTTTCCGAGCATCGCCGACGTGCGGCGGCTGCCGCCATCATAGCCGCTCGGCTCCGGCCCGGAACAGCGCGATTATCATTTCGGTCACAGCATCAAAAGCGCGCTGCGGCATGTTGCCCTTTCCGACACTTTCGGCGGCCTTGAGCGGCATGGTCAGAATAAGGCTGTCATGGCGCCAGACCTTGATGTTGCCTATGGGGGTCCCCTCGACCACCGGTGCGGGTACTGGGCCTTGATAAACAATGCGTGCGATCAGTTTCTCGGCCCCGGTCTTCGGCAACATGACCCGGACCTCGCCGTTTGCCACTAGCGGCACGCGGCCGCTTGCGCCGCCATAGACCTTGGCCGTTCCGATGGTCTGTCCTTCAGCGAACAAAACACGCTGCTCGAAATTCCTGAAGCCCCACTCCAGAAGTTTCTTGGCTTCGTCGGCACGTTCCTTGGCGGTGCTGACGCCATTGACTACCACGATCAGCCGCAAGCCATTCTGCACAGCCGAACCAACAAGGCCGTAGCCGGCCTCCTTGGTGAAGCCGGTCTTGAGGCCGTCGGCGCCCGTCACCATGCCGAGCAACGGATTGCGGTTCTGCTGGCGAATTTTGTTCCAGGTGTAATCCGGCTGCGCGAACAACGGATAAAATTCCGGATAGGTTCGGATGATGTGGCGCGACAGCATTGCAAGTTCGCGCGTAGTCATCTGCTCGCCCGGGTCGGGCAGGCCGTTCGAGTTGGTGAAGACCGACTTTTCCAGCCCGATCTGGCGCGCCCGCTGGGTTAGTTTCGCTCCGAATGCCGTCTCATTGCCCGCAAGGGCCTCGGCGAGGACGATGCATGCATCGTTGGCCGACTGGATGATCATTCCGTGGAGCAGATCATCAACTGGAATCCTGGTGTAGATCGCGGCGAACATCGTGGAGCCGTGTGAGGGCGCCCCACCTTTTCGCCAGGCATTCTCGCTCACCATGTATTCGTCGGTGAGCTTGATACGGCCTTCCTTCAGTTCATGAAATACATATTCAGCCGTCATCAGCTTTGCGAGACTTGCAGGAAAGATCATGCGGTCCGAGTCGCGCTCGAATAAAACGCTGCCATTTTCGCCATCGATCAGAATGGCGTGCGGCGCCGTGATGTTCGGCTCGTCTTTTTTTGTCGCATCTTTTTTCGGCGCCGGCGCTGCCTTGTGGGCGGGCGCGACTTTATGGGCAGACGTTGCGGCGAACGCGCTCGCGCCCAGACCGGCCAGCAAAAGTGCTGCAGCCACCCAACGTGCGATCTGGAAATCCCGCATAGGCATCTTCGAGGCTCGCCATCGCATTTAATCGATTGCGGCGCAATCCGTCTCAACCCGTGCCGGCAAAATACGGCTCAGTAAAGGCCGCGGCCACTCATAAAATTGGTCGAACCGTCGTAGCGACTTGGCACATAGGCTGTGACGGGAGATACAGCGGGCCCCGCATCTGCGGACGGTTCCCGCAGGGCCGGGGCGCCGCCGCGCTGGCGCGTGACGGCCGCGAACTCAGTCGTCGGCGTTTCCACTGCCGGGACGTCGCGGGCCCCCTCGCCCAGACGATAAGGCCGATTGGGCGGCGATGGAATTCGCAACGAGGAGAGATTGGACATGGGACGGCCGTCGAAATAAGCCGGAGTGAAAGACTTACTTGAGGCCAGCAATACAGGAGCGTCACCCTGGCCGCCTTGGCGCAATGTCGCCATCAGCTTGCGGTCATCGGAGCCCTCGAGCGAGGCACGGCCGACATATTCCACCTTCACGCGCGCGACTCCATGACCATAAAAGCCCAGGAGTTCGGCCGTCTTCACCGACACATCGATCAGGCGTCCGGCCACGTAGGGCCCGCGGTCGTTGACACGCACAATGATCGAGCGGGCATTGGCGAGATTGGTCACGCGCACATAGGACGGCAGCGGCAGCGTCGGGTGTGCGGCAGAAATTGCATGCATGTCGAAAACTTCGCCGTTCGCGGTGTACCGGCCGTGGAAATCATCGCCGTACCAGGAGGCCAGACCGACGGCGCTGTAGTTGATGTCTTCGCCGGGAACGTAAACGCGGCCGGCTACCTGATACGGCTTGCCGACGCGATAGACACCCCCACCCTTCGGCACCGCCTCGCCAGGTTCGACAGCGCGCGTACTGGCTGCAACGCCGTAACGCGGATCGATTTTGCCGGCCATGTAGCCGCTGGAACAGTTGGCTAGCGCGAGACCGCCCGCGCCGAGAACCAACAGACGCGCGACCCGGCCACTGCCGAAGCTCGATTGCAATTGACCCATCCCGCTGTTCAGGCCCCGATCGGAAGCAGCCAGAATAGCCTGTCACGAAGCCGACGGGAACCGGCGGTGCCTAGGTGTGGTAAATTGTTGGTTCCGCAGCGTGTTTGCGTTGGGAAAATACCGAAAGCTGATGCGATCAAGGCGCTGCAAAGCTTGCGAGACGCAAGTCCTGCGAGCTAGCGAGGACGCGAAAGCAGGCTGGCGCCGCTCTTGGGCCGGCTAAGTCCGCCTGAAACCGATGACCTCTGAATTGTTCCTTCGTAGGAGATCCCGATACGGAACCCGCGGGTCCACGCCAGTGTGCAAAAACGCCGTGTACTGCCGTGAAGGAATTCAAAACGGCTCGGGAAATCATAGCTCTGCCGCAACTCGAGACAGGCACCTCCAGCCGACAGATCGACGATGTGGCAATCGATGGGCAATGTCTTGGGGCTGAGCAAAAGCTTCCCAACCCGAGGGACCAAACCCCTCGGCGACGACCGCACCCAGCGACGTTTGTCAGATCCGCTCATGGGGAAGCTGGCAAAGATAAAAACCTTTCAATTGTATATATCCGCTTGATTACTGATCTCTTACGGGCGCGCGAGCCGTATCTGCCTGAAATCGTGGGATATTCGGAGAAATAAAAGTTCCAGCGGCAGGTTTTGGCGGAAAATGGATTGGCTTTGGTTAGCGCGAGAACTTGTGGAGGTCCTCCAGCGGTCGCCTAGACCAGACGTAACCGGTGACCCCTCGCCTGCTTGAACATCTCTCCCTTTTTCAAGCCCGCTGGACGACATCTGCTTTGGTGGCAAGTCCGGCTGCACCGCCAGGCAATTTCGCCGACACGTCGGAGATGTCTCACAGTGATGGGTGTCACAGAAATCCGAATCACTGGCGGTCGAATTGACTGACGCGCTGTGGATAAATTATTGCAAAAATCTGCGCTGATGCACGACGGCCGCGGCAAAACCGAAGCATGGATGCAATGCGGCGATAAAAAGGGACCGCTGGCGTGGCAGATCAGCGGTCCCTTCTACGGTTCGCCGAACGTGGGGACCACCCACCTGAACGGGTGATTGTCCGGCGACTCGCACACGTAACATCACCGCGCCGAACCGTTTAAGCTGTGCGATGAATCACAAACGCAATGGAATTGCACTTTTTTGTGATAGCCGACACAAGGGCTGCCTGCGCGGCTCTGACACGCCACGGTAGCAAATTCCGCGGAGCTCCCGGCAGTCGCTAAGTCGGCTACATTAACCCGAAGCCGGCCGCCATGTCCGAAACCATTCGGACGAAGCCCCTGGTGTAAAAGCCGCCATACAATGACGAGTCCAGGGAGCTAACGAGCGCGAGTATGCCGACAATCCAGATCATCATTCGCATCGGGAAATGGTCGCGCAAATTTCCTAACCGCTGGTTAGACAGCAGATGAAATGGTAGCAAAATGGTAACAAGGAAAGTCTTGGCCGCCTGAAAAGCCAGACAATTCAAAGGTTAGGCGGTAGCTGGCCCCTTGAGGCAAAGAGAGGTCGCCTCGCCTTAGCAGCCTCCCTGCCCTATTTGCTTTCCGGCTTCATGATGTAGACGCCGGCGGCGATCACCACGATCGCCACAACAATCAGCGCGGCAACCGACATCGGATCCATTGCCAAATCTCCTTTAAAGCGCATGGATACGGGGATGACATCCCCCGCCGGTGTGAGGCGCGCGTTGATAAAAGTCAAAATGCCGCTTTTTGAGCAACGGCCCGGTTTCATAAGTGGTTGATATTCCGAGATGACGGCCGCGGTCAGCGACAACTTTATTTTCTTTCGGCGAGCCAAAGGAACTCGTTCTGGAAAGAGTTGTACACGAGATCGGCTCCAGCCTGAGAAAGATGATGTGTGTCCGTGTAAAGCACGACGTTGTCCTTGAATGGTCGGCAGGTTTTTTGGTCACAGAAAATGTTGAGCAGATCGATATACCGGACATTCGCAAACCTGTCCGGCATTGTCCTCAAGACTTGAATGGCGGCTGAAGTCGAGGCCTGAACTTCGCTGCGCGGGCGGATGCAGCGATCGCGATTGCCTATGTATCGATCGCTGAGTACCACGCATTCCAGGCTTGATTTGGCAAATGTCGGCACCGGTCCGATCAAAAGGATATGAGTGTGGGGACTGAAATTGGAAATCAATTCCGACAAGAGCGTCGGCATTTGTTCGGTGTAGCCCCAAAATCCGGTTATGATGGCGAAGGTGACAGGTTTCGGTCGCGCAACTAGACGCTCGATTGGACCTATCAGCCGTGTGCAGTCGTCGTGCCGATTGGCCTGACGTTCTGACGGCGCCAGTAACAATGGACCACAAGAGCCTCGCGCCAGGGAAACAAGCCGAACTCCGGATTCGTCAAATCTTTTGGCAAAACTGCCGGAAAGGACGGTGGCGTGCGAATCCCCCAGGATGACACCGACGCGCCCGTCGAAGCAGGAGTCTTTAAAGCCGGTTTGGCTGTCACAGCCGTTTTCAAGAATTCCGTTCCCTTCAACCCCATACC
>Ga0187777_10001972_pt1 | contig 13223 bp, 12 predicted proteins | sample 1015_Q2_SP5_10_M_FD_132416 | JGI IMG/M metagenome (GOLD analysis project Ga0187777, IMG submission 132416) | Tropical peat soil microbial communities from peatlands in Department of Meta, Colombia - 1015_Q2_SP5_10_MG | ecosystem: Environmental > Terrestrial > Soil > Wetlands > Peat | place...
CCTAGTCCGCCCGGGCCTTACTCCGCGGAGCATCGCTTTTCAACGGTCCTGATCGAGCTCACGGTAATTGTGACAGCGCTGGCAGGGCCCGCCTTGGCGAGAAAATCCGAGCTCGTCAGCATCGATGGCGACTCCACGCCGGTGACCTCGACTTGTTGCCCCAGATAGTTCCTCAAGTGCAATTTTCCCGTCGCCTGTAACTCATAAGTGTTGCCGGGATCGGTTTGCATCAGGATGTAGTCGGTGTTTGACTTACTTACGCAACCCTGGACCGTGACTTCGTCTTTAGCCTTCTTGGAATGTTTCGGCCCGGTACTTGCTTGGGTTGAGTCACTCTGGGCGGCTGCCCACACAGCGAGAACGAACACAAGCAGAAACATGGTTTTCATAGTTCGCCCCCAGGGCCCGCGACCTGCCTGTAGAAGATAGGATGCACCGGCTACTCAGGATGTTACCTCCGATGCGATGTTGCCGGCTAATCAAATTGCAAATTCATGGCCCGTCGGGCTGGCCCTTTCGTAACCTGCCGTGCCCCTTCGGCAAAGAGGATAGTGTTAGGAACGACAATGGCACGGTTTGCCCAGCCACATGCAATTGCCCGTGCTCCTCGCGTAAAACTCGCAGGCACGGTACTGACCCTGTTGGTACTCGAAAACGGGCGGCAGCTGCGGGCCGACTTACACCAACTTTCCACGACTGGTGGCCTGCTTCACATCGAACAACCGCTGGATGAGGGAATAAAGGTGGAGCTCGCTTTTCACATCGGGAAAAACACAGTGCGAGGCAAGGCTCGTATGTTGTTTCCAATCTGGGCCACGCAGGGCTGCCTTCAGCCATTCGAGTTCGACGGGCTCTCAGCAGATGACACCCGAAGGCTGGAATTGAATGTACAAGATCTTTTGCAGTCTTCCTCATCGAGCGCTTCGCTCAGAACCAACGCTTAGGCAGGTTGTTTAGCGGTTCTCCGTCCCCGAAGTTGCTCCTCCTATAGAATCAACCCGATATTGCTTCGGAGGACTCATGGCCCATCAACATTCGCCAGCATTTCTTCGCATCGTCCAAAATGCAAAAAAGCGAATCCGGGAAACCACCGTCGACGATGTCAAGGCCCGCCTGGATCGCCGAGACCGATTTCTGCTGATCGATGTACGCGAAGAAAGCGAGTACGCCCAAGATCATCTCCCTAATGCCATTCATTTAGGGAAAGGAATCATCGAGCGTGACATCGAGCAACGAGTGCCGGATCCGAATACAGAAATGATCTTGTACTGCGGTGGCGGGTTCCGTTCTGCACTGGCCGCGGACAATCTTCAAGAAATGGGTTACACCAACGTGGTCTCGATGGACGGAGGCATTCGCGAGTGGCGCGAGAAGAATTTTCCTCTGGTTAGAGGCTGACAACTCGGGCAGTAACCTCGGTAACTTGAGGGAATGCGCACGACCGATCACCATAGTAGGCGGGCTGACTTTTAGCCATTCAGTCCGGTACGCCAGCATGGCCAAAAAATCTGATTTCGTCGACAGTAGTGCCGCCGCGCCAGCCATGGCGCCTGACAATTCAGTGGAATTTGTTCTGGGCCATGCGGAGACCGCGGAGAAGTTCTGCAGCGCTTTGGCCAAGATGTTTGCCGTCCGCGCCGGTGAAGTCGCACTCCTGCGCCTGGAAAAAGGACTGTTGAAGTTTGTTCTTCCAGAGCAACTGAAGACTGCGGGTTCGATTCCGGTTTCAAGCTCATCCTCAATTGCGGCACAAACGGCAGCGACGAAGAAGACGTACTTATCCAATGCGTTTACCAAGGTGAAGCATGCCAGGGTGTTTGAGACGATCAAGTTAGCTGGCGTCGAAGATCAATCGGAGCAGGCGTCGATCCACAAGCTGATGTCGGTGCCGGTGCTCAGCCCGGAGCGTAGAGTGCTGGGCGTAATCCAGATTTCTCGTAAAGCGTTCGATGCGAGTTCCGCAGGGCCAGATTTCACTTCCCAGGATCTACAACAGCTCGAACTTGCCGCCAGAGTTGCTGCCAACAAGGCATTCATGAAAGAGTAGTTGCCTGTACCGCTCGATCCAGGTTTCGTTTCTCAGCAGTGGTAAGCAGGCGTGAGGTCCCCTTCGGCAGTTCGCCAAGAACCAACGGCCCAACCGCCACGCGCACCAAACGCAAGACTTCCAGTCCAAGCGCTGTGAGAATGCGACGGATCTGACGATTCTTGCCTTCGTCCAAGATAACTTCAAGCCAGGTATTCTTTTCGCCATGCCTCAGAATACGTGCACGCTTCGCGCTGAGGCGTTCACCATTTAGAGTTGTTATGCCGCCGGTGATCTTGTCGATGAGGGTCTGATCTCCTAAACAGTTAATCTGCACGTGATAAGTCTTGTCGAGGTGAGTTTCGGGTGCAGAAACACGAGCTGCCCACTCCGAGTCGTTAGTAAATAGGAGCAGGCCTTCGCTGGCCTTGTCCAAGCGTCCGACTGGTGCGAGCCACGGCAGTCCGGGTTTCAGACAAGCATATACCGTCTTGCGGCCTTGTTCGTCGGCCGCACTTGTAATGACACCACGAGGCTTGTTCAGCACAACGTAGAGCTTCTCTTGCCCCGCAAGCACTCGGCCATCCACTTCGATGCGGTCTGTCCCAAAGCATACTGGAGCTTCCGGATCACGACGGATTCGGCCGTTCAGGGTCACGTGACCGGACCGAATCAAGTCGAAGGCTTGCGATCGTGAGCAGTAGCCTTGCTTCGAGAGTGCACGGGCCAGACCGATTCGCCTCATATCCAGGGTTTCGTCGCTCCCGCGCATGGGAAACCATCTCCGCGATAGAATTATCACGCATGATCGACCAACATGGATTGGTATTGTTCCTTGGCGCTGCTACTCTGCTCGCCATCGCCCCCGGTCCCGGTATGCTCTACGTGCTTGCGCGCAGTCTCGCGGGTGGGCGCCGAGAGGGTGTGCTCTCTGCAGCCGGAACGTTCCTTGGCGGACTGGTTCACGTAATCGCTGCCGCTACCGGGCTGTCGATCGTGCTGGCCACATCCGCCAGTGCCTTTGCGCTGGTTAAATATGCCGGCGCAGGCTATCTCGTCTATCTGGGAATTCGAATGATGCTGAGCGCCAGGACAGACGCGGAGATTACGAGCTTAAACTTGCAGGTTCCGCGCAACCCCTTTTGGCAAGGCATCGCAACTGAGGTTCTGAATCCTAAAACTGCGATTTTCTTTCTCGCATTCATTCCGCAATTTGTGAATCGAAGTAGCGGAAGTTTCCATCAATTTCTCTTGCTGGGAACCATATCCGTGACCCTAAACACGTGCGCGGATTTGCTGGTCATTTTACTTGCCTCTCCAATCGGCGCCCGGCTGCGTGCGTCAGCAGCCTTGCGGAGGAGACAACGGTCCGCAACTGGATTGGTGTTGGTTGGCCTGGGCGCGTATGTTGCCTTCTCAGATAGCAAGTGAGCAAGTGCGCGCAGCGGCACGGAAAATCGCTTTACAATCGCACGTTATCTCATGCCTGACAGTTTGAACTTGCACGTTGCGGTAATCGGCGCGGGACCCGGCGGATATGCGGCAGCCTTCCTCGCCGCTGATCTCGGGATGAAGGTCACGCTGATCGACCAGGAATCGAACCCTGGCGGAGTGTGTCTCTACCGGGGATGTATTCCCTCCAAAGCTCTACTGCATGTGGCCAAGCTGATTGATGAAGCTCAGCATGCGAAGAACTGGGGCGTCGAGTACAGCAATCCAAAAATTGACGTCGCGCGGCTGCGATCATGGAAGGAAGGCGTTGTCAAGAAACTCACCGGCGGCTTAGGCCAGCTCTCGAAGCAACGAAAAGTCGAGTACATCCAAGGGCGCGCAGCTTTTGAGAACTCGAATACTCTGCGGGTTAGCCGCGCGAATGGAGGCGAGGACTTGCTAACCTTCGATCGCATTATCATCGCCACGGGCTCCCGCCCTGCCGTGATCCCCAGCTTCAACTTAGGTTCGCCCCGCATCATGGATTCCACATCAGCGCTGGATGTCAGCGACGTTCCCGGCACGCTCTTGGTCATTGGCGGCGGATATATAGGCCTCGAATTGGGCACCGTCTATGCCGCCCTTGGATCTAAGGTTTCTGTGGTGGAAATGCTGCCTGGCCTGTTGCCGGGCGCAGATCGCGATCTCGTCCTGCCGTTGCACAAGCGCATGGAGAGGATATTCGAGTCCATCATGGTGAACACGACCGTGGCATCTATGAAATCAGAGCCGGCTGGAATACGTGTGACCTTCGATGGGACCGACGTTAAGGAACGAGAAAAGGTTTTTGACAAAGTGCTGGTGTCGGTCGGGCGCAAGCCGAACTCCGAAATCCCCGGACTGGAGAAGACGAAAGTCAAACTTGGCCAGCGCGGATTCATCCAGGTAAATAAGCAATTGCAGACCGATGATCTGAACATCTACGCGATCGGCGATGTAGTCGGCGAGCCTATGCTCGCGCACAAGGCGTCGCATGAGGGACGCACCGCGGTCGAAGCGATCGCCGGGCACAAAGTTGCATTTGAGCCAAACGCGATTCCTGCCGTCGTGTTCACTGATCCAGAAATTGCCTGGTGCGGGCTTACCGAAACACAGGCTCAAACTGCTGGCCGCGAAATTAAGATTGCCAGATTTCCCTGGGCTGCTTCAGGCCGAGCAATGACACTCGACCGAACCGAAGGTATGACGAAACTGATTTTTGATCCGCAGAGTGAGCGCGTGCTCGGCGTCGGCATCGTAGGAGTAGGCGCGGGGGAAATGATTGCCGAAGGTGTTCTCGCCATTGAAATGGCGGCCACGGCCACGGATGTCGCGCTTAGCATCCATCCGCATCCGACCCTGTCAGAAACCATCATGGAGGCTGCCGAAATCTTCTTCGGCACCAGCACCCACGTTTATCGGCCTAAACGCTAGGGTCTCCACTTCGATCATTCCGAGAAGCAGAGCGTGCGAGGAATCTGCTGTTACCACCCTTGCCGCAGACGATCCTCACCGTCCCAGACGCTCACGCATCTCACTTCAATACTTGTCATTCCGAGGAGCGGAGCGACGAGTAATCTGCGGTTACTACTCCTGCCGCAGACAGTACCCAACTAACACAGCTATACTGAACTGCTTTTGGAAGATATCAGGAGGCAAACGTGCACGCCGTTCACTTGCTTGGCTTGATTTTTGTCCTGCTCGCAGTTTCGGTTGAAGCGCAACAGAACGCAGTTCAAAGTACAAATAATCAGCCCGCATGGATGGCATCTTCGGTATCCAAGATGGAAACGGAGCTCACGGCGAAGTACGGAGAGCCGCAGAAAACACGCGTTCAGCGCGGGCTACAACAGGTGAGCGAGTTCTGGCGCGCTGAGGATGGCGATGCCGCCAGCTTTGAGGAATTCGTTCGCAACAATCTCGCGGGTGATCAGGCCTCGCTCGACACAATGTTCAAGCGATATGAGCACCTGCTTGAGCAGCTCGATGGCCACATGCATGAAATCAATCGTGAGTTTCGGCAGCAGCAGGATCTCGATGCCGGCCCTGTGCTTTCCTTCGACGAAATATTTGCTGGTTATGATCCGTCTGCGCATATCATCGACGATTTCTTTGCAAATAAGCTGGCCTTCATCGTGCTACTAAATTTTCCGCTTACCACTCTGGACCAGCGCCTGCATGAAGGTCCAAATTGGAGCCGGCGACAATGGGCCGAGGTTCGACTTGGTCAGCGGTTCGATAAACGCATTCCAGCCGATGTGAACCTGGCAATTGCGCAGGCCGGAGCGGACGCAGACGCCTACATTGCGCAATACAACATCTGGATGTACCACCTGCTGGACAACCAAGGTCAACGTTTATTCCCGCCTAAAATGCGCCTCCTCAGCCACTGGAATCTTCGCGATGAGATCAAGTCCGACTACGCCGACCCGCAGAACGGTTTGGCCAAACAACGCATGATTCAACAGGTCATGGAAAGAATTGTCACTCAGACGATCCCACAGGCAGTCGTCGATAATCCGCAGCTTGATTGGAATCCTTATACAAACGAAATTCGTCCCGCGGCAGCCAAGGATTCAGATGCAGGTGGCAAGCCCCAGTCGGCCACTAACGCCCGCGAGCCTGATACCCGCTATGCCAAGCTGCTCGGAACCTTCCTCGCCTCGCGCAAAGCCGACGTTTACTCGCCCACTGCCCCCACGTTGATCGCGAGAAGGTTCGATGAAGATCGAGAAATTCCAGAGGCTCGTGTGCAAGCGATGTTGGAGCAGGTAGTGAGTTCGCCCTTGGTGGCGCAAACTGCGAAATTGATTCAGTCTCGCCTTGGTCGGCCGCTGGAACCATTCGACATCTGGTACAACGGGTTTCGTCCCGGTAGCAAGTACAGTGAGGCGGAGCTGGACGCAATCGTCGCCAAAAAATATCCCACGGCGGAGGCTTATCAAAAAGACATCCCGAATTTACTGATGAAGCTGGGCTTCTCCTCAGAACGTGCCCAGTACGTAGCAAACAATATTGTTGTGGATCCCGCCCGCGGTTCCGGTCACGCGATGGGGGCGGAGATGCGCACCGAAAAAGCCCATCTGCGCACACGAGTTGAGAAGACTGGCATGAATTACAAGGGCTTCAATATCGCGGTGCATGAGATGGGTCACAATGTCGAGCAGACATTTTCGCTTAACGATGTCGATTACACTTTACTGAAAGGCGTGCCCAACACCGCGTTTACCGAAGCTCTTGCTTTTGTGTTTCAGGGGCGAGATCTTCAGTTGCTAGGTCTGCCAGCCCCTGACGAAAAAGCTGAAGCAGAAAAGACCCTGAACGACTTTTGGGGAACTTACGAAATTTCCGGCGTCGCTCTCGTTGACATGGAAGTGTGGCACTGGATGTACGACCATCCTCAAGCTACGCCGGCGCAGCTAAATCAAGCGACAGTTCAGACTGCGAAAGATGTGTGGAACCGTTATTACGCTCCTGTATTTGGTAAGAAAGATGTGGTTCTGCTGGGCGTGTATTCGCACATGATTGATTCGTTTCTCTACCTTCCCGACTACCCTATCGGTCACATGATCGCATTCCAGATTGAAGAGCAGATGAAGAAAGCTGGAAGCATCGGCCCCGAGTTCGAACGCATGGCCAAGATGGGTCGAGTTACGCCTGATCTGTGGATGGAGAACGCGACGGGAAAACCAGTCGGCCCCGAAGCTTTGCTGCAAGCGACACAGCGGGCGCTTACGCCTGTGACGGCGGCACGACCTCATGGCGTTGCGGGAGGTGATTAGCCCACCGCTGCAAAATCAGATGAGTGGGCCAGTACACAGCCATCGGCACAATGATCAGATAGGCTAGCAGGTACACTGGGCCGGGCACTAACCGTTGCTGAGTAAAAAAGAGACCACGCGCCCAATTCACGTTAAATTGTGGACGCCAGAAATAATTGATGGGGACAACAATCCAGGTCAACGCGGTTTGATATTTCCAACCGCGCCTGTCGTATCCCAGTCGCCAAACTCCCCAGAGCAAAAGAAGCGGCACAATCACGTGGAATAAGCTGACTAGCCGGACCCACAGCGGCACATGCGGGTCAAACATATATTCCGTGCCGCCAATGAGATGCCCGCCTGTAATCAAAGTTCCGATTAAATCTATGCTGTAAAGTGTCTGAAAAAGCAGCAGCCCCGTAGCCTGCCAGGAAAAGATCAGGGAACTTTCCAGCCACAGCCCAATTGCAATCAAGAAATTTCCTAAGTCACAAAAGAAAAGAAAGTTTTGCAATCCGTATTGTCGCCAGTAAACTGGGACCCAAGCGACCACCCAAAGTGTCCACGCAATTTTGAGCCACAGCGGCAGGCGCATAACGCCATTGTATCTAGCGGGCTGAACCCGCCGCCGCGGCCTCAATCACTGTGACCTCGGTAACTTGCCGGTGAGTATCGCTGTACCTACGATTCGAGTATGAGCTATAAGGCCCTCTTATTCTGTCCTGATGAGAAGACTGCCCGGACGGTGACGCAGGTTTTAACCGAACTCGACTTCCAGGTCGAGCCCTCGATGGAGCCGTTTGCCACAGTTAAAAAGTTGACAGCAGAGCACTTCGATGCGTTGGTGGTTGACTGTGAGAACGAACAGAACGCATCTTTGCTGTTCAAGAGCGCCCGAAATTCCGAGCTGAATCAAGCGTCGCTTTCGATCGCAGTGGTTGAGGGCCAAGCCGGGGTGGCAAAGGCATTTCGTATCGGAGCCAACCTGGTTCTGACGAAACCGATCAACGTTGAGCAATCAAAAGGTACGATTCGCGTCGCGCGGGGATTGTTGAGAAAGTCCGAGGCTTCGAGGCCGGCAGCAAGTTCCCCAAAACAGGAACAACTCACGCAAGCTTCTGCCAGCAGTTCGAGAATCCCTGTTTCACCGCTTTCATCTTCAATACCTTCGAGCTTTGAACTGGAAAACGAGCCGGAACCTCAGCCCGAGCCAGCGGAAGCCGCATTTTTGGAATCCATACGAGATCCCTCGGCCGACCTCGGTAGACCTGCTGCGAATTTGCATACACAAGCTAGTCCGTGGCAGCCACTTTCAAAACCAATGTCCGTGGCGCCGCCGACCGCAGCGGACCCCGACGAACGCAAGGAGTTGCTGGAGTCGCTGCTCGCGTCGGCGAAGACTGTATCTTCCACTTCAGGCACTGGCGCTGCGGCGGCACCTGCTAAGCAGAAATCGCCGGTCAGTGAACCTGTCCACAGGACTGAATTAGAGCTGCCATCATTTGCCAGCGCGGCCGAAAAACCAGTTGCCATTCGATCCGCTGAAACCGGTTCAGGAAAGAGAATCTTTTTAATTGCTGCGCTGCTGTTGCTCGCCGCTGCAATCGGGTATTTTGGATGGTTAAAAACTCGTACGGCGCCGTCTGTGAGCTCTGTTCAGAAGCCAAGCCCACAAACCCAGATTGTCCAGCCCGCCCCTGCTCCAGCCGTTACCGCTGCACAGCCTGAATTGGCCGCCAACAGCGCGCCAGAGGATACACCCGACCTTGCTGCCATTCCGGCTCCGCCCCCCAAGTCTGCGAGTGCTTCTACAGGCAAAGACGTGGCTGCACCGAAGCCAAAGAAATCCGCGATTGCATCTACCGACGCCTCATCCGATGAAGAATCAGACGTGACTGTGACATTCCCCAGCGCAATCGTAGTGAAAAGAGGGGATGCCCAAAAGCCTGTATCCCAGCCTCCGGCTAGCGAAGAAACAGACACCGCTGCTCCGGCCTTGAATGTTGTACAGGATACACAGGACGACAATATTGCTGGGCTCGTCAACGTCTCTCCCACGGTTCCAAAAGCCGGGCCGCAAACCCTGAAAATTTCGCAAGGGGTCTCGCAAGGGCTGCTGATCAAGAAAGTCCCGCCAGCTTATCCGCAACAGGCACTGCAGATGAAAATCCAGGGCTTGGTGGAGATTGCCGCCACCATCAGCAAAGAAGGGAACATCACACATCTCAAGATCCTTAGCGGCGATCCGATTCTCGGTCGAGCTGCCGTGGATGCTGTGAAGCAATGGAAGTACAAGCCCTATTATCTCGATAGCCAGCCGGTCGACATCCAGACTCAGATCACAGTTGTGTTCAAACTGCCCTAACCTCGAACGCAAAGATTGAGGCAGCTTGTCTAAGCCGCGACTCTTTGGGGCTGGTTTCGGGCAAGCCACCTACGCACGATATAATCAAATCACGCTCGCCGATTGGAACCCGTTTCTGAAATAGGCTGTGAACGCATCTTGGCGCGGCAGGAATGAAAGCAGGCTCCAGGCTGAGAGTTAAAAGCCAAGAGCCAAAGCTTCCTTATGGATTTCAAGCTAGTCAGTGATTATCAAGCTCGGGGCGACCAGGGCAAGGCAATTGAATCGCTGGTTCGAGGTGTGTTTGACCGTGAGCAGCACCAGGTGCTCCTCGGAGTGACTGGCTCGGGCAAGACCTACACCATGGCCAAGGTGATCGAGCACGTGAATCGTCCGGCCCTGGTGATGGCCCACAATAAAACCCTGGCAGCGCAGCTCTATCACGAGTTCAAGAGCTTTTTCCCACACAATGCCGTCGAGTATTTCGTTTCGTATTACGACTATTACCAGCCGGAAGCCTACGTTCCTGCCGCAGATCTCTACATCGAGAAGGAAGCAACCATCAATGACGAACTGGACAAGTTGCGGCTTTCCGCGACACGTTCTTTGTTCGAGCGCCGCGATTGCCTGATCGTGGCCTCTGTCAGTTGCATTTACGGCCTCGGTTCGCCAGAAGCGTACTACGGCATGCTCTTGTTCCTCGAAAAAGGCCAGAAGATCAAACGCGAGGACATTACCCGCAAGCTGGTTGAAATTTTGTACGACCGAACGGATGGGGAGTTCCGCCGTGGAACGTTCCGCGTCCGCGGCGATGTCATTGAAATTTTCCCGACCTACGACGACATGGCGTATCGCGTGGAGTTGTGGGGAGACGAGGTCGAATCGCTCTCGCAGATCGATCCCCTCTTTGGCACGGTAAAGCAAAAGTATGTTCGCCTGCCGATCTATCCCAAAACCCACTACGTTATGAAAGAGGAAACCAGGACCCGCGCGGTACAGACCATCAAGGAAGAGCTCGCCTGGTGGGAAGCGGAGCTGGAAAAACAAGGCCGTATGGTGGAGGCGCAGCGTGTGCATCAGCGCACCATGTACGACCTGGAGATGATCAAGTCGGTCGGCTACTGTCATGGCATTGAAAACTACTCGCGTCACTTCACGGGACGCTTGCCCGGCGAGCCGCCGCCAACCCTGCTCGACTATTTTGCCCGCGACTACGTGATGTTCATTGACGAATCGCATCAGACGGTGCCGCAGTTGCACGGCATGTATCATGGCGACCGTTCCAGGAAGGAAACGCTCGTCGAATATGGCTTCCGGCTGCCCTCGGCGCTCGACAATCGGCCCCTGACATTCGAGGAATTTGAGCACCGCATGAACCAAATGCTTTATGTGTCAGCCACTCCCGGCCCGTACGAATTGACGAAATCGGCTGGTGTAGTTGTCGAGCAGATTATTCGCCCGACGGGATTGGTCGATCCTCCTGTTGAGGTCCGGTCAGTGAAGGGACAAATTGACGACCTCCTGCATGAAATTCGCGACCGTGTGGCACGAGGAGAACGAGTGCTGGTTACGACACTGACCAAGCGTATGGCGGAAGACTTGGCGGAGTACTACAGCGAAGTCGGTGTAAAGTGCCGCTACATGCACTCGGAAATTGAGACCCTCGAGCGGGTGAAGATTCTGCGTGATCTGCGCCGAGGCGAGTTCGATGTGCTGATCGGAATCAATTTGCTTCGCGAGGGCTTGGATCTGCCAGAAGTTTCATTGGTAGCTGTTCTCGACGCGGACAAGGAAGGCTTTTTACGGTCCAGCGGATCTCTCATTCAAACCGTTGGCCGATGTGCTCGCAACCTGAACGGCCGGGCGATTCTGTATGCGGACCGAGTTACCGACTCAATGAAGAAGGCCATGGACGAGACCAGCCGCCGCCGCGCGATCCAGGAAGCTTATAACCAGGCCAATGGAATCACACCGCAATCGATCGTGCGTCCGCTGGAAATGTCGCTGGCCAGCATTGTCGAAGCAGATTACGCTGATTTAACCAGTGCTGAAGTTGACGGCATTCCCGATTTCAAATCGCAGGAAGAGCTCGATACCTACATCGCAAAGCTGGAAAACGATATGCGCGAAGCTGCCAAGCGGTTCGAGTTCGAGACCGCCGCGAAACTGCGGGACACGATCAAGGAACTGAGGACGAAGGAATTTCTGTTCGCGTGAAGGCGGGCGGGCGCGATTTTGTCTTCGGGTAGGGCACGGCTTCAGCCGTGCCGGAAAGAGCTTCCAACGCGATTTAGGCGCCGTCGAGGCGCAAGATGTCCGACTCCCAGGCTAGCGCGCAACACTAGGCGCGAACCGGGCCACCTGCTGGGGACAACAGAGTTCTGATTCGCATAAAGACGTGAAGACGTAGAGGCCAGTGCGCAGCGTGCCTATGGCTCTCGAACCAGCGCCATAATTTCAACGCTCTTCCCGTCCAGTGTTTGCCGACCGCTGATACTTCGCTCAAACTGGCTTGGGTCCGGAATATCCTTTGCGGCATCAATTATGAGAAAGATAATGGTCTCGCATGACGGATGTTTTGAGTACGACTGTATGTCGTCGTTGATTTGCTTGACGATGTTGCGCCACTGGCCTCGCTTACCAATCCACTTGACCTCGACGAACACTCCGGCCAGGTCGCTCACAATGTCCGCAAACTTGTGGGTCCCAGCCCGAGACGGTACCGGCTCTTCCGTCTTCACATCGGAGATAGCGGCACGGAGCATTACGTACAGCAGGTCGCGCACGTCGTCTTCACGCGAGATCGGCCAACACGCCAGTCCCCCCTCGCGTTTGTTAAATCGGCGAATGGCGGGGGTTATTGAATCGATCACCCTTTTAATCGTAAGAATGAAACCCTTTCGGCCCGTCTCTTGAAGAATCTCCGCTCGTCGGTTCGAACATACAAGACTCTCTAGCTCTCTTCCAAAAAACGCCGCGGGACAGTGATAGGGGGGACCAAGCGTCAGTCCGTCACGGGTATGGAGGATATAGTTATCCGCTCGCTGTGCAATGTCTCGGGGTATTTTTTTAACTTGGGCTGCCCTGTTTGGGCTCCCTGCTCTTAGAAAGAGCTCGTAGGCCCACAGGGCGCGGACATATTCCGTGCCCTCGCCAGGGGTGAAGGGAATCCTGACCTTCCGAAAGTCCTTCAATTCATCGATCCAGTGATCAGCATAGATCGCTTGTTCCCTTTCTAACGAGAAAAGTTCCTCGAGGTGGTGATCATCCAAGCGCTGAAAGTTCTTCCCGAACGCGGTGGTGTACCTGATTCGGACTGCCCTTATCCGCGGGCGACGGACGCGCTTGCCAGACTTCGGCGGCCTGCGAGCTTCCATACCCCAAGATATTCCGAGGCCGCACCTTGTTCAAGACGTACTGGTGCGGCGTCAGAGCTCCAAAACAGCAGATCCCCACCGCTAAACCGGATTCGGAATGACAAGCACAAGGTATATTAGCCATATGACTGACCCTCGTTACCCCATCGGCAAATTCTCATTTCCGGCTTCAACCAACGAAGCGCAGCGCAAGCAGTTCATCGATCAAATCGCGCAGACGCCCACCGCATTGCGAGCCGCTGTCA